>Ga0247609_10000497_pt1 | contig 54528 bp, 95 predicted proteins | sample 172DNAGHGlowgp2_FD_193487 | JGI IMG/M metagenome (GOLD analysis project Ga0247609, IMG submission 193487) | Sheep rumen microbial communities from Palmerston North, Manawatu-Wanganui, New Zealand - 1728 DNA GHGlow gp2 | ecosystem: Host-associated > Mammals > Digestive system > Stomach > Rumen ... | reverse complement strand
AACAATAATCAACTCGCCTGGATTTGACGAAAACATAATGTATGACATTTGCGAACTTTTGAAAAAATACGGAAAAATAAAGGATTAAAATGAGCAAGAAATACACAATAACAGATTTACAAGGCACGGGTTGGTGGGCGGACACATTTGCCAAACCTTTGAGCAAGGCAAAGATTCGCAACAGATTCAAGGGCTATCCTGAATACGGCGACCTTGTAAAAAATGAACATATAACAAACAAAGATTTTACGTTAGATTTTATACAAGAAATCTGGGACTGTGAAATCAACTTAGCAAAACAAGAAAACAAAAAGGATTAAAGATGAAAATATATATTGTTTATCGTTATGAAAGCGATTGCGATAGCGATGTTTTTTGTGTATGCAAAACAAAAGATTTAGCACAAAAATATGTCGAAGCTTTACAAAAAGATGGGTGGCAATCAGCCTGCTACGAAATGTGGCACGTTGATACAGAATATAATTATTCACAAATAAAGGATTAAAGATGAAAATACATTTGTATAAAGTATTAGATATGAGCGACTACGAAAACTGTGATGACCTGGAAAAGACACAGGTTATGACAGAAAAAGATTTACGCAAAGAGTTTTTGTGGGCGTATAACAACGACAAAATACCGCATGAGCTGATTGACGACTACAAATCAAACCCAGATTATTCCAAAGAAAATTGGAACGACATGGGCAACTTGCGTGTCGGCACAATGATAGATATGATGAACGACATTGGCAACTATGAGTGCGGCGAAGGTTATTACATATTGGAAACAGAAATAGAATTATAAAGGACTAAAAGATGAAAAAGAACGAATTAGAACCACTGAATATTGGGTTTACGATTGAAGCCCAAACATCAAAAGGAAAATTCTACGGATATGTTGCAGAACACCCAGAAGAACCAGGGTTGCCATATTATTCGGAAGAACCAGCCGACGCAATTATATTTGAAACAATGCAAGACGCACAGAATTGGATTGACGCAAATAGCGAAGGCACAGACTTTAACTTTATTATCATAAACAAAAAGGACTAAAAATGGAAAAACAAGTAAAAACACACATTATAGAACAAAGAGAATCGGACGGCATGTGCTTTCCAGTTACAAAAATTTACGTGGTAAGACAATGGCAACCTGACGAAAATTATATGGGAACCGCTGTTTGTGCATTTACCAATTACGCCGATGCCGTAAAAGAAATGAAAAAGCTCAACAAAGAGTATTCATACGGCGTTAAATGGTATAAAGGCGAAAAGTATGAAAACTGTGATGTAGACGAAGATGATTACGATTATCATTATTACGACGTTGACAGTTTAACATTAAACAAAGGGAATTAAAGATGAATAGACGATATGTTATAGAGTTTTACGCATTGTCAAAATTCAATAACGAATACTACTTGGGTAGGCTTTTCTGTGATACAGAAGAAGAAGTGGATAAGTTGATTGAACTAGGCAAACAAACGAACGCAGAACACTTACGTGATAGCGATAATTTGCGAGTGTACGTAAAGAGTGATGGTTTAGGGGTAATAGATACTTTTACTTTTGAACCACAAGAATTAAACAAAAAGGATTGAAAATGAAGAAACTTTTAACAGCAATAGTAATCGCAACTAGTTGTGCAAATGCAAATGCGATGTCGAGCATTAGAAATAACACAGCAAGAGTATACAACAACGGCTACCAAATCGGATACCACGCAGGGAAACAACATGCGTATGATAAAGTAACACGAACAGTAGCCATTGTTGGTGTAGCGGTTGTTGCGAGTGTATTCATATACCAGTTAGGCAAAGAAAGCCGCTGGGGAGCAAACGAAAACGGAATAACATATAAATTCTAACAAAAGGACTAGAAAATGAAACTGATAACAGTAAAAGACTTAAAGGAAACCTTACGTGGATTACCAGACGACGCAATCGTGTGTTGCCAGAGTGACAGCGAAGGAAACGAAACCTCTACGTGCTTGGGCATATTTGTCGAAGAAGTAGGCAAACCTATGAGTTATAAATACGGGGACGGAAAAGTTTTTAACTACATCCAAGGCGATAATATCATAGGAATAGACGTGAACCAAGATAAAGGCAAGATTGTCGTTATCTTACAACCAAGTTTATAAAGGATACACTATGAAAATATACTACATTTGTTGGGGCGAGGTTGTTAAGGGCGACACACTCCCTGTGCTACGATACGGTGTGTGGTTTTCAAAAGCCAACGCCGTAAAGAAAATGAACGGGCTGAATGCAGACCTAGAAAAGATACGTGCCAAAATGCACGACAATAGGGATACGTGTTCGTACTTTGTAAAGGAACTGGACGTAAACGACGCACCGAATTTTGATGAGTGGTTGGATACTCTGAACTATTGGGACGACGATGTTAGGGAAGCCTCGGAACGTCAAGACGCAGAACCTCGCTACAACGACTATAATAAAGTCATTGACGAGATTTACAACTTAAAAATAGGGGAATAATATGAAAGGTGCTATACCATTTGATAAAAAAGTAGAAATCGTTTTACAAAAGGGATTTACACGTAAAGAAATCGACATTGTACACACGTGGTACGATATTGAATCGTGCGACGAAGACATATCTACAGAACGACTGATGGCTATGACGGGCGATGTGTGCAACGTTGATGACGACGTAGTTGCGTCCGCTATGTGTAAATTCCAAGAGAAATACGATAGATTGTTTAAGGATTAAATGGCGATTACAAATGTAACCAAAGAGGATACACAATGGATAATCAAATATTCTTGAACAAGACGTTCGCAGAAATCTATGCCACTACACCCGACTATATGCGTGGTGTCGTTTGCACAGAATACAATGCGTTATTCTTGTCTACCATAGACTACTGTGGCAAACCTACCGGTATTGTCGCTGTGTGGGACGGCAAAACAGATACGCACTGCCTTGTGCTTATAAACGAATTCGGAATTATTTTATAATTTTATCTCTTTTGACTTGACATTAGAGATTTTTTATAGAATAATGTAGATAAATCATTGCTAATAAAAGGTTTTTTATGTATTGTGAAATACTTTCTGTGACAGAAAAATGGACTCTGTGGGGTATAAAGTCTAGGAAAAATTGGGCTGACACACTTTCTACAGGGCTCGACGGGCTATACGATGTCGCTGCTATTGGCGACTTGGTATTACTAACTACTACCGATAAAGGTGGGTATTTAGAAATCACTGGCTTTGACCAGAATAACCGAAAGGTTGAGTTTGTTGAAAAAGACAATGTTGACCTTTCATAACTACAAAACAAAAGGAAAAAATTATGACAAAAAAAGATGTAAAAGAAGCTTTTGAACAATTTATGACTTTGGATGAAGACGAACGTTTGTTTGAATTCGAAAAAATGACGTCCGCTATCGTTTGTATAAAAGGTATTCGTGACGACATTATTAAACTTGGGCAGAAAAAGTTTGATAAAGAAGTTTTTAGTACGGAGAGCGGAAGAATATTGGCTACAAATCTGGTTGCATTCGGAAGAATGGTAAAAGGTTTGAAAGAAAAATACGACGAGCCAGAAGAAAAACCAACAAATTCCAAAATTGTCATCGTGTGCTCTGACGCAAAAGAATTGCTGAAAGCATTGGGCGGAAAGAAAAAGAAAATGAAAAAGGACAAATAATGGAAAAAACACCAGAGTCGTTACGTGAAGCATTTAATGACGGTATGGCTGATTCTTTAGTGGAAAACTTTAACACGCTACCACGAACAGAACAAAAAGCGATATTGTTAAAAATGGCTTTCGTTGACCAATGTCATAAAAAGATAAACGAAATTACACAGGACGAGAACCTGGACGCACAAGAAACGGCTGTGCGTGTGTTGCACCATATTGACACACTGGCTTCGTTGTATGCGTCCATTGACGAGTTGTGTGAAATTGAAAAAAGAAAAAAGGGTAAAAATGGAAAATAAAGAATACTTTGACGGGTTTAGAAAAGAAGTTGAAGAAAAATTGGATGCTTTTTTGGCTAGACCAAAAGAAGAACAAATTCACGAAATGATGCTTGCTACACACAGTGTGACATCATACAGGTTTATTGTCGATAGGTACAGAGATATTATGTTGAAAATGTACGACAATAAAGACATAACTGGGGTGGCTCGTTATATGAGTGACCCTTTGCACAAGGCAATTGCATCCACTGTTGAAACGTGGGTCGAATTGTCAAAATACCTGAACGAAAACAAAAACGAAACAAAAAAGGACGAATAATGGCAGACTTACATACATACAAATACATTAACTACGCATTGGCACCGTCGGGCTTGTACGTCGGGTGGACGTTTTATGAAAACGGAATCTATTACGCATCGCACAGAACCCTAGACGGAGTTATTCAAGGGGTAAAACACCAATTATACTTGGCTAAGAAAGTATCTTACCGTGGTTATTCTGTGGCTATGTCAGCGACACCCAAAGAACAAGTGCCAATCGAGAAAATGAAACAGGCTTTCTTAACTCGTGCATACTGGGGAAAGAAAACTGTCGAAAAATTAACACCAGAACAAATTGCATACAATAAAAAAATCGGTTTGTTTGACAAGAAAGAACCAGAAAAAACCGAAGAACCAAAAGTCGAATACGATTACTACGATTACCAAATCGAAGATGGCAAATTGGTTGTATTTGGTTGCAAAAAGGTTGCGGAATACGCAATTAAACTGGATGGTATAACTGCGAAAGATACACAACCTGCTGACGAACCTAAAGGAACGTTACATTTACCAATGGAGGACTAAATGTTTAGATTACACAGATGGACATGGGAAGAAGACATTATTGTCTGCACATACGCAGTTGAACGCAAAACGGATATGAAAAATGTCCACAGATTGGCTCTGTATTTGAACCTAACTGAAGGTCAAGTACAATACCGCTTAAGCGATTTTGTGAATTTACACAAGGGAGTGGCAGACCGCCATTACTCAAAACAAGAACGCAAAGTGTATCGGTTTGTGACACGTAACAATATGGTTATGGTGCACGCAATAAGAAAAGGACTGTAAAATGAAACGACTGCTTGATATACAACAAAAGTTGAAGGCACCTAAAAATTCAGACAATAAATTTGGTGGCTACAAATACCGCTCGGCAGAACAGATTCTCCAGGCAGTTAAACCGCTATTGGAAGAAAGAAACCTGGTTTTGCTGTTGTCGGATAGACCAGAACAGATTGGCGACCGTATCTATATTCATGCAGTAGCCTGCTTAAAAGACGCAGACGACGGACACGATGTTGCCACGGTTAGTGCGTACGCCCGTGAAGACGAGAATCTAAAGGGCATGACCCAAGCACAGATTACAGGTGCGTGTTCGTCATACGCACGCAAGTATGCTTTGAATGGTTTGTTCGCTATCGACAATACAGACGACCCAGATGTTATCAACGACGGCGATATTACAATGATAACTAAGGCCCAAATAAAACTGTTGAATGACCTGGAAACCGACTGGGAAAAAGCTCTGCAATACCTTGAGGTTGAATCTGTCGACCAAATTACAGAACAACAGGCGGATGCTATGATTAAAGCAAAATTAAAACAAAAGGGTAAAAATGCCTAATTATTGTTGGAAAGTACAGCAGGGTACACCCGAGTGGGATGCCCTGCGGTTAGGTAAATTTACGGCCAGTTCGTTCCATACGTTCTTGGGCAACTCGCAGACTAAAAAAGATATGCTGTGGGAAGTTATTGCCGAACGTATGTTTAAGGACTCAGACAAAGAGAATTATTCCTCGTTCGCTATGGAACGGGGAAAGATTCTTGAGTCCGAAGCCCGTAGATTGTACCAAGCAGAAAACGAAATTATGGTCAAAGAGTGCGGATTCGTTGAAATGGACGCACCATACGACCATTTTGTTGGTTGCAGTCCAGACGGACTGGTTGGAGACGACGGCGGAATTGAAATCAAATCCCCATTGGCCAAGAACTTTTTACAGTGGACTAAGGTGGACGAAAACGGCAACAGGACGGTCGAATATATAAAACCCGAATACTACACACAGGTGCAGTTTAATTTGCTGGTTACTGGCAGAAAATGGTGGGATTTTATGTATTATCATCCCCGGGGTGGATTGGCTGTAAAACGATACGAACCCGACGAAGAGTACCAAAAAAAGATTATAAATGCCTTGAACGAATGTATCAGATTTGTTATATTGGAAACAGGCGAAAGCAACTATTTAGAACAAAAGGATGAACAATGCCTACAAATACAAAATACAACGACACAAACAGCGGAGCCCTCTTCAAAAAAGAAGAAAGAGCCAGCGAAAAAAGCCCAGAATACGAAGGCAGATTAAACGTCAACGGTAAAGAATACCGTATCGTAGCCTGGATAAAAACATCTGCAAAAACCGGTAAAAAGTTCTTTTCGCTTTCTGTGTCCGACCCTAAGGGTAAAGTTATTCCCGAAGGACGTGCACCAGAGTTCCCAAAACCAGAACTGCCAAAGATAGATGTCTCGTCTGTACCGGATTCGATTCCGTTCTAGATAAGTGCCTGTTATTAGGCACTTTTTACTAGATTGAATGTCGTAAAATGACACGGAAAAAGGAAAGGAAATGAGAAAGAAAAAATTAAAATCATTTGATTTTGCTTTTGCAAAAATGATGCAGGAAAAAATGGGCGTAAGGTTCGTAGATGAAAACGGCAACCCAATAGAATTTGAAGAAAAAAAGGAAAGGAAATGAGAACCAAAAGGTTGGCTACAACGGATGAAGACAAAATTTTTGACAAATGCGACAAATTGTACCCCAAACTTGCGTATGGGAGACCTTGTGCCGTGTGTTTGTCCAAATGGAAAATAACCCCTGCCACAGAAATGCACCACATCGAACCAAGAGTGCATAGGTTGTTAAGATTCCATTATCTGAACCTGTTGCCAGTATGCCACGAATGTCACGTCAAGATAACCAATAAAGAACTTGACGAACCAATAACAAGTGCACACCGTGAATGGTTGCACAAAATGACCCTAAAGGATTTTAAGGGTTACTGTATTGCTCACGGCATAACCAAAGCGGAATATTACCAGGCTAGGTATGACGAACTGAAACGTTTATGCCTGTAACCAAAAAGGAACAAACTATGGAAAAAGAAACAAGAAAAGAAAACCGAAAAGAAAACAGAAAAGAAAGAACCAAAGAAAAGAATAAAGAAAAGATAAAAGAAAAGAAAAAAGAAACCCCCTCTACCGTAAATAATAAATTATTTACTAGCCCCCCAGGGGGCAAAACAGTCGACGACCAGTTTGAAGAGTTGTGGAAAGTATACGAGCCTTATGCCATACCTAAGGGTCCAAAGAAAAAAGCAAAGGAAAAATTTCTTAGGTTGATTAAAAACAAAGAACCGTTCGAAGAAATAATGCTCGGGACTAGGAGATATATCGCAGATTGTCACAATAACCAGAGATATACCAAGAACGTAGTAACTTTCTTGAACCAAGAATACTGGAAAGATTTTTTACTTGGTTCAAACTTTAAGAACCCAGACCCAATGCCAGAGAGTATTTACATTAGGTTCGAAACCAAAGAACAAATGGAAACACAACTTAAACCATATTTTTCCACTTGGTTCAAACAAAATGAATACTTTCGCACTAAACTTTTCGCTATTCGAGCTGAAGAAAATAAACCTGTATATTGGGACCAGGATAAAATTGTGCTTAAAATGGCCCAAGATTTAGCGAAAGAGATTTTTGGGTATAAGGATACCACCGAGATTAAAAACTCGCCTGTAGACCCGAAATTTTGGTGCCAGAATCGATTTCTAATCAACCCGTCGTATGAAAAATCAAAATTTATTGTCGTTGGGTATTATCTTGGGTGTTTGCAGGCAGATTACGATATGGTTAATGGCGATAAATAAAATACTTGCAAAATTAAAAAACTGTGTTATGGTGGTTCGCAAGAAAGGGAGTTAGCGATGTCGCAATACTACATAATTCACGACTTTGACCCGGGCTTAAAAGCCAAGTATGGTTCCAAGAATGTGCCAGAGTCGGAATTGAAAATGTGGAACGAACGGGGGTTTGGAATACATTATACCCCGAACGATTTCGACGGGAACAGGTGTGCGGCAAACTTAAAACGCATAAATTTTTGGATTGCGGACATAGACGACGGAACCAAAGACGAGCAGATGTCCAAGATTCGCAGGTTACCCATATTTCCCAGTCGCATAGTTGAAACCAAACGGGGTTATCACTGTTACTGGTTGGCGAAGGACGCAACCCCAGAGAATTACAGAAAGATTGAAGAAGGCATAATAAAATTACTCGGAGCGGACCCACAGTGCAAAGATGTGTGTCATACCTTAAGGGCTCCGGGTTATTTTCATTTGAAAGACCCCAAAGACCCGTTTTATGTCCACACCGTGTTTGATAACTGTTATCTTGCATGGACAGAAAAGCAGATGTTGATGGCTTTTGTGCGACCCGAAAGGGACAAGCGGCAATATGTCGGGCCACCGCCATCAGCAGACGTGGCAGAACTAATCGACCCTGTGAACTGGGAAAGGTTTTACCACGTGAGCAGGATTGGGCCAGGGAACAGAAATGCAGAACTGGCCCGAATTACTATGTGGCTTAGGGATGCAGGTTGTGATTTTTACAACGCAACCAAAACGATTGAGCAAATCAACGCATCGCTAAAAGAATCATTGCCACAGCGAGAAATTAGCAATATGCTTAATTACCACTACAAAAGGAAAGGAGTATAAAATGTCGTTTATGGACACGTATTGGGAAAGAAATAGAATTGTAGGCAAGTTTGGGGTTCCATACCTAGACCAAGAATTATTAGGGATTTCGTGTTCGGATTTGGTTGTGATTGGTGCCCGTTCGGGTGCAGGTAAATCAACCTTAGGTAGAATTATTTATGAAAACAACGACAAATTGACCACGGCATTGTTTTCACTCGAGAACTTTGAAGGCGATGTCAAGGCGGAATACATCCGCAAAGAATACAACAAGGTTATGAACACAGGTTACACCACAAGAGAGTGGCAAACTGGCGAAATCCAGCCTGTGCGAAAGGTGTTTGAAGCCCTGGAAAAAGATGTTGAACAGGAATATGTTTCTGATAATATTTTTGGCCGCAAAACACCAGACGGGAATCCGTGGACGGTTGATACATTAAGGCAAGAAATGATACGTTGTGTCACGTCTGAAGGCATAAATCTGATTATTTTGGACCACTTGGATTATTTGGACCGAGATAACCCAAATGAAAGTGATATATCGCACGTGACCGAGTTAATGAAAATGATTCGTGATGTCCAAGAATCGGCACCAAATGGGTGCGGTGTGGTTGCGTTTTCACATTTGCGTAAACCCTTGGGCAAAGTAGACGAACTGATAATACCAAACGAAAACGAATTCATTGGTTCGAGCAATAAAATCAAACAGGCAACACAGGTTGTTATGTTTGCACCAGACAATAAGCCCAATATGGGTCGTGGTTATGGGACCTGGTGTTGTATAAGGAAAAATCGTGCAGGCGGAATAAAAAATAAGGCCGCCCTGCTGTATTTTGACCCAGTAACCGCAACCTATGCCCCGGATTATGACCTGTATAATATCAACTATGCAGGCACAAAAGCCGAAAAAGACCAAGATTCTATGCCGGTATCAAGTTTTGAATAATTTACTTGACATTGTGTTAAGAATAGTTAATAATTGCAAACGAAACGAGTTTTTGCTTACCAAACAATGCTTGTTTTAGACCCTGTGGCGTCCTTATCTTTTTGCTGAATTCCAATGTCACAGTGTTTATGTTTCGTCATAATTGTGGTAACCGTAGCCATAGTCAAAAAAATTTATACGGTTGGGACTTAGAAGAACTCCACTTCGACCAAGGCTGTCCCCTCGCAGTCAAAGGTGCTATGCTAGTCCCGTAAAAAGCCATAGTGTAAAATAGCACCAGAGGTGTTTTATGGCCCGCTGAAGAATCCTTCCTCAAAATTTCTCCCTCGGGCCTCCAAGTTTTAAGACTGACGGATGTACATGTTCGTTCTTAACCTCGTTTCGATTCCGTCGGTCACCAGTTTAGGCCCGGGGATTTGTGATGACATCTAATCTCACTTCCTTTTCAATTCACCCCGGGCACCAAGTTTGGAGTGGTTGCTGTATCCAAATCATTCTCTCTCTGGCCACTCCAATCGTTTTACCAGTAACGCACAACTGGTCCCATACCTCTGGGTCAAGAGCGAACCAAAGGGACAAAAAAATGACAACAACAGAATGGAAACCTATTGAGTATATTAAAACACAGGAAGACTTGGATAATTATATCGAAGCCTATATAGAATCTTTCAAAAACGATTTAGATATTGCCTTGGCTGCCTTAAAGGAAATTGCGGTGCAGGTGCCACAATCTGGTCAAGCACGTCTTATGCGTAAAGCGGCAAGAGAAGCCTATGTAAAAATCGTGGGGGAATTAAAAAATGACTAATGCGGCAAAGGAATTGAATGAGTGGCGGTTGGCTAAAATGCTTGGTATGATTGAAATCTTGGCATCGCAAAAGGTATTAACAACCTCGACAAAAGAAAGCCTGTTGAACGAGTTAACGAATATTGAAATATACATTCATAACTTGGAATGCGAAATGAAGGATAAGGTTGTAATACCTGGATAGTTTCGTTGTGTGATGCGACCTCACCCAAGAGTGCAGGTAGGGGCTCATAACCCAGACCCTTCGCACGTGGCTAGGTTGGGCCTGTTTGCTCGGGAGGACAGGATAAGACACAAGGGGGCGTACGATAGATAGGGTTAGTCCGAAAGATTAGCAAACTAATATCCCCGAATGTCAAAGTATGGAACTAACACAACACTTGGCTGAGCACCCCAAGGATAAAAAAAGGCTCTCGAGTTTTGGGTAGGCGGCACAGACGGTGAGGTGCACCAGACTGTAAATCTGGCCTCTTCGGAGTAAGTTGGTTCGAATCCAGCCCTGCCCACCAATGTCGGATAGTCCAAGCGGTTAGGGCATTGCTCTGATAAGGCAAAAATCTGAGTTCGAGTCTCAGTCCGACAACCAGTTTGGGGCTGAAAAGGTTTAGATGTAAACTAATGCTATCTGGGCTTGACCAGTAATAAACCAGAAATGGCAGGTAGCATTGTGGGGGCAGGTCCCACAAATCTAAATCGTCGGGCCAAGACCACAGCCCCGCCAAAAATGCGAGTGTAGTATAATTTTAAGTATTCGGTGTGCATCCGCACTGAGATGTGGGTAGGAAGAAGTCCCACCACTCGCACCAAGTTTATTGGCTAGTAGGAAAATTGGTAACCCCAGGAGACTGTTAATCTCCCGCAGAAATGCACTGTCCGTTCGAATCGGTCCTAGCCAGCCAAGTTCTCTGGTTGCACCTAGAAGCGACTGTTGAAGAAAGGTGCATAAACGGTCAGTCGTCGCCACCACCTGTTGGCGTCCAGAAGAAACAGGTCCGTCACACGGCACAGGCGGTTAGAGGGCGATTGAGGGTTCCAGAGTGCCGTACGTAACGGGGTGACGGTATTATCATTCACTTTCTTTCCTAGTCGCCCCACCAAGATTAAAGGGACAAAATGAAAACAACATTTGACACATTTATGGGATTTGTATGTTTTGTCCTGGCAACCATTTTGCTGACGTTAGCAATATGCTCGTGCCAACCAATAGATGGGTATCAAGATTACTATATCTGGGAACAGATAGGGGGTTAAAATGTTAGAAAAGTTAAGTGAATATAAAATCACTAATCGAGATGGGTCTTTTATAAATGCAGATTGCAACACAAAAATAATAAATACGCTGGTTCGAAAAATCAACGAACTTGTAGATGCTGTCAACGGAATACTTGACTACGCACCGCTTGAAATGGCTATGAAAGCAGAACCAAAAATACCAGCCGACCCATACACAGAACAACGCAAATGGATTGGAAAGTTGTGTAAGTTTTGGTTTGCAGATGCCGAAAATTCAACATTTGGAATCCTTGACTTTGTAGATGCAGGTCCGCACCCAGAGCCGTTTCATATAAACTGCGGCGAATCAGAACAAGGATGGTATCCGCACTGCGAACCAGTAAAACCAGATGACGATATTATTTACAAAGGAGAATAAGATGTGGGATTTTTGGGAAGACATGGCATTACCATTTATATTAGTGTTTTTTGGAGTTTTGTTTATAATATTTACTATATACGGCTCTGTAAGCGGAATACAGGCATTATTAGAATCAAAAGAGTGCAAGATATGGGGTGGTAAATACGCAATATCAACAGGGTGCTTGATGAAAATTGACAACAAACTTATCACATTAAACGATTATAGAAGGATAAATGTTGCAAGTATAACCAAACCTATTGAAACAAACGCAAATGTAAATGTAAACATTAAACAAACCAAAGGGGAACAATAATGTTTTTAGTTGAATTGAAAGATTGTTTTTGTCGGGGAAAAAAAATTAAACTTGTATTAAAATATGAAGAAGAAGGTAAATATGGTGTTCAAATCTTTTTTGGGGATACTCTTTCCGTAAAAAACACCTTTGAAACTGTAGAATCAAGAGATTCCTTTTATGACGAATTGCGTGATAGAATGTTACAGGTAGTCGAATAAAAAAGGAAATAAAATGAGTGATATAAAATGTCCGTTCTGCAAGAAAAAACTAGAACCGATTGGCACGAGTGGGCAATTTCAATGTGGAACTTGGGGTTGTGATGCAAGTTTTAACTTTATAGCAACAAGAGATGTTTGGGAATATATTGACCGCACACGCAAGGCGTTGGATGTCGCAACTAAATGTATAAATTGGGTAATAGATACTTTCCAAAAAGGACTTGAACACGAATCTGATGTTGTTGGTTGTTGTGAATTAAGCCTTGAACGAATTGAAGAACTGGAACAAAAGGACAAATAATGAAAAGCAACTGGTATCGCAGATTATATGAATGGGCTTGGGGTGCTGGTGAAAGATGTTATGTTGGCAAGATGCGAACCAAATCATATTGGAAAAAACATTGCCGTAAAACAACAAGACGGATACAAAAGGATATGAAATGAAGATGAATATAGTGAGAGAAATAAAGCAATATCAAGCAACAGATGGCACTTGTTTTAATACAAGGGAAGAAGCAGAGCAATATGAAGAAATGCTGCAGAATCCGCATTTTAAGAAATTACAAGAACGGGTTGAAAAACTTGAAGCGGATTTGTCTGCGTTGCGTACAGAAGTATCCACAAAAAGTTGGATTAGTGATGTGCGGATAAATCGGCCGCCATATCAACAGCCTATGCCATATATGACGTATAACACCGCCACAGGGCGACCGGAGCCAAAGGACTAAGCGATGAATGAAAATAAAGAAATCCCGTTAATTACATTTATTATGACCCCACAATGCACTGATAGTGATGTTGATTATCTGCAATATTTTGACGAAACACAAATCAACAGATACACATTAAAGGAACTTTGCAAACTAATGAAACGAAAGGCGGAAGAGTTAGAAAAAATAGCAACTGCCAGAGCAATCCTAGAACAAAAGGACCAATAATTATGGTGGGGTAAAAATTGACGGTTATGTGTGATACCGCTATCGAGCGTTAGTCCACGTAAGAAAAATAAACGGACTTTGACTTTGGGCATTTGATAGTAAATGTCAGATACACACACCCCACCGCCAAGAACAAAAGGACAAGTGATGAAACCACGATATACTTTTTCAACAAAGGGAACAGACGGTAATCTTTACTATCCAAAGAAACCAGGAGACCAAACAACTGGTTGGGTCGCAGACTGGACAACAGATGTATCAAAAGCTATGACTTGGGAAAAACCAGAAGATTTTGACTGTGTGATGGCGGAATACGAGGACACACAAGTGGTCACCGTGTTTGAAGGGGATAAAATGACAGATGATGAAACAGAACCAAAAACGCTTGATGTAAAAGTCTATTTGCCAGTTATGAAGACATTGGTTAAGGTATATGGCGATTTTAAGGTGTCGCCAGAATTGCATAACTTTATCATTGACTCCCTTGCAAGCATTTGTGACGCTATTGAACAGGAAAACCCAGGAGTTAAAAAATGAAATACATTTGGTTAGGTATAAAAGATTATTGCAAGGATGTGTGGCACGATTGGTTGCTTACCAGATTAGTAAACACTTATGACAACGAGAAGGTTGAGGAAGACTGGACTTGGAAAGAAGGAAATCTGTGGCACTATCTTAACCAAAGAAAGCATGCAAAAAGGAGTTGATTTTGGTAGACATAACGATGTGTTGTAATAGCGACTGTCCATTGCGTGGTAAATGTTATCGGTATTTGGCCAAACCAGACCCATACTGGCAATCATTTGCGTTATTTACACCAGAAGATAAACCTTTTGGTGGGTATGGCGACAAGGTTTTAGAATGCGACCATTATTGGGAATTGGACCCACGAAGGGACGACTGGATTCCACAAAAGACCGTGGATGATAGATATGAAAGAGACGAAAAATGGAAGGGGTTAAAATGATTGAAACTAATGATTATGGTATGTATTCTGGCGGTTATATCTTTGACCAGATGGACAGGGCTGCGTTGTTTTACATTCGTAGCTTTTCTGGATTGCCAGATGATGCAGTTCTTGTAACCAAACGTGTGGACGGCCTTGAGTTCAAACGACAAGTGTGCGACAAATATAATATTACGGTCCGTTGCGACCATTACCACGAACTAAAATTATATAGCACACTGTATCAGTGTTATGCAGAAGTTATTGACAACAAAGGGAATGTGTGTGCCAGTGCAACATTTACATTCACCGAAGCAACAAACCATTGTGAAGCAGGGATATAATGAAAGATTTTTTGTATGATGATTTGGTTGCAAGATACGCAGAGAACTTTGTTCCTGTGGTTGTTCCTGCAGACAAAATCCACAAGATACACGAATTTGCCGAGAGGATTGTTGAAGCCAAACGAGCAGAATCCCATCACCAAGTTGATTATGGCCACGAATATAAACGCTTTGTCACGGGTCTGATGGGGGAGGCGGCGGTTGAAGAGTTGTTGAACACCAACATAATCGAATGGGATATCGGCGACTCGACAAAATACAATCACCCAGATATTAAAAAGTCTGGCGTCGGCATCAAAACAGTGGAAAGAAATAAATTCCCTGTTATACCCAAGAGAAACACTTACTCACAAATTATCTGTATCTTAAGCGAAAAACGCAAAGACATAGTATTTGTTTGTGGCTTGGCAACACCTGCCGTGCTGAACAGATTTCAGTCCGACACGCTAATTCTATCACAAAACTTACTGAGCCGTGGAACCAAAACAGGCTTTTACGGATTCAAATACTTAAAACCTTATAGGAGACCTCAATGAAAAATGGATTTTATAATTGCCTTATGTTAATTGCTATGTTGGCACTGAGCTTTGCGTTTGGTGCTGCGTTGCAACACGAATACGAAACAAAATACTCAGAAGTGTACCCAGAACAATGCCTGTCAGTATGCACAGATTTGTTCGAAAAATTCGGGTGTTAATAAAAACAAACCCTTGACTATAATTAGCAATAGTGGTAAATTATAGGTGCGAGGGTTAATAGACATAGCCCTCTTTTTTACAGGAAAGGAGAAATTATGTCAAATGTAGAAAAAGAGTTGTACACCACTGCTGAAGCAGCGACTTATCTGGGCACGACTCCCAAAAGCCTCACCGTTATGCGATGCACAGGAGCCATAAATATTCCTGTGGTCAAATGGGGAAAAGGAAACCGTGTGCGGTTTAAGAAGTCTGACTTGGACAAATGGATTGAAGAACACAAGGGTAAGAAAGATGTTTTGGAAGAAAAAGACGCCTAAAGATAGTATCAACCTGGACATAATTAAACGGTATGAAGACTTCTGCTCTAGACCGTATTTGTGTCCAGCAGGAAAGCCAACTATTGGATACGGTAGCACAACTTATCCAGATGGTACAAAGGTGACATTAAAAGATAAACCTATCACCGAAAAGCAGGCAGATGAAATGTTGCATGCCTATTGGGAAAAGGAAATCTGGGCTAAAATTGAAGACAATGCAATTAAGCTCGGATTAACAAACAACCAAATCATTGCTTTAAGTTCTTTGATTTATAATATTGGCTGGTCTTCATTCAGCAAATCTCAATGCTGGAAAGCCATTAAGCGTGAAGACTGGGGCGAAGCGTTCCTTAATTGGGACTGGATAAAAGCCAAAGGCAAAGTTATGAAGGGGCTGATTAAACGTCGTGCAGAAGAGTTAGCTTTATTTATGAAGGATATTTAATGCAAGAGCCAATGTTAAAAATAAATTCGGACCTGTCCAGGACAATTGGATTTACCACCGAATACTTTGAAGGCGGTACGATTTATAATCTTCTGCCTATGGGTATTTACATCAGCTGGCTTACGCCTAAATCCGAAGAAGCGTTGGAGCAAATGTTTAATCTGATTGACCAAAAGAAACTGTTGTTTCGTTATACTGCCCCACAAGATTCGGTGCGTAAGTTTTTGATAAAGCGTGGGTATTACTTGGCTGTCGATACTGCAAACACGCCATACTTTTGTAACTTTACGCCAAAGAAGAACGTGGTAACACTTGTAAGGCCATTGGACAACAAAATTATCATTGACTCAAAACCTAAATCCTAATATAATAAAGACAAATTCCAGTATCCTTTGTTTTATAGTGTGTTGGTTGCGTCGGTAGGAAACTGCCGACGTTTTACTTGAATATCTTCCTTGCGATATAAATACCGCACAGCGTTAAAATCGAAATAAGAGCAACCCATAAGGTTCTGTTCTTTTGCTTTTCTATCGCCACACGGTCGTCACAGGCTTGGTTGCAAGAAGCAACCTGTGCCCTAATCGAGTTTATTGTCGCTTTTGTTGAAGAGGTTTCGCAACCCTTGGGCAATCCTTGTTCCAATGCGTCCAAACTTTGATTTATGCCATTGGAAATCTGGGTCGTCGTAGAAGAGTGCGAGCACGAAGAAAGCGTAAACGACAATAATAACAATAGCAGCCCACATTTCATCTTACTCTCTGTTGTTCTTTTGTTAATCTTAACGCATCGTTTTCAAGAAGGATACGTAATATCTCCTCGTTCTCCGCAGTTCTTGTAATACAGCCACGAGTAATAGGCTCGGCTTCTAACCAATGGTTAGTACCAGCCTCCACATCGAGCAAACGATAAGAATAGTTGTCTTGAATTGTAATGGTTCTTAAAAATCTTTTTTGTACTATAGGCATAGGGTCCTCCTTAGTTGGTGCCCACTTTTTCGCACACCGTGGGCGGGTGCTACCCTACTGGCCAGGAACAAGCAAGCGAGACCAGTGGCGAAAACTTTATTTTTTGCAGAACAGTTTCAAGTATTCGCAAACACTATCCAATAGGCCAAACGTTCCTATAACATATGCACCTATGTCAAACGATGTCCAAATGACGCCTGCTGCGGTTGCGACAGGAATCGCCAAAATGTTCGATACTTCGATGATTTTATCTAACGTTTTCTTTTTCATGATTACCCTCTTATATTGAGTTTTACTTTCTTGCAGTATTCGTACATCGAATCTATCGACTGTTTGATTTCTGCAAGCGTTGAGCCTGTATGAGTAACCCCTTCATGAGCAGGATTTCTCTTACTGGCATTGAAAAGAATTTGTCCTTTACCGTCTACGATTTTGTAGATTTCGTAAAAACGATACCGTTCAACAAACTCTTTCTCAATCACTTTTTGCCTTTTAAGGTTTTGGTTATGTCAGCGACCCACTCTTTCGCTTCGAAAGCACGTGTCATAACATAAGCAATTAAACCAACGATGGCTGGAGAGGCCCGTAAAGCAGCCTCTGCCCAGCTCATCTCACCCTCGACATCCATATCGGCCGTTGCGGTGAAAGCAGTAAGGATTAAGCCAAAAAGGAGAGAGAAGCGGCCAATACAGATTTCATGAGTGTCGTCTTGAAACATTTGGGTGAAAAACTTTTTCATTTGTGTTTCCTTTTGTATATACCCTTGGCAATATCTTTCTTCCATTCTGCGTGTATAGCGTCAATCTCTGAGTTGCCGCCGTGCTTTTTATATTCATCATATATTGCACATATGACAGAAACCTCCGCAGGACGGTGTTCGACAAAGTACAAATACCGTAGCCGAAGCAACCCTCTGGTGTTTTCTTGGCTCTCTGCAATCAGGTAGTCCATCTTTTTTTCGATACGGCTTTTGTATGAAATTGCCTTCCATACCCATTCGAAAATAAAACTAAGCCATTTTAACTTCATTTTGTCTCCCTCCTTCAGCATAACTTCTTCCCACTTTCATAGTTTTGCCCCTTAAATAATTTGACTTACTGTACTGCCGCTAGCCACGGTGCAAGCAGAGTCGGTGTAAATCGTATCTCCAACAGACGGCTGTGACGTGCCACTTGTGTACACAATTCCATAATCCGAAGAGCGGAACCACGCAAGCGAATTTGCTGTATCTTCTGTCGGCATTCTAAATAAATCATTACTATTCGAGTCTTGTATATAATATGTTGCAGGCAAATCAAACAACACCGTGGTATTAGTTCCGTTAAACCCACCTGTTACGCTTGCCCACGAACCAATCACAGATTGTGCATTAGACGGGAAGTGTACAGTAACACCAGAACAACCATATAGCATATTTGCAAATGTCGAGGTTCCATAAAGTGTGCTTGCAATAAGTTGTGGGAACGATAACGACACCAAAGACGTGCAATTTCTAAACATGTTGTAAAAAGCACTGTCTCCATAAACAGCCCCCAAATTTGTAAACGTTTCGTTGGTTAAACCGGTACAACCACTAAACATGTAGCAAAATACATACTTTCCTCTAGCGAACGCCAACTTATTCAATCCCGTAGTTGTTAAACCGGTACAACCACTAAACATATAACCCAATGATGCGTTAACACTGGTAGCGGTCGCATTACAACATATATATCTAACATTACCAAGTCCTGTGGACGTCAAAGCAGTACAACCAGCGTATGTGTTGTAAAACGTGTATGATGAGTAGGTTGCAATAATAACTTCCACATTAGACAAACCGGTCGAAGCCAACGAAGTGCACTTATTAAACATTTGATAAAAAGTATAACTACCAAAACCAACTACGCCAGACGCCTCTTTTATAAAATACGGCACTGTTAAAGCACTACAACCACTAAAAGTACTATAAAACGCCCTGTCCCTAACGGCACTAGTAGAAAACAAATTCGCTATTTTTGCCTGGTCGTATGTTATTGTTGTCAATGCAACACAGTTCTGGAAAGTGAAATAAAAATCGCCTCCAATAAACCTTTCAAAAGAACTAAGGTCAACACTTACCAAAGCACTACAATTACTAAACGTGTAACTAAACCCATTAAGTGTCGTCGCACCGCTGTCATTACAAACAAAATACTTAAACGAACTCAAATCCGCTGATGTGAGAGACGTACAGCCGCTGAACGTATAGTCAAGAGGACTATATGCCGTTGTCCCGCCAGAATATGATGATTTTAATTCTATCGTTTCAAGATTTCCAAGGTCGGCAGTTTGTATTGACGAGGTAGCGAACGCATAATGCAAGGCGTGGTATCCTGTAACACTAGTTATGTCACCAAGTCCGGTATAAACAAAATACCTAGCACCATAAAATGCGTGAGATAACGCTTCATAACCGCTAATCGTTGTTAAATTTTGCGTACCAATCAAAGCATATTGAGTTTGGGTGGGCGAAAGACCATTTTCACAAGCGTGTTTTAAGGCGTAATCACCAATATCATCAACGCCGTTCAAATCTACTTGATTACCTCTATACAAAACTGTCTTATCAACATAGGCTACTGTATACAGCATAATCTTTGGCTCTGCAACAGAACCTCCGCCACTAACGGTTTGGTTTATAATCATAGCGTTACTCCTATATTATCAGCACATTTACAGTTATAGCACTACTTGGTGTAGTTGTGCAGGTGAATGTCAATGTCCCAGCCCCCTGTGCGGTGCAAAGTATGCCGGCACTCGTGTAATCCGCTTGGCTTGCAGGAGCTGCCGCAACAATCACGTTGTTACTCGCAGTCACACCAGTCACATTTACTATCTGTGTGTTGGAACTCCAATCATTTACAGCCAATGTTGCAGTAGCAGAACTAGCACCACCTCCGCTTGGTGTCGTCCATACCGCATTTAGATTAGAATCCAATGTCAACACCTGTCCTGCGGCAGCGTTGGTCGTGTCCGCTAAACGGGCTTCTGGTATCGTTCCGTCTGTTCCGTCCAACATCTCATAATAATTACCCTGAAAACCAACTATAAATTTATCTCTAACAGTGTTAGGAATAATAACGCTATTCGACGTATCAGTAGAAACATACAAAACAATCGACCTCATACCATTACAGGTTATATTATTACCAATAACTGTATTTGCACTACTATAACTTTTAGAATTATAACCAATAGCAACAGATGGATTCACATCAGCCACTGAATTATAACCAATAGCAACGCCATACCCAATCCAATTAGAGCCTGTATAAGAATTTGTTCCAATAGCAATGCCCGCTCTTCCTCTTGCTTTTGAATTATAACCTACCGCTACACCTTCATAAAAGGCTTCGGAACTTGTACCTGCTGCGGTTGCTTTTTCATAGTCGTTTTTATAATAACCATTATGAACACCTCCAACTGAAATCTCTTGTGTTCCAATAGCATTATTCACCAACGGCTTATCACTCCAACTTGCAGAACTACCATCGGTGGTCAAGAACTTCCCGCTTTGTCCCGTTTGGTCTGGTAATCCGCTTGGTGCAGGCTGAACATCCGTCTGTACCCAAGAATACAACCCGCTACTTTCTGTGCATTTGTAAAAATACCCATTCGTATATGTTTCCGCACTATACGAAACTTCCGCAAATGCTGGCGTTGCAGAAAAAACTATCCCAACAGAGGCATAGGCTTCTTCTGGCGTGCCAAACCCATCACTTTGAATAGTATCTTCGCCATTGTCAACAACAGCGATATACTCATTGTTTTCTGAGACCTCATAAGACACCATTAAACTACCACTGTCTCCAAGAGTAAGCCCTGATAATTTTGACACATCGACAGAAACCGTCGGGTTGTCTGGCGTCAAATCGGAATCAACAACATCAAACTTTATCTGCGAACCAGACGAACCAATAAACTGCACTATGTCTCCAACATTATCAGCACTTGCCGTTGGCAACACAGTAGCAGCACGTGCCGCACCGATGTCGCTTGCGGTTATGGTTGTTTGACTAGCATTTATCTTTGTTTCTGCCATTAGAATACCTCCGTAGTAATTTTATCACCAACAACCATAGCCGACACGGTTGTCAAGGTTGTTCCCGATATTGTGTAATCGTCCGTTGGTTGCAACAACAAGCCGTTTTTATAAACTTTAACCAACTGTGCCGAACTTGTGTCCGCAATAGTGAGTGTGTTCCCTGCCGTTGATACGGTGTACCAAGTTAGAGTTGGAACACTTCCACCACCAGAACCACTCGCTTGCCACACAGCATTGCCATTGCTATCAAGTGTCAAGACATCACCCTGCTGTGCATTGGTTGTATCTGCTAAACGTGCTTCTGGAATTGTGCCGTCTCTGTCTAATAATTTATAGTTTACCCAAGTACTATCGGCAAGACGTGTGCCAAAACAAACCGTCCCTTCTTCACTATTTGTTCCACGACCAAATTGCATTGAATACGATTGAGTACATTTTGCCCAACCACCAATCACTGTACTGTATGCAATACCGTAACTTCCTTCAATCTCTGCACTACAACCAATAGCCACAGAAGCATTTCCTGCTTTGGCATTAGAACCAACACAAACCGTTGATGAAGCATAAGAATCACTTTTCTTGGCTCTGTACCCAATAAAAACACTGGAACCAGCATAATCTGAACCACTTCCAATATTTATATTATTTGTGTACCCGTTGGTGCTTGGCGTTCCTAAAATAGTCAAACTATCGCTTGGTCTAAGAGAAGTGTTCTGCAAGGCGTTTATTGTTCCCCAACTAGCGTCTGTCCCGTCCGTAGTCAAGAACTTTCCACTCTGTCCTGTTTGACTTGGCAAAGAACTAACCGTAAGGTCGCCAGAACCTAATAACGAGGTGCCGTTAACTGTCTTGATATTGGTTCCGCTTACCAATGTGGCTTGTTTCGTATTTAACTGTGTTTGGATATTACCCGTCACGCCGTCAACATAATTCAATTCTGTGGTATCAGCGGTGATTCCATCCAATACATTTAATTCGGCGGCTGTCGCAGTTATGCCCAAGTCGGCTAAGCTTTGATGTGTTGTTAAGTATCCAGCGTCGTTTACCAACTCAGAAACATTGTCGCCGGGTTGTAATGCTGTACCAATCAGAGAGACGCCTTCGGGTGTAATGCCAGAGTTAATTGCCGTCCATTGGTCCGCAGTAAACGAACTGTTGTTTAATGTATATTCGTATCCCCAGGTTGTTGTTCCGCCAGACACTGTGGCCTTATAACGATTAAATACTGGGTTTAATGTAACCGATTCTTTGTCGATTGCTGTTGCTCTTTTAACCCAAGTTTGGCTTATGGCTTCGAATCTGTACAGGTCAAACTTTGTTCCGTTGATAACCCAAGCGTAGTCGAACATCGTCAACAAAGACTTATTATACGCATCCAGGTCTGCAAATGTAGCCCAGTCGTTGCCGTTATCTGTAACCACATCGTTTGTAACAAACGCATAATCGTTATTCGTAACTGGCTCGCTGTACGCTTGTAACGCAGACACACTTCTAAAAGTACCAATGAAGTTAGCAGTGTTAGTTGCAATAGAACTATTAACAAACTCTTTATCAGCCAACTGATTTGATGTTGTTGCTTGTTCGGGTATTAAACCTTCAATGCCAGAAATATCTTCTGCAAGCCCAGACACCGTTGTTTGCGTAGCATAAGTGTTCGCTGCATGTGTTTGGGTTTCCATGTCCGCAATCGCCGCAGGCTGAACCGCTGTAGCACCAGCAGAAGCACCAGAACGAATTGTTTGTAAGTCGTTTATAATATCTTGTTTTGCCGCCAGCAAGTCGTTTGTTTCACTCTTTGTGTAAACAGAATAAGCATTAGCCTTAAGGTTAATCTGTTCTTGCAATCCTTGGTCGATTATGTCTTGGTCTGCAGATGTCCGGTATGGCGTTAGGTCAACGGCCGAGCCTAAGTTATCCCAAGCCGTACCTGTCCAATAGAAGTTTTCATCTGTCTCTACAATATTATAAACGTCACCAATTTTTGCTGTGGCGGGCAGGTCGGCAACAGTGGCAACACTGCCTTTATAAACCATAACGGTCCGATAATCTGGTAAGTCTTCCAGCAATTCGTTTAATGTCGCAATCAGTTCGTTCGCAACATTTGGGTTCCACAAATATACTAAATCCAATTCGGCTTGTATGCCTTGTTCTGGATATTGTGGAATGGTTGGTATTACGTCAGGCATCGAATGTCCCCTTTGTTACTAATAATATATCCTCTCTTAAAACAACTTCAGCCCCAGAATCATAGAACAGTTTTAACGCAATAGGATACTTGCCTGCTTCTAAGTAAGCTGTTTCATCTGCTTGTAATTCAAAATAAAGTAAGTTGGATTGTGGGTGTACGATTTCTTTTACAAGGATTGCGTCCTCATCAGAATCGTACACGGATTTTTTAACCATAATACGGGCAGTAACAAACGATAAGTCAACCTGCTGACCTGCACCCCCATTTAATACCACTGAATAAGTTAAGCCTTGTGTACAGGCAGTCTTGATTTTTATTATCATCTGTAATGTCCTTTAAGCAAAATTATAGGGTTGCTTTTTGAATCCAGCAACCCTTATTTTAAGAAAAGACAACATTTATTCCTTCACGCAGGTACTCACGTGTAATGGAATAACCGGCACTCTCAGATGTAGTGGTGTTCAGCAAGGTTATTTGTTGGCCCTCGGCTATTGGAACCCATACATATTGGTTCTTGGGGGTAACTGTAACCGTTCCAAAGAGAACGCCGTCTATGGATATTTGTATAGTCCAATCAACTGTATTATCGAATCTTAACTGCACGTTGTAATGACCTGGCTTTGTTTCAACACGATATATCTTTGCGTAGCCTGTTGTTGTATGGTCGCCCCCACCAGTTCCACTACTAAATGTGCCCGTTGAATAATCTATGACTGCCCAAGCACCGTCGCCGCCAGTAGCATAAAGTCCGTTTGTAGCATCTCCTCCCTTCCCGAAAGTGCTTCCTCCCGGACCAACAAACGGTGGTACGTTTTGTCTCCCGCTTAATGTGCCTCCAGTTCCCCAAGCACCACCACCTGCAGCACCGTCTGTTGAAGTAGTTGGCGTTACCCCTGCGGTTCTACTGCTCCCTGCACCAGAACCACCACAAAGAACCATCGCATATATATGAGTAATCGCATAATCCCCAAGGGTTAAAGATTTATCGGTTGTGCTATTTGAGGTTTGGTCAGTCTTGTTAAAATTAACATTGCTCGTAAACCCTAACACGCACCCTGCACCGCCACCGCCATCATAAATACCGTGTGCACCATCGCAGGCAGCACCGCCGCCAGAACCATTAGAGCCGTTTTCTCCTTGTATGATTTCATAATCTGGTAAATCACTAGTCCCAGGGTTTACAGGGGCGACTCGTTGAAATCTTATTGAGGAAGCCATATTGTTCTCCTTAACTTACTTTTCTAACCCATTTACCATTAAATCCACCATAGCCACCAAACTGTCCTGTTGGTTCAGGATACGCTGTCTCACGACCTGACGCACCCCAGATGATAGCACGAGTGTGAGGAAATACATAAACCAAATGTTCTACATATCCTTCAGTTCCTGGTCTGTTTCCGCCTGCACTCGCTGCCTTTACTTGTATACGGTACCAGCCCTCATCTTCATCGTTAAACTCCACAACATAACAATCAGCACCAGATGCAGTTGCAATCAAGGTGCCTTGTGCCGTTGGGTCTGTTGGTTCAAACGGAACAGGCATAACAGTGGTTTCTGGTAATATTTTTCTATACAAAGGCATACGAACCTCCTTAACCTACGGTATAACCTATATACCAAGACCCGTTAATATAGTCAGCAGTAAACATATATGTTCTTCCTGCGTCATATGTTGGAGCATTGGTCCACCAGAGAGCATTATTAAATACCAAAGGTTTATTCCCGGATACGTGCGTGTATTTAATCAGACAAGAATTAGCAATACCGTTGGCAACCGTTGGCATATTTATGCTTACGTTTGAACTGCTTGAACCAATAATGACGTTGGACGAGTTGTTCGCCAATGTCAATTGTGTTTGGTTCCAAGTTACTTCTGGCATTGGTATATAATTTCCAGTAGCACCACCCGTTTGTCCGCTAACAGTTGTAAAGCCCGCCAGTTCTTGTGGTAACAAACCTGCGATAGCAAATTGTGTAGGGTCTGTTAAGTCGGTAGCACCAACTTTGACGACTATAGACAGCCCTAAGTATATCGCACGGCTTGTTGTTTTGCCAAGGCCGTCAACTGTTTGTGTCGAATATTTCAAACTAAAGATTGCCGCAGTTGCTTCTTCGATTGAATCAAACAACTGTGTATATGTGGCTCCAGATTTTTCTGACATAGCAGGAACCATCAAAGTTTGACCAGACGGGGTTATACAAGGAACCATTACCATAAACTTGTCGCCATAGGTAGCCGTGTTCAATGTTTCAAAAGCATTGTCCGTCAAGTTGAATATCTTTGTTGTATCCAAAGTAGTCAGTGTCGAACTAGATGGGTTATATCCATTATATAAGAATTTATATGTAAATGGATTCTTCGCACTTACGTTCATAATGTTTGGAGCCTGTGGGTTATAATCGAAGTTAACGCCTTCTGCCTTAACCTCCAAAGCACCCATCTGCAAAGTTGTAGCAGTTGCTGCGGACACATAACCGCCCTTGATTTCAGCAACAGGGCTTTCTCTTGTATCCTGTGAAGTAATCGTCAACCAGGGCTGGAATTTCCACGAGTTGTTCTGGAATCCGCTGGGTTGTATGCAGAATACAGAGCCTAACATACATTTGGTCTTGCTTTCGCTTCCAAGAATTGGACTTTGTTGTTTAAGAATCTGTCCGCTTTTTGTTGCATAAATGTACCATACACCAGTAGCGTCAGAAGAAGATGACTCAATGGTTTGTTCTGCGAAGTGAACCTTTGTGAACTGTGCAGCATTTCTTCCATAATATCCTTCGTCGTTAAAGATAATATCCATATCATAAAATCTGATGGTACTACCAGATTGAACGGGTGCAGTCCCAAATGTGCTGTAATCTAATCCTGTCAAACCATACCCATTAGCAATATTGGCTTTAATCACACTCAGTAATTGAGAGTTATTGTTTGCGTCTGGCGTTACGTTATACTCACGTAATACATTTAGTATTTCGGTGCACACAGACATCAAATCCGTGTCCATTTCGTTACCGAAACTATTGACGTCTTCTGCGTACGCAATAGTGTGAGGCGTCATACCGCTAGTATAACTTACCTCGGTATAGCTGGGATTCATCGCCCCTTGTGATGCAAATACTGCGGTCTTATTCTTCATTTTCTAACTCCTATTCTGATTGTTGGAAGCTGTATGTTACTTTGACTCCAACAGGTTTTCCCAAGAACGATGGGTCGTAACTTACCAAACCCTGCAAAATATCCACAGAGTTTGAGTCTGTTGTTATTGTTACTGTGCACGACAGCGTGGACATAGTTACGGAGGCCTCATAAGGCGTGTCTCCCATAAGTATGGCTATAGCCTCGTGTAAATTCGCAAGGCTGTACGGTTTATTGTTTAAGAACGTTTTGGCAAATATATATCTGCGGTACCAATATGAGTCAACCTCGTTTGGGATACCCGACCAATACTTGCCGTGTTCAATATTTTCTGGTTCTGCTTCTTCTACCCACGCCCACTCGTCGGTACTATAAACCAACCCATCACTCACACCGCTCCAAGAAGTTGCCGTGCCCCAGAATGTTGCGTGTTGTTTCAGTCCTGCTATGTTCAGATACTGTGGATAAAATATTTGGTAAGCAGGCAACGGTGTAATGTCTTTTGCAACATTGTAAATACCTTCGGTCAACTTCTGGAAGTTTTCCGAATCCTGCAGATACCAAGGTGACGGGGTTGGGTGTTGCATACTACTCGCCTCCTATCACGATGTTGCCTGTAGAACAAGAAGCATATTCTCTTGAACCAATTTGTAGGTTTCCGTTGGTAATCCATTCGGAACTACCCACCGCTCTCATTTTAACGCTTGATACTTCAAAACCTGCCGCAGTGGTTAACGGAGCCAGAACCCTTGAATACGAAACGTCTTTGCCAATGTCTAAGCCATTTATATACGTAGCAATCTGCGTTTTGATGTTGTCAGACTCAGACAAGTCCATCACACCTGTGGTTGTTGGTGAAGTAACCGAAACGTTTATTTCTACGTCTATCTTGTCAGGTATTGTGAACATTATGGTTCTGTTTTGGTTAAACGCATCGGTCACGTCGGTTACAGTGGTGTTACCAAATGTTGGTGCCCCCGCCGTCTTGTTGTCGCAGATAACCTTGGCTACCCTGTTCTTAAATGTTAAGAGGTCGTACCCAGCGACAGGCACGGCCATAAACTCTGTGCAGTAAGCCGGAATTGTATCAACAACCTCTGCCGTGTCGTTGTAGTTCACGCCTGCTGTTTTAACGCAATCCATAGCCAATAATAAATTGCAAACGTTTTGGACGGTTCCAGAAGCAACTGTTGCTGTCTTTAACAAACGCACACGGTAATCTGCGTCTGTTTCGTTTTCGGCACCCTGAGCAACTCCAACAACAACGACATCAACCACGTTAGAAGCACTACAACTCATAGTGTTAGAAACCTCTGATGTTACGGTGCCTGTGTCTGTACAAACAACAACCACACCAGTCGTTTCTTCTGTTGTGATTGTTTTGTTTTCAGTTAATACAAAACTTTCACCGGTCTGTTGGTTTGTAAACGCAGTATCGGCTGGTAAAGTGTACGGCAACGCAGATGGCTTACTTGTAACCTTTAATGTAAGAGTAGCCTGTGTTCCAAGTGTACGTGGCACACCTCTTAAGCCGCCAATCAGGTCAAGATAAATTCCTGATACAGTATTCATATTAAGACGACTCAAAACTTCAACGCCGTCCATATCTGCGTTATACAGAATTTCTGCCAATTCTTGAATTAACACACCCTGTGGTAATTGTTGGTCCAGCAAGAAGTCATCACCAAACGCAGTAACAAACGCCTGCTCTAACTGTGTTCTGTAATATTCTAATTGGTTGGCTACAAAACCTTGATTCGTCCATTTACCCATTTGTTATTCCTTTTGCTTTTATTATAGGGTTGTTATCCAATATTTTCAAATACTCTGTTGTACTGAATATCCCCATATACAGTTTTTATTGTCAGGTTTATGTTCAGGTCGTTGTCCGCATTGGTCGATGCAGATTCAAACTCAACATTTTCAACACCATCAAGCGAACGTATAACCCTTGACAACTCTTGTATCTTTAACTGAAGCGGAACACCAGAAAGCACTACCCCAAAGTATTCCACCCCCAAATCTTCGTTTTGCAACTCACCCTTAAACACCTGCAGAGCAGCGTCTATTCTTACACGCAGGGCGTCTATCCCTGTAACCTGTTTGATTACACCGTATTCGGAAATAACGTCGTTCCCGTTATCGCCTGGTGTCTTTGGTGTCAAATACCACGTTTTCATATTATGCTCCTTGTGTATCTGGTGCCGGAACTTGTGTCGGGCTTTGGGTTTGCTGTGTTGTTTCGCTACCAACAGTTACAATTCCGCCAGCAGGTATTGTATGAGTATGTTCTTTTACACTTATACCGTCAGCCACAATATCATCATCAGATGTAATCTTGCCTGTTACTGACAGATTCCCGTTGATTGTTACATCGCCAGTTATTGTTGTGTCTCCTGTTATAGATATGTTAGCGTCGGTTCCGTTGTCGGTCAATTTAATCGAAACATTCTCGCCTTTAATAATCAAATCAGTATCTGGCTCCGGGTAATTTTCGGCTTTGTGAAGTTCGTTTGTAATGAACGGAATAAATACAGAAGAATAGACCGAGAACTTGGCTCCAGACCCTGCCGCAGAGCAACTGCCTTCTTTTATCCATCTGCTTATATCGTCGGTCATAACAACTAATAAACCCGTATCGTTAACCTGTGGCATACACTGAACCGAAAACTTTCCCCATCGCAACTGTTGAACGGGAACCTCCGTAAGGATAAACGGTGCTAACGACTCTGCCGGAACATTTACCCCAAACTCATTGGTAATCAAATATGTACCGCCGTCAACCGTGCAAAACTCAAACGAATCCTGAGCAACATCTACTGTTTGGTTTTCAGGATGAACCTCTATCACCCTGACTATATACGCTGTTTTTATAACATATTTGGCTGCTATCGTAGCCTCTTCGTACATCATCGTGTTAGCTCCTGATTGCTTGGTCGTAATCCAGTCCGGCCGTAGTTACAGTTGTTGACCATTTGCTCGACGTTGTCGACAAATCGTGTATCACCGACACCATTTTCATTGGTTCATTAAAAATATCACCAGTCGTGCTTTGTGTCAAAGCGTATACCGACAGCGAATATCTTCCTGCTTGAATCAACGGTGCGTAATATCCCATACTTGCGTTCACCATGCCACCTTGAACCTTGTCGCTTATAATGGTGTTCGTTTTGTATTGGTCCCATCTTAACATAATGTTATCCATTGGGACAAGTGCAGGGTAAAACATCATTCTCATAACAATTTGGCCGTTCCCGTTACAGGTTGGTGGCTCTATGAAGTTCTGGAAATCCTCGATAATGTGCGTCTTCGAAGACCCGCTTGCGGAAGACGAACTAGACAACCCACTGCTGCCGCCTGTCGGCCGCCAAAAATACCACCTAAACCTGTTGCTAAAAGCCACGTATTCTGGCTCAAACTTTACGCTACCATAAGGAAAGGTTTTGAGTAGTTCTTTCAGTTGTTGCTCCAGCACAACATCATCGCCTTCAGAACCTGCGTTGTAAAACTTAAAATCTTTTGGTATGGCTGTACTCTTAAGGTCGCTCATAAGGTCGCTATCTGCCGTGTATATTTCCGAAGGACCTGTGTAGGCTTTTGTTGTTGTAAATATTTCTATCCAGTCGTCCCTATTGCGTTCGTCGCTAGTGACTAGCCCATCGTCGTTAGGGTCTTCTCTGGGCGACACTTCTGGTCGATTATTTGTGCCATACGAAGTGAACGGAGCCTCTACTTGTGATATTATGTGTCTCGAACGTCTATGTGCTAAATTTTTTATTAGGGTTCTGATTGCGTTCAAGTAACTTGTTCCACCGGAGACCACTCTTGTATTGTCGTTTAATTGGTCAAGCTTTTCGCTTTCCGAAGCATTGTCCGCAATCCAGGTTGAAAAGTTTTTGTTCGTCATTTCCACATTGTGGCACCACATTTCAAGAATGGTATCGACCCCTTTTCTGTAAAGTGATGAAGAATTCAGATACCCAGTAAAGATTCCATTATAATTTTCTTTTTTGTGTTCGAAGTCCCAATATCCTGCATACACTTGAACACTCGGCCTGCCCATGCCTTTCGTTGCCCTGTATATTGTGTTTGTTGCAATTTTATCTTTTTGCGGGAACCTTGCTGTGTTTGTTAGGATTTTTATAATGTCTTCACCAGGGTTGTATATTGTTAATTTAGCAGAAAACCCTGGCATACTTGTGTTCATCCCAGACCCGACCTGTGGTCTGCAGTTGACCAACGCCTCCAACCTTGGGGTTAACGTCTCGTTCTTTAATGGGCTAAACTCATACACAGTGCTTAATCCAGCACCAGAGATGACAAACTTCATAACTCTGCCAAAGTTCACTTCCACGGAGTTTGTGTTGTTGTCGGAATTCAAATATGATGTGTATCCTTCTACTTTCATTTTGTAATCTCCGCCAAGGCCAGTCTACTACCCAATTCGGAATAAGGTTCGTATTCTTCTTTGTCCTCCGCCATATCCAACAGGCCTAACCCATATAAACTTATATTCAGTAGCCCTGCTGTATCTGGCTCCAACGCAATACCAGCATACACCAAATCAGTTCCGTTGTACAAGTCAAAAAACCAACGCTTGTATATCATATCAAACCAAATATTAGCTGAGTATCCGTCCTGTAACGTTATATTCTGTTCTTTGGCTGCCACCGCTAGCAAATTAACTTTCATAATTGTGCTCCTTACTTGGTTTTTGCTGTTTTTGTTGCGGTCTTTGCTGTATCTGATGAACTAAACCATCCTTCTACAGTTTTAACCCACCCGGGTTCCCCTGTCCACTGTTGCACCCTGTCGCCTGTCCATAATGAACGCAATCGTTCCATGCCATAACTTACTATACTCGAATCACCAACATTTGTTCTCGCCACGATAGATGTTGTGTTTGTGTTTTTGTATGGTTCGTACATTATCATTTCCATAAATGTAATGTCGCACTCAAGCATATCAAGGTTTTCTGCGGTCGTTTTTGGCTTCAACGATTGTATCAACATATTCTGGTAAATACCGTGCGGAGTATAGACGGTAAACGGCTGACCCTTCTCTTGAATTTCTCTCAGTTTGTACAACGCCTGTTGTGCACGTGTGTTGCCGTTTGTCAGTAGCAAATCTACCGCCGCAGCCGCAAGACCCGTATTATCAAAGTCATTAAGTTTAGCATCAAGCCACGTTCCTACTGCGTTATCATTATTGTAGTTCGAAACGTATATCGTCATTTGCACCGTGTTTGGGGTACGCATACGACCGTCGGTTACTTGGCTACCTACGAATACAACGGGGTTCTTTGTGAACTCTACGGATATGTCTGCACTAATGTCGCCAAACCCGTCAATAACTACGCCCTGTTGTCCCGAATCTGTAAGCCAGTCTACAGCAGAAGTTATGGCCCGAATCATATTACCTAAGCCGTTGGGGAGGTATCTGCTAGCCTTTTGTCCTAACCATGTGTTTTGTATCTCGCCAATGGTATAATATGGTGAACGTGTGCCAAGAGCATTAGCCCACCCTTCCATATTGTCTATGTAGGATGAGATTTGTTGAAGGCTGCTTTTCTGCTCAGTCGTATACCTTTTGTCAAAAGATTTGTCTTGGCTGACAGCGTCGCCCTTGTAGTTGGTCTTGTAATTCTTCCACACGCTGGCGTTCAACAAATCAACTTTCTTAAATTTACTCAGGTCGCCCATTATGCACCTCCGCTAGTATATATAGTTTGACCGTTCCAATCTTCTACCTTTAATTCTCTCTTCGCCGCCTGAACTCCGTCAATATAAACATTCAAGTCGCCAAATCTGATGTTTTCGGACAATGCTTCTGCAACGACCGCTTTTGCTGCACCAAACCCTGGCATGTCGTTCAACAAATCCGCTACAGGACTGCCACCAAGTCCGTTGCCACGTGTTGATTGGCTTTGTTCAAGGAACTGTGTGTTTAACTGTCTTTGGCTTATTGCCGCACGGCCAATAGCGTCTTGTGTGTTTTGCATTGCCGTTGCAAATTGTTGTAAGTCCATACCAGCCCATTCATCTTTATGAGCATACAGCTGTTCGAAGTTGTCAGCCATAGCCAACCCACGAAGACTCTCTGGCAATCCTGCCATTTGTGTTATATAAGGCACTAAAGCAGGGTTAATATTCTTTGCGTTCTCACGGTATGCCATAAGTATATCTAATGGGTTTTCACGATTCATTAAGGCACGCCAGTAATCAGGGAGATAACTCATACCCACCATTTGCTGTTCAGACACGGCACCAAACGCCATAGCCCCAGGCAACATAGCAGATGTTGCATTTAATGATAATACGTCCGCAGCACTCGCTAAGTTCGAATTCTGTATTGCGTTGGCTGCATTGTATCCTATGTTGTTGCCATACAAGGCACGTTGGATATTTATGTTTCCGCTGTACTTTGCATATTCGTCCGCAATCTTCTTTTGGTCGATATTATGTTGAGCCCATATCATAGTGCCAGCAGCACCGATTGCACTCCCAACAAATGTTCCAATAGGCCCAAAGAGGCTGCCAATAAGAGCACCTACTCCTGCACCAGCCACAGAACCATACTTCTTGCCCCATTGCTGCATAACATCACGTTTTGTGCTGTATGGGTTTTGTGTATCTGCCAACCAAGAGGTTCTGCCTTCCATAAAGTCTGTCGCTACCCCACCAACAACCCTTCCTGCCATATAACCACTAACGGCCATTCCGCCTGTGGTCTTAATCCAGGTTGTAAGGTTTTTCAAAGAACTCGTGTTTTTGTTCTGTGCCTTAATCCACTCTTGGAAGTACTTCTTTGCCTCAGGGTCCATCACGCTTCTGTTGACAATATTATCGACAGCGTTTTTACGTTTTACTTGCCAGTACTGTTCAGTAGACCTTCCTAATGCATCTTGTTCTGCCGCCCATTGTGCGTGCCCCCTACGGATTTCTTCTGGGGTTTCTTCTGTTAAGGAATCTACACTATTCCTAAACTTGCCCTCCCAGTAAGTTTCGCTTAGTGATTTTTGGGCCTTTTCTTCCTTAGGACCATAGTAATATTGGAATCTTAGACGGTCTGTCGCACTCATCCCTCCGCCAATTCTAGAAATCGCTTCTTGTATTTGGTTTGGAGTAGATACGCCAGTGGCACCTTGTGCCAAAACCATAGCCTCTGTTGTGCTGTATGGACGAAATGCCGCACGTTCTGCCGCAGCTGTTTCTTCTCTTATTGAGCCACGTAATCCTGCAACTTGGGCACGTATTTCTGCAGCGGTTTGCACTGCATTTATCGACTGCTCTAATGGCACAGACCCGCTTGTTATAAACGATTGTCTGCCCATAGACTGATTCACGTTAGCCAACTGTTGCAATAACGATAATCTTACGCTAGATGGAAGGCTCGGGTCTTGGATTCTTTTTGATAACTCGATGGCTCTTGCCTGAAGTGCCTGCATCGCCTTTGATGACTTTTCTTTTGCCACTTCAGCACGGGACGCCCTTGCCGCTTTTTCTAATGGAACATTAAGCCCCATAACTGTAGGCTGTTCTGCAAGGTTGGCTCTAAATGTATTCCGTGTTGCCGACCTGACAAAGTCGTGTGGTTGGTTCGCAGCAAACCCTGCCGCAAACATGGTTTCAACCGCTTTGCTTAAAGGCTCGCTTGTACCAAGTGTTTGGGCAACATCGAATGCTTTAATGTTGGGAAGAGGGAAGCCCTCTAAGTCAACTGGGCTTCGACCGACTTCGTCAACAATTTGTTCGTACATCTGGCCGACTTTCTTGAAGTCTCCGCCAACAGCCTTGATGCCAGCAGACAGCCCTGTTTTTACAGCCTTGGCGAAATCAGCACTAACTTTGTTTGTAAGCTTGCTAAGAGCAGACTCGTCAATTTCGGGCCCCAGCAGGATTTTCTGTTTTATAACTTCGTCGGCCATTTTAACCCTTCTTATTTGCCAGTTGTTTCAACAACGCTTGTTTCCTTGCTCTCTTTCGAGCCTCTTCTTTGTCATTTATAACCTTGTTCAAAATATACAAGTCATATAAATTCAAAGTACCGTTTTTTAAGTCAGAGTACGATATGTACCCTTCAAGAACCGGATTGAGAAAAAACCAGTCCGGTTCATTAGGGGACGGCTTTTTTATTTTAGCCCTACTATTTGCTTCATATACTGGGTTACTCTCTTGTCGCCCCCGAGGGATAAAGGGAGTAACAACTCGTCCATATATGCTGTTTTGATTACCTCTATGTCCCCGTACTCTAAGTCGTTTATGTTCAGCGGATGGCCGTTCAATGTGATGTTTTCCGCAATAGCGTTAATAAACGCTTCCTCTGCCTCAAAGGTGTTGGAAGCCAACATTTGGTTTCTCATATAGACCAAACGCTTCTGTGCCATCACAGAACGTGGTAATGTCATCACAAACTGCTTGTCTTCGAACATAAATGTGTAAGACATAGGGATGTCATTGTTCGCCTGTTCTGCTTCGATTTTTTTGAGTACTTTATCGAAATACAGTTCAGACGGTTGTTGTTGTTTTTTTTCGGTCATCTTGTTCCTCTTTTTTTAGTTATTAACCGCCAGTTGTTTGGTCGTCACCACTGCCTTGTGTTTCGAACGCAACTTCGTCTGCTCCTAACAACGGACTGTTGTTATTGTTCCAAGAACCAGTAGACGCATCGTATATTGCTCTACCTTTGTTCATCGCAGGAATTGTGTGTTCTTTATCATAGCCAGTAGCAAATACACGATATGTACCGGAGACGAATTCAGCGTTGGATAATTTGAACGACAAGGTATAGTCGCCGTTCGCACCAGCACCTGCTTCAATTCCTGGGAAGTTAACCAAGAAAGCACAGTCAGAAGACAACTGTTCTGCTGTATAATTTCCGCCTTCAGTAGCACCAGAAGAACTAGCACCAAAGTTGCGGTTCACTAATTTGATACCAACCGTTGTGATATGACCAGCAATCAGTTCTTGAATCAAATATGTGCCCTTGCAGTAATCCAATGAGTGACGTAAGAAGCTGATGGACAAGCCCCAGTTCTTAACCTTATAGGATTTGTTTGCTAACAACTGTCCCATAGCACCTTCTTGGATGTTCATTAAGTTTCCACCATTACCCGGTTCTGCGGCAATAGATACGTCAGCAGGACCTAAGTTTTTGGCTTGGATTGTTCCCATTGGAGTGTAGATGAACAAGTCTACCAAACCAATGTCATTAAACGCACCATCGTAGTTTATAACATCATTAGCCATTTTTTACTCCTTACTGGTTAAGAAAGTTAATTACAACAACACGTTTTGTGCTGCCAATTAACAATGCTTCTGTTGTGATACCGTCCCACAAACCATTGGACCTTTGGACTCCAGTTGGAACAGGGATGTTGTATTTGTATCCTTTGCCACCAAATGTTTGACCATCTTGCGAAACGCCCGGCCCAATAACGCCCGATTGGTACAATGTGCTGTACGCTTGGTCTAACACATTTGCTAACAGGTTTGCACCGTCTTGGTTCATTGGCAATACAGGGATACTTCTTAACAACTGATAGATTGAGATTGTAACTGTGTAGTTCAAATAGTCAGCCGCAATATAATCGACTAAATCTGTACCATTTGAAGCGTTACCACGTTGCCAAGAATCCATGCGTTCTGCTGGGTCTAAGTACATATTGGCGTGTTTTTCGTCCAAGTTGTGCCACATATCATTTGTGGATACTGTAATTGCAGAATCCGACGTGTCGATACGTTCAATACCACTTGCAGGTTTGTACGCCAGTGTCGCCATTTGACGATTTGTGCGAGCAAATACACGTGTTGAATAATATGCGATAGCCGCAGCTGAATAATACTTATTAGTTGCGTTTGGATTTTCCATAACCACCATTGTGCGTTCGAAAGCATTGGAAGCACAGTAAGCCAATACAGAACAAGAAGAACCGTCAGCCAAATCTTCTTCTAATGTTTTGTTAAACGCATTTGCATTTGAGTCGTCCAAGATTAAGACGTGGGATGCGTTGGTTTGGTTTGCATTAACCAATGTAGCCGCAACTTTCTTAAAGGCGTCACCAGCGGTGTCGTCGATAGCAATATAGTAGTAGTCTTGGCTGTCCAGCAATTTTGTGAAGTTTGTTGTGAATTCTTCAGCAGATGCCATACCGATTGTAGCAACATAAATCGGAGCAGTTACGCTAGCCGAATTATAAGATGTTCCATACAAGACAGTAGCAAATTTCGCTGCTTCTGTGTTTGAGCCATCTTCGATAACCGCAGCCAAGTTGTCGTATTTTTTCAGAACGGTTGCTTGTTCGTCTGTTCCTTTCATAACAAACAAAACAGCACTCCAGTCACGACCAACCAATGGTTGAGCGGCAGCTACACCTGTAGACACATTAACGAACTCACGGATGTTAATTACGTTACTTGCCATAATTTTTCTCCTTATTTTACTTTATGACTCTGGTCGTTACCGCCACACTTTGTGCTAAATCACTCGGTGTTTCAGGTGTTTTAACAAACAAGGTGTGGTTGTTTATGGTTATTTCTTCTTTGAAGTTCATTTGTATTTCAAAATAAACTCGCTCTGTCCAAGTCCCATTTTCTAGGCCAGACAGGTTTCTCATCGTAGAAATATCCTGTATGCCTAACAGCCGACCTTTTTGTCTTACAAAATTATTATAGCGGCCGTTTTGCAAATTGGCAATTATAAACCTAGCTGCATCAAAAGAGTTACCAAGTCCTTTTGCCATTATGTTTACGCAACAAGTGAATGTTCTTAATTCGGTAATAACTTCATTACCGTATCTGTTCACACCCGAACTTGTGCGTATTTGACGCTGTGCTTCCCATAGGTCGTAGTTATCCAACCTAAATGTTAACACAGTCTCTACGTCTGGCATTGGGGCACCGTTTTGGCGTTCCACAATTACCCGATTTGTTGGGTCGTCAGAAAACCCAAAATCCATAGCGTCGTTTCCCATCAACCCTAGGAACATATCTGCTACATACTTCTCAATATCCCTGTATTTAATCATTTACCGCTCCTTAGTCTGGATTTATCTGGTCTTCATCGAACCGTGATAAGATTACTTCATAGTACCCCATTTCCATAGGTGTGCCTTCGTCCCATACAAATGGTTGAACTTTTCTCACATACCAATCTTTCTTATTAAACGTAACGATTACCGATTCCAACTTATTCGATGGCATTGGTATCTTCTTTAACGAATATATTACAATAAATTGGTTTGTTGAATAGTCTGGGAATCCACGTAATTGGGCTTCCTCTGGTTCCAAAGGTTGAATACTTTTCTTGGCCCAAAATGTTTGTGGTATATCTTGGCTTTCGGAGAACCCTGAATCATAAAATGTTTTCCTGATTCTTAGTTTTATCGTTCCACCAGAAATCATACTGTCACCCATAGCGTCTGTAAAAAATGACATTTTGTTCTCCTTATTTTGCCTTTATTGTTTTCCCATCAAGTTTTTCTTTCATCGTCTTTTTGCAAGCAGTGTCTATTTTTTCCTTGGCACCTCTTTCTAATTCGACGGTCGTGCGTATCTTTGGTTTCAATTGTACATAAAAATCCGGTCCGTTATCAACGAACTTCCTCTTAAAAGAAACCTTTACTTTCGTAATCAAATCTACTTCTGCCGTCGCCATTATTTATCCACCCAACTTTCCACAGCCGCCAACATTTCGCCTGTCCAGATTAAAGGCGAGTTTTGGCCTTTAATTGCCTCTGTTACAGGCGAGTTTGGCGGTGTCATATTTCTTATTGCCCTACGCTGGTTCGCCGCCATTTTTGACGCCAAACCTTTCATAAAACTATTTGGCGTTGCCATATATGGTCTCCCTTTACCCACAGCACCAAATAAGCCAGCAGTGCGTTCCTTATTTGCCACAACATCATAAAGGTTTTCGACACCGCCAACACCTACTGTCGTTCCTGTGGCTCTTTTGTCCCATCCTTCTTCCCAGCCTCTACTACGTATTCTGTTTCTTTTTGTTTTGTCGATTTGCTCTTGGTACGTATCGGCATAACTGTATATTTGTTCTAAGTCCCCTGTCGTGCTTTTGATTTGCTGGGATATACGTTTGAACTCTCCGGGATAATTTTCAACAAGTTCATCATACGTTACCTTTTTGCGAACCTCTGGGAGGCTCTTCGGGTTGGATACTAATTTTTTCGCTATGTAATCGGCTATGGCTTTCGAGTTTCTGCCCTTATAACTTATGGTTATCTTGTCGTTCCAGCCGTTCGGACCAAACCCTATGCTTCTCTTTGTATCAGAATATGCAGAGTCAACCCATCTACGAACCGGCAATGGCATACCCCAAGAACTTACACCGCCATAATGATTCACTCTTGCTTTATAAGCAGCACCTTCGTTGTTGCGGATTCCTGCACAAGCAGTCATACCTTCGAGTTCTTTGATTTGTTGCAATAGTTTACCTTGGTCCACGGTTTTTGTTAAAATTTCTTTTTCTAGCCGGGAACCTGCTGGATTTATCTGAATATAATTTCCATACGAGTCAGTAAACATTAGAACCCTGTATTGCTCCCCATAAACGTACGCACGCCACCACGAAGATATGGAGCCATAAGGTTGTACGCCTTTTTGCCATACTCGTTACTGGCGAAGAATTCGTAACTTGGATTAGACTTAAACAAAGTGGATTCCATATAGGAAACGCTCATCTTGCCGACAGTACGGTGTATTACGGGACCTGCCGCAGAATTGCCGTTGATACCGCTTGCCGCAGCCTGTTTGTCATACACCAAGAAGAACATTGTTAAATACAAGAAGATGGTCTTACGCTTCTTTTCTGGAAACAAGCTTTCGTTGTATTTATATGACGCCTCACCCATAGCACGATAAATATCCAAGTCCAAGACGCAATCGTCTAAGTCGTAAGGAATCTTCTGCCATTTGTCTTTATCGGTTCCTGGCTCTGTTGTGTTCTCGTCAACTAAGGACTTCCAGACAGTTGGGTCAAAGTTAACCAAATGAATTACTTCGTCATCCTTGTTATAAACCGTCTCTGCGTCCCAGTTTGGGAAAGGCTGGTATTCCAACCCTGCCTCACGCAAGAAGTACAACTTAAATTCATTTATCGTGATAGGATATTCGTTCATCTTATTATTCCATAACTATTTGTAGTTTATACGTAGGAAGTTTTACAAGGATACGAACTTCCCATACTTCCATTTTTTTGACAGCACCGTGCTCCATTATTCCAGCGGTTATAGAACAAAATCTATTTCCCAGATTTTTTACCTTTAGCATTTTTAACCTCTTTTTTTGGGGCTTCTACAGGTTTTGGTTCTACTGGTTTAATAGTTGCAGGTTCGCCAACTAATTTCTCTTCCTTAAGTGCTTTTAAGCCAGGAAACACCGTAACCAATGTTTCGAACAACCAGCTTGGCATTTCGATAACATCGTCTTTGCTCAAAACAACTTCCTTGCCGTCAGGCATACACAGGTTAACCTTTTGAGATAATGTGTTTTTTACTTTCATCTTGATTCCTCTTTATTAAAAAAGGGGGAGGGCTTTGCACCCGCCCCCGATAGGCTGTAACTCGCTACAATTAAGCGTTGAATTGCAAGTACAACATTTCCTTTGGACGGTTAACGAACACGTCAGAAATACGAGCCCAAGCTGTATTTTGATAGTTAACGCCATCGACCGTAGCACCGTTAACAACGTTGTATCCGAACGGTTGATAAGCACGGATAGAATCGAAGTCACGACGATACAAGACGTATTTGTAAGCACCGTTGTGGAACTTTTCTTCGCAGTATACCAATGGGATAATTTCTGCGTTTGCGTTGCCAGTTACTTGTTTGAAGACATCAGACAAACGTTGGAACATAGTTGTGAACACCGGATATTGTTCGTCAACCGCAGTACCCAATCCCATAAAGTCAGATACAGGCATAACCAATGTGTCTGGTAATGCTGTGTATTCTGTGTGTTTGAAGTATTCAGCGAACACTGTTTGCAAGAACGTTTTGAATTCTGTCGAATTCATCGCAGAAATCTTCTTTGTCAAAACAGCCGTGTTAACTGTAACATCCGCTTGGTTCAACAACGCTTTGTGGTCATCGTCACCCAACAAAACCGCTTTCTGAACAGCTAAATCGTAATCACGTTTACGTGCACGTTCTTTTTCGGTAACCAAATTCCAGATGCCAGATTGCATCGCTTGACGCAATTCGAACATAGAGTAAGAAACCATTTTGTCCAAATTGTGAATCTTCAAAGCGACAGATTCTACTTTTACGCCAACTTGGCCACGACGTGCATTGTCTGTGTCGTTTCCACGTTCCCAAGTAGACAAATCACCATCAACGTTCTGGTATGAACGCAACACAGTGATGAAGTCTGCGAAGCCGCCAGTTGAAGTGTCGAACGGAACAAACTTTGTTGGGTCTACTGTGTAGAACTTTTGTTCGGAAATATTACGTTCCAAAACCGTCAACAAAGTCAAGTCAATATCACCGTAACCAGCTGCGTTCATCAACTCTTGGTTGTGGTCTATGTGTGCCAATTCTGCAGAATTAAACAATTCTTCACGAGTTTTCTGCACACCTTTGTCATTGTATAATTTTACTTCTGCCATTTATTTCTCCTTTAGCATACCAATACTGGGATGAAAGTACCGCCTTCGGTCGCTGCAGTTGCCGCAACAGCGAAGCCCATACGTTGTGCACCAGAAGGTTGTGTTTTTGTTACAGAGCCATCGGTGTCGTTGTAATATACAATGTCGCCAGCGTCGATAGCTTCTTCTGTAACACAATTCAAAGTGCCTTCACGTAACAAGATTGTTACGATGTCACCAGCTTTGATTGCTTCTTTCTTTGGGTTATACAAGATATAACCAACGCATTTGTCTGTAGCAGAACCTTTAACAAATTTTGGTTTACCCGTAGAAGTTGCCAAGATTTTTACCAAATCACCCGCATACAATGTTTCGGTTTCAGAGGCGTCAATCTTAACTTCCATTTGCAAACCGCTCATGCCCCAATCCAACAATTCACCACGAACACGGTGAGGAGCGAACTGGTTCAAGTCTTGTTTGTAAAAATTAGCTTTTACTATTGCCATTTCTTTTTCTCCTTATTTAATAGAAACGTCTGGAACATCAACAACGATTTTCTTGACTTCGCCAGCCAAACCGTTATTTAAGTCCTTTTTGAAATCAGCGTCCGTGTCATTGTCAACCTTTTGGGTCTCTACAGCGTCAGCTGGTTTTACTTCAGGGTTTTCCTGAACTTCATTTGCAGGTGCTGCTGGTTCGTCAGCCGGCTTTGTTTCTGTCGCTGGCTGTTCCAATTTTGCTTTCAGCTCTGCAATCTCAGCGTCTTTGGCAGCAATCGTTTCTTTGCTTGCTTCCAAATCGTTGATTAACTGTTCAATGGTTTTTTCGCCATCCGCAGTGTTGATTAACAAGTCTTTGTCAACCTCCTGCTTAACTTTCTTGAAGAAATTCATTGTTCTGTCCTTTTGGTTATAAAGAACCCCATCTGATACGACATAATCGTCTTCTGAGTTTCTCCATATCTCAGTTCCATTATAGCGGGGATTTTTGACTAGAGCAAGATGTAGCATCTCTCCGCCAACAATCCGCTTTTTGTATTTAACATTGTTTATTGTTAAATCTTCTTCGCTCAAATCAGCCCGATAACCGCACGACACGTACGGTACGTTGCCTTCATTTATTGCGTTTATTGCGTCTTCTTCGAATACCACAAAATCTGCAAAATACGAACCGTCTTCATCTCTACGTACGTCAGCCACGTACCCAACGGCTTTCTTTTTCATATCTTTTGTATCCAATACATCTTGGTGTCCCATCAGGACTGGTTTGCCCTTCAGCGACCACGCAAAATCGTCTAACGCACACTGCGACAAGAAATAAACTCCGTCCGCATATCCTACTGGCCCAGCCATAATAAAGCGTGCCGTATACGTTACGCCAGATGGAATTTCTTCTATTTCTATCTTTGGCGAAGATTTGTTTTCAGATTCAAATAATCCTTTAGCCATCTTCTATCCTTAGTTGTTACCAAATCCTGGTTTGAACACTTGTTTTGCCATTGGGTCTGCAACGAATTTATCTTTGTACGTTACGTTGATACCCAATAAGTCGTATTTATTCACAGCGTCTTGCCATTCTTTGTTTGTTATACGTCCCCACATATTGGCCTCGTTTAAGTTGGCCAACATTAAGGTTTTGCGTTTTTCTTCTTCATAGCGTGTGGCTCTTATTAAAGATTGCCATTCTATGTCGAAATCCAATGTTTTGCCAAGCACTTTTCTGCCTACAATTTCCAGTATCTTTACTGCATTGGCTTCATTTGGTATCCGCACTTCTGCTTCAACCATATCTGCGTATGTCTCACGGTCTGCTTCCCCAGAATTAAATCCTGCTGGTGAAGTTCCGTACAGCTTATTCATTGTAATATGTGCATCGGCAGCCACGTCTACACGTGCGTCTTGTTTTAATTCTGCCAATCCATTAAAATGAATCTGTTTCTGTTCGTAGCCGTCTTCTGAGTCCAGCAATATTCCACCCATATAATTCTTGGTTTCTTCAGCAAAACCTACTCTGCGTGTTATTGCTGCCGTAGCATCAGAATCTTGCATGGCGTCGTTGAACCCATAAAAATGGAACACGTCCATCTTCGCTTCGTCCAACAACTCGAAGATAACGTTTTCGTTCTTGATACTTTTGTTTAATGTACGAACTAATGGCTCCAAAGAACTCATTCCCCAGCCTCGTCCTACTGAACGATATAACGGAGGGAAGTCTTTATTCTTAAATACAATTACACGTGATTTGTGTATTGGGTGTCCGTTCATCATAAATGGCGTATCTGACAACCAATCTACTGGGTTTGTCCCATTTCCATTTAACGCACTACCAGACAACATCCAGTTATCTGTTACCAAAAACTCCAAATCCGTGTCTTTGTTTATATCTTCTAATTTTAATGGGAAGCGTGGATTTCTTCCGTCTAATACAACAATTCCCGCTCCACCATACAATCTACACCAATATAACGCCTGTTGGAACTTTTGCCATATTTCGTTGCGTCTTAAATATATTTCAATCTTGCGTGTTTCTTCTTTGTTGATTTCTTGACGCATATATTCGTCATCGCCTTCTTTCAGGTTTTTATCCTTGGCTAATTGGTCTTTTTCCCATTGTTCACGCTTTTTCGCCTGTTCTTCCAAGAATTGTTCTTGTGTACCTTTTGGGTCGTTCGCTTGTTTCTTTTGGCTATCATCAGCGTTCCAGAAACTCCAAAAGCCCCTTTTCTTCCTTTCTGGTTCTACAACCTTGTTTTCATATCCGTGGATTATTACTCCACCACGAAAGGCATCTCTTACTGGAATTTCAATAATGGATTGTATCCAACCAAATTGTTGATACAAATATGTCAATAACACATAATTTATTGTAATGAAGTCTGTTCTTATCTGCTGTCCCAAACTTCCAATGGCGTTTATTTTATTCACAGGCTGTTTGCCACCAGTTGTACCAAACGGTACAATTCCTGCTGCCAATTGGTTCAAATTATTATCTAATGGTATTTTCTTTTTCTTTTCCATTTGCTAGCCTTTCTTTTGGGTATTATAGTTCCTATTTTAGCTTTTGGCAATATTTCTTTTTTCTTGCTATTTTTGTTCTGTACTATTATTATTTATATGTAAGGGTAGGAAATGGAAGTAAGAGGTCCTTGTCTCATAACATTTCGGAACGGACAACCTTGTCGCATATATGAGGTTGGGACGACTGAAATGACTCCTAAAGGCTACTCCAACACTATGTACTACTTTGATAATTGGGACGATGCGGAAACGTACGTCCGTTATTTATATCAGGTGGCTGGTGTTGCCGACAATCACCGTAAATTACGGTCTAAAAAGATTGCTGCGTGGGAAAAGGCCGAGATACGTGCTTTTTTAGCTACGTTAGATTTATCTGTCCTTGAGGACGCTATTAAGGACTTACATCCATTGGTTGAACGTTCATTTATTCCAAAGAGGTAATATTATGTCTAATATCGAAGAAATTGCTAAAAACATCAAAGACGAAGGCGAAGCCTTATTAGGTTATGTCCCTTTAATAAACGACCCTGATGAAAAGATTCAGGACGCTGTTAAGGAAATCGTTGCCGATGAATTAAATCACTTATTGACATTAACGGCCATTTACGTTAAAATTACTGGTGTGAAACCTGCTAAAGATGGTTTGGCTGAAGTCATCGGTTTTCTGGGTAGGTAGCACTCTTTTCTAAGTTCTTTTTTCGTTCGTTCTCCCCCGGCTTAGGTTGGGGGCTTTTACATATGTTCCTCGAAGTCCCAGTCGGGATACTTAGCCATAAAGAGTTTCTTTTTGATGATATACTCTGGTCGCTTTCTTGTGATGGCCGATTTGACGTCCTCGGCTATTTTATGTCCATCTCGTTCATAGGTAAAGTCAGCCAAGTAATCTATTCCTCGTATCTTTTTGCCATGATAAATGAATCCTTCGAGCAGGTTGAACCTCGCTTGGCACTTGAGGTTGCTTATGATACCAGCAGCCTCCAAATGTCGTAAATTGACATATCTTTGGGCTTCTTTTTTGGAATCAAAGGTTTTTTGTTCGACAACGGTCTTTTCTGCGTGAAACTTGTTATTTTTTGTAACCAAGTGGCTATTTTTCGTTTCAGACCCGTATTTTTTGCAAACGCTTTCACGGAACTCTTTGGCTGTCATTCGTACAAATTCCATTTGACTTACCTTTCATTTTATATAATACTTTATTCGAACCAGGGGGCACCTTGGTGAATTCTTTCAATTAAAACATAATTGGGCTAGCGGCGTTTGCTTAAAGCCCTTTTTTATAAGAATATGCTTCCAACCTTATCGTTGAACCCAATTTCGCAGGCGTCACCCGTACAGTCAATCCATTCGTCCTTCGGGTTCTTATCCGTAGGGTTATATGCAAGGAACTCGGCTCTGGCACCAACAAAGTTAGGGTCAGACTCCCTGAAGTAAACCCTACCGCCTTCCATCCACGTCATAGCACTCTCAGCACGATTTAACTTGTTCTTCTTAGCACCACGCTTTAACGGGACAATAGCCATATCAGGACACTCTCTTCGCATATCCTGAATAAAGCCAATACCAGAAAGGGTCTGTTCCACATAAACACGCCTACATTGAGGGAAGGCAGCCCGACAGTGCTTAAAGAACTCAATACAATACCTCTTAGCATCAGGACTTTCCCATTTGCCAACACGAGACCTTAATAAATATAAATTATTGTCTTTGGCTTTACCCCAACAGGTAAATAGGGATTTATCCCCGTCTGTCGTGAAACCAAAGTCGGTTGTGATGAATATCTTATCAAACTTTTCAGGATTAGCCCTAAACGTCCTAATCCACTCTTCATGGAAATACGAACCATAGTTCTCAACCGGCTTCTGCTGATACATAGCAGCAAACATATACGGATTCTGTTTTTCTAACCTACGTAATTCTTCAATAGGATACCGACTCTCGTAATACGAATTCCCAACCTCGTCTATCGCAGGAACAATAAACCACTCCCATTCATCAGGTTCGTTCTTTTCAACCCACCCAGCAAAATCATTTACGTGGTGCCTCTGCATAATACATATGGTTGGAACAGTCGGCATACGTCTACGAGTCGCTAACTTACGCTGATACGTCTCCGGAGCCTCAATCTGTTCATGAACACTCCTAACAACCTCAGGTGAGTTAATATCGTCCAAAATCAACGCCCCAGTAAAATACTTGTCAGGACTACTCGGGTTCCCAGCGTCCAAACCTAAAATAGCACTCGAAATCGTACCAGCAGTCAATCCGCTTCTTACCCCACCACTTATCAAATGATAGTTCAATACCGACTTGTCCCCAGGGTCCATCTCTTTCCCAAATAACTCTTCCCATTCTGGCATCATCATCAAATTACGACTCTCCCTACTTAACTTCTTAATCAACCTCTCCCCATACGCAATATAACAAAACATACAATGCTTCGACCGAGCAAAACACCACGTAATAAAATACTGTATTAACAATGATTTGCCAAACCCCGGACTAACATTCACCATCAGGTTCCTCTTCTTATTCCTCCCTTCCGCATATTCCTGTAACTTATCGCATAACCTTGCGTGTGCCTGCGTCATATCATAATTAGACCCTTGGGCTATCTTGTGTATCCAAAGTACGTATTCCTTGAAGTCTAATAATAATTTGCGTGCTAATACATATTTTTCTTGCGTTGTCATAATCGTTCCTTTATAATATGTTCGTCAGGCGAAGAAACAGTGGTGCGTCTCAGGCTGAAAAAATATCCTAGTACGACCGGGCCCTAACAAAACGAATTGAATCATCCTGCAACCTCTGCCTCTATCGTATGCGGAGTTTTTTGCGTTGATATGTCAATCACATCCTGTAACCCACCAACAACACCACCAGTCTTTGACGTATTATTTACAGTCACATTATTTACTTGAACCTGTGGTTGCCAGTTGGATTCCTTCTTCGCTGCACTCGCCGCTTTGGTCAACCCTAACAGGAAATTTCCTACTTGAATCAACTCTTTAGTGCTTAATTCGTCTACATTAGCCACACCCTTCTTCGCTAATGCCCTTGCTATCAAATTTATACACCCTGCCACTAATTCTGCCGTAGAATGCCCATCTCTCTCCCCCTGCGTTATCTTCTCCAGTAATAATACTTCCGTCGTATCACTCTGCTGCTTGGCTCTTATCGCCCTTTCTTCCCATTCTGTCTTCCTCGCCAACTTCCCCTCGTCAGTCTGGAAATATGCCCTACATACCGCAGAAGACCGCCTAAATCTCTCCCTGTAAAACGGTCCCTTCTCCGTAATACCACACTCCCCCATCAAATAACCATTAGCCTTACTCCACCCATTCCATTCAAAATCTTCAGGTACTTTTACACCCATCTGTTAACACCTCTTGCTTTATCCCCATTATACCTACCCCCACCACAATTGTCAACACAGGAACACTATGTCCTATACCCCCACCCATGGATGTCGGGCTAACTAACTTTATAAATCATTTACCCCCCTTTTTTTTCGGGTTTTCCCTGTATTGCGTTGCTTTTGTTGCTATACTTATAGCAAGCGGTTGCAAGGTTGCAATCGTATAACTTTAACCAAAGGAAAACAAAAATGAAAATCGCAAAGAAAAATATAAACTTTATTCCAAAGACAAGCAACAAGTATATATATAACAAAGTATATACAAGTTATAAAGACTTGGAAAAAGATATACAAAGTATAAAAAATAATATCAAGATTGAAAATGATAATAAAGATATTGCGGAAAGTGTAAAGCAAAGCAATAACAAAATTATCGCAAGACTTGATAAAATCTTGGAAAATCACAAAGATAGTTTATTGGTATATGTCGTTGCCAATATTGTGAAAATGTATATCGACAATACCAATACAATGTATTGCGATTCGGTATATTGTGAAAGTGTTGCCAAGAGATTCGGTCTGGATATGGACACGATTAAAATCATTGGTCAATATGGCGATGATATACCTAGCGATGATATTAAAAATATCGTTGCGTTATGCAATAAAAAATAAGAAAAGCCCGAAAGGGCTTTTTTTATTGCCAAGAAAAAGCAATAAGGAAAAAATAAAGAGGAAAAACAAATGATAATAAATTATGATTATGGATATTGGAGAGAAGGGGAGAGTAAATATGGAAAAACAAATCAAATTGAAACAAATGGTATAAATGTATGGGCATTGGCAAAGGATATTATCCGTATAAAAAAGAATAGATTGTCCCGTATTGACCGTATGAAAGACGATATATCAAAAAGAGCAAAGAGTAAACACAGATATACAAAAACAAACACAAAACCGCATTGTTGGCAACCATCGGCACAGTATAGAGAGTTTAGAAAACTGTTGAGAGAAGAAACCAGACAAAACCAGGAAATAGCAGAATTTAACAGAGTGGCAAGAGCAATCAGTGGCATAATTGGAAAATAGCCCAGAGTATATTGAAAAACATATACTACGGGCTACGAGCCACTACACGCATACGAGCATAAGGAAAAAAATAAAGTAAAAACAATAGTTTATTTATGATAGTAAACAATTATTATCATAAGTAAATAGATATTTACTTACGGACTAGGACGAACCTAGGAATAAAACCAAAGGTATTTAATATGATAAATACAAAGGAACGAATAGTATTTGCAACCAGGCAGGTTGACAACAACAAATACTACAAAGTAAGCATATACCACAATCAAGGAATATGGTTTGTATCTTGGTATGAATATACAAAGAAAGGCATATTTGAGTGCGTGGACGATATATGTTGTGCAAAAAACAGGACAATGAGAACGTATGCGAAAAGATTTAGCAAAAACGACTTATTGAAACTGAACTCATTGGTTGAGATGAAAATAGAAACTTACTACGGGCATTGGCTACGGCAAGACTACGGAAAATTGACCAATGAAATATTACAAGATATATCACAAGAAATAGGAGTTTAATATGAATAAACAACTAATGACTGAAAAACTTATTGCGGTAGCAAATAGGTGGGATTCCAAAAGTGCAATGGCGAGTGCGAAATCATTTGACTTTGCATTATACAGACATAAACAACTGATTGGAGACAACGACAGGTATCCAGACGACAAAACAATGTTTGATTGTGTGTCTTTGTTGGTGGAAGAATCGGTTGCATTGAGAAAAAATGGCTACGATGAACCAGCGAGTGAAATGATACGATGTGCGTATGATTCGCCAACATGGACAGATGTTCTTGAAGTAATGGATATTGAAAATACAACATTGGGAGAGATAAGGGAGTCAATGAAGAACGAGAAATATACATTGGCTGGACTGATGGCAGAAATATTACTACAGCGTGAAGAAAAAAGTCATGTGTCGGACGCATTGGCTACGTCAATATTCTTGGAAAGATTAAAAGACTACCAAGAAAGCGAAAAACACAATGACGAAGTGTTGTGGTATTTAACATTTGGTGGAAGATTGGGAAAAGTATTGTATAGCGGAGAGAAACAATGGGCACAATACCATTTGAAAAACGGAGATATACAATGGGACGATGTCTTGCATATGTATGTGGCAACACGAGTGATAGACAATGAGGGTTGCACAGAATTGAAAAGACATAGAGCAAAAATCGCAGCAATCGGGAGCGGTTGGAGCAACGAGTGGATAAGTAAGATTGAATCTTATTTGGACGGTGGTTGCGACTGCACAATGGTCATTGACAGAAACTTTGAGATAGCATATGAACCACAATATCATGAAAATGCGTCGTTGGAAGGAGATTTTGTGGACGCACGTTCGTGTATGAGCGGAAAAGGAAAACAAGCACAGTCTTTCTACGGTGGAATTATTGGCTGTTCTGTGGCACGATTTGAGAACGCAGACGGACAACAAGTAGGACGGTGTTTGATATACGAATATAATGGAATAAGACATTTTATGCGTATATATGCTAAACCAGAATATCAAAATGTAGCACTGCGACTGTTGAAACAGGAAATGAGAGAAAATGATATTCGTGGACGTTCTAATTACATTGAAGGCTTGAAACTTGAAACTACGTGGGACGAAAACACACGAACAATGTATTTGGACGGCAGTAAATACGGAGTAAAAATGGACGATGGGAAACTTTACGTAGTAGCAAGTGATATGTATGGAGACATTGACTGTGATATGAAAACCACAGGCGATGATAGGGTATACGATTACATGCATATTATGTTATGTGAACATTGTGGAAAACTGTTTATCCGTAGAAATGGTGTATCAACACAAGATTTACATAGATACTGTTGCCAAGAGTGTGCAATGCAAGAAGGTTATATGAAATGTGAATGCTGTGGAGACTGGGTGAAATGCGAAAATATGATACACACAGAAGACGAACATTGGTTCTGTGGTTCGTATTGTGCATCACGTATGGATTACGTGCAGTGCAACCAGTGTAATAAATGGCACGGGAAATATAGCCCAACAACAATCTTGACACTTGAAGGAAAATACTATTGTAGCGAAGACTGTGTGGTAGAACACGGAGCAGCAATAGATAGCGTGACAGGAAAGTGGACTGATTACTATGGAACAACGGCAGGTGGAAAACACTTCGCATTATCACACTTCTTTGAGGAAACAAAGAAAGGTGCCAAATTGAGAAGAAGATTCAAGATTAAACTTGCTATGAATAGACACTATAAAAATAAAGGACAACAAAATGAAACAAATAACAACTAACTTTACAGAATACGCAAGTATTTTGGAAGCAGAAGTAGTCACAATACACACATTGGTTGGCTATTTTAAGAAAGAACAGATGGACTATGACGAATACGGCAATATATTTATTGGTTTTAGAAAAGAAACCAGGGGATTACCGATTCTAGTAGCACATTTGGATAATGTATTGCACGGAGAAAGAACACCAGTTTGGAGTCTGAACGGACGAAGACTGATGGGAAAGACCGCAGGAATAGGATTCGACGATAAAGCAGGTATAATTGCTATTATCCAGTTATGGAGAGCATTTAGACAGCAACAATTTAGAATCATATTCACAACAGACGAAGAGGTTGGTGGTGTTGGTGCAAAAGCGATGGATAAACAACGCATAAAAGACGCTGCGTGGATTCTTGAATTGGATAGGAAAAATGGAAATAACTTTATCCAAACGAGTGGTTGCACAAGATTGTGTAGCGACGCATTTGCACAAAAGTTTATTGAACTAGGATTCAAGAAAGAACAGGGCACATTTACAGACGTGAACGTGTTTAAGGAATACGCAGAAAACGTAAATATGGCGAATTTAAGTATTGGATACTACAACCCACATACAGATAGCGAATATTTGGATACAGTGGAGTTTGATAACATTATCAACAAAGTTGCAGGGTTTATCCAAGCAAAATTCACATTTGAAGACGATAAGAAAGATACATACACATCTTCATACAACAGAAACCCAAACTGGCTGTGGGGCGACGACGGCTATTCAAGACAACCCGCAAGATGGAATAATTGTTGGTGTTGCGGGAAAGATACATTGAATAGACCAGAACCAAACGGAGAAGTCTTTTGTAGTAAAGAGTGTAAAGATGAATACGAGGATATTATGAAGGATAACGAAGATGTCATTAAAAGATAAAATACGTGCGTGGTATATCCGTAAACTAAAAAAGGCAGTCAGTAGATTTGATAACTACTTGATTATACTAAAAGTTTACGATTACCTGTGCACAACAGAAGATTTGCCGGAACAGGCAAATAAAACCGCAAAGAATATGCTACTTGAACAAATAAATCGAGTGGCAATTCGGAGCATAATTGAACCAAGTAAAACTATGGAGTAGTAAAATGAGTAAGTTGGAAGACTTCCCACATTTGCAAGAATACTTCGTGACATACAGACAGAAAAACGGAATACCAGAACACGAAAACTGTTTTCCAAATCTGTTGATATGGTTTAGAGAAGTAACCGACAACGACGATGAAATGGCTATAAACCTGCTACAAATGGACGAGGACGAGGCTGAGGACTTTTGTTCGTGGGGACATAATAGCAGATGGGCATACGTTGGAGCAAACGCATTCGCATCACTGATGGAGTGCTACCCAGAGTATATGAAAAACACACTTATACAACTGGCAGAATGCTACGGCGACCCAGATATTGAAGCAAAATATTTTAGCAAAAAGGATAAAAAATGACAAGTCCACAATTAACTAGTGATTTAGAAACAAAAGTTAAGGGTGTTATAGAAGAGATTGTTAACAGTCACTACGCAAGCGAAGACATCTTTGACGAAATCTGTAATAAAATAGACACTTGGGCAGAAACAAAAGGCTACCAAGCGTATATACGAATCTACTGGAACAACGAAAGCGATTTCGACCAGTATTTAGACGATATGTGCGAAATAATGGACATGTATAATATAAAAGCATACTGCAACTACCCGTGTGCAGAATACGAATGTTGCGTTACGGTTATGTTATACAAACATCGTAGGATTATACACAATGTTAAAAAACAGAGTTAGTGTAACAGAGTTGAACAAACGCTATCACACGAAAAACTTTTTCCTTACGGATTTTCTTAACGGACACTACAAGTGTGCAGCGATTAACAAAAGAGACTGTTGCAAGAGACTTGAAGGGATACTGTGTAGGAACTACTCGGTATGGGAAAGAGACGAAGCATTGTATATATTAAACAAAAAGGACAAAAAATGAACAACGAAAACTTTAATACCGAAATGGACAGAAAAATATACGAAGAAACGGGTTATAAAACCTTTACTACCTTCGCATTAGATTTCGAGATTGCTGACGGGTTTGGGGAGAAAGCAATACGAGATACATATAAAGCCAGCCAATACTGGATTAGCGACTACAAATACTGGACGGAGTTAGTCTTGATATTGAACTGGAATATATGGAAACATCAACACGACCCGTTAGGGTTGGTGTATAATGAACTGTGGATGGACGCAGAACGACAGTTTGACGAACACTACTGCGAAAATACTGGCGATAGTGACGACGTTAAACAGAAGAAAGCGGAAGCCCGCACATACTACTATCAAACTTTAGACTAAAGGAGTGAAATATGGGTTTAGATATGTATTTGAAGAAAAGTGAATACGTTAGCACTTGGACTAGTGACCCAGAACGGAAAACATTTATGGACGCTACGGGCGTTGAAGTAATCGTTAAACGTAGATTCGGAAAACGAAAAGTGCTGACGGACACATTTAAGGTTGACAATGGCTCGTCGGGCGTAGAAATAAAACTACCTATTGCATATTGGCGAAAAGCAAACGCAATACACAATTGGTTTGTCCAGAACTATGCTGACGGTGTTGACGATTGTAAACCAATTATGGTTACTATGGAAGACTTGGTTAAACTACGACAGATATGTAAAGAGATACTGGAAGACCATAGTAAAGCAAAGAAACTGTTGCCTACGCAAGGCGGATTCTTCTTTGGCTCGACAGATTACGACGAGTGGTATTACAAGGACTTGGAGTATACTGTTGACGCATTAAAGAACCTGGATAAAGGCGACTACGAATACAAAGCGAGTTGGTAATGAGCAAAATAAAAGACGACGTAACTTTATATAAAGACGGGAATACCTACACTGTTTTGATAAATGGGTGGGTATTTCTGCAGGAACTCTTCATTGGCTACGATAGTCAAGAAGAAATAGTTGAAATCATAACCCAGAGGCTTGCAAAGCACTTTGGTGTTAAACCAGAAGAAGTATGGAGTAAATAATGGAAAATTTACAAGAAGCATTAAATAAAGTTTGTTACGAAGACTCTAGCGAGTTTAACGAACAACAACTACTGAATGAAGTAAAAAAACTTATGCGACCATGCTACCACATTGAGTGTTGGGACTGTGACGAATATAGCACAAGCCTAACCGCAAATGTTGTGGACTGGATAGCAGATAAGGTAAAAGAAGGCTACAACAATATACAATACGCAGAGTGGTGCACCGAATCTTGCGATGCGTATTTCTGTTTTGTGGCAGTAACAAAGGAGTAAACAATGAAAAAGAACGACACGGAAATCCTAAATGAGATTATAACAATAATCAACTCGCCTGGATTTGACGAAAACATAATGTATGACATTTGCGAACTTTTGAAAAAATACGGAAAAATAAAGGATTAAAATGAGCAAGAAATACACAATAACAGATTTACAAGGCAC
>Ga0247609_10000496_pt1 | contig 54540 bp, 45 predicted proteins | sample 172DNAGHGlowgp2_FD_193487 | JGI IMG/M metagenome (GOLD analysis project Ga0247609, IMG submission 193487) | Sheep rumen microbial communities from Palmerston North, Manawatu-Wanganui, New Zealand - 1728 DNA GHGlow gp2 | ecosystem: Host-associated > Mammals > Digestive system > Stomach > Rumen ... | reverse complement strand
ACCGACAACGCCAAAGCTATGATAAAGGGCGTGTCCGACGCCGGCTACCGGCACCACGCGGACATCACCCACTCGCTCGGTGTGTTTCTGGAGCGCACGTACAGGGACGAGGAAGACTTTAAGGAATGATTGTATGAAATGGTTTTGGAAATTAATATTTCCTCCCTTAATACTGTTTTTGTAGTCCCTCCTTTTTCCCTCCTCACAAACCCCACACCGCCTTCGTTTCCATTCATAGGATACTGTTCCTTGATTTGCGGGAGAACTTTCAAGGCCGTACCGAATGCTCTTCCTATCACATCGTATGCGTTCTTTGCTTCGTTAAGAAAGTCGGAAGGATTCCGAACAAAGGTGGTATATGCGCATGAGCAACCGTACTCGTTCGCAAGGAATGTTGTATGGTAACATTCTGCGTTTACATAATTAGCTAACACAGCCTTCCCTTCGGCACTGATTCTGTCCCAATGCTCGTCAATGTTGGCGCGATCAACAATCATAGTCCGGAAAAAGTTCTTATCCAACCGCCAAAAGTAGGAGCTATAGACTCTATCGTTCATGGTGTATTCCAGAACACCTTCATTCTTTTTGCACTGGTATCCTTCCTCGTTCATCTTGATCATCACCCGTTTCTCGATATCGGCGACTGTGGGGATGCTGAAAACGAAGACATCAAGGAGATAAATGGCTCCGAAACAGAGCGCAAGCAGTATAATCACCAGTGCAAAGGACAGGTCTCCCATCGCCTCGGTCATGGTGGCCATCAGAGCCACAAAGACAATGCCGGCAATCATATATAGGATTTCTTTTCTCATAGTTTTTGGAATTTCATCTTTATGGACAAACACTTATTTGTTTTGATAGGAAAAAGAAAATCTAATCCAAATTCCAATACATCACCTCCATCTCTTCATCATCATAATCGCAATAGGGATCGTAGCAGAGCCCTTCGATAGCATCGCAATAGTCGGAGTAAACCTCCGATTCATCCCAACCAGAGTGTTTTTCATGTTCTTGAGCGTGTTCAAAACAGGTGGTATTACCGCCAAAGGCACGATCATTCAAGTCAAACTGATGGAAAATTCCATCTTTTACCACGCGAGTGTCGGAACGCCCTTTGCCAAGAAATTCCAAATTTCGTCGAACTCAGGAGGAAGGACCTCATCTCCTTGCATGTCGATGATACCCCACTTAAACCTATGATGCTCTTTGTCGAACACTTTCACGCGAGCTAATCCGTGATCGAAGCCGTCAATCCAGCTATATCTGCCGAAAGGGACAATTTCAGCGCCCTCGTTGTCCAAAACGGCCCACTTGCCTTTGCCGCTATGCACGACACGGGTATTACCATATTGATAGTAGTTCTTTTTCATAAAAAATTTTTGCAGCTATAAAAAAATGTTACATAAGCCAAATATGCTCTTAACAATCTTATTTGCAAGTTTCTATAATGCGAATCGATTTTTTCAAGAACCATTCATTCAGTTCCCTATGACAATTATAGGTGGACATGAATTCATCGTAATGAGTTGGTATTATCTGATTTTTGTAAATGTAAAGACGGGCATATTCTATCCAGTCATAATATCGGTCTACTAGCTGCTGATGTAGTTGTTTATATTGACGCATTCGACCGCTGAATTCATCTTCAGATTCGCTTTCTTTACGTTTCGGTAAAGCCTCTTCATTGTTTATTAGTTCTACGATTTCTTTACCCTCTTTTAATAATTCACTTTTTGTACTTAACATATCATTGAAATTTTTGATGGATAACACTTCTTTTGTTTCGTTTTTGTCTGTTTGGTCATTTTCTTTGTTCGTGGAGTTGGTATCAGATAAAGATAAAGATGCAACTGATTCCGCAGAGTATTCCTGTAAGATACTTTGTGTTTCTTCTTTACGGGTTAACATTTCTTGACCCTTGTCCTGAACACCATCCAGGGAATTACTTTTTTTTCTAAAAATGGATAAAATTTTCATTGCTTTGGTTATTTATATTTGTTTTTTCTTTACTTCACAACACACTTTCATAACATAGCTCACCTAACTCAAAGATTTCTCTATCTTACTTTTACACTTCCTGAAACTTTTTAGGTAGTTTTTCCGTAAGCGTAGATAGGACGATTTTTCCGTCAGTCGTTGTTTGAACTCTATTATTTGTTTCTTTTGTGCTTTATAATCCTTATATATCTCGGCAAATTGCGGTTTGTCTCTTAAAAAATTGCGACGATCGCTCCCTGTCAGATTAAGCAAATCATCGAACTCCTGTGCATACTCTTCCTTATAGGTTACTATTTTGGATTTAATGTCTCGAATAGACTTTTTAATCTCTTCTAATTCAATTATATTTAATCGAATCTCTTTGCGCAGTCTTGTCATGAATGGATCAATATAGGTTGTCAATTTGTCAATGAATTGGCAAATAGACGAGTCAAATTCACTCAATTGATAAAACAAGTCTAAATAGTATAGTAATCCTACGGTTTTGTCATATTTCACAAACATTGAAGCCGATTCTGGTTCTGCTTTACTTAATGTAAGATCCAATTTTTCACTAACGTATGCAGACCGTTTTTTCTCAACAGAAATATGCTCATATTGTTCCACAACCCGTTCATCGGGAGTTTGCATCAATTTTTCTAAGCCAACCGCGGTTTCTTTAATCTCATCCTTAATATAGTTGGCGACAAAACGTTCCGGTAATTCTTTCCACCTATTTGCAATATCAACCAAAAAATGGAACATACTTTGCCAGCAACTTTCTCGATCTTCATTTTCGAAAGAACGTGTTGCATTCTGAAATGTCTGCCATTGAACGCTTGGATATACAATCGAATCAGAAAAAGGTAATAACAAAATATTGTTGATATAGATTCTGACATCAATATACCAGTCACACGGAAAAGAAAAATTAGTTGAAATAGTCGCCGTCAGTCCATTTCCGAGATTCGCTGAAACAGTTCTCCAGCCGGCCTCTTCTGCCGAATACATCAGCACAGATGACTTGATTGAGGCCAAGGTTTCATGATAATTACGTGCATATATGTATCTGATAATATTTGTGGAAAAATCCTTGCGTAATAAATTACAACATTCTGACGGTTCAACATTCAACTCCTTGCTAATCCATGCAACAGCCTCCTGATAAGCACTTTTAGATTCAAATCCCAATGGACTTTCATTATTATACAAACAAGATGGAAAATATCCTCCCTGTTTGATAAGACATCGTTTATAACTATCAAAAGAATTAAAGGTTGGTGAATCAGCTACTGTTTTACTATAGTATCTATATGGATATGGGTAGATGTAATGGTAAAATGGTTCTGTGATTGTTTGTTTGGGATAATACTTCAAAAACAGTTCTTGTATATCCATAACTGTGCAACTTTCGTCCTTGCTCATTGCCTCAATCGCCACCACAAGTTCACGTGGATAAGGGATTATAACCTCCTCATATCTTAACCGATCACCATCGTTCTTAATCACACTGATGAAATCTCTATTGACCACTCGTTTATTATCCATCTCTGTTCGTCTTAATCATTTGATGCTGCAAAAATACAAATACAATGCGAATTCTATGTTCGCATTCGCTCTGCATGTTCAAAAATCATGTTTTGGTATGCAGAATGCAGATCATTCGCCCATTGGAACACTTTATCCCGAATATGCGTTGGCGAAATTACCAGTAACTGAGCACCAAAAGAAGACAGTTCTCTAATCAACTCATAATTTTCGATACAATGAACAGCGAAAAAGCTGCCATTTTTTATCGAAGGATACTCTTCTCGTAGTTGCTGTTCTTTCTTTCCACGAACCGATGTTTGAGATTCGTGAACAGGCTTGGTTCGCACATAATGACCTGCTTCGTCACTCACCCAAAACAGAATACGCTCAACAGGACGATTCTCATAAAGAGTCACACCGACAATATCTTCAAATAAGTCCGACAAATTCGTGTCGCAAGGCCGATAAGCGATATCAGACCTCACTTTGATTTTCTGCATTCGATCCAATGCCAAAGTCAAAATTTTTGCTTCTTCTTGATTCCAACCAAACAAAAACCATCGGTTGTTATATTGCTTTAACAGGTAAGGATGAAACAGAATGTTTTGTGGTCTTTCTTCGTAAAAGGGTTGATAACGAACCGTTATCACCACACGATTGACTATATAATTAAACAGTTCACCAAGTAGTGATGAATTTTGCAGATAGGGATTGTTACTAAAACTAATAACTTTCGTACTCTCCTTGATTTTCAAACTTTTTTTTAAGCCATCAAGCCATTCGAAATTATCTAGCCCGTCAAATTGACCAAGTGTGTTCAACACCTCAGATAGCAGGTGGCGTTCTTCTTTGGTCAACGATTTTTGAAAAATGGAAAATGAAGGGTCGGCATATTTCAAACATCGTTTGCCATCTTGACGATAACGCTCGATTTCTGCCGAGAACGGGCCATATTCGATATAATAGATATCTTTCTCTATGCAACGTTGTGAGACTGCAGTCCAACCGTCCTCCGTCAATTTCTCATTGCAAAGACGAGTTAGATCATGAATGTCGTATGCATGATACTTGTCTGAAAGCAATTCATCAAGATACTTATAGCGGGTAGTTGCATTCTTATTGGCAGGCATATCTGTATGGTTATATGAGTGTAAAATCAACAACTTCTTTATAATGCATGTGCAGGAGTACCTTACTACTGCTGGTAATTCCTACTTTCTTTAGTTTCTGATAAGAATTCCCTGTAATATCAATGCCATGTCCATCAAAGGAGACCATGCACGCACCTGGTAACAACGACTTAACCGCTGCCTCACAATAATAATAACCGTCTTGTTCTTTAACAGCATTGACTATTCTTTTTAAGCCTTCACGAATTGAATCGAAGTTTTGATATTGAAAAAAACTCGAGAAATCGCTTTCATCAAATGCTTCATTGAAAGAAGCCCTATGCAGTTTCAAATTTCGCAGTTTTCTAAGACTCGTAACCGTAAAGTGAAATTTGTCATTTGGAAGCAATAAATGATAAAAAGAATTAACCTTAAATACAAATGGTATATACATTTCTCCTTTGGAATCAGACCGTCGAAAGGCAAATTCACCATCTTCTGCGGTGGCTTTTTCAAGGGCGTCTAACAATACAGATCTTTGAGGATATGTTTTGATGAAGTAATAATTGATGATATTTTCTATCTGATAAAAAGCATTTATGCAAAAATCCACAAAACGATCTGTAGATTTCATTCTTGTATCCATTAGAACGTTTTCCATCCGCAAATTGTCAATAATCAGCTGATCGCGCAATCGACGATTCTGGATGAAATCATACGATATACTTACGTCAGACCTGATTTCTAGTGTTTCGCGAATCGTTTTTATGTCTTTTTTTATAGCACTATCAGCGACAGATGAATTACCAGAAAACATTTCATTCAGGTATTTCCGCAATTCTTTTGCAAAAGAATCGTCTGCTTTTGCCAATTTTACGATTTTTTCAACCGTTGTCTTTATTTTATCCTCCATATGATCGCATTAATAATTCATCAAGATCGTTATTCAACTTATCGATATCCGAAATGTCAGGTTCCATCAATGCTACAAGTTGTTCTATACTAACCCCTTCGGACATTTCTATTTCTTGAGCATGATAAGGTGTAGTTAAAGAATTAAATTTATCAAACAATCGTCGATAAACAGGGTTATTTTCCCCTTTCACCATTTTCAGATACAGCAACTTCCCCTCTATGACGTTAGCAAGATTCGGTTTCTCTTTCTTGACGTGCCCCTTCTCCTTTTTATATTTCGGCAAAAAACAATTGTAGGCAACATCATATCCATATCTATCCCAAATGTAGAGAAGATTCCTAATGTTGCGTACATATTGATTGGGGACATTTACTCTTTGATTCACGACCAGTCCAGTTACCTCTTGACGTTCACCGGCTTTTTGCAAGCGGGTCTTTTCGTTGTTAATCGTAAATTTCTGCTCTTTGATGATATGTTCAAGTTCCTTTCTGAATTCTCCTCCTTCTTGATAAATGTTGTGAAGGGAACTGAATGTGATATCATCCGCATATCGGGTATATCGAAGACCGTAACGTTTAGCTAATCCGGCAAGTTGTCTGTCGAGACGTTCACAAATCATATTTGTGAGAATTGGGGATGTGGGGGCTCCTTGTGGCAGAACATAGCGGATGGTATCCTCGCCATCTTCTTTGGAAATCATCTGCATTGAGCACAATCCGGCTATAAGATTTGCTACTATTCCCGGAAAATTATAGGGTTTGACCTGCAGTCGTTTCCATACACGCGCCTGGTCAATGCTCGGAAAAAAATCCTTCAAATCTGTGTTGAAAACGTAATATTGGTTCTGATGAGGAATAGCATTATCCACGATAGATCGGCCTTCTACAAATCCTGTTGCAAATTGCGTAGGGACATATACAGCTTTAAGTATCTCGTTGACTGCAGATAACATCAATTGAAATGTCTTAGTGCGTGGAGCCGTTATCCGTCGCATTCCACCTGACTTCTTTTTGATATAGAATTCTTTATAACGTCCTGTTGTATGCTTCGGGTTGATGTAGAAATTGAGTTGCCTCATGGTAAAAGGATATGTCTTTTGATCTTGATTATCCGCGAAATCGATGTTTTCGCGTTTGATACGATTCAAAAGTTCCAAGAAATCGTTTTTAGTTTCTATTAATCGTATAGTATTTGCAATTTCTTCTCTATCCATAATTCAAATCAATTTCTAAAAGAGGAGAAAACCGAAACTGCTTTTCTTTATTTACAACAATATAGTCACACGATCACGATATACGAATATACGAATCATACGATAACATTCTAACATTAGTATCCCTATTCTTAGAATGGGACATCCCGCGAATCTGCTACTGCAGGGCAAAGCCACGCCGGACGGTTTCAAAATACAATTTCGGTTATCTCCTGTTTCAAAGAACAATCATTCATTCGTTTATTGATGCAAAAATACACCTCAATCACGAACGGAATGTTCGCACTGATTTTTCGGTGCAAAAATAGTATTTTTCGGATCACACTCTACAGAAAAATTTCTTATTTGCGAGATTTGAACAAGCCGCAGATAAGACGTTGACTCGACACCTTTTATTATGTTTCGTCGCCCACCCGCGAACCCGCTGTCGGGCTTCGGACGTTTGACGATGCAAAAGTACAAAAAATAGTCGGATTAACGGCTCGGAATTCGTAGAGACGCAAAATTTTGCGTCTCTACACCCAAGTAGTACCCAAGTACTTTACATATATATTCTTCGTTTTTAGTTTAAAATTCCGATTGATTCAGGCGGCAAAGATAATGAATTTTTTGAACGGCGACACCACCCCCTTCCTTCTCCCTCATAAACTCATCCGCCACATACAAATCCCCATAAAGGTACAGCCCCGTGGATTTGTCGTGGAGGTCGGCGAAGGTCTGGCTCTCGTAGAATAGTTGCAACGCTTTCACGGGTTCGATATTGAGCCGCTTGGCCAACTCTACCGAGATGGCGCCAATGCGGTTGCTCATGATAATCTCCTGTATGACAGGCGATTTGACAGGGTCGTCAGATTGTTTATGTTCCATCACTTCACTCATTTTCTGTTCTCCCAATTGTTCATACACAAATGCTGTTTTATCCCTATTTTACTCTGCTCTGATCCCTAACGCCTCAAACAGTTCTGCCATTTGGGAGTAGGTGTAGTTTCTTTCCGTTTCTTCTTTCTCTTTCATTGATTTTGCGGCGTTGCGTAATGCAAGCATGAAATTGCCGCCGACTTTCTCAAAATACTGGTGAAGCGAGTGTTTCTTGAAAAAGTTTTCCGCTTTCTCATACGCGCAATGGTTGCCCAATTCTTTCAATAGTTCAGGCTGGTTTTGAAAACAGCGGGACGTATATGCGAAATAAAACAAGAAAAAAATCTCCGTACATCGTTCATTCTCAATAAAACGAATCTCATATTTCTGCTTGGTCCTCCTGATAGTATGAACGCCCTCTAATCGCTTTTTAAAGCGTTCATAGTCACTCTTCTCTTTCCCTTCCTTTTTGTTGTCCATATCAACCACACAAATGATTTGCGAATAACCGGCGTCTATCGCCTTGTCAATTTCTTGTTCAAGGTAATCCAGCCCCGAAGAATGTTTGGGATAGGCGGGCCTTATGTTGAGCTGTCTGTACGTGTCTTTCAAAGAGTTGAAATAGTAGTATTCCGTAATCGCCTCACCAATAACTATAATTGTATCCTTAATTTTCTTCATGGTTTTCCAAGTATAATAAAGGTGAACCTAATTGGGGAATGGCGCCTAACCGGCCGTTCCGATAGGACTTGTATAAAGACAAATTCTTGTGCAGCCCGTATTCATCCGCACGCGTGTATTCGGAATAAGCCCCTTCACGGTTCTTCTCCGCAAAGAACACAAAATCACGGTGTGTATTCAACAGGTCTTCATTCAACAAGGACGTTTCCTGGCTGGTGAAAATCAACTGCGACTCATTTGAGTTCATGATAAATGTGTTGAGAAAATAGAGCAACAAATCATCGTGCAGTTCTGAGTCTATCTCATCTATGAAATATATATTGTGGCTTGAAATCGCATTGTAAAGTGTTGATAAATTGCTTAAAAACTTTTTAGTCCCTTGAGACTGCTCATCCAAACTGAGGGTGAAAGTTTTGCCATCAGCTTTGCAATCAAAGTAAACTTTTGTCGTAGAAATGTCCTCACGGAAGTCCACAATATTAAAATCGGCCTTTTCCAACATCTGGAGATAGAAGCGCTTGGCTGAAGCAACCCCCATCACCTGTCGAAGCGATTCTTCAAGAATGAAATTCGGATTGTCGAGCTGATATACATATTTAGATATCCAGTTATACAGATTGGCGATGGGTCTGGCGTCGGCCTCAAATGCTCTCTTGCCGAAACAAGAAAGAACGGTATGGTTGTTTAAGGTGTTTTGCAGAAAAATGTCTTTTGTCTTGGCCGACAGACCCAAACTTTGACCGAATTTGATGGAGGCTTGCAAATCATCAGACTGGTATTTGCGTTCATAGAAAAGCGACTTTGAACCGTTCGGGAACCATTCCATCAGTTCGTCGACAATATGCTCCATCGTATAAGAAACGGTATAATCGTAACGGATATGGTTAGCATAGAACGAAACATGCATCCGTGTGGGTTTGTCCATACATAAGGCAAATGGTCGCCTTGTCTTAACTAACTCTGTTTTATTTTCCCGCGTATGAAACAGCAGTTCGAAAACGTTCAAAAGGGCCAGCAACATATTTGATTTCCCGGATGCATTGGCACCGTATATCACCGCCAGTTTGTTAACCCGCTTCTCGTTACCCATGTCCACAGAAGCCCATTCATCTTCCTTGGATTTCGTTTCGAAGTTTAACGTTTGACGCTCCTTTATCGAAAGGTAGTTCTCAACCCAAAATTCTCGTATCATAATATTCGTATTATAATTTCGCCGCAAAAATAATAAAAATATCGATACAATCAGGGAATAAATCTTGTTTTTGTAAAAAAGCCACGAAACGAAAGCAAATTTCTTGCGTATCTGTTTTTCCGGTATTTTTGTTCCCATTAGTTTTTATCGTCTTAGCGTTATTAGTTTTTGCCGCTGAAAAAATACAAAGACAATTCAATTTCACGTTATTGACTTTGACAATTGCGGAGCTTGATATCGAAAGTCGCTTCTCGGAGCATCTTTCCGCATGTCATCTCATCCCGTTTCAGATCAGCAGTTCGTGAGCGACATCTCTCCCATCATCCAGCTCAAGCCCATCGTGGGCGATTACGCCGACGGCATACTGGGGATCAACAACTTGGGCGGCAAAGTCATCACGATTGACTATTTGAACGAACAGATGGCTTTTGAAGATCAATTGGGTAGCACCGAAGGTTTTGCCTCCATTCCCATACGCTATGAAAACAGACGCATCTATGTGCCGCTGACGGTTACCATCAGTGAGGAGGAAATCATCGAAGGGGAGGGTTTGATGGACCTTGGCAGCAGCGGCTCGGTGGAGTTGACGAGTTTGGTGGCTCAAAAATATGCTTTGAAGGACATCACGCCACAGATACGATACTTTACGGCTGTCGGCGGTATCGACGGAGCGGCCACCGGCAGCGATTTCCGGGCAAAAAGCGCTTCGGTGGGCGGCTTCACCTTGAACGATATTGTCATGGGATTCAGCAACAACACGGGCGGGGCACTCGCCAGCAAGGAATACATCGGCATTGTCGGCAACGACTTCTGGGAACGTTTCGATATGATCATCGACCTTCCGGGAAAGCGTCTTTTTCTCAGGCCGAACAGTAAGTTCCATGACCCGTTTGAAAGTCCCGTGCGGGGATTCTCCTGCACCGACAGAAGCCGTTCCCTCGGATATTGGATAGTCAACAGTCTGGCAAAGGATTCCAATGCCGAGGAAGCGGGTTTGAGAAACGGCGACCGTATCGTGGCGGTCAACGGACGGGATGTGAAGGGGATTTCTCTTGAGGAACGGAAGACCTTTTTCGACGGGATGACGGAGATCTCCCTTACGATCCAGCGCGACAACGAGACGGTGGAGATATCCTTCCCCTTCGACGAGCCGAAATTGTAAGGGAAAAATTCAGAAAAAAAATTATACTTTTGCCGAAATTATTTTAGCCGGGTCAAAACAAAGAAACAAAAAGATATATGGACAGACGAGAATTTCTGAAGAAAGCGGCCCTCGGGATGGCGGCCGTGGCAGCAACCAGTCTGCTGGAACACCCCGCCGTGGCTACGGCAAACGAAATGATTCACAATAAAACACCGAATATTATGAAGAAAATAATGATTATCGACGGCGGTCCGCGCCGCAACATGAACACCGCCGCCATGCTGGAATCCTTCGCCAATGGTGCCAAAGAGGGCGGTGCCGAAGTGAAACTGGTCCGCCTCTACGACATGGACTACAAAGGCTGCATGTCGTGCATGGCCTGCAAACTCAAAGGCAAAGCCTCGAACATCTGCAAGTTCAAGGATGCCCTGACCCCTGTTTTGGAGGAGATTGCCGAAGCCGACGGCCTCGTGCTCGGCTCCCCGATCTATTTCGGCGACGTCACCGGCCAGATGCGCACCTTCTTGGAACGGCTGGCGTTCCCATGGCTCTCCTACAACGATTACAGTATGACGGCCCCCAAGAAGATGCCCGTGGTGCTGGTGGAGACCATGAACGGCACGCCCGCCCGAAACAACAGCAAAGGCTATGGCTCGATGGAACACTGCATCTCCGCCGCGCTCGGCAATCCCGAACGACTGGTCGCCTACAATACCTACCAGGTGAAGAACTATGACCGCTATGAACTCGCCGGATTCTCCGAAGAGGCCAAACGGAAATACCGCGAAGAACATTGGGAAGAGGACCTGCAGAAGGCCTTCGACGCGGGCAAGCGAATGGCGGAAAATTAAATCTTCACAACCGACGCTTCCTCGACTTCTCTTCTAATCAAACTTGTGCTTCCACCTCCGGTGGCTCCAGATCCAATACTCCGGCTTCCGGCCGATGGTCTCCTCCAAGAGCTCCACATACCGTTGCGTGATGTAGTACGGACACTCTTCGTTCGGATGCTCTGTGATTACCTGAACATCAACGCGATACTTACCCATGCGTTCCTTGACAACTTCGTAGTAGAGCACGGGAATGTCGTACTTGCGGGCGAAGTATTCGGGGCCGTAAATCACGCCGGTGGTCTGGTTGAGGAACCGCGTGACGTAGCACTTCTTTGGGTTGCCGGGCGACTGATCGGCGAGCATCATGTAAGCCGCAGGGATGTGGTTTCTCTCGTAGTGCGCGAAGACCTCGCGGGCAGTGTCGGCAAAGCAGACCTCCGTGCCCCTGCGGGTACGGGCGCGGTTCACCCACTTCTCGAAAACCTTGTCCGAGTTGGCCTTCCCCACCCCGATGCCATGGTGGCTAAACATCCCGTCCAACGCCACAATCATCCACTCCCAGTTGTTGTAGTGGCTCGACATCAGAATCACGCTCCTGCCCTCTTCGTAAAACCGGTTCACTAACTCCGGATTGCTGCAACGATAGCGGTATTGCAACGCCCGCTTGGGAATCAACAACATCTTCACCATCTCAACGGCTATCTGCGACAAATGCCAGTAATAACGGTTGCGAAGCCGTCTGCGCTCTTTCACCGTCAGTTCAGGAAAGGAACGCAACAAATTGTCATCCACCACCTTACGGCGATATCGAACAACAGGATTCACCACCACGTATATGACCGGCAGCAGCAGATACAGCACGGCCAACGGCAGCGCAGCGAGGGGGTAGCAGATGAAGAAGATGAAGAAGAAGGTCATTTCAATTATGAACTAAAAATGAAAACATTTCCTCCAACGGCCCCGCAGGGGCAAGCGCTGGTAGAGCAAATGGGTGGTTATAATTGGTTCGCATCTTCAAATTGATGGTTTTTCGCGAAATCCAGCAGGTTCCGGTAATGCAACGGCGTGATCTTCAGAATTTCCTCGTATTCGCCCTCGTGTTTGGCGCCGACATGGACGGGTTGGATGCCGGCGTTGACGGCGAATTGGATGTCGGAGAGGCTGTCGCCGACCATCACGGAGTCGGCGAAGTCGAGGTCGGGGAAGTCGGCCTTGGCTTGCAGCGCCATCCCGATGTCGGGCTTGCGGCAGCCACAGCCCGTGCCGGCCTTGTGCGGACAGCAATAGACGGCGTCAATGGGCGTGAGGTTCTCTTCAAAAGTGACCCGCATCTGCCGGTGAATCTCCTCAATATCCTCCATCTTGCAGATGCGCTTGGCCACACACTGCTGGTTGGTGACGACGATAATGCGGCGGAACTTCGGTCGTAACCACTGCATGGCGGTCAGCACGCCTGGAATGAGCTCGAACTCCTCGGGCTTGCGCACGTATCCGCCCACGATTTGCACGTTGATAATGCCGTCTCGGTCTAAAAATAGGGTGTCCATTATTTATTTGGTATGGGTTATTGGTTAGGGGTTATGGGTTATTGAGGGTCCCACATTGCGTTTCGCTTGTGTGGGTTATTTGTGCTTCGCGCGCCCCACATTGCGGCTTCGCCTTATGTGGGGTTAATTGCGCTTCGCGCGTTTTGTCCCTTCGGGACTGCTTAAGGAAATAACAACATCATTCATCATTTAGCATTCATCATTCTTCATTCTTCATTTCCTCCTCCCCGTTCAGATTCGTCTTGAACTTCCGTTCCATAGTAGCGAAGCGGTTCAGGTTGCGGCGCGAGAGCACCATGATGAAGATTACCGCCACGGCGATCAGCACAATCACCCACTTGGTGTATTTGTAGAAATTCACCAAGATGGAGAAAACGAAATAGAAGACGATGAGGAATCGGAAGAGCGTCCAAACAATGACAACCAGCATGTTGGCGCGGTTCTCCTTCACCAAGCTGCGGTAAAGGTCCAGGGTCTTCGGACTGTTGCGCACGATGCCCACGAGAAACGGCGAGATAATCAGCAGCGAGATGACCGCACAGAGGGTGTTGAACCACCAGACGGGAATCCTCTCCACGAAAGGCAGTTTTCGCAGGAGAGGGACCGCCACATCGAAGAGTACGAACAAGATGGCGAACGACAGCACCGAGAAGACCAGCACGCTCGTGAGGTTGCTCTTGATAATGCTGCTCCAGTTCTTCTTGCCCTCCTTGCTGGCCCCGAACAGCGCGTAGGTGTCGAGGGCTTCTTTCGTCTGCGGGGAAAGCCGTCTCTCCAAGCCGTTGTAGACCGGCGTGGCCAGCTTGATCCAGTAGGGCGTGGTGAAGGTGGTGATAACGGAGGCGGCGATGATGACCGGATAGATATATGACGGCATCACGTGCTGCGCCACAGCCACGGACGCGATGATGAAGGCGAACTCGCCGATCTGCGACAGCGTGAAACCCGATTTGATGGAATCCTCCAAGCTGGCACCGGCCACCACCGCTGAAGCGGAGCAAACAAACGCCTTGACAACCAGCGTGATAACCACCAACGAGAGAATCAGTTTCCAATATTGTACCAGAATCTGCGGGTCAATCATCATGCCAACGGAGACGAAGAAGATGGCCGAAAAGAGGTTCTTGATGCTCTCGGTGAGATGTTCAATGCGCTGGCTTTCAGCCGTCTCCGCCAATATGGAACCGATGACGAACGCGCCCAAAGCGGAGGAGAAGCCCACACTGTTGGCGATAATCACCATGGCAAAGCAGAGCCCGATGGAGATAATCAGCAGATTTTCATTGTTGATATAGTTTTTGAATTTCCTCAACAACGTGGGAATCAGATAGATGCCGACAACAAACCAAAGAATCAGGAAGAAGACGAGCTTCACGATGCTCATCAGCATTTCTTTGCCAGGCGCGGAATTCTTGCTGGCGGCGACGGTGGAAATCAACACCATCAGCACCACGGCCACGATGTCCTGGATAATCAGCACCACCGTGGTGAGACGAGCGAACGGCTGGTTCTTGAGTTTCATGTCCTCAAAAGCCTTGACGATGATGGCCGTGGAGGACATCGACAGCATACCGCCGAGGAAAATACTCTCCATAATGCCCCACCCCATGATGACACCGAGCAGCGTACCCACGCCAATCATGCCGATAATGCCGATAAGCGCGGTGATGAAGGCCTTGCTGCCCACCGACATCAGTTTTTTGAAACTGAACTCCAGCCCGACCCCGAACATCATGAAGATGATACCGATTTCGGACCAGACTTCCACATCGGCGGTGTCCGCCACAGTGGGGAAAATATGCAGGTGCGGTCCTACGAGGAAGCCGGCCACTAAATAGCCCAGCACGAGGGGCTGTTTCAAAAGCTTGAAAATCACGGTCACGACTCCCGCCGATGTCAATATCAGCGCCAAATCCGCAACCAATCGTAAATTCTCAGACATTGTCTATGGGTTAAGGGTTAAGGGTTAAGGGTTATGGGTTCAAGGGTGAGGATGCCGAAACATTTCCCGCGATTAGTCATCTGGCACACGCGGGTTTTGCCGATTACCACTGGCGGGTTGAATTCCTCGTGCGAGTGACCGCCGACAATCACGTCAATCTCAGGCACTAAGCGGGCAATCTGGAAATCGTTGTCCGTAATGGTGGTATCCACACCGAGGTGCGAGAGACAGACAATCAGGTCGCACTGCTGACGTTGCAACTCCGCCACCATATCGCGGGCCACCTGGAACGGATTGAGGTAAGAGACCTCGCGGGAGATTTGCGGAGCGATGTAACCGTCAAGGTTAACCCCGAGTCCGAAGATGCCGATCTTATGGCCGCCGCGTTCAATGACAACGTAGGGTTTGATGACTTTGGCCAGTTTCTTGTTGGCAAATTGGTAGTTGGCGCACACCACAGGGAAGTCGGCGGTTTTGAGGCGGGCGGCGAGGGCGTCACAGCCGTTGTCGAACTCGTGGTTGCCGAGGGTGGCCGCATCATAGCCCATCGCGTTCATCAGCCGGACCTCCATATAGCCCTTGAAGAAGTTGAAATAGGGGGTGCCCTGCGAGAAGTCGCCGGCGTCGAGCAGCAGCGTGTACGGGTTCTCCGCCCGCACCTCGCGGATGGCTGCCTCGCGCCGCAAAAAGCCCCCTACATTCACATCGTCCTTGTACGAATAGGGCTCAATCTGGCTGTGCGTGTCATTCGTGTGCATGATGACCAACGGCTGCGCCTGCCCCGCCGGAATCATTAACACACTGAATATCAAAAAACTGAATAATAACCTTATTGTATTTTTCATATCTATATAACGAGTGGCAAAAGTACGATTTTTTTGTATTTTTGCCGCCGCTTTTGAAACGCACTTCCTTAAGCAGTCTCGGAGAGACAAAACGCACGAAGCGCAAGTAACCCCATACAAGCGAAGCGCAGTGTGGGGGACATAAGGAAGACAGATTCCTTGAGCAGTCTCGGAGAGACAAAACGCACGAAGTGCAAGTAACCCCATACAAGCGAAGCGCAGTGTGGGGGACATAAGGAAGACAGATTCCTTGAGCAGTCTCGGAGAGACAAAACGCACGAAGCGCAAGCAACCCCATACAAGCGAAGAGCAGTGTAGGGACGAACAAACAAACAATTAAGACAAATGGCAAACAATCAAATCGGACTCAACGGGTTCAACATCCTGCCGAAAGGCGTCAAGAACCTCCTTATAATCAACGTGCTGGTGTTCTTCGCAACCGTCGTGTTCGCGAAAGCGGGCATCTGCGATCTGAACAAGTGGCTCGGGCTGCACTACTTCAAGGCCCCCGACTTCCACCTGTGGCAGTTCATCACCTACATGTTCATGCACGGCAACTTCGGACACATCTTCTTCAACATGTTCGCGCTCTGGATGTTCGGGGCGGCGGTGGAGAACTACTGGGGCACCAAGAGGTTCCTGATTTATTATCTCGCGACGGGCATCGGCGCCGCACTCACCCACTATCTCATCACCTTCGTGGAAATCCACTCCGCCATGGCCCTTTTCGACCAGTTCCTTGACGCGCCCTCGTTAGAGACTTACCGATATCTCGTTGAGAACAACCAAATTACGCAGTTGCAAGGAGCTTTGCAGAACAACTACAACGTGCTGCAGCAACATCCAGACCAGCTCAATGAACTCGTGGCCGCCACCATCTCCATCCAGGACAGCTACCTGAACAGTTTCGTGCTCATCGGCGCTTCCGGAGCCATCTACGGCATCCTGCTCGCCTTTGGCTTCCTCTTCCCCGACTCCCCGATTTACATCTACTTCCTCTTCCCCATCAAGGCCAAATGGTTTGTGGTGATCTTCGGTGCTCTTGAACTGATTTACGGCGTGGTGGGCACCTCCGACGGCGTGGCGCATTTCGCGCACTTCGGCGGCATGATTTTCGGCATCCTTCTCATTTGGCTTTGGCAACGTCACGACAAGCTGGGACAGCAGCAGACATACTACCAGTTCAACGGAACCCGCGACACCGGCCGCCAATCCAACTGGCAGTTCTGGAAGAAAGAAGGGGCAAATGACCGGAAATCAAAGTATTACGTATCCAAAGAAAGCGGTCGTCCCCTCAGTGACGAGGACTTCAACGCCCGCCGCCAGGCCGAAAAGGAGCGTATCGACGAGATTCTCGACAAGATTTCCAAAAGCGGTTACGACGCACTGAGCAAAGAGGAAAAAGACCTGCTGTTCCATTATTCCCAGAAATAACCCATGTCGAAGAAAAAAAGCGGGCGGCTTAAAAAGTTGGGCAAATTCCTGCTCATCGTTATCACCATATTGGCTTCACTCGGCCTTTTGTTCGCCTTTTTCGCCAAAATTCTGCCGCCGTCGTTCTCCAGCACCGTTGCTTACTGCGGTCTCTTCTTCCCTTACTTGCTCATCGCCTGCTTCATCCTGACCATTGTATGGATAGTCATCGACTTCACCTGGGCACTGATTCCCGTCTTAGTTATCCTGCTTAATGTCAACAATATAGATCGGCATTTCCAGTTCCGGGGCATTGACAAGCCCGAGGTCTGCACCAATTGCCTGAAAGTGATGAGCTACAACGCCAAGGCTTTCAACATCTACAGCGACGACCAAATATCGCGGAACAGACAGGTGGTTCATTTCCTGCAGAACGAGAAACCCGACATCCTCTGCATCCAGGAATACAGCTACGACAATACCGGTAAATCAGGGTTCAACTCCACCGAAGCCATCCTTTACGCGCTGAACGTCAAGGACAACGAAAAGACACACAAGGTGATGCTGCCCTACAAGAACAAGCTGGGCTACCAATTCGGCATGGCTGTGTTCAGCAAGTACCGGATTGTGGATGGAGGATTTGTGGAGACCTCCGACTCCTCGAGCAACAAGTCGATGTACGTGGACATCCGCTTCAACGGCGACACCTTGCGCATCTACAACATCCACCTGTCGTCGATGCACTTGGACAGCACGGATTACGAAACCGGCAAGGCGTTGTGGGCAGGTTCCTACGACTCCAGTTTCAACAACAAGGCACAGAAACTGACGAGCAAGATTTCAGCGGCATACGTGGCACGCCAGCAACAAGCGAAGGATATCCGCGAGCACATCAACCAATGCCCCTACCCCGTCATCATCTGCGGCGACTTCAACGACTCGCCGGCATCATACAGCTATAACAAGCTCCTGCGGGGATTCAAAGATTCCTTCCGCAGCAGCGGCAAAGGCACTGGGACGACCTACATCGGCGGCAACTTCCCAGCCTACCGCATCGACTACATTGCGCACGACAAGCAGTTCAACGATTTTCAATACACCGTGTGCAAGGACCTGGCCGTCTCCGACCATTACCCGATTTACACGTATATTTCGATTGTGAAAAAGGATTAAAACGGATTTTCCGTAGAACCCACGTTGTAGAGACGCAAAATTTTGCGTCTCTATGAAGATTATGTGTTCTTTCAGGAAAAACAACCATATTTTTCGTATCTTTGCCGCCGATTATGACAAAACAAAAGATTATGGCTGTGAAGACGAACAGGCGTGTTATGGATTTGAGCACGGAAGTGCTGACCACGTTCCCGAATGGTGGCGTTGTGGTGGTGTTCAACTGTATAGATCGCACCACTGCGGACTTCGCCCGAATCTTTAGTAGCGCAATGTTTTTTGCCAAGCAAGGTAAACGAGTTGTGTTGACACCGAAAGTTGATGTACCTTATAAGAATCCCACGTACGATAAAATCTACGGTACTTTGAAAGGGACGCCCTACTATGGTAAGTGTCCTGATTTTCAGGTGGACGGGGTTTGGTACGAGCACGAGGGGTTCACAGGAAACAATCCTAAAAGGTCTTTCCGTAACATGTGTTCACATGGATTACAACAATCCGAGAGGTTAGTCATAGAAGATTGTGGGTTGACTCACAGTTATATGATTCGAAGTCTCTTAGGACGTATAGAGCGAAACGAGCATATCAAAGAAGTTTGGTTACGGACAGAGAAGGGTTTGTGTTTATTATTTAAAAGCAGAAAGCCAATGACACAATCATCGGCTCCTGAATCGACGAATCCGTAGAATCGTCAGCCAGACACACATCTGACTCCGCAGCAAAAATACACTTTTTTTTTATATCAAAACTGAGCCCAGTACTTTTTTGCAATTTTTAACAAAAAAAACATAAATGTATAGACGTGAAATATTTTGTTAAACGCTAATCGCCGGCAGATACACCCCCTCGTAATAAGGCTTCATCTCCCGCGTCGTGGCGTGGTTGTGCCATAAGATCACGAAATCGCCCTCGACGTCGAAGCAGCGTTTTTTCAGCTTCATCACCAACTTCTTGGCTTTCTCTACAGGGAGTTTCATATAGTCGAACAACGTGCCGTCCATGACGATGAGCGGGTGTTCGATGATGTCCGTGACTTTGTCGTGGCGCACATCGTAGAGCGGGTACGGGTGGCAGGTGCCGCAGCGGAAACCGCACCGTTCCGCGAAACCGAGGGTGTAGTCGTCGGTGATGCCGGCATTTCGCCACAAATCCAACGAGTTGGGATCATCCGCGAAAAAGGTACGGAGATAGTGCTGGCGGGAGATTCGGATTTCCTCGTCGCAAAGCTTGCTGAGATTCTGTTTCTCTTTTTGGAGACATTGGAGATCATTTGCGGAAGGATAGCTTCCGTGAAGGCCGATTTGATGATAATCGGGGGCCATGATAACCCGGATAACTTCATGAAGGATGGGATCTTGCACATCATACGTGGCATCCGGATGACCCTTTTCCGTCGCCTTGAAAAAGAATATCGAAGACAGTTTTCGTTTCTCTTCCTGAAACAAAAACTCATCAATCGCTTCCACGTAAGGATCCAAAGAGGGACGAATTTTCCAGTTTCGATACCCCTTTATGGATTCCCAAACCATTGACAGACTTCTGTTGATCAACAAGTCCCGTCCGAAAATGGATTTCATTGCCTGGAAACGGCCGGTAAAACGGTACAGGATGTCGATGTCGTGCGTGGGCACGATGCGCGGCGTGCGGGGAGCGGCATCGAAAATATACGGAAAATAGAGACACAGCCAATATCGGAGCAGCATCGCGTACTCATCAACCAACGGGATCTCCACCATGTCGTATTTCTCAGCCAGGCTGCAGTTAAAGGGATAGCGGCCATGCGCATCCTGACGCTGGGATTGAAACTCCTCGTAACGCGAAAGCAGCACAAATGACGGCGTGAGGATATCGTATGGAATATGAATGGAACTATCTGTATCAAAACAGGTTACACCATCATCAACACTATCATCATCAAAAACCATGGGAATTTCCTGCGTCAGCTTGGCATTGTCCAACATCAAAAAGGGCCTCCATTGTCCTTTAATGAAAAAGTCAAATTCCTTCTGGTTCATCGCATACATGACGAGCCTGACCTCTTTCACAAAAACCGTGATAGTACCATCGCCTTTCTCCACACGGAAAGGCTCGCTTTCCAGCTGCGGAAAGGCGACTTTCAGCAGATGCCGGAAGGTGTACTCTAAAGCGTTGAGGGAAAGCGGGGATTCGGCCATGACTGCGGGTTATGATTCGATGATTCCGCCACCCACAAGGTCGTCGCCTTCGTAGAAGACGGCGCTCTGTCCGGGCGTGACCGCGAAAACAGGTTCTTCAAATAAGACTTCCAGAGAGGTATCGCCCAGATGGCGGAGCGTGGCATGCGTGCCCGCACTGCGGTAGCGCGAACGGCAGGTCACCTTCATCCCGTCCTCAAAGTCAGCGTATTTCGTCATATTAAGGTCTGAAACGACACAGCGGGCGTGCTGCAAATCCTCCCGCTTGCCGAGCACTACGCGGTTCGTATCGGGCTGCAGGGCCACCACATACGCCGGCTCACCCAACGCGATGCCCAACCCTTTGCGCTGTCCCACCGTATAGTTGTACAGACCCTGATGCTTACCCACTACCTTTCCATCGGTGGTCACGAACTCACCGACGGGCATACGTTCCTGCAAATCCGGAACTTCGTCTTGCAGGAAATGGCGGTAGTCGTCATCGGTTACGAAACAGATTTCCTCACTCTCCTTTTTCTGCGACAGCTTCACAAAGCCGTGGTCCGCCGCAATTTGACGCACCTCGTTCTTAGTGAGGCCGCCTAACGGGAACAGTGTCCGTTGCAGCATTTCAGAGGTCAACTTCCACAGGAAATAGGTCTGATCCTTCTGGGTGTCAACGCCTTTCTGGAGGAAATAGCGGTCGCCGGATTGCGCGATGCGGGCGTAGTGGCCGGTGGCGATGTAGTCGCAGCCCAGCTCGTCGGCCATCTCCAGCACCCTGCCCCACTTGATGATGGGATTGCAGAGCACGCAGGGATTCGGGGTCCGACACTGCAGATATTGGTCGATAAAATCCTGGATGACCGTTCTCTTGAAGAGGTCGCGGACGTCAAGGATATGGTGTTCAAAGCCGAGTTTCTCGGCCAGGTGTTTCGCCTCGAAGATGGCATCCACGGAGCAACAACCCTTCTCGCGGGCGATGCAGCTCTCCGTGATTTGGTCGAAGGTGCGGAAGGTCACGCCGACCAGCTCATACCCTTGCTCCATCAACAACATAGCGGCGACACTGCTGTCAATGCCGCCGCTCATGGCGATAAGAACACGTTTGTTCATTTCCTTATATATTATTGTACGGTAACCTTGCGCACCGATTTGCCCTCTGTGTTACTGATTTCCAGCAAATACATGCCTCTTGCGACATCCTGCAAGCCGAACTGGATGCGGTTCGCGCCCTGTTCGCCGCCGAACACCCCCTGACGAAGCGTCTTGCCCGTCATGTCCATCAGCCGGACATTCACATTCGCAGACTCGTTGAGCGAGAAATCAATGGTGACCTGGTCGGTGGCGGGGTTAGGATAGACTGTCAAGTCTTCCAGTCCATTGTAGTCCTCCACAGCGGTCAAGGCGTAGAAATCCATGGCGAAACCCTCGTCCTGCTCATAGTTGTCGCTGACGAAATTCACCTTCATGCGCTTGAAATTGACGGTGTAAATACCCGAAGGCATATTGTAACTGTCGAAGCGCTGATACAACGTTGCCGGATTCGTGGAATTGTTATAGACATCCACGAAATCGCCAAGCCCGAGATTGAACTTCGGGAACGCAAAAGCATATCCGGAGATATAGTTGTGGTTAATATTCCAAGTGCAGGTTGTCTGCGGAAGGTATTTCTCTCCTTCCTGCGAACCGTCCGTGAGCGTTCCGCTCCAGACATTGGGCAGGTTGGTGATTTCTTCGCAGGTGCGCGGCGGAAGGGTGGACGAGTAAGAGATCAGAAATCCGTAATGTTCTGTATTGTTGGAATTTCCGACGAACTTGATGAGCACGCTGTCGGCATTGACGATGTAATGTTGCGTGGGCACTTCGGAGCCGGTAAGCGACACTTTCACACCGCTCTCCTCGGTTGGACCATTGTAGATAGTCACGTAGTCGCCCTCATTGAGGTCGAGTCTGTCGAAGGAGAAGTTATAGGCGCTGGCACCCTGGGCGGCCACCATCCATGAGCAGTCGGGGTTCGCATTGTAAGGACGCGCAGTCTGCGAACCGTCGGCCACATAGCCAAAGCTGGCGGTGTTGCGCTTATGACCCTGACATTGAGAAGGTTCCAAGGAAAGCAACGGTCGGATTTTCACCAGCGTCTCCGAACCGTAGTCGAAGTGCATCGCACCTGCCACGAAGTTGTCGATGGCATAGAATCCGTTGGAGGAGCCCCCCCAGCCGTAGTTCAGGGAGAAACGGTCGTTGTCGTCGTAGCCGTCCAACACATAGGCATGGCACGAACTGAACGTCTCGGTGCAGCCGGAATAGTAGACCGGACGCTTGCTGTCAATCTCTCCACGCAGCACCGCATAGAACTGCGTCACCAGCGTGTCAAGGTAATTACCTCTGTAATAGGTCGTCACACTCGGATCGTACTTGAAAATCTGGTATAGCTTCTCCTTTGCCGCCGTCGTGTTGGCGCCGGAGCCGTCGTAGTTGTAGTTCATCTGGATAGCCACGCCGTAATGATACGCCAGTTTGGCAATCTCGTTGGCGTATGAGGTCGGATGGTTGGTCATGGCATCATAATGGTAGGTATGTTCGTAATATTTGACAGTCTGGCGCGGGTAACCTTGCGGAATGTACGACACGGAGCCGGTGCCTCTGTCCGGATAGCGGTGGTAGTTCAGAATCTGCGAACAGGCGAGCGCGACACAGCCGTTCGGCACGCGGTAGTCGTAGTAGCCGCCAGCCTGCACATCCCACGGGCAGTAGGTGTTGTAATACTTGCCCTGGTCCCAGGTGGTGGTGAGCAACGGTCCGACTTCGACGCTTTTGGTCGATTTCGGGGTGAACTCGTCGGCGAGGTAGCGCTGCCAGTCGGCGGCGGCCTTCGGCTTGGCGTCCCAGCCCATCTTCTCGGCATAGGCGATTTCGCCTTTGTAGAGGTGGAAGAGGTCGCGCACCGGCGGAATCATCTCGAAATCGTGTTCAAAGCCGTATGCGAGCACCGGCGGGGTGGTCAGCGAAGCCGACACCACCACGAAGCCCACCTCGGGCAGCTGGAAACGATACAGGGCGACATCGCCGTTGTCCTGGGTATAGACCTCCGCGAGTCTGAACGATTCAGCCGCAGCCAACCGATTCTTTTCCAGCAGGAAACGCTGGCACGCCTGCGTGGCCTGGCTCTCGGAAACACGCTGCGCGGAAACCTGCGCGGCGGCCAAAAGGATCATTAATCCTAAAAGGGTAATCTTCTTCATATTATGTGATTTTTAATCTCAAAAAGAAAGCGCAAAGATACACTTTTTTAGTGTTACTTTTTTTTTATTTATTTGGGCGAGCCGGCGCGGGAGGAGGGTCGGCATTCCTGCCGACCGCCGTAGGGCGTATCGCATACGTCCCTACACCCCCGCATCGCCATCACATCTCCCTCCTCCCGCGCCGTCGGGCTATCCGTTCCAATGCTTTTTTGCCTGTCGGTCTCCGCAAAAACGAACAACAATGCGCCCCCTCAACAACTTGTAGGACAAAGCATTCTATGTAACAAGGCAAAAAAACATTTCCACTTCTATCCCTCTCGCGACGCCCGCACCGTAACGGTGTGTGCGATTGTCAGAACCTCCACCGCAGACAGTTCTCCGTTCATCGCCCGCCCCTGCCGGGGCGAGGAAAAAACGAGATGGGCCACCTCTCTACCGAGCTTTCGCGCCTACCGGGGCGGTGTACCGCGCCATGTCCCGGCAGTGACAACAGATCGGTAGACCCGCGCTGTTGTGCGTCCCACCATGTCCCGACAGGGAGAATTTTCCCCGACATTAATCGCGAAGACAGCGAACCGAATGACCAAGGTACTGAGTGGTGTAGAAGCGGAACACATCCGGCCATACCCAGAGAAGATAGATACCCCAGCTGCTGCCAGGCATTCGCTCCGTACAGGACCAGAATTTTGCAAATTGGCCCTCTTCAAGCCCGCCTGTCCAGAACCATCCTGCGGGTATGGCGCTGAAACCAGAAGCGTTGTTGGCATTCACACTCTGGTCGCTTGGACTGCATATTGATTGATAATCGATGTACTCCTCCCACCACGTTGTGGAAGCCAACGCCTTGGCTATATTCGTTGTCTCTCCACCGCATATATATTCTGCGCGACTACTCAGATAATCCGTCAGAACCACAAATTCCGGATCACTCGGCACATGCCAGCCCGTGGGGCAGACACCCCGCACCTCGCTCGGAACACTGTTGGATGAGGGTTTGCCGTGCATCACTGCAGGCCAGTTGTACAGGTATCCCCGCTCCGAAAGCGGTATGTCTGAACTGCTGTAGTCGTAGTAGTACGGATCTGTATCACTGAGGTTGTCGCCACCGGCAGGGATGGGTGTGCCGTCGCTGTAGTGCGTTGTCCGCAAGTTCTCCCGCATCCAACACTGGTAATCAATCTGCACCGTGTTATAGACGTTTCCGTCTATATCGGTCACCGTTGGGCTCCCGGGACAGGGTTGTCCATCAACCGGCGATACGCCAAACGTCAGCACCACTGTCTGCGAGTTATACTGCATCTGCACCTTGTGACCACTCTCCACCTCCACGCCATCCTGTATGGCGTAACCGATGTACTCCATCCTGTGTCCAGGGGCAAAGCTGTTGTTGGTGCCACCCTTGGAGGAATTATCGGTTTTCGGGGAATCGGACGCGGGAATTCGTGATGTTCCGTCATCGGAAAATGTGATCGTGTTACCAGCGCCGTTGCCGCGGTTCAGCATCTTCACCGAGGCCGACCTTCCATTCTGCCGAGCAGTCAAGAGATAGACACCCGCAGATGAGAGGGTGATGTGAATTTCATGGGTGCCCGGCAGTAGGAGCGAATAAGTGCTTGCCCCAACGACACGCCCTGCAATGTCTGTGATTTCCACCTCCACATCGCCCGGTTCCGCCGCCCGAAGTTCCACAGAGGTAATTCCATCAAATGGGTTGGGGCTATTCTGCGACAACTGCAGAGACGGGACACAACCGATCACAGCATCCCCTATACCCGTTGCACCCATCACCAGCACCGTGTCAGGCCAATAAAGCGTTTCCTCCCAATTATAAAACAGATTGCGGACAACCACACGGCTCATCGGGACGTGTTGGTTGAGCGAATCGCGTCCTGTGAATGTAAGCACCGTGATTTGCGCCTTCAAAACGACAAATGAAAGACTACATAAAAGGAACGTCGTGATAATTTTCTTCATAAGTATGGATATAATGGCCTGTAGTTTAGCTGCTGTACGGCGCGACATCGTACCCCACAAACTCGCCCTTTTGGTACTTGAAATAACCGCAGACGGCCACCATCGCGGCGTTGTCGGTAGTGAGGTTCAACGGCGGCAGGAAAATGTTACGGTGATAACGGCGGGCCAGGTCGGTCATCGCTTCACGCAACCCACTGTTCGCCGAAACACCGCCGGCCAGCACCAAATCCTTGCAATCATACTCCTTGAAAGCCTTTTTCACCTTGTCAGTCAGCGACTTGACGATGGCTTTCTGCATCGAAGCCGCCAAATCGTGGATATTCTCCTCGATGAAGTTCGGGTTCTCCTTGAGGTTGTCGCGGACGAAGTAGAGGAACGAGGTCTTGAGGCCGCTGAAGCTGTAGTCGAGGCCGGGCAGATGTGCGATGGAGAACTGGAAACGTTCGGGATCGCCCTCTTTAGCGTATTTGTCGATGACCGGGCCGCCCGGGTACGGCAGACCGAGGATCTTGGCTGCCTTGTCGAAAGCCTCGCCCGCCGCGTCGTCGATGGTGCCGCCGAGCCGTTCCATGTCGAAGTAGTCGTTGACCTTCAGCAGCAGCGTGTGGCCACCGGAGACGGTGAGACAGAGGAACGGGAACTGCGGCTTCGGTTTGGTCTCGCCGGGCTTGTCGAGGAAGTGCGCGAGCACGTGCGCCTGCAGATGGTTGACCTGCACGAGCGGGATGCCCAGCGTGAAGGCCATCGACTTGGCGAAGGAGTTGCCCACCAAGAGGGAGCCCAACAGTCCGGGGCCGTTGGTGAAGGCGATGGCCGACAGCTGCTCCTTGCCGATGCCGGCACGTTTCAGGGCCGTATCAACTACGGGGATGATGTTCTGTTGATGCGCACGGGAGGCCAGTTCCGGCACCACCCCGCCGTATTCCGCGTGGATTTTCTGACTGGCGATCACGTTCGACAGGATGACGTTGTTCTCAATCACCGCCGCCGAGGTGTCGTCGCAGGAGGATTCTATTCCGAGGATGTACATAGTGGTTATGGGTTATGGGTTATTGAGGGTTATGGTTAGAAAGTTAAGGGGTTAAAGGTTAAGGGTTGATGAATGATGGGGAATGTAGGGGCGAATAATGATTCGCCCCTACAATCAATCACATAATACGTTCTGCAATCATCCGCTCCAGAATATCCATCGCTTTTTCCGGCAACATCGGTTCTGACACCCGCTTCTTGCCTTCATAGACGCAAACCAAGCCGTGGGAAGCACCCACAAGGCCGTAGTCGGCGTCGGCCATCTCGCCGGGACCGTTCACAATGCAGCCCATGACCCCGATTTTGAGACCGGGATAGCCTGCAAAGCGCTGCTTCACAGCGGAAAAGACTGACTGTATGTCGTATTGCGTGCGCCCGCAGGAGGGACACGCCACAAATTCCGTGTTCAGGATCTTGATGCGGCAAGCCTGCATAACAAGACTCTCCAGTTCAGACAGTTGCTGTTCATTGAAATGCCGATTCCGAAGTTGGAGATTTTTAAGTCCGTGATGGAAATGCGCATAACCAGTAACTGCCGCCGCACGACACATCCACCGGATTTCGTCTGGCTCATTATCGCTGAACATTAAGGTTCCATCTTGGATATTGAGATTCTTAACATCTATATTTCCAATTGCTTGTATGAGCGAATGCGCAAACGGCGATTCATTCTCGGGCGGTTCGGTGAGGGAGACGCGAATCGTGTCGCCGATGCCCATCAGCAACAACGCCCCGATGCCGGCCGCCGACTTCACCCTACCCTCTTTGTCGTTGCCGGCCTCGGTAACGCCGAGATGCAGCGGATAGGACATATCACGTTGCAACATACTGTCGTGCAGCAGTTTGGTAGCGTTCATCATGGTGAGCACATTGCTGGATTTCATGGAGATCACCACCTTGTGGAAATAGTACTGCTCACAAATTTCCAGCCATTCGAGGGCCGACTGCACCATCGCCTCGGGTGTGTTCCCGTAACGACTGACAATGCGGTCGCAGAGCGAACCGTGGTTGATACCGATGCGTAGCGCCGTGCCGTGTTCCCTGCAAATCTCGAACAACGGTTTGGCTCTCAGTGCCATACGTTCCACTTGGGCCGCATATTCACTCTCAGAGAGGTCGAGTTGCGAGAAGTTACGCTTGTCGGTGAAGTTGCCGGGGTTCACTCGCACCTTGTTCATGAACGTGGCCACCGCCTCCGCCACTTTGGGGTTGAAATGGACATCGGCCACAAGCGGAATATCGCCGTAACCGTCTGATTTCAACCGCTTTTGTATCTCCTTCAGCGGTTCCACTTCATGGAGCGACGGTACGGTGAGACGTACCATCTGCGCCCCGGATTCGATCATCCGTTTGCACTGCGCCACGGAGGCCTGCACATCAGCGGTATCGGTGTTGGTCATTGACTGTACCACCACGGGGGCATCCCCACCTATGGTAACATTGCCTATTTGGAATTGTCGTTTGCTGTTCATATTTCGTCTATTCATTCATTGACTATTCGACGTTCATTCGACGTTCGTCTGACGTCCATTCGCCCCAGGGCTCGCTATCGCTCACTACGTTGACATTCATCGTTCTTTCGCCCCAGGGCTCGCTATCGCTCACTACGTTGACATTCATCGTTCTTTCGCCCCAGGGCTCGCTATCGCTCACTACGTTGACATTCATCGTTCTTTCGCCCCAGGGCTCGCTATCGCTCACCCTGGGTTGACATACTACGCCCTTACAGGGCTTTCAAGGAATTATGTTCCATTATATGGGACTTTGCCGTCACAACTACTAACTACTAACTGCTAACTACTAACTATGTTGAAAGCCTTGCGCTTGCAGCGGTACCTGCACATTGTCGCCGGTAATCAAATGATAGCCTGCGGACTCCTCCTTGATGTAGCCGATGATGGAGACATTGTCCACCTTTTTGATCTTCTCGAAGTCGGCCTGCTTGATGGTGAACATCAGTTCATAGTCGTCGCCGCCGTTGAGGGCTGCCACGGTATGGACAATGTCCAAGTCCTTGAGTGTCGTGAAGGTAAGCTCGGTCATCGGAAGTTTTTCTTCAAATAGGAGGCAGCCTTTGTGCGAGGCCTTGCAAATCTGCATCACGGCGGTGGCGATTCCGTCGCTGACGTTGGTCATGGCGGTGGGCAGCACATCTTCCTGTCGAAGTTTCTCGACGATGTCGAGTCGCGGCTCGGGCTTGAGCTGGCGGCGCAGGAGGTAGTCCATCCCCGTGAAGTCAGGCTGCGCACCAGGATTCTTCTCGAAGACTTTCTTCTCTCGCTCCAGAAGCAGCAGACCGGTGTAAGCCGCCGCGAAATCCCCTGACACACAGACGAGCTCGTTCTCGTCCGCACCCTTGCGGGTACAAAGGCGGGCAGGCTCGCATTCCCCCACAGCTGTCATGGAAACGACGAGCTCGCGGGGAGAGGTTGTGAGGTCGAGACCGACGAGATCGGCGTGGACTGTCTCACAGCAGGCCGACACACCGCTGAGGATCTCGCTAACCATCTTCAGGTCAAAGCGGTCGGAAACGGCGATGTTGACCAACAGCTGCGACGGCACTGCGTTCATTGCCAGCACGTCCGCGAAAGCGACAGTGGCGAGCTTGTAGCCGAGGTGCCGTAGCGGGAAGTAAGTGAGGTCGAAATGCACATTCTCGATGTACACCTTCGACGATGTAACCATCTGGTTGTCATTCGGTTCTATTACAGATGCATCATCACCTGTGCCAACGATGGTGGAGCTGTTCTCTTGAGGGAAAAACTTCGAAAGCTCCGCGATAAGCTCATATTTGCCGGGCATCTTCACCGGCTCGGAAGTAACGTTTTCTGACATAGCTGAAATTTGCCGCAAAGATACATTTTTTAATGGTAATTAGCGACAGCATGTCTGTTGAAGAATCTTGGTGACGGAACATCGGAGGTCTCTGTAAAAAGTGTATCTTTGCCGTCCAACCAAAACGACGATTATGGACAACCGATACCCTCTGACGATTTATGACAACGGCCGACCCGTGGAGATCCGCGACGAGGCCGCGTGGGAGCAGTTTTCATGCGATTTCACCCTTATCCACGCTGCCGGCGGCATCGTTTCCGACGGGAACGGTGACATTCTGATGATTCACCGCCTCGGCTGCTGGGACTTTCCCAAAGGCAAGGTCGAAGCCGGCGAGGACTGGCCGACAGCCGCCCTGCGCGAGGTGGAGGAGGAAACCGGGCTTCGCAACATCACCCTCGCGGAGCCGCTCCAGAACACTTACCACACCTACCAACTGCGCGGCATACCCATCCTGAAAATCACCCACTGGTACGCGATGAACGCCCCACAACAGTCCCTCACCCCGCAAACCGAGGAAGACATAAACCAGGCAGTTTGGGTTCCTCGGGAAGTGGTGGCCGAGCGCCTGCAAGAGTCCTATTTATCGTTGAAGGAGCTGTGGGGACAGTTAGTAGTTAGTAGTTAGCAGTTAGCAGTTAATGAGACAATCGTTTGTTTTATTGAGTATTATATTTTTGCTCGCGACAGGAAGCCTCTCCTCCCAGAATCTTGCCGGATACTGGGAAGGTGAAATTGCTTTGTCTAAAAAGGATTCCCTGACCATCGGCTTGCAGGTTGACTACCAGGGCGACACGCTGTATGCGGAACTCGACAGTCCCGACCAGTACTTCACAGGACAACCGGTGAGCGGGCTGGCATTCGCCGACTCCACCCTGTCATTCCGTGTACCAGAGTTCGGTCTCTCCTACTCGGGCGCACTTTCCACTGACGGACAACGCTTTACGGGCACGTGTACGCAGTACGGGCGCAAGTTCGCCTGCACACTCGCGCTGGGTGCAAAACGCAAGCGGTTCCCCCGTCCGCAAACGCCCACCCCACCTTATCCTTACCAAACCGAGGAAATCAGCTTCCGCGACCGCAATGGAAAGTTCGCCCTCATCAACGGCACGCTGACCCTGCCCGACAGCACCCCGAAAGGAATCGTCATCTTCATCAGCGGGTCAGGCTGGCAGGACCGCGACGAAACTATCTTCGCACACAAACCCTTCGCCGTGATCGCCGACACGCTCACCAAGGTCGGTTTTGCCACCTTCCGCTACGACGACTTCCCGACGGCCATCTTCCGCAAGTCCACCACCTACGACTTCGCGGACGGCGTGCGACTCATTCTGGATTCCATACTACAACACAATGATTTACAACATCTTAAAGTAAGTCTATTGGGACATAGCGAAGGCAGTTTGGTGGCCAGCATGGTGGCGGCAGAAGACCCAAGAGTGGATTTCACCATTCACCTCGGCGGGGTTGCGCAGCCGATTGATGAAATCCTGCTCTACCAGAGCGAGGCCATCGCCCGCGCCTCGGGCAAGTTGACAGAGAAAGAGATTGCGAACAGCATTGCCATCAACAAGCGCATCTACAGCATCGTCAAAAAAAGTAAAAGCAAGGAGGAATGCGCTGAGAGAATCGGCAGACTTTGGGACGAACTCGCCGCAAAACTCACCGACGAGGAGAAAGTCAAGTACAACCTCACCACGCAGAACAAACTCACGACCCTGCAGACCTTCGGCTCGCCATGGTACTACGAACTTTTCCGCATCGACCCCAAAAAATACCTGAAGAAAATCAAAACTCCGCTGCTGGCCATCTCGGGACAAAAAGACTTGCAAGTCGATGCGAACGCCACGGAAAAGATTATGGACAAATACTTGACCAACAAAACGTTATATTACTTCTACAAGATGCCGGGGTTGAATCACTTGCTCCAGCCGTGCACCACGGGCAGTCCCGACGAATACCCCCTTATCGAGACGACAATCGCACCCGAGGCTCTGAATTGGATTGTTCAGTTTTGCCTGAATCAGTAGAGACGCAAAATTTCGCGTCTCTACTTCGTGCATCTTGCCTCTTCAAGGCTGTTCAAGGAAACAATTGGGGTTGCCCCAACCAACTGCTAACTACTAACGTTTGCCTTTTTTCCACATTTTATCAACACCCCCCGTCGGCAATCGTATATTTTATAACTTTGCCGGCTTATTATATTATGGACATAAATACCCTAAATATGAAGAAATTCCTACTACTGACGGTTCTGGTCCTCTTCTGTCTCGGCACCGTTTTCGCCCAAGAGAACAAGACGGAAAAGAAAGGCAAGAAAACTCAGAACAAGGAGGCGGTCTCGTCGGATGAAGTCGACGACAATGTGATGTCCCTGCCCCCCTCTGTCGAGGAGGACGAGGAGGACGACGGCGGAGGCGGCAACTACGTGCCGAGCCTGTTACACAGCAGCCGGGACGTGTATGCCAACAACACCTCCTACACTTTCAGCATCGCCTATTTCAAGCCTCGCGGATATGACAACCGCTATGGATTGGTCTTCCTAAACGGCTACGACATGAGCAACCTAGTCACCGGCCGCGCCGCCTACTCCCTTTGGGGCGGTCTGAACCACATTTTCCGTTATCCAGAGAGCGTCAGCGGCCTGAACGATGTGTCGTTTGCCTTCGGCGACATCGGGGGAGCCATCCAATACAACCTGCGGGCCAGCAACTTCCGCAAGCAACTGAGAGCCACCTACTCGCTGTCGAACCGCACCTATACCAACCGCATGATGCTGACATACAGCACGGGCCTGAGTCCCAAAGGCTGGGCATTCACGGCTTCCATCTCTTCGCGCTTCGGCAACGAACTGGCCTACGTGGACGGCACCGACTACACCAGCTTTTCCGGATTCGTGGCCGCCGAGAAGAAAATCAACAGCGAGCACTGGCTAAACCTGGCGGCCTTCACCAACTACCAGCAGCGTGGCATGCAGTCGAGTTCCGTGCAGGAAGCCTACGACCTGCTGAACAACCACTACTACAACGCCAACTGGGGTTGGTACCAAGGCAAGCAGCGCAACGCCCGCGTGCGCACCTTGTGCGAGCCGGTGATTATGCTGACCCACAACTTCACACCCACTAACAACAAGCTCAACATCCAAACCACCCTCGCCACCACGTTCGGATTCAACAACACGACCTCCCTCAACTGGTACGATGCCCAGGACCCGCGTCCCGACTACTACCGCTACCTGCCCAGCTACCAAATCGACGGTCAAGACACGGCCCAGGCCTACTACGACGTGCTGGCTTTGTGGCAGAACAATGACCAAAGCTATACACAGGTGAACTGGGACCATCTTTATGAAGTCAACCAGTTAGCCGCATCGCAGGGAAAACGCGCCCAGTATATGGTGGAAAACCGCCGCATGGACCACTTCCAGCTCGGCGCCAGCACCAATCTCAGCTGGTCCATCAACGACCACTGGAAACTCTACGGCGGTGCCGGCGTGCGCGGCATGAAACAGCGCAACTACAAGACCATCGAAGACATGTTGGGCGGCAGCTACTGGTTGGATGTCGACAAATTCTCGGAAGGCGACTTCCCTGAAGACGCAAACGTGCAGTATAACGACCTGTTGAACAAGAACGACTCGCTGCATGAAGGCGATGTCTTCGGCTACGACTATGACTACCACGTCTACGAGGAGAAAATCTGGGGCTTGATAAAGGCCACCTACAGTCATTGGGATTTCTATTTGGGCTTGCAGGTTGGCGCCTCGCAATTCTGGCGCTACGGACACATGCAGAACGGCCGATTCCCGACCGAATCGCTTGGCAAATCGGAAACGAAATCCTACTTCGACAACGGCGTAAGAGGCGGTGTCACTTATAAAATCAACGGACGTAACTATATTGTATTAAACGGTTTAAGCGAGACAAAATCACCCAACGTCCTCAACTCCTTCCTTTCCCCGCGCATTCGCAACAAATATGTGCCGGGGCTGAAATCGGAACGGGTTTTCTCCGGAGACCTCTCATACGTGATGAACTATCCCGTCATCAAGATGCGCATCACGGCTTTCGCCACGAAGATCAACGATGCCTCCAAGGTGATCAGCTTCTACAATGACGACTTTGCCAGCATGGTCAACTACGCCATCTCGGGTATCGACCAGCGGTATATCGGTGTGGAGGCCGGCGCGGAAATCAAGTTAGGCAGCATGTTTTCGCTGATTCTGGCCGGAACGTGGGGCGACTACCGCTACACCGACCGCGCCCACGTGACGATGAACGCGGAGAACGGCGTCGACTTCGACGGACAGATGGAGCGCACCGTCTATTGGAAAAACTACCACGTGGCCGGCAGCCCGCAAGTGGCCGCCACCGGAGGACTGAAGTTCAACTACAACTACTGGTGGGTGAACATCAACTGCAACTGGTTCGACAAAATCTACTGCGAGCTGAACCCCGAACGCCGCACCAGCGCCGCCCGCGGATCCTTGGATGAGAACTCCGAACTCTACCACCAGATTGCCGACCAGGAACGCCTGCCCGGTCAGTTCACCATGGACGTCTCCGTGAGCAAGTCCTGGCGCATCGCGCACAAATACAACATCGGCTTCAACGCCAGCGTCACCAACCTTCTGAACAACAAGAACCTGGTGACAACCGCGTGGGAGCAGTACCGCTTCGACTACACCAACTACAACGTCAACAAATACGCAAACAAGTACTACTACGCCTTCGGCACCACCTTCTACTTGGGCATCAACTTCCAGATGTAAAAAAGCTTCCTTAAGCAGCCTCGGAGAGGCAAAACGCACGTAGTGCAATTAACTCCACACAAGCGACGTAGTCGCGCAATGTGGGGGCTTTGAACAGTCCCGGAGGGACAAGACGCGCGAAGCGCAATTAACCCCACATAAGCGACGTAGTCGCGCAATGTGGGGGTCGAACGAAGAAAAAAATGAAAAATATGAAAAGGATAACCCTACTACTGACCGTCATCGCCGCCATCCTCTCCGGCTGCGACACGAAGCAGGATGTGGCCCCCATGCCCACCTTCATCGGAGAGGCCAACACCACCATCGCCGAGCTGCTGGCCATGCACCCTATCGGTACGGAGGACTCCTACGACTCCATCCCCTTAGGGTCCAACATCATCATCTGCGGCTATGTCACCACCTCCGACGAGTGGGGCAACAACTACAAGTACATTAACATCGAGGATGAGACCGGCGCCATCCAGATCAAAATCAACAACACCGCGCTGTACAAGAAATACCTAATCGGCCAGCGCATCTACGTGAAGTGCGACGGGCTGGTGTTAGGCGACTACCGCAAGCTACCGCAGCTCGGCCTCTGGGCCAACGGCAAGATGGAATCCATACCGTCGTTCAAGACTTACCTCTACATCTTCCCCGACGGCGCGCCCATGGGCGGACTCAACCCCATCGACATGACCACAGTTCCCGCCGCCAACGACATCCCGTCGACCATGTACAACAGGAAAGTTCGCTTGTTGGATGCGACCTTTGTGGAGGGCGGCATGGCCACTTTCTCCGATCCCGGGGCCGCCACCAGCCACGACATCAAAATGTCCGACGGCACCACTGCCGTGTTGAGGACCAGCAACTACGCCACATTCGCGGGCCAAACCCTACCCGTCGGCACCGGCAACATCACCGGCATCCTCACCCGATACAACAACTACGTGCAGATTGTCATCAACAGTCCTGAAGACCTGGTAGGGTTCTCCGTCCCCGTGGAGCGGCAGACCGTATTCAGCGTCAACTACGGCAACGCCTTCAATGAGGGTTGGTTCCAGACCGGTACCGGAAACGACTGGCAGACGATGGTCAACAGCAGCTTCAGCGGCTTCGTCGTCAACCCGGCCTCCGACCAGGACAAGTACCTAATTTCCCCTGCTGTGAATCTCTCCGGCGTTGCCAACCCCGAGCTCTCATTCACGCATCGCGCCCCGCAGGGCTTCTCCCCCAACACTATGATGTGCTTCTACACGCCCAACTACACCGGCGACGTAAGCACCTCCCTCTGGATTCCGTTCGACCTCTCCGTCGCCACGGGACAGACCACCTCCAACAACTTTAGCATCGAGCTCCCCGAAGGCGCCCAGACCGACAACTTCCGCCTAATGTTCCATGTCACCACCGCTCCTTCCGCCTGGTACCTTTCGGACATCAAGATCACGGGCGTAGTGCAGTGAGCAGTTAAGAGTTAAGAGTTAAGAGTTAAGAGTTAAGTGATAAGAGTTAAGTGATAAGAGTTAATTGATAAGAGTTAACAGTTAGCAGTTATTTTCCAAGAGGGCTGCAAGCCCGACACGTGTCAACCCAGGGTGAGCGTTAGCGAGCCCTGGGAGACAAGAAAAGAAGATGTGTCAACCCAGGGTGAACGCAGTGAGCCCTGGGTCCCAAAAAGAAAAAACAACCGAATATGAAAAAGACAACCATAATCGCAATCCTAATCACCGCCATCCTCTCCGGCTGCAACCGCTGGGAGGCCAACGAGCCAGTAGTTCCCGTCTACGACGGTCCCGCCGCCAACAAGACCATCGCCGACATCAAGGCCATGCACCCGTCTCTGGGCACAGGTGTACAAGACTCCATCTGCGGCCACGACGATATCTTCATCGTGAAGGCCGTGGTGGTGAGTTCCGACGAGGGCGGCAACTGCTACAAGTACCTCACCATCCAGGACGAAACCGGCGGCATCGAAATCGCCATCGACCGTTCCAGTCTCTTCAACGAATATCCCGTGGGGCAGACTGTCTATCTGAACTGCGCCGGGCTTATCGTGGGCGACTACCACAACAAGTACCAAGTCGGCTGGGTCTATCAAGGTTCCGTGGGGCGTATCGCGCCCGTGGACCTGCCCAAATACCTGCATAAGGATGGACTGCCAAACCCGAACCACCCGTTTGTGGCCCACCCCATCGAAATCACCAGTGCCAACGACCTCACTGCCGAGAACGTGAACTGTCTGGTCAAGATTGACAACTGCAAGTTCTCGCCTGCCGACAACGGGCTACCTTTGGCCGACAACGACTTCACAACCGACCGCGACATCACCTTCAACGGCACAACCGTGACCGTGCGTACCAGCAACTACGCCTACTTCCGCAACACCCTCATTGACGCCACGAAGGAGTACTGTCTCTACGGCATCCTCAGCATCTACAACTCCGGTTACCAGCTCACCCTGCGCACCAGGGACGACATTCAATCCTCCAGTGCCTCTCAAGTGGAGACAATCGCCGACCTGACTTTTGATGCCAACAGCCTCACCACCGGCGGTTGGTCGCAGTATCCTGCCAACGACTCGTGGAAGTATCAGGCCTACAGCGGCAACCAATTCATCTACCACAACACTGCTAACGCAGACTGCGACGACTGGCTGATTTCGCCGGAATTGTCCCTCGGAGACGTAACCGGTGCCCAGCTACTCCTTAATCACCAAAACAACGTCGGCGGCAGCCCCGCCACATACTATCAGGTCTATTACTCAACCACTTACAATGGCGGTGCGTTCAACGAGAGCGAGTGGACAGCTTTCAACCCGAACTTGAACGTCTACCCCAGCGAATTCGGGTTGAGCAACGGTCTCGACCTGAGCGTCGTTGGAAACCAACCTTTCCGCATCGCCCTGCGTTACCACAGAAACGGCACCGCTAACGGCACCCGCTGGGCCGTGAAAGGCGTAAAGGTGATGAAATGAAAAGTACGGTACCCTTGGCAAGCCCAAGCGCCAACGCACTTTCTATCGATAATTAAGCTTGTCGAACGGCGGTTGAATCTGCCGAAACAACCTACAATTCCGAGTAGAAAAACGGGAATCGTTCAAAAGAGCGATTCCCGTTTTCTGTACATATATTATATATTAGCAAAACCTGTTTAGAACGGCAATGCCGCAGCCGTTTCCACAATAAGTTCGGAAGCGGGATCGAAGGTAATCATGAACTTGTCCATCAAGATATAGACACCCGCGCCGGCAAGATAGCCAATAAGCGCGTAAGGGGTGATTTTCTTCAGATACCAGACAAAGTCGATTTTCTCCATACCCATCACGGCCACGCCCGCGGCGGAACCGATGATCAGCAGGCTGCCGCCCGTACCGGCGCAATACGACAGATACACCCACAAGGTATGGTCTATCGGGAACTCGTACATGCCCATCACACCGGCCACCAACGGCACATTATCCACAATGGAGGAAAGTATGCCTATAATGGTGTCCATCAGGTAGTAGTTGCTGTTGAGCACACTGTCCAAACCGGCGGCAAGCATGGAGAGATGACCCGCGCTCTGCAATCCGGCGACAGCCAACAGAATGCCGAGGAAGAAGAGGATGGTGGGCAGGTCGATACGCGTGAGAACGCCCGAAATAGTGTAGTCGATCATGTCCTTGTCGTTGGTGCGGTGCAGAATCTCGGTCACAATCCACAACACCGACAAGCTGAGCATAATGCCCATGTAGGGTTTCAAGTGCGTGGTGATCTTGAAGACCGGCACGAACAGGAGCGCCAGAATACCCAATATGAAGATGAGGTAACGTTGCCAGTTGGGGACTAAGCGTTCTTGTGCTGTCTGTTCGCGCTGGGAAGCGTCAATCTCGCCCTTCTCGAAGAAGGAGATGATGGAGAGTGGCACAATCATGGAGACCAGACTGGGCACGAGCGCGTGCATCATCACCGCACCTGTGGAGACCTTGCCAGCCACCCACAACATGATGGTGGTCACATCGCCGATGGGGCTCCACGCACCGCCGGCGTTGGCCGCCAAAATCACCATGCCGCCGAAGAACCAGCGGTCGTGCTTGTCGGGAATCAGCTTCCGCAACAACGACACCATCACAATGGCGGTAGTCAGGTTGTCCAACACAGCGGAGAAGAAAAATGTGATGAAACTCAATATCCACAGGAGCCTTACCTTGTTGGTGGTCTTGATGTGGTCGGTGATAATGGTGAAGCCCTGATACGTGTCGATCAGTTCCACCACAGTCATCGCACCCATCAGGTAGAAAAGAATCTCCGCAATGTCACCCAGATGGTGAATGAGCTCATGTGTGGTGAGAAAATCGATGAACGGATGCGCCGAATTTGGGTGATCGGCTTTGAACTCCTCAAACCCGGCTGTGTAATGGGTGATGTCGAAGATGCCTTCGCCGGCAATGACATACAACACCCACATCATCACACCAAGGAACAGCGCAAACGCGGCCTTGTTGACCTTCAACGGATGCTCCAACGCTATGCAGAGGTATCCGACGACAAAAAGAATGATCATCAAGTAAAACATAATGCTAAAATTTTATGGTTAACTAAAAGATACTCAACGAAAAACCGATAGACATAGGGGTGATTTTCGGACCCTTGGAATCGGCAAACAACGGGGTGGGCTGGAAGCAATAGTAGACATCAACGAACTTCCACCCGATGCGCGTGTAAACATCAATGTTGTATTTCATCTTGTTCTGGAAATTCAAGTTTTTGAATCGGATCGTATCGGAAGGATTCGCGGGATCGTCGCCCTTGTATTTCTGTGAAATCTCGGCGATGTAACCGGCCCTGACACCGACAGTGAACTTGAACCCGTTGGGATGGCGATAGCGGAACTCTAACGGAACATTGACATTCAGATAGTTCATTTTCAACAGGTTATACTTGACAGCCTCGGGCAGAACGTAGTATTTCATATTGCCGGACACCTGGTCGTATTGCAGCAACGAATTGCTGTACTGCGTGTTGTACGTCACACCCACACCCAACCCGATAGCGATGGGTTTGTTCTTGATCTTGAAGTCCCAGATGGCAGAAACCGTGAAGCCTGGATCGAACTTCATGTGCGCGACCTCAGTGGGCATATTCATCCAAAAGGTGTGGTAGATGTCCATAATCAAGCGGTCTCGGAACACCACAAGAGGCTCATCGACAGTGTCTTTCGGAGCTGTGTAAGGGGTCTCCTTGGTCTGCGCGGTCAGCATCGAACCGCCGCACACCAGCAACAACATAACAATCAAAATTTGTCTTCTCATTTTTCGTTCAAAAAATCAAACCGCAAAAATACAATTTTTTTGTTTAGGGTTTAAGGGTATTTGGATTAAGGAGCACAAACTTTCTAACAGAAATTTTCAATCTCCTTTTGCAATAATCAGCGCACTTTTACGTTAACGGTGCGTTATAACTTTAGTATATGATAATCGGTAGCGTAGCGCTCATCACACTGGCCATTCTGATCGCAACCCTCGTCGTCTTGGCGGTCACGGCGCCCATATACCTTCATCTGCCCCGATTCGGCAAGTTCCCGTCGGGTGCACGCTTGGAACGTATCCGACGGTCGCCGAACTACCGCAACGGTAAATTCCAGAATCTCGTTGAAACAGATGTGATTGCGGATAAATCCGTCGCCACTTTTGCGAAAAACTTGTTCCAGATGGTTTTGGGCAAGAACGGAATCGAGCAGAAGCCGAAAAAAGCGCTCAACATGGCAAAACATGACCTGAACGACATACCCGCCGACCGCGACTACTACGTCTGGTTCGGTCATTCGGCCTACCTGCTGTCACTGCACGGCAAGACAGTCCTCGTAGATCCCACATTCGTGACTGCCTCACCGGTATCCTTTATCAACAAGCCATTTGCCGGCACTGATCTCTACAAGCCTGAAGACATGCCGCACCATATCGACTATCTGGTGATCACACACGATCATTACGATCACCTCGACTGCGAGACCATTGAACGGCTCAAAGACCGTATCGGACACGTCATCTGCCCGCTCGGCGTGGGCGAGCATCTGGAACGATGGGGCATCCGTCCTGAGCAGCTAATAGAAATGGATTGGGACGAGAAGTCTTCATTGTCAGACAATTGGACAGTCTACTGCCTTCCGTCGCAACACTTTTCCGGTCGCTCGTTCCGACGTAACAACACGTTGTGGGCTTCTTTCCTGTTGGAAACGCCGTCGGGCAAGATTTTCCTCGGTTGCGATGGCGGCTACGGTCCGCACTTCCGCGAAATCGGCGAGGCACATCCCGGCATTGACCTGGCCATCCTCGAAAACGGGCAATACAACGAACAGTGGAAGAGCATCCACACCATGCCGGAACAACTTGGAAAAGAGGCGGTTGACCTCGGTGCGAAACGGGTCATCACCGTTCACCACAGCAAATACGCTCTCTCGTTGCACCCGTGGGAAGAGCCCCTCGGCAACGAACTTGTCGCCCGCGACGAACACCATATCGACCTGATTGTCGCGGAACTCGGCGAGATTACGGAACTGTAACTCCCTACCCTCTTGATTAGCTGTACATCCCGCCGTTGACCTGGATCACCTGCCCCGTGATGTACGAAGCTTCCGGTGACGCAAGGAACGCAACAGCGGCGGCCACCTCTTCGGGGGTGCCGAAACGCTGCGCGGGAATCAGCTGGCTGAGAGCGGCTTCATCCAAGCCTGCAGTCATATCGGTAGCGATGAAACCAGGTGCCACCGCGTTGACAGTAACCTTCCGTTTGGCGACCTCCTGCGCCAACGCTTTCGTGGCACCGATAATGGCTGCCTTGGCGGCGCTGTAGTTGGTCTGTCCGGGCACACCCTTCAGACCCGAGAGCGACGCCATGTTGACGATTCGGCCTTCGCGTTTGCGCAGCATCGTTTTCACCACGCGGCGGGTAATGTAGAAGAAGCCGTTCAGCGGCGCATCGATGACGCTGTGCCAGTCCTCGTCAGAAAGCATGATCATCAGGTTGTCGCGGCGCGTGCCGGCGTTGTTCACCAGCACAGCGATGAAGTCATCGGGATGGGACTTCTCCCAGCCTTCCAAGGCGGCATCCACAGCCTCGGCATCGGCAATGTCGAACTTCAGCAGCTCGCACACCCCGCCCTGACTTTCGATCAGCTGTTTCGTCTCTTCGGCGGCAGCGTCGTTGCTCACATAGTTGACGATGACGGGCATCCCGTCACGGGAGAGGCGCAAGGCCACGGCACGTCCGATGCCGCGGGAACCTCCGGTTATTAATGCGTATTTCATATTTTTCGGTTTGATTATCGATTTGGGTTATTGATATGCGCCATACAGCGCTTCGCGTGATTTGCCTCTTCGAGGCCGCTTTTTTTTGTGCCCTATACTGCGGCTTCGCCTTGTGTGGGGTTATTTGCGCTTCGCGCGTCTTGCCTCTTCGAGGCGGCTCAAGGAATTATATTCCAAAATATGGGGACTTTTCGTCAAAACTGCTAACTACTAACTGCTAACTACTCCAGTTTCAGCTGTTGATGTCGCAAGAACGCCTCCACATTCCGCAAATCTTCGTAGAAGGGGGTGTCCTCCACGAAAACGGGACAGATTTCGCGCACCTGCTGATAGACTTGGCGGGAGATGGGGGCCAGCTTGTCCGCAATCTTCAGGATATCAAAGGCTTGCGCGAGCGCGATGTACTGGATGGAGAGCACCTGCCAAGCGTTGTCGATGACCGTGCGGGTGAGCAGCGCGGTGTTGGTGCCCATGCTCACAATGTCCTGATTGTCATTGTTGTTCGGGATGCTGTGCACGTAGTTGGGCATGGCGAGCGTCTGGCACTCGGCGGTGGTGGAGGTGGCCGTGAACTGGCACGCCTGCATTCCGTAGTTCAGTCCCAACGTGCCCATATTGAGGAACGGCGGCAGAATGCCGTTGATGCGGTCGTGGAAAAGGTAGTTAAGCTGCCGCTCAGCAGTCATCACGAGGCGCACCATCGCGATTTTCACCTTGTCCTGCTCCAACGAGACGTAATCGCCGTGGAAGTTGCCGCCATGGTAGACGTTTCGGGTTTCGGGATCCACAATCGGGTTGTCGCAAGCGGAGTTGAGTTCCTCTTCGAGCACACGGCGGCAGTTGGCCAGCGTCTCGTATATCGGGCCCAAAATCTGCGGCGTGCAGCGTAACGAATAGTAAGCCTGCACTTTATGTTCAAAGGTTGTTTCCGTATGATGGCCGTCGTAGAGCAGATGCTCGCGTTGCAGGAGGCACTGGCTGTCGCGGGCGAGGGCACGCATCCGTGCTGCGATAACCTGCTGTCCCTCGTGGCGACGCACCTTGTTAAGCGGTTCCGCCATCCAATCGTCGTAAGAACCGGCAATTTCGTTCATCATCACTGCGGCGAGCGTGGCCCAATCCAAGAGTTGCTCAGCCTGGAACTGGTTGACAATGGCGATACCGGTCATCACGCCGGTGCCGTTGGTGATGGAGAGGCCTTCGCGGATGTGGATTTTGAACGGTTCGAGACCGTTTTCTCTCAGCACTTCCGCCGCGGGCCGCCATTCCCCGTGATAGTGGACACTCCCCTCGCCTATCATCGTCAGGGCCAGGTGCGCTAACTGCACGAGGTCGCCGCTGGCCCCCACGCTGCCGTGACGGGGAATCATCGGGAGGATGTCGCGGTTGATCATCTCTACCAACAACTTCACAAGATCGGGGTGCACACCAGAGCGTGCTTGCAAGAAAGTTCCGAGACGGGCCACCATCGCGGCCTTCACGCACTCGTCGGGCAGCGGATCGCCTGCGCCCGTGGAGTGGCTGCGTATGATGTTATATTGTAAGGCCATGAGATGGGCATCGTCGACGCGCCACTGCGCCATCGGCCCAAAACCGGTATTGATACCGTAGATAATCTTGTCCGCGCTGAACCGCTCGAGAAAGTCGTAGCATTCTTTCACCTTGTCCATCGGAAGCTCGGCAAGGACTATTTTCTTGTCCCCGTAAACGATTTTCTCAACGTCAGATAGTGTGAAAATGGTATTCATTAATCATTCAGAATTAAAGGCCGCGAAGATACGATTTTTTCGCGCATCTTCGCCAACCACGCGCCACAACGGTCACATCGTTCCAGACACGGTAATCGCGGACATACAACTCCTCCGTCCGTGCCAGCATCTCCTCGGAGAAAACGCAGTCGGGATAGGCATCGGCGGGATGGAGGACTCCGGGCAGGAGAGAGACGTCAGCGGATTGAGACTCCGGACGCAACCCCACCCAGCTTTTCTTGCCTGCCAGCACCTCGAAGAGGTTGCGCACGAAGGCGCTCTTGTGGTCCACAAACCAGATGTCCACAGGCAGTAAAAGCAAAAACAGCAGCGAGGCCGCTATGTCGAAAGCACGCTTCCGACGGCGGTTCTGCGGTTGGTAGACGGGCTGCAGTGGGATGGTGTAAAGGTCATCGGCCGTGAAAATGGTGTTGCTGCCGATAATCGAGGAGGCATCCTCAGGGGCTATCTTGAACTCCACCGGGCGGTCCTGCAGACGGTTCATCCAGCCGATAATCTGGTCGGCGGGGATGTCGCGGGCACAGAAAATCACCTCGTTGACTTGGTAGATGGTGATCAACTCGGAAAGATCATCCAAGTTCCCTATAACCAACGAGTTGGCATTCTCAACGGGCTGCGTCATCACCAGTCCCACGAACTCGCGGGGGGCGTTCATCGACTGCACCATGCTCAGCACGCGCGCCGTCTCCCCTTCACCGCCCACGATGGCAATGCGCTGGCGCAGTCGGCGGGTGTCGAGGTCGAGGAGACGGGCTCTGACCAACAGCTGCCGCAGCAGGTTGACGACGAACAACGCCCACACAGCCCCCATGACCACCACGGCGCGGGAGAAGCGCATGGTCTCCGGCAACAGCGCGTATATCAGCAGGATAACCACCGTGCCAGCCACAATCCCGCGATTCAACTTCGAGCGGTTCACCGGTTTCCGGTAACCGCCGCTGATCCATATCGCAAGCTGCCACAACAACGTGTAGCCGACCAGCACCCCATAGAAATAGTAATCTTCGAACGAGGAGTTCCGATGCATCAGCACGGCTTGCTCCCAATACTTCGACAAGGCAAACAATCCTGCGTAAATCAGCACAAAATCCAACAGCGGCAGCAGTATTTTGCCAAAGAGCCGCGTCAAGGCGGCCAACGTAGCGCGAAACCAGATCGCCGCATCCACCGCCACGTTGAAAATCTTGGCGTTGTTGGCCGAAAAATGCTTCTTCGCGAAAATCTGCATCGCCTTGTAGAAGACATAGACGTAGTTCAGACTTCCCTTCTTCGTGCTCTCCCCCTTGTAGTGAATGATGCGCGTCTGCGGGAAGTAGTAGTTCTTATAGCCGCCTTTCAAAATCCTGTACGACAGGTCAATATCCTCGCCATACATGAAATAGTCCTCGTCCAAAAGTCCCACCTCGTCGAGCACCGACCGGCGCAGCATCATGTACGCACCCGCCAAGACTTCGACCTCGTGGGTCTCATCTTCACCAATGTAAGTGGCGTGATAAGCCCCGAACTTCTTCGACTTCGGGAAGAGCTTCGAAAGCCCGAATAGCTTATAAAACGATGACGACGGGTACGGAATCCCGCGCTTCGACTCGGGCAGGAAACGTCCTTGGCCGTCCACCATCTTCACGCCGAGACCACCGCAGTCGGGGGTGGCGTCCATGAAGTCAATACATTTCGAAAAGGTGTCCTCCTCCACGAGAGTATCGGGGTTAAGGAGCAGGACATATTCACCCGTAGAGATGCGGATGGCCTGGTTGTTGGCCTTTGCAAAGCCCACATTATCCTGGTTCTCAATAAGTCTCACCTGTGGAAACTTGGACTTCACCATCGCCACGGAATCATCAACAGAGTGGTTGTCAACCACATAGATTTCCCCTTCTATACCGCGCATAGCCTTCTGTGCCGACGCAAGAGCCTGCTCCAGAAACGCCGAAACGTTGTAATTAACTATGATGACACTTAACTTCAATGATTTGCCTGCTTTCGTTCCGTCCCTCCGAAACTGCTTAAAGAACTATATTCCAATGTACTTGGACTTTCGTCACAACTACTAACTGCTAACTGCTAACTAAAAATACGCCAGCACGGTCTTTTTCGAGACGGCCTTGTCGCCTTTGCTGACGGCGGGAATGGCGGTCTTGGGGAGAAAAACATCCACACGGGAACCGAACTTGATCATGCCGACCTCCTCGCCTTGTTCCACCCGGTCGCCGACCTCAGGGTAGCTGATGATGCGGCGCGCCACAAAACCCGCAATCTGCCGGAAAAGCACCTCCACGTCGTCGTTGCGCACCACGATAGTGTTGTGTTCGTTGTCTACCGACGACTTCGGGAGCTTGGCCAACAGGTACTTACCTGGGTGGTATGCCGCGTAAGAGACCTCGCCCGTGATGGGGTAGCTGTTCACATGCACGTTGTGGATAGACATGAAGACGGAGATTTTCAGCCGCTCGTCCTTGAAATATTCGTGTTCGAAAGCCGGCCCGACATAGACAATAGTGCCGTCGGCCGGTGAAAGAACGCCGTTGTCCACCTTGTTGATGACGCGCGTCGGAACGCGGAAAAAACGGAGAATCAGAATGCCGATAGTGAACATGATGGCAAAGAAAATCGCATTTGCCCACCATAAGTTTGCCAGAAAAAGGGCATAACACATCGACGTCAACAAAATGGTGACGAAACTGACGAGGATAATCAGCTTACCCGCCTGATGAAACTTCATGCCAACCACTTCGGCTTACTTCTTATATAAAATATAGGTATGGGTCGGAACGTTCGTTTCCGAAGAGAGCGTCACCCACTGACGCGGATAGTGCTTGTCGTTCATATAGTGCATGCCGTCGTAGCTGAAGGTGATGTCCTCCACCTTGGAAAGGTTGCCTGCCACAACGGTCTCTATATGCTCCGTAACCGGAAGGTTGAGATAATAACCTTTCATGTCGGCGTAGGCAAACACCAAGCCAAAGAACGGGTTGTAAGACTTCAGGTCATAGGTGTAGGTATGCGTGATAACCGTTTGCTTGATAGGGAACTCCTCCACGTAGGTGGCGATATTGTCATACGTTTTGTGCTTGCCCGGATCGTAGGTGAAGCGTTTCACGGAATACATGATCAGATCCTTTGATTCGCTGGTGCGGACAATTTCGGAAATCTTCTCATAGTCGCCGAAAAACTTGTCATACAACGGATGCTTGGCTTTCTTCCAATAATATTGGTCGTAGAACTCACGGTCGTACACCTCTTCGATGTAACTGATGCGACCGTACGCTTTGTCTTTCTTATTGTCAATCCGGTGCACGGTATACTCCAGACGCACCGCCCCGTCAATCGTGTAAGTCATCTTGTCAAGCAGGCGATTGGTCCACTGCAGGTCGATGGTCTCGGTGTAGTCCTCGCCGACATGCACAATCTTGTTGACGGTCTGATCCTTGTTGTAGGAGAAATCGAAGGAATAGAGGCTGTCGATAATGATTTGCTCAAGCTGCTGGCCCTTGCTGTCATAGACATAGACCTCGTTTGGGGCTCCCACATCGCTGCGGTACCAGATTTTGCTGATCTTGCAGGTGGGGTTGTAGATTTCTTCATCGGGCTTGCATGAGGTGAACGAAGCCACCAAGACAGCCATCACTAACAGGGAGAATAAATATCTTTTCATATTGCACAATTTTTCGAAAATACGGCGGCAAAGATACATTTTTTTTAATACGCATTCGCACTAAATCCCTCTGCACGGAGTTTTGCGACAATCCCCTCCAGGTAGGATTTGTCGAATTTGTGGAGGTTGAGGGCGGGAGTCTCGCGGTCAAGGGAGTAGATGACGATGCGCTTGGGCTGGATGCGGCGGATGCGGGCCAACCACTGTGACCATTCGGGTTCCACGGAATTGTCGAACACCCTACCCTCGCGCTCACCGCTGAGAAACATCGTCTGGATGACGAGATTGCCGTTGAACGTGCAGAGAAGGTCGGTAACCTGCTCTATATCAACGGGCACGATAGGTGCGTTGAGGATATCGAGCATTGCTTGCGTGCCCGCGTCGAGTTTCAGCATCGGATTCTCGATGCGCTGCAGGGCGCGGATAATTTCAGGACGGCCGAGCTGCGTGGCGTTCGACAGGCAGGTGATGATGGCCTGCGGGTAGTACTTGTCCCGCAACACCAACAGTCCGTCGATGACCTCGTCGAACCAAGGGTAAAGCGTCGGCTCACCGTTGCCTGAGAAGGTGATGCTGTCGACGGGCGTGTTTGTGCGGACGCATTCCGCCAGCTTGCGCTCGATGGCTTCCATGACTAACTCCAACGGATAGGGTTCCCGTGCGTTGAGGTTTTTCTCCAACGTCCATCCGCACTCGCAATAGAGGCAGTTGAAGGTGCAGATTTTTTCATCCACGGGCATGAGGTTGATGCCCAACGATTGTCCTAATCGCCGGCTGCGTATCGGTCCGAAAGCGATGGATTCCCAAAGAAATGTGCTCATTATTTCGAATGGTTATGGGTTATTGATTATGGGTTATTGAAGTCCCACACTGCGGCTTCGCCTTGTGTGGGGTTAATTGCACTCCGTGCGTGTTGCCTCTCCGAGGCTGCTTAAGGAATTATTTATTGTTTGTCGTATTTCACCACCTCGTCGGAGAAAAACTCCAGTTCGACGCCCGCCTGGCGGAACATCTCTTCGGACTCTGCGCCGGCATGGTATTTGTTGGCACAGACCACGCGGGTGATGCCGCAGTTGATGATGAGCATGGCACAGGTGCGGCAGGGAGTCATACGGCAGTAGAGGGTGGCACCGTTGAGGGAGATGCCTAACTTGGCGGCCTGGCAGATGGCGTTCTGCTCGGCATGGACGGTCCTGACGCAGTGCTGCGTCACTGTTCCATCCTCATGCACCGTCTGTTTGAGCTGGTGCCCCACCTCGTCGCAGTGCGGCAGACCTTTCGGGGCCCCCACGTAACCGGTTACAAGAATCTGGCGGTCGCGCACCACCACGCACCCGCTGCGCCCACGGTCGCATGTGGCTCGCTTGCTCACCGTGTCGGCAATCTCCATGAAATACTCGTCCCACGACGGACGAACGTGTTTTGTCTCTTCCATATCAAAGGGTTATAGATTATTGATTATAGGTTATTGAAGCTTTGTAACAAGATAATCATCCTCAACAAAACGGCGGCAAAGGTACATTTTTTTTGACGAAGTTTCGCGTTTTTTTCCTACCTTTGCGGCTTTATTGCCAAAATTTGATTTTTAACACCAAGTATTTATGAGTCAGAGACATAGCGATTACCTTTTTGAAACTTCCTGGGAGATTTGCAACAAAGTGGGTGGAATATACACCGTCCTTTCCACCAAAGCGGCCACCGTGGTCGAGAGCTACCGCGACCATTACATCTGCATCGGGCCCGACATTCCTAAAGAATACAACGACGATTTCGTGGAAGACCCCACGCTTTTCAAGAACTGGCGCGACATCGTGGCGCGCGACGGGCTGAAAGTGCGCATCGGACGCTGGCAGATTGTGGGCTCGCCCGTAGTCTTCCTGGTCGATTTCACCAACTTTTTCGAGAAAAAGAACGAGATTCTGACCAAGTTCTGGCTTAGCTGCAAACTGGATTCCATTTCCGGGCAGTGGGACTACATCGAACCCGCGCTGTTCGGCTATGCCGCCGGCCGTGTCATCGAGAGCTTTTACAACTTCTACTGCAGCTCGATGGACAAGATTGTGGCGCACTTCCACGAATGGATGACTGGCACCGGTATCCTCTACTTGGAGTCCAAGACCCCGCAAATCGCAACCGTCTTCACGACCCACGCCACCGTGCTCGGCCGCTGCATCGCCGGCAACGGCCTGCCACTATACGCTGACACAAAGCAATATAACCCCGTAGATACGGCTGCTCGTTTCGGAGTGCAGTCCAAATATTCGTTGGAGTCGCTGTCCGCCAAGTACGCCGACGCGTACACGACCGTGAGCGAGATTACCAACCGCGAGTGCGACGCTTTCTTCGAGAAGCCCGCCGACGTGATCACCATCAACGGCTTCGAGAACGCTTTCGTGCCGCAGGGCGAGGAGTTCGACCGCAAGCGCAAGGTCGCCCGCGAAAAGCTGCTCCAAGTGGCCTCCACGCTCACGCAGACCCAAATCTCCGACGATGCTTTGCTGGTCATCAACAGCGGTCGCTACGAGTTCAAGAACAAGGGAATCGATGTCTTTATCAAGAGTTTGGCAAAAGTGGCGGAAGCCAATCCGGAACGTACGGTGGTGGCATTTCTCACCGTTCCCGCAGGCCACAGCGGCCGCAACGAGGAGCTGGCCGCCCAGATGACCCAAGCAGTGAGCGGCGTTCCGATGACCGACCGTTTTACCACGCACGTCCTGTACGACCCCTATCACGACCCGATTCTCAACGAATTGAACAACAACGGGTTGCATAATCAACCGGAAAAGAACCTCAAGATTGTCTTTGCTCCCGTCTATCTCGACGGCGAGGATGGCATCTTCAACATGAAATATTACGACCTGCTGATTGGATTCGACCTTTCTGTTTTCCCATCTTATTATGAGCCATGGGGTTACACGCCTTTGGAGAGCATTGCGTTCGGCATCCCAACAATCACAACCTCCTTGGCCGGCTTCGGCGCGTGGGTGCAGGAACATTTCACGCAGCAGCAAAGCGTCAGCGTAATCCAACGCACCGACCACAACGACGACGAGGTGGTGGAAAACATCGCCGACCAAATCCTATTCTACCTTAGCTGCACCCCGCAAGCAATGAAGGACATCCGCAAGACCGCCATGGCGATCGCGGAAAAAGCCCTTTGGACGCACCTTTTCGCCAACTATGAGCAGACCTACGAAATCGCATTGAGCAAGAGCGGCGGCCGTTATGACCAGTACAAGAACAAGACCTCCAACGTGGGCACGATGGTGAAGGAACTGAAAGTCGAGCAGCCTTGCTGGCACCGCGTCGCCATCAAGTCGCATCTGCCTTCGGAGCTCCGTATGCTGGAGAAGCTGTCGGAGAACCTGTGGTGGAGCTGGACGTTCGAGGCCCGCGAGCTCTTCGAAGAGATTGCCGGTCCGTCGCTGTGGAAGGCCTGCGAGGAGAATCCTGTCCACATGTTGCAGGTGCTGCCGTTGGATCGGATGGAGAATTTCGCGCACAACGACGTGTTCCTCAATAAGTTGAAAAACGTTTACGACCGTTTCATCGCCTACATGAACGAGCCGCGCAGCCGTCAGGAGGACCGCATCGCCTACTTCAGCATGGAATTCGGCATCAGCAACGAGCTGAAGATTTTCTCCGGCGGTTTAGGCATGTTGGCCGGCGACTACCTCAAGGAGGCCAGCGACTGCAACGTGAACATGCTCGGCGTCGGTCTGCTGTACCGTTACGGCTATTTCCAGCAGCAGATTTCCGCGTATGGCGAACAGGTGAACCTCTACCCACCGCAAAGTTTCTCCAAACTGCCCATCAAGCCTTACAAGGACGAGGAAGGCAACTGGCTCATGGTCAGCGTGGCCATGCCAGGTCGCAACCTATACGCCCGCATCTGGCGCGTGGATGTCGGCCGTATCCCGTTGTATCTGCTTGATACCGACTTTGATAAAAACTGGCAGGAAGATCGCGGGGTGACGGCCACCCTGTACGGCGGCGATGTCGAAAACCGCCTCAAACAGGAAATCCTGCTCGGCATCGGCGGTGTCCGTATGTTGAAGGCCATCGGCGAGAATCCGGCCATCTACCATCTCAACGAAGGCCATGCCGCCTTCTTGAATTTGGAACGCATCCTGCAAGTTATGCAGAGCGAGCATGTGAACCGTCAGGTGGCAGTCGAGCTGGTGAAAGCATCCTCGCTCTACACCACGCACACGCCCGTCCCCGCCGGCCACGATGCCTTCACGGAGGATCTCATGCGTACCTACTTCGCCACTTACTCCCAGCAGTTTAACGTGAGCTGGGAGGAGTTCATGGGCTTCGGCCGCAAGCACGACAGCGACACTTTCGACAAGTTCTCGATGAGCATCCTCGCATGCCACTTCTCCCAGGAAATCAATGGCGTGAGCCGCATCCACGGCCGCGTCTCGCGGGAGATGTTCGCCAACCTCTACGAGGGCCGTTTCGCCGAGGAGTCACACATCGGCTACGTCACCAACGGCGTGCACTACCCGACATGGGCGCACAAGAAATGGCAGACCCTGCACCGCAGCGTTTTCGGAGAAGGATTGGCCGAAGACTGTTCCAATCCGCAGGTGTGGAAGAAGATCGAAGCCGTTCCTGACAATAACATCTGGCTGATTAAGCAAGAGTTGCGTCAGGAAATGATTACCGCCATCCGGGAGATGCTGGCCGTGCAGATGCGGACGCGCAACGAGTCGCCCGCGCTTATCGATGCCACCCTCAAGGCTCTTCGTGACGACGTGCTGACCATCGGTTTCGCCCGCCGCTTCGCCACCTACAAGCGCGCCCACCTGCTCTTCATGAACGAGGAGAAACTCAAAGCTTTGCTCAACATTCCCGAAAAGCCCGTGCAATTCATCTTCGCCGGAAAAGCTCACCCGCACGACAAGGCTGGTCAGGACTTGATCAAGCGCATCATCGAACTGAGCCGCAGACCCGAATTCATCGGCAAGATTGTCTTTGTGGAGAATTATAACATGATATTGGCCAAGAAGTTAGTCTCCGGCTGCGATGTCTGGATGAACACCCCGACGCGCCCGTTGGAGGCTTCCGGCACCAGCGGTGAAAAAGCCGTCATGAACGGCGTGCTGAATCTCAGCGTGTTGGACGGCTGGTGGGCCGAGGGTTACGTTCCAGGCGCCGGCTGGGCCTTGAAGGAACAGATCACCTACGAGGACAACCGTCTGCAAGACGAGCTGGATGCCGAAGTGCTCTACAGCCTTATTGGAGAGCAGATTTCGCCGGCTTTCTACAACCGCGACGAACAAGGCGTGCCCACCGAATGGGTCGCCATGATGAAGAAATGCTTCTCCACGATTTCCCCGCACTTCACCATGAAGCGCCAGTTGGATGACTACTACAACAAATTCTACCATAAGCTGATGAACCGCTACCACGCATTGAGCGCCAACAACAATGAGAATGTCAAGGTTCTGCTCAGATGGCGCGAACATGTACTTGCTGCATGGCACGAAATCGAATGCGTGGGGATGGACTACACGAAGAACGAGAAGAGTACCTATAGCGTCGGCGACCGCTTAGAGTGCCGTCTGGATGTTCGTCTCGGCGACTTGCGTCCGCAGGATGTGAAAATCGAGCTGATATTCGTCTCACCCGACGACCACGGCAAGCGGTCCAAACTGGAGTTCAAGGTTCCTTTCGTCTTTGAAGTTGAGCACAACGGTATATATACATTCGTTGCCAGCAAGATGGCGCAGCGCATCGGCATGTGGGACTGCGCAGTGCGTGTCATCCCCAACCATGAGCTGTTGCCGCACGACCAGGACTTCAATATCGTGAGATGGATTTAGTTAGTTAGCAGTTAGCAGTTAGTAGTTAGCTGTTAGTGGTTGGCTGTTAACCCAAGTACTTCTATTGATTTGAGTATGGATCAAGCTCATATTGATTTTTGGTTGAAGGAGTTTGAGCGTTTCACTACGGCTATTGTGGCCAACGGTGAAGTCCCATCGTCTGGGCTGTCAATGCGATTGTTACGGAAAATGAAGCGCATCATCTGTTGTGATGGTGCGCTTCAAAAGTTATCGTCCATTAATATTATACCGGATGTCATCGTAGGCGACGGGGACTCGATGGATCGCGAGGAATTGTCGCGACACAACATCCCGTACCATGCCGACCGCAGCGAGGAATACAACGACTTGCAAAAGGCCCTGAAATATTGTCAGGCGAACGGATACGGAGAAGTGCTGCTGATGGGGTGCGGTGGTTTGCGCGAAGACCATTTCATCGCGAATTTGAGTATCTTGGCGATGTACTCGGAAGCGATGGTTCTCGCGATGCTGACCGAACATGGCGTTTTCAACGTGCTCCGAAGCTCGGTCGCACTCGCCTCTACTCCGGGAATGCAGGTTTCGGTCTTCTCGCGCAACCCACAGACGCGACTCACCTTTACAGGACTGAAATACCCCGTCAACAACCGTTCTTTCAAATGGTTGTGGGAAGGCAGTTTGAACGAAGCGCTGGAGGACGAGTTCATTGTCGAGGCGAGCGACGACGAGCCGGTGGTCGTGTATAGGGCGCTTAACAGTTAGTAGTTTGCAGTTTGACGTGCTGGCGGGTTATATAGGCTTTTAGTTTAATTCATGCTGTATTAATATGACCGACAATTATCAATCTACAGGGGAACGTCCTGAAATTCACGGAGCGTTTAAGGTGTTGTTGTGGTTTATCGCGATTGTGACAATAATCAATGTTCCGCTCACCATTTTCGGTTATCGATGGTTCTCCAGTGTCCTTCCCTCCTCGAAGCTCTTTATTGCGGTCTCGATCTTCTTCTGTCTTATGCCACTCGTCATTGTGGTGATGGCATTCTTGTCGTTGCGTAAGCGGCGCGGAGACACGATTTACCTACTGCGTGCATTTGTCTTGTTTATGATTCTGGGTACTCTGCCTTTGTTTTGGACTAATATGTCCGTATGGATGGTTGTGGGGCGTCTGGGTGTTTGGACTTCTTGTTTAATGTATCTGATTTTTTCCAATCAAGTAAAGCAGGTTTTCCCTATTGAAGAACGTCATTCTTCCCCGATATTAAGACTCATTTTGTTCGGACTATCTGTCCTGTATTTCCTGTTCAATTACCGTGTAGTAGAATGCCTCGTAAATGGAGTGCCCTTACCAGACATATTTTATGAAAAAGTGGAAATATTCATAGATGAAAGCACTTTGAAGGAGAACGAATATTCAGACGGGTTGATTCGTTTGGCCAAACCCTCCGGACTGAAATGCGGCACCCATTGTATTGATGGTGAGGACGTTATCACACTGTTCGATGATGATTGCTCGTATCTGATCCATTCTGATGTTTATGTGGAAGAAAACCGGTTGGATACAGATTCGTTGTTGGAAGAGCTGACCGACGAAGGGTTCAAAAAATATCCTGGCGAGGTGATGTCTGACAACAGTTGGTATTTGCCGGAGGGCAACATCAATGCACATCG
>Ga0247609_10000495_pt1 | contig 54553 bp, 59 predicted proteins | sample 172DNAGHGlowgp2_FD_193487 | JGI IMG/M metagenome (GOLD analysis project Ga0247609, IMG submission 193487) | Sheep rumen microbial communities from Palmerston North, Manawatu-Wanganui, New Zealand - 1728 DNA GHGlow gp2 | ecosystem: Host-associated > Mammals > Digestive system > Stomach > Rumen ... | reverse complement strand
ATGATATTGTTTTAGTTGATACTGCGGGTAGACTTCAAAATAAAGCTAATTTGATGAAAGAACTTGAAAAAATGAATAGAGTAATCAATGATATAATACCAAATAATCCAGTTGAAACATTACTTGTAATAGATGCAACTACAGGACAAAATGGTATTGTTCAAGCAAAAAGTTTTAAGGAAATAACTAATATTACAGGAATAGTATTAACTAAACTTGATGGTACTGCTAAAGGTGGAATAGTGCTTGCGATACGTGAACTTGTAAATATACCAGTTAAATTTGTAGGACTTGGTGAAAAAGCAGAAGATTTAATAGTATTTGATATTGAAAAATATATATATGGATTATTTAAGGAGTTCTAATGAATATTGATAGAGATTACATAATTTTATTATATGAAATATATAAAAATTTATTAAATGAAAAAGAAAAAAATTATTTTGAGTATTATTTTTATGAAGATTATTCATTAAATGAAATAGCGGAAGTATATAAAGTAAGTAAATCTTATTCATCTAAATATTTAAATAAAGTAATTAAAAAATTAGAAAACTATGAAAGCTTATTAAATATTAATAAAAGAAATAATAAAATAAGAAAAATTTTAGAAAACAATGAATTAAAAGATAAAATAGAGGAGTTATTATAAAACTCTTCTATTTTATTGAATAAAAGTAAAATGCAATAAAAAAGAAAGTAAAAGTATTATATTCTTACAAACAAGTTTAAAAATGCAATTAGAAATATAAATAAAGAACTTGAAGAAGTTACAGAAGAATTTTATAAAATGAATCATATTTATATCAATGGCAAAATCTAAAAGATATTAACCCTTAATAGTTGGCATTGACATATCACACATTTTTTGATATATTACATTTTATTATTTAGAGGTGCTTATGAATGAAATTAATATAATTCTTAATGATGAATCATATGATGATAAGGCATTAGTTAAAGAATTAAGTATTTATATAAAAAATCACAGAGATAAGCGACTTCCAATAGATGGAAAATTTATAAAAAATATCACTAGTATAGTTTTAAGAAATAGTGAGATTATTTGTAATGAAATTATACTTACAAATAATAAAAATGTAAATGCTCTTTGGGACCGTGAACATAAATGCCCTGTATTTAATTTAACAAAACATATAAATATTATAAATCGTTTTAAAAAAAGAAACTATAAATCAAAATCTAGCTATTATGAAACAATTGGTTACTATATAATTTTAAGAAATATAATTCACGAGCTTACACATGCAAGACAAGAATATATATTAGAACATCAAGGCAGTGAAATATATAGTTCTTTTTATGAACTTCTTGATACAAATTACGAGTGCTATTTACAACATCACAATGAAACTCTAGCAGAACGATATGCAAACCTAAGATCATCCACTTTGGCATATCAAACATTATCCTATATTTATGATCCTAAATACATTAAAAAATTAAAATATGATACGTTTAATAGGTTATTGCATGGATATAAAATTAGTAAAGCTAATCAGCCTACTGAAGCGATAAATGATTCCGAAATAATATCTGCATTAGATAATTATAATTCTATTTTAGAAGAAAGTTCAGTCGATAAAATTGCAATTGAGTCAATAGAAAATATGACACTGTACGATAGACTATATTTGGGACTCCCAATAAATAAAGATGAATACTTTTATGTTAATGATTTACCATCTGATGACATAGAAGAAGGCATAATAAAAAAATTAATTAACAATTTTAAACAGACTGACTAGTTTTTATAGTATTTTATTTCTATTAAGATGCATTCATTAAATGCAATAGAGGAGTTATTATAAAACTCCTCTATTTTATTGAATAAAAAAAGATTATTTGGTATAATCTTATGTAGATATAGAGGGATTAATTATGGCAAAAAATAATAATAAAAAAAGTGGTAAATGGTTTATATATTTAATTATATTTACATTAGTTGTATTTATTATAACTAGTAATAATGATAATGATGATTACAATATAAAACCTCAATATGATGAAAAAGTATTTAGTATAATTTCATCAAGCGAAAATAAAATACTTGATAGTTATTTAAAAGAATATGCTTCTAAAAAAAATATAGATATAAATATAGCATATGATGATACTTTAGAAGTAATTGAAAGACTTAATAGTGGTGAAAAGTATGATGCCATATTTATGTCAAATTCGATATGGTTAAGTATGTTAGATACATCTAAAGTTAAAACAAGTTTGCTTAGAAGTACTAGTATTACCCCAGTTATATTTGGAATAAAAGATTCTAAAGCTGAGAGTTTAGGATTTAAAAATAAAAAGATATATACAAAAGATATATTAGATAAAGTCAAAGAAGGGAAACTAACATTTAGTATGGCAAATCCACTAACTACTAATAGTGGTGCATCTGCATATTTTGAAATATTATCTAATTTAGCAGGTAATCCTGAAGTTTTAAAATCAAGTCATTTAAAAGATTCTAACTTAAAAAGAGAATTAAAAGAATTCTTTAATGGTATTAAAAGAACATCAGGTGATGAAGATTTTTTAGAAAGTTCGTTTGTTAATGGAGACTATGATGCAGCATTTACTTATGAATCATCAATTATAGATATAAACAAAAAATTGAGTAAACAAGGGAAAGAAACATTATATGCTGTTTATCCAGTAGATGGAGTTGCAATATCTGATAGTCCATTTGTATTTATTGATAATAAAATAGATAATAAAAAAGAAATGTTTGAAAGTATTCAAAATTATTTACTTAGTAGTGAAGGTCAAAAAGTTCTTTTGGATAGTGGTAGAAGAACTTGGTATGGAGGCGTTAATAAAAACGCTCCAAAAGATACATTTAATCCTAGTTGGGGAATTAATACAACTGAGTATATAACACCAATTAAGTATCCAAGTGTATCTGTTATAAATGAAGCATTTGCTTTATATAAAACTGAATTTAAAAAACCAGTACATGTAGTATTTTGTTTAGATTATTCAGGTAGTATGTATGGAAGTGGGATTAGTGAACTTAGAGATGCGATGGAATATGTACTAACAACAAATGATTTATCTGTTAATTTTTCTGATAAAGATAAAATAGATGTAATTCCATTTGCATCACGTGTGTTAAATGTTTGGTCTACAAGTAAAGGTTTATCAAAAAAAGATTTACTTGATAAAATTAATAATCAAGATTTAGAAGGTTCAACTGCTTTATATGATGCCGCTATTGAAGGATTAAAAATATTAGAAAAAGAAGATGAAGAATATATTTCATCAATAATATTAATGACTGATGGACAAGCCAATGTTGGAAGTTTATATGATTTGAAATCATATTATAATAAAGTTAATAAAGAAATACCTATTTATAGTATTACATTCGGATATGCAAGTGAAGAAGAACTTAAGGAAATATCTAATTTAACTAATGGAAAAGTATTTGATGGTAAAGCTGATTTAACTAAAGCATTTAAAAAAGTTAGGGGATATAATTAAAATGAAAAATAAAGAAGTTTTATCTGGAATACTTGGAGGTACTTTTTTCGCAGCAACATATCTTGCTGTAGGTATTCCGCTTATTCCGGCAATAATAGTTGGCGCTTCAGCATTTGTAGGTAGTGAACTTTTAATGAGTAAAACAAATATAATAGCATTTGATAAAGTTAATGAGCAAAATGTAGATAAAGTGTTAAATGATGCTAAAAGTAAAAATAAATTAATATTAGATATGTCAAATAAAATAGATGATGAAGAAGTAGTTAAGTATTTAAAAGAAATAAATTCTACTACTAATAAAATAATAAATACAGTAAATAAGAATCATAAAAAGATTAAACAATCTGAAAAATTCTTTACATATTATTTACCAATGACTGTAGGAATAGTTAATAAATATGATGAAATAGAAAATCAAAGATTATCTAGTAGTGAATCAAAAACATTTTTTGAAAACGCAAATAAAACACTTTGTGAAATAAACAATTCATTTAAAAAAATACTAGATAATATGTATGAGAGTGATATTGAAAATGCAAGTGCTGATATGAAAGTATTAAATAATATTCTTAAGAGTGATGGATTTAATGATATTAAGATTAAAAGGAGAGATACAAATGAATAAGAAACAAATAATTGGAATAGTTATATTTATCTTAATAATAGTTGGAGTTATTGCTTATAAATTTATAAGTAATGGAAGTATAACAAATACTAGTTTAACTACCATTTATGTAGCAACTGGAGGAGGTAAAGAAGACTTTTTATCAGATGAAAGAGTTAATGAAATACTTAGGAAAAAATATAAATTAAATGTAGTATATGATACTTGGAGTAATGGTAAAACAATTACGATACCTTTAATTAGAGAAAGTGTTGGTTTAGGTAATACAAATTTAGATAATTTAACAATTAGAAGTGAAGAAGCTTCTAAATATGATGCATTATTTACATCAGATCAAAGATTTTATGATTATTATAAATTACAACCAAATAAAGAAAAAAATGAAGCTGATAGATATACTGTTTTAGAAGGTGGACTAACTTTAAACACACCAATTGTAATATATAGTTGGGGTAAAGTAGTAGATGCTCTTATGAAAGAAAATATTGTTACTAATACTGATGGAGTATATTACATTACAAATATGAATAAATTAATGGAATATATATTAAGTGGTAAAAAATGGAGTGAAATAGGTATTCCTGAATTATATGGAAGTATTAATATAGCATCAACTGATCCAGTTACATCTTCACCAGGAGCAACATATTATGGGCTTTTATTATCAATATTAAGTGAAGCAAATATAACTGATAAATCTTTAAATAGTAATTTACCAAAATTAAAAGAATTTTATAATAAATCTGGTTATATGAATAATACACCTGCAGATCTTTTCGAAAGATATTTAAAAACTGGTATGGGTGGAGAACCAATGATTGTTGATTATGAAAAAAGTATTATAGATTTTGCAAATGCAAATCCAAATGGATTTAATGAAGTAAAAGATGATATAAGAATACTTTATCCAGCACCAACTATTTGGAATTCACATTGTCTTGCAATATTTACTGAAAATGGTAAAAAATTATATAAAGCATTTGATGATGAAGAAATTCAAAAAATAGCATTTGAAAAATATGGATTTAGAACTGGAATAACTGGTGGAGTTTATGATGTATCTTCTTTAGGATTAAATGCTCCTAAAGCTATAACTAGTACAGTAACTAGTTTGAAAATGGATACTTATAATAAATTAATTGATTATTTAAAATAATGGAGGGTAAGAAAATGAATGAATTAAAAATCAATTTTGATGAAAAAAAGAATAAGAAAGTGGAAGAATTAGTTGACACTAAAAAAGTAACTGAAGAAAAGATTGAGGATTCACTTAACTATGATTTATTAAGTGATGAAGAGAAAGAAGCAATTAAAGAATTTAATGATAAAGTTGATGTATATGATAATACACAAATTTTACAATATGGTGCTGCTGCACAAAATAAAATATCTAAATTTTCAGATGATGTTTTAGAAGATGTTAAAACAAGAGATACTGGTGCAGTAGGAGATGATTTAAGTAAACTTGTTGCTGAATTAAAATCATTTGATACTGCAATTACTGATGCAGAACAAATGAATATATTTGAAAAAGTATTTTCTAGTGTAAAAAAAGAAATAGACAAATTAATTGCCAAATATTCTAAAGTAGAAAAGAATGTTGATTCAATCGAAAGCTCACTTGAAAAACAAAAATTACAAATGTTAAAAGATATCACTTTATTTGATACAATGTATGATAAAAACTTAGAATATTTTAAAGAAATATCATTATACATTATCGCAGGTGAAAAGAAATTAGAAGAATTAAAAACTGTTATATTACCTGAACTAAAAGAAAAAGCTACAGCTTCATCAGATCAATTAGATATTCAAAAAGTTAATGATATGGAAAATATTATTAATAGATTTGAAAAGAAATTATATGATTTAAAAACAACTAGATTAATTTCTATTCAAATGGCACCACAAATTAGATTGTTACAAAATAATGAAGCTGAATTAGTTGAAAAAATACAAAGTTCACTTACAAATACAATTCCGCTTTGGAAAAATCAAATGGTACTTGCTCTTGGTATAAATAGAGCAAAAAGAGCTTTAGAAAGCCAAAAAGCAGTAACTGATTATACAAATGATATGCTTAAAAAGAATAGTGAAACATTAAAACAAGGTTCTATTAAAATTGCAGAAGAATCTGAAAGAGCTATTGTTGACATTGAAACACTTAAGAAAACTAATCAAGATATAATTGAAACATTAGATAAAGTAATTGAAATTCATAAAAATGGTAGAATTAAGAGACAAGAATCAGAGAAGGAACTTGAATCTTTAGAAAAAGAACTTAAAGATAAATTATTAGAAATTAATGTAAAATAATAGAGGTATATAATGAATTCACAAAATTATTTAAATAATATTTATAAAGATTTCTTTGGTGAATATGAAAATAATAAAAATAATACCAAAGAAAATATTATAGATATTGATTTTGAAAGTGAAATTAATAAATTAAATATAACTGATGCTTCAAAAGAAATGTTTAAAAAAATAATTAATTATATATTAAATTATAATAGTGATAAAAGATATATACCATTTAATATATCAGTTATTAAATTAACTAATGTTCTTGAAAATAACATAGTTAAAATAATTAAAAATGCTGTTAATAAAAGTAAATATTTAAGTGATATTAAAGATACTAAAATATCATTATATAAATTAGATGAGAATACTTTTAATAAAGAATATAAAAGTAATAATATAATTGTTATAGATGATATAGAAGGTTTAGAACTTGAAAGTATAAACGATAAACAAAAATATATGTATTTGCTTTTAGAAAGTATTGAAAATAACAAGTGTATTACTTTAATTAATGCTAAAAATAAAAATGAGTTAAATAATTTATTTACATATAATAAAGATTTAAAAGAAAAGTATTTTATATTTGAATTAGAAGAAATAAAAGAAGATAAGTTAAATGTATATAATGAAATATTAGAAAATACTAATTTAAATGAAGATTTAAAAGTTAGTTTACTTGATTATATAAATTCTACTTATGATAAGACATCTTTAGATACAATTACGTATAAAAATAATTTAATTAATTATATAGTTTTAAATAATGAATTACCTAAATTAAAAGAAGAAAAGACTATTCCTGAAATATTTGAAAGTTTAAATGAATTAGTTGGTCTTGAAAAGGTTAAAAAAACTTTATATGAACTTGTAGACTTACTTAAATTAAAAGAAAAAACTGGTGATAAACTAAAAATAGGTAATGTAAATTTACATATGATATTTTTAGGTAATCCTGGCACTGGTAAAACTACAATAGCAAGATTATTGTCAAGTATACTTTATAATTTACACTATATTAAAGAAGATAAATTAATAGAAGTAACAAGTAAAGATTTAATAGCTGAATATGTTGGTCAAACTGCGATTAAAACAAATGAGGTTATTAATAAAGCTAAAGGTGGAATATTATTTATTGATGAAGCATACATGCTTGGAGATAAAAATAATTCATACAATAGTGATGCGATTGGTACATTAATCGCAGAAATGGAAAATAATAGAGATAACTTAGTAGTTATATTTGCTGGATATACAAAAGAAATGCAATCATTTTTAAATGCAAATTCAGGAATCTCTTCAAGAATAGGTTATACATTAGAATTTGATGATTATACTGATGAAGAACTTATTAAAATATTTGATGGTATGATGAAAAAATCAGGATTTATTGTATTAGAAGAAGCACATGAAGTACTTAAAACAATAATAGATAATGAAAGAAATAAAGAAAATTTTGGTAATGCAAGACTTGTAAGAAATATATATGAAAAAACAATAATTAAACATGCAAGTAATACTAAAAATAATAAATCATTAAAGGTATTAAAAACAATTACTAAAAAAGATATATCTAATGATAATTTAATATAGAAAAATGTAAATAATTGTTATATAATTATAATAGGGTGTGATAAAATGAGTAAATTAAATAAAAATGGATGGGGTTTAAGAGTAGAACTTATGTTTATAATACTATTTATGGTATGCCTTTTAATTGCAACAGTAGGTTTGATTAGATTTGGATTACTCGGTGATGATAATAATGTTAAAGGTAATATTAATAGTCCATATTTTTCTTATCCAGCTTTAGAATTACAATTAAATAATGCATCAGTTAGATATTATAATAGTCATTATTATAGTGAATATGATGATAATATTGTAATAAGATCATATGCACTTGTAAATTTTGGATATATGAATGAATTATTAGATGAGGATGGAAATAAATGTATAGGTTATACAAGAGTTGTTAATCAAAATAATGGTCCATCTTTCACATCCTACATTAGTTGTCCTAAATATAAAACTAATGGATATGATTATGAATAAAAATATAATGATAATTTGGGGCATGATTGTGGTATTAATTTGTGCCTCTTTAATTTTTATATCTAATAGTAAAAGAGATAAAGTGTTATTAAAATTAGAAAGAAATATTAAAGTTTCTGTAAAAGAGTATATAAAAGAAAATAATATTGATATTAAATATAATGAACCTATAGTAGTTAGTGTAGATACATTAATTGAAAATGATTTATTAGAAGATAATGAAAATATTGATAAGTATTGTATTAAAACTATACTTGTTACAAAAGACTTTTTAATTAATAAATATACTATTAATAAAGAATGTAATGATAAAGAAGTAATTGATAAGTAGTATTAATTACTTTTTTGGTGTATAATTAGTATGAAAGGAGATACGATTATGGAAATTGGAATTATATTATTAGTGTTATTATTAGTAATAATACTTAAAAGCATAGTTCAAATTAATGAATATGAAAGGGGTATTAAATTTACATTAGGCAAATTTAATAAAATTATGACTCCAGGATGGAATTTAGTTTTACCAATATTCCAATCATATAAAAAAGTTGATGTAAGAACAAAAGCAGTAGACGTACCTGAACAAGACGCAATTACTAAAGATAATGTATCAGTTAGAATTAATGCAGTTATTTATTATAAAATCTTTGATGCATCTAAATCTATATTAGAAGTAGAAAATTTCTATTATGCAGTTTCTCAACTTGCACAAACTACTATGAGAAATGTAGTAGGTAGTGTTTCATTAAATGAATTACTTGCTGAAAGAGATAAGATTTCAACAGAAATATGTAAAATTATTGATGAAGCTACTGATCCTTGGGGAATTAAAGTAGAAAATGTTGAACTAAAAGATGTATCACTTCCAGAAGAAATGAAAAGAGTTATTGCTAAAGCTGCAGAAGCTGAACGTGAAAGAGCAGCAATTCTTACAAAAGCTGAAGGTGAAGTTGAGGCAGCTAAAAATTTAGCAAAAGCAGCAGAAACTATGGCAAGTACACCAGGAGCTTTACATTTAAGAACTTTATCAACAATTAACGATGTTAGTAGTGATCAATCTAATACAATTATTTTCTGTATACCAGTAGAAGTATTAGAATCATTTAGAAAAGGAAATGCAAATCCAGTAGAATTAGTTGAAAAAATAACTAAAAAGAAATAATTAATTATAAAAGATTTTTAATTACATATTATTTATTAGGTGATATGTATGAAAAAAATCTTTTTAATTTGCTTTATATTTTTATTTAGTTTAAATGTTTTAAATGCTGAAACATTAAATTTAGCAAAGAATAGTGAAACAGCTATTTTAATAGAAGCATCTACAAATAAAGTATTATTTGAAAAAGAATCTCATAAAGCAATGGCACCAGCATCAATGACTAAAATAATGACAATGCTCTTAATAATGGAATCACTTGATAATGGAATTATAAAACTGGATGATGAAGTATTAATTTCTAAAAGAGCACAAGATATGGGTGGGACACAAATATATGTAGAAGCAGGAAGTAATGTAAAAGTAGAGGATTTAATTAAAGGTATAGGGATTGCATCAGCAAATGATGCAGCAGTTGCAATGGCAGAAAAAATTGGTGGTACAGTTGAAAACTTTGTAGATATGATGAATAAAAAATGTAAAAATCTTGGCTGCATGAATACAAATTTTAAAAACCCACATGGTTTAGACGAAGAAGGACATTATAGTTCTGCATATGATATGGCATTAATTGCAAGTGAACTTGTAAAATATGATTATGCATTAAAAATATCAAGTACTTATGATGAAAATATAAATGTTTCTGGACAAAATCATTGGCTTGTAAATACAAATAAACTAATTAAATTTTATAAAGGAATAGATGGCCTAAAAACAGGTTATACAGATAAGGCAGGTTATTGTTTAACTGCAACAATGAAAAGAAATAATATGAGACTTATAAGTGTAGTCATGAAAAGCGATACAAAAGATAATAGAAGTACAGATACAATTGGAATGATGGAATATGGATATTCTATGTATGGAAGCGAAACAATATTTGAAAAAGATAAATATAGTGGAACAATAAATATAAGTAATAGTGAAAAAAGAGAATATAAATATTATTTAGATAAAGATGTAAAAATAATTGTTGATAAAAATAGAAAAGATGTACTCTATACAACTGAAGTAAAACTTAATAATGTAAAAGCACCATTAGAAAAAGGAAGTATTGTAGGTAATTTAGTACTAGATTTTGATGGTAAAAGATATATTTATAATCTAAAAGTTAAAGAAGAAGTAAAAAAAGCAAGTTACTTTAAAATATTTAAAAATCATTTAAAAGATATTGTAACAGGAAATGTTAGAAAATAACATTTCTTTTTCTTTAGATAAATGTTATACTTAATTTGAAAGAAATAATATAAAAGCTAGTTAAAAGAGATTAATTAGGAGTAGATGTATTTATGAAAAAGAAATTAGTAGAATTTTTAAATTATTTAATTAAAGGAATATATGCAGGCATTATGATAGGTATCGCAGGGTGTGTATATTTAAGTGTAGAAAATCATGTGATTGGATCATTTTTGTTTGCACTTGGTCTTTTAACTATTTGTATGTATGGAATGAATTTATATACTGGTAAAGTAGGATATGTTTTAATAAATAAACCTAAATATTTACTTGAATTATTATTTACTTTATTTGGTAACTTTATAGGGACATTTATTGTAGGAAAATTAATTTCATTAACAAGATTTAAATCTATTTGTGATAGTGCTAAAGTTATTGGTAAAATTAAATTAAATGATAACTTACTTAGTATATTTATTCTTTCATTCTTTTGTGGAATACTTATGTATATAGCAGTTAATAATCATAAAAAGATTTCTGGTGAAATTGGTAAATATATTGGAATATTCTTATGCGTAATGGTATTTATACTTTGTGGATTTGAACACTCAATTGCTAATATGTTTTATTTTTCTGCAGGTTCGCTTTGGAGTTTAAAAACACTTTTATATTTGTTAATTATGGTACTTGGTAATTCAGTAGGTTCAATATTATTTGCACTATTTTATAATAGATTTTATAAAAATTAAACATGTATTTGAAAAGAGAATTATCTCTTTTTTTTATTTTTTTTAAAAAAGTTTAAAAAAAAAGAAGTGTTTTTGAAAGTTTTCTTTGATTATAATTATAGGAGGGTAAGATATGAAAAGAAAATTTTCAAAAATTGTATTCCTATTTGGAATAATGTATTTGTTTACTACGAACGTAAATGCATTTGAGTTAACTTATAGTGAATGGAGTGAAACATATCCAGAAAACATCAGTGAAAACTTTATAGAGAAGGAGGATAGATTCTATTGGTATAAAAATAATGAAGTGGATATAGAATATTTAATTAAAGAGGATATTGGGAATAAACTATATGATGAAAATGATGTCAAATATTATACTAGTGAAGAATTATTTGAAAAACCAAAAGAATATAGTGAAAGAATAATTAATGAAAATTATAAAAGTATTAAATATACACCTGATGATGTTAAGGGAATTTTAATTACTACAAATGATAATGCAGAAATATCGGAAATAGATATTAGAGATTTAGATAGTAATAGAATAGAATGCAAAGCAGAAAATGAAAAACTATATGATGATGATATTAAAACTTACTATCAAATTGATAATAGTATTTATTGCTTTTTTAATAATAAATTAAATTATCAAAGCTTTACTTCTTTTATATCAATGAAAAGTGATTCGAAAGCAACTATAAAGTTTAATTTGATTTCTGAAAATAATGACATTATTTACTATACTAGCTTATCATTTAATGGTAAAAGTGATTATACTATGTTTAATTCTAATATGTTGATGTCAAATTTGAATCATTCAAAAGTATATTATATTTATACAGATAAACTTTATAAAACATATAATTTAGAAAAAGAATATGTAAATGAATACTATAAAGAATTAGATGGTTATCAAAAAGATGAATCTACAAAAAAAACATTTTATAGGTATATTACTAATGATTACATAGTTGTTAATGAAGATGGAGATTTAATAACTAATGAAGATTATTGTATTAAAAACTTTTGCAAATTATTGTACTTAGTGGAAAAAGAAGAACCTAAAATTATAGAAAATCCTAAAACACTTGATAATATATATAATTATATATTAGTATTATTTATTTGTTTTGTTTCATTGTTAATAATTGTCAAAAAATGTCATATGATAAAAAAATCTAATATTGTCGAATCTATTTAATTATAAAAAAATGTATTATAAAATATATTCATGAATATAGATATGGATTATAAGAAGAAAATTTTATTTATTAATATTAATGATTCTTTAATCAAAAAAGATATTTCCAATTTCGAGTCATTAGTAATACCAGTTCTTTTGGAACTTAAATGTAGAGACGTAACTATTAATTTAAATATAGATTGTATTGATAAATATGGAATTAATTCAATAATAAAATTATGCAATTTAGAAAATAGATTTAATGGGAATGTTTTTATTAACAATATTAATAATAGCATTAGAAAAATTCTAAATGAAAGTAATTTGTATAATTATTGTTTACATAATGAAAGAGAGAATATATATGAACTATGAAAAATTAATTAAAGAAAATGAATGGCTTATATATGAATTTGTTAAAAGATATAGTAATTACTATAATATAGAGGATTTATATCAAGCTGGAAGTATTGGATTAATTAAAGCATATAAAAATTATAAAGAAAACAACACAGTTAAATTTTCAACATATGCTTATAAATATGTTCTTGGTGAAATAATAAAATGCATTAGTGATGAAAGAAATATTAAAGTGAGTAGTGATTATATAAATATATACAAAAAATATTTAAGTGTTAAGAAATTACTTATAGATAAATATAATAGGGAAGTATCATTTAAAGAAATTAGCGATTTTATGGAAATAGATGAAAACACATTACTTAATATAATAGAATCAATAACATTTACTAAGAGTATAGATGATGAAATATTTAATTATGGAAATGATTTAAGAAATGAAATAGATGATAAGATATTAATTCAAAGTGAATTAGAATCATTAAATGAATTTGATAAATCATTAATTCAATATAGATATTTTGAAGGACTAACTCAAAGTGAAACTGCAGATGCTTTAGGAATATCTCAAGTTAAGGTTTCAAGATGTGAAAAGCTAATATTAACAAAAATGAAAAATAATATATGTTCGTAGTAAAAAAAGACATAAATTAATTATTTGATTTATGTCTTTTCTTTTTTAAAATAAATTTTATTATAGTTCCTATTACTGCAGCACTTGATCCAATAATTATTATTAATTTGATTCTTAAATTATTAGAAGATGTAATTTTTTTTGGTTTAAAACTATTTAGGGAATTAATTAAATCTTTATTTTCATTTAATTCTTTATTTGAAGTAAAGTTGTATACATATGCAAGATCATTAACAGTAAAAACATACGCTTTTTGATATATATTGTATCCAATTTGATCTTTTGTATTCCAGTACACATCATAATTAATACAATATAAATCATTTATTTTTTCTTTTTTTAAATTATTAACTTCAATATTAACATTATAATTATTTAATTGTTCATTTAATTGTTTTTTTATATATTCTTCATATTCTTTTAGATGAGTATCTGTATAATTGTTTATATTAATAATGTTTTCATTTTTAGCTATTGTAATTACAATTGTTTCATTTTGATTGTTTTTATTAGTCCATTCATATACAGGTTCTTTTATTTCATTTTGTATAAAATTATCAGGTATATCTATATTAAAATAATTATTTTCATAAGCTTTAATATTTATTGTAAATAATAATGTTATAATAGTTAAATATAATTTTTTCATATTTATCCCTCTTCAATAATTATAATAAAAAAGTATTAAAAATGGAATAATAATTGACAATTTGTATCAAATATGATATACTTAATATGATTTTTAGGGGGCATTATGAATAAAAGTATTGGTTTAATTGATTATGAAAATTCACAAAACAAAGTGTTATTTAGAAAAACTATATATGATATTAAAACAGATTATGAATTTTTAAAAGAATTTAAAAATCCATTTAAAGATGAATCAGATAGATTAGGATTACCAGCATTTGCGAGAATATCATTATATTTTAATAAAATTGATAATAATACTTGTGAAGAATTGATTACTAAAATAAAATTTATTCGTACAAATGATAATTCATTTTATAATGAAGAAACAGGTTTATATTTTAATTTTAATAATTATTTTGAACGTGCAGTTGGTCATGAAAAAATAATTAATACTGATGAATATGCTTTATTTGTATCTAACTATATTAATTATTTTAAAAACATTAAATGTCATGATGATAAAAAAAGATATAAAGGAATGAATTTGTTATTAAAAAATGGTAAATGTGTTAGGGGGTAAAATTATGATAGAATTTATTAAATTAAGAAATAACAATTATTTTTATGTTCCATTATGGGAAATAAAGCCATTAAATAATGAAGAATTAAAATTGAAGTATTGTTTAAAACTTTATCAATATGGTTATAAAAAATCATTAGCATTTAGAAAAATAAATGAAAATACTTGTATAGATACAGTAACTAATACTTTATTCATTATGGATGGTAATAAAATGTATAATGAAGAAACAGGATTATATTTCTTTGCAACTTATGTAAATAATGCTAGTAGTATTGAGCAAATAGACTCAAATTTAGTAAAAGAATACTTTAGTGATGCTAAAGAAATTAAAAATCAAAAAGTAATGGCTTTAAAATAGAATATTTAAAATATTCTATTTTTTTTGTATAATTAAAATGGTGATATTATGAGAATACTAATAACTGGAGCATCTAATGGTTTGGGTGCAGATTTTGCTAGAAACTTAGATAATAAAAATAATGAATTAATATTAGTTGCTAGAAGTAAAGAAAAGTTAGAATTATTAAAAAAAGAAATAAATACTAAAGTTACAATCGAAGTAATGGATTTAAGTGTAAAAGAAAATGTATATAAATTGTATGATAAATATAAAGGTAAAATTGACTTTTTAATTAATAATGCTGGGTTTGGAATCCATGGAAAATTTTATGAAACTCCTTTAGAAGATGAAATTAATATGATAGATTTAAATGTAGTAACTTATCATATTTTAACTAAATTGTTTTTGCAAGATTTTGTAAAAAAAGATAGTGGTCGAATATTAAATGTGGCATCAAGTGCGGCTTTTGAACCAGGCCCATTAATGACAACATATTATGCCACTAAATCATATGTTTATAATTTAACTCTTGGAATATATGAAGAACTTAGGCGTGAAAATAGTAAAGTTAATGTACATGTTTTGTGTCCAGGTCCTGTAGATACTGGATTTAATAAGCGTGCTAATGTTAAGTTTGGTGTTAAATCATTAAGTAGTGATTATGTAGTTAAATATACATTAAAAATGATTAATAAAAATAAAACCATAATAATACCAGGTTTAAAAATGAAACTTGGAATATTTGGAACAAGATTTATAAGTAGAAAAGGAATTGCTAAAATAACGTATAATATTCAAAAATCTAAATCTTTACAATAATTGAATAAAATTATATAATTTTATGTGTGGTGATTATATGAAAATAGTTAAAATCAATTCATTAGGATGCCCTAGTTGTATAATAATGAATAAAGTTTTTAATAAAATAAAAGAAGAGTACAATATTGAAGTAGAAGAGTATGATTATGATTTTGATGAAGAAGAAGTATCAAAATTTAACGTAGGTAAAATATTACCAGTATTTATATTTTTTAAAGATAATAAAGAAGTGGCTAGATTAAACGGTGAACATAAGAAAGAAGAATTTGATAAAATACTGGAGGAAAATCTATGAAAAAAATAATATATTTAGTAATATTTGTTTTATTATTTATTCCAAATATTATTTTTGCTGAAGAAAAACAAATGAATATATATTTATTCTATGGTGATGGTTGTCCTCATTGTGCTGCTGAAGAGAAATTTTTAAGTAGTTATTTAAAGAATAAGCCTTATATTAAATTGCATAAATATGAGGTTTGGAAAAATGAAGAAAATGGTAAAAAATATGATGAGGTTCATAAATTATTAAATGATACAGGAAATGGTATTCCATATCTTATAATTGGAAATAATGCAATCACAGGGTATGATAATGATGCTACTCCTGATAGAATAAGAAGTACAATTCAATATTATAAAAATACTAATTATAAAGACGAAGTTGGTATATATTTAGGTGTTGTTAAAGAAAATGAAACAGGTAATGAAAATACTTCTATTGAAGGTGGCAATGCTAAATATGAAGAAAGTGATATCAATATTCCAATAATAGGAAAGAAAAATATAAAAGAAGTACCAATTTTACTTTCAGCAATTGTAATAGGTTTAGTAGATGGTTTTAATCCATGTGCAATGTGGATATTAATATTTTTAATATCAATGTTACTTGGTATGAAGAATAAAAAAAGAATGTGGGCATTAGGTATTACATTTTTAGTGTCATCTGCTGCAGTATATTTTTTATTCTTAATATCATGGTTAAATTTAGCAATTTTTCTAAATAAAGTAGTATATATTAGACTTGGAATTGCTATGGTAGCTGTTATATTTGGTTGTGTATCAATACTTAGATTTATAAATAGAAAAGAAGATGATGGATGTGAAGTTGTTGATACTAAAAATAGAAAAAGAATTATTAATGCCATTAAAAAAATAGTTAAAGAAAAATCATTTGTATTAGCGTTACTTGGAATAGTTTTATTAGCTGCATCAGTTAATATTGTTGAATTATTATGTTCACTTGGGCTTCCTGTTATGTTTACACAGATTTTAGCGGTGAATGAAATAAGTGGATCTATGCAAATAGTTTATTCCCTTGTATATATATTATTTTTCTTAATTGATGATATTATAATATTTGTTATAGCGATGAAAACACTTGAAATAAAAGCAATATCAAATAAATATGGTAAATATTCTCATTTAATAGGTGGTTTAATAATGTTAATAATTGGTTTACTTTTAATATTTAAACCAGAATGGATAATGTTTAATTTCTAAAAACAAAAAATTATTATTTACATATAATAAGTTAGGTGATATGTGTGAATGATAATTTTTTAAATAGGGTAGAAGAAAAAACAAAAGTTAGTAAAGATACAATAATTGATCTTGCTAGGAGATTGCAACAAGGAAATTTTAAAGATGAAAATACACTTAGAGATATAATACATGAATTATCTGATATTACTGGTAAAGAAGTATCAGTTGAAAAGGAAAATAAAATAATAAATATGATTGTTAATGATAAAGTTCCTACTAATTTAGATAAATATATTTAAAAAAGAATTCTATTTACCATAGAATTCTTTTTGTATCTTATTGGTTGACCATAGTATTTGATATAATGGCTTATTAACGATTAAATCAAATTCTCCAATATATTCAAATACAGAAGGCTTAAATTTTAATTTAAATTCATTCAATTTTTTATAAGGATTTTTATCAGTAAAATCCCCAGTAATGCCATATAAATCTATATAATCATATCCGGCATTTTTATATTCTTCAATTATTTTAAAGTACATGAATGTTTTAGCATCTAACATTCTAAACTCTTCTTTTTGTCCAGTTATTATTATTGTAATTCTTCCTTCATATTTTGTTATTAAAGCTACACCATATATTTCTTTTAATACACTTTCTTGCATTTTATTATTTGCTAGTGATATATCATATTGTATATCATTTAATAATTTGTCAGAGTCCATTTTTAATTTAAACAAATCCATATCTTTTGGGTTTTGTTTAAAGTCATTGTTTATTTTATCATTTTTTTCTTGCTCTATAATGTATTTCTTTTGTAGATAAATTACATATTCATTATAATCAAGATTTAATAACAATAAATCTATCATGTTATCATCTTTAAATTTTTCGTAAAACACTTTGTAATAAGAACTAGTTTTATTATTTTTACTTTCTACAAATGGATAAAAAGTATCAATATCATTTTCATTACCTTTGATTAAGTAAACTCCTTTATTTTCATCATCATCAAGTTCATTAGCAAGATTTTCATCAAGCAAATGTTTTTCAAATTCATTTAAATTAATAACAGGCGTATATTTTGGAAGTAGTGATTCAAAATATAGATTATCTTTTAATTTATCATAACCAATTTCTTTTAATGTGTTTAATAATTCTTCACTTTTAGAATTAATAGTTTTAGTTTTATTTTCAAAATCAACTTTTGAATATGTAACTTCTGGATTGATTTTAATAAATGCATATCCTTTTTTAAAAAAGAAATCTTTGACTGCTTTAGTAAATTCTTTTAATAAATTAGTATCATAATAATTTACTAAAAAACCTCTAGGCGCATATCCATATTTAATGCTAGGAGCAATTGACTTATATAATATTAGTGATGCAGCAACTAGTGTTTCATCTTTAAATCCACCGATATACATTACAGAAAATTCGCTATGTCTCATAAGTTCACCATATTCTTTAGTTTGAAAAAAGTTTTTAAGAATATGATTTCTTGAAAAATCTTTAAATAATTCTTTTTCTATCTCTTGTATTTTCATAAGCCAACTCCTTATAACATAATTAATTATAGCATATTATTAAAAAAAATAGTATAATAAAATTAGAAATAGTAAAGGAGAATACATATGAGTAAAATAGTAGATATAAAAGCAAGAGAAATATTAGACTCTAGAGGTTATCCTACAGTTGAAGTAGAAGTGAAAACTGAAAAAGGTTTTATAGGTATTGCTTCTGTTCCATCTGGAGCATCAACTGGTAGTAGAGAAGCACTTGAACTTAGAGATAATGATGAAAGATATTCAGGAAAAGGTGTATTAAAAGCAGTAAATAATGTAAATACAATAATTAAAGATAATATTGTTGGAATGGAAGTATCTCATCAAAAAGAAATAGATACTAAATTAATTGAGCTTGATGGAACTGAAAATAAAAGTAAACTTGGAGCTAACGCAACACTAGGTGTATCTCTTGCATGTATTAAAGCATCTGCATTAGAGAGTGGTAAAGAAATATATGAATATTTAAATCCTAGAGAAAAACATATACCAAAATTAATGTTTAACATTGTTAATGGTGGAATGCATGCTAAAAATAATTTAGATATTCAAGAATTTATGATTGTTCCTAAAAAGGAATCATTTAAGGAAGGGCTTAGATGCGCTAGTGAAGTTTTTCATGCTTTAAAAAAGTTATTAGATAATGAAGGACTTGCTACATCAGTTGGAGATGAAGGCGGTTTTGCTCCGAATTTAGAAACAAACAAGACAGCATTAAATTACATTATAAAAGCAATTGAAACAGCAGGATATATTCCTGGAAAAGATGTTTTTATCGCACTTGATGTTGCGGCTAGTTCTATATATAATGAACAAATGGAAAAATATAAAATAGAAGATAAAATGTTAACAAAAGAAGAATTATTGGATTATTATTTAGATTTAGTTAAAAGTTATCCAATTATTTCAATAGAAGATCCATTTGATGAGAATGATTATGAAGGATTTAAATTAATAACAGATAGATTAGGTAAAGAAATTAATATTGTTGGTGATGATTTATTTGTTACTAATAAAAAAGAATTAGAAAAAGGAATTAAAAACGGACTTTGTAATTCTATATTAATAAAGCCAAATCAAATTGGGACATTTTATGAAACATTAGAAACAATAGTAATGGCTAAACAAAATAATTATACTTGTATAATGTCACATAGAAGTGGTGAAACAACAGATACATTTATAGTGGATGCGGCGGTTGCTTTAGGAATACCATTTATTAAAACTGGTTCTGTATCAAGAGGAGAGAGAATTTGTAAATTTAATAGGTTATTAAAAATAGAAGAAGAATTAAGTAGTAATAGCTAATAAAAATTATTATTTAAATAATAAAAATATAATGTTTTAAAAGAAGTAAAAAAATTACTTCTTTTTTGCATAAATTTAATTGACAAATAAAACATAACATATTATAATATTAAAAATAAGTCAAAAATTAAAATAATTTTAGAAAAGGAGTGATAAAAAATGAATAATTTAGATAATAAAATTAATAATAATGTTTTTGAAAGTATTAAGCATACAGATGAACATGGTAATGAATTTTGGTATGCAAGAGAATTAATGGAAGTAATTGGATATACTAAATGGGAAAATTTTCATAATGTTGTTAAAGAAGCAATGATTGCTTGCTCTAAAAGTAATATAGAAATATTAGAACACTTTCCTGAGATCAGGAAAGTGTTAAAAGTAGGCAATAATGCCAAAATGAACATAAAAGATTATAAGTTATCTCGTTATGCTTGTTACTTAATAGCACAGAATGCTGATCCTAGAAAAGAAGTTGTGGCTCTAGCACAGACTTACTTTGCAATTCAGACAAGACGTCAAGAGTTAAATGATGAAAGATTTAAAAATATGTCTGAAGATGAAAAAAGATTAGAACAGAGAAATTTAACAAGAAAAGCAAATTATTCATTAAATAATGTCGCTGCATCTGCAGGAGTTAAAAACTTTGGAGAATTTCATAATTATGGATATAGAGGCTTATATGGTGGAGAAACTGCAGATGACATATTCAAAAGAAAAGGGTTAAGATATAGAGAAGATATACTTGATAATATGAGTAGTACAGAACTAGCTGCAAATTATTTTAGAATCACGCAAACTGAAGATAAAATTAAAAATGAAAATATAATTGGAGAAACTAATGCTGATTTGGCACACTTTGAAGTGGGTAATAATATAAGAAATACAATAATAAAAAATGGTGGTACTTTACCAGAAAAAATACCAACACCTAATAAAAGTTTAAAGGAAATAGAAAAGGAAAAAATAATTGAATCAAATGATAAATAATTATTGTATAACTTTGAAAAATATAGTATAATACATATGCAAACAAAGGAGAAGAAGATGGAGACAGTATTAATAGTAATATCAGTATTGATTATAGCAATTGTACTTTTACAAAGTAATAAAGCAAGTGATGCCAGTCAAATAATTACTGGTGGAAATAATATATTATTAGGTAAAACTAAAGAAAGAGGACTTGAAGTTGTTATTACAAGAATTACTTATATTTTAGGATTTGCTTTTATAATATTATCATTTATTTTATCATTATAATTAAATAAAAGTTCATATTTTAATATGGACTTTTTAAATTATGTGATAAAATAGTTACAAGGAAGGGGATTTACATGAGAGAAGAAGTAATTAATTTAATTGAAAATGCAAATAAAAGTTTAAATGCGATGGAAATAATGAATATGATTAAACCAGTAAACACAGTTAAAGATTATGAAGAATTAGTTGTAGTTCTAGAAAAACTATGTCAGGATGGTTTAATTAGACTTACTAATAATAATGGTTATGTTAAAAATGAACTTTTATATGGTGTATTAGATGAACATGAAAGAGGAAATGCACATTTACTAGTTAGAGATGGTGAAGATATTTTTATAAATAAATCTAATATGAATGGTGCTCATGATAAAGATACCGTATTAGTTGACTATATAGATAAAAAACATACTGAAGGGAAAGTAATTAGAGTACTTAAAAGATCACTTGGAAGAGGGCTTGGAGAAGTAGTAAATAAGAATGGCGATTTAAGTATTAAAATGCTTGATAATCTTCCATATAAAGTTGAAGTTGATACAAATAATATTAATTTAGTGGATGGATTAATTGTTCATTTAGTATTTGAAAGAGATATAAGAAAAGGACAAGTTTTAGCTAAAATAGATTATGTGGTTGGTCATAAAAATGCAGCAGGTAAAGATACTGAAATTTCTATGATAGCAAGTGAGTTTGGAAGAAGACTTGATTTTCCAGAAGAAGTACTTAACGAAGCAAAGAAATTTAAAACAACAATGAGTGATGAAGAAGCAGAAGAAGGAATAAAATCTGGAAGAATTGACTTAAGAGGAGAAACAATTGTAACTATAGATGGTAAGGATACTAAAGATATAGATGATGCGATAAATACTATAATTCTTCCAAATGGAAATTACTTAGAAACTGTTGCGATTGCTGATGTTAGTCACTATGTAAAACCTGGAAGTGAAATATGGAAATATGCTGAATTTAAAGGAAATTCAGATTATCTTGGAAATAAAGTCGGGCCAATGTTACCAATTGAACTATCAAATGGTATATGTTCATTGAATCCAAATGAAAATAGATTTTCATTAGTTGTACAATATGAACTTACTCATTCTGGTGAAGCTTTAAATCCAAATGTATTTATGGCAGTAATTAAATCAAAACAAAAAATGAATTATGATGCAGTACAAGATATAATAGATAGTAAAAATACAGAAGATACTGTTGACTATACTGTCTTAAAATATACTGTAAAAGAAAATGAAAAAATAGATGATATTGCGTTTAAATATGGAATGACTAGTGAAGAGTTATTAAAATATAATACAAATATAGAAATTAAAGAAGGCAATGAGATAAATATTCCTACAAGACGAGTAGTTCTTAACAATTATATAACGTCTAGAATTATGGAAAGGGCTTTAGAGAGAAGAGGGAAAATTGATTTTGAAGGAAAAGAGCCAAAATATGAATTTGATGAAGAGGATAATGTTATAGACATCAAACCTAGAGTTCAAAGACCCGCTGAAGAACTTATAGAAAATAAAATGATTTTTGCAAATGAAGCATTCGCAAAGTTTATGGTTGACAAATTATCTCATATATTTACAAATTCTGTACCTTTTGTTTACAGAACACATGGAGATCCTAATCCTAAAAAAATAGAAGATTTTTTAAATATGTTAAGTGCATATGGAGTAGTATTACCATTTAATATAGATCCATGTAATGTAAGTAGTCATAATCTTCAAATGTTATTAGAAGCATTAAAAGATAAGAATAACTTTACTGCATTTAGTGATAAATTATTAAGATGTATGCAAAAAGCAAAATATACAGTGGATAATTATGGACATTTTGGTATAGGAAGTGAACTATATTGTCATTATACTTCTCCAATTAGAAGAATGGCTGATTTACTTATTCATACTATGTATAAAGTATTTGTGGTTGAAAAGAAGCATGACACAGAAACTTTAAAATATTGGGCAAATTATTTAAATGAAATATGTGAACAAATATCTCTTTGTGAACAAGATGCTGAAAAATGTGAATATGCAGTACAAGACTTCTTAAATGCAACATTTATGCAAAATAAACTTGGTGAATATTTTGAAGCAACTATAGATGGCCTTATGCCTACTGGTTTCTTTGCAAGAACTGATAACTTTATTGATGGTAGAGTAGACTTTTACTTAGAACCAAATGATGCTAATGAATTATTAATGTTAAGTGATAAAGAAGAAATTATTAAATATATCGAAGAACATAAAAAATTATTAACAAGTGCATATGACTATAATGAAAAACTTTATGGATATGTTAGAAATGGAAGAGTATGTTTAAGATTCGGGGATAAAGTAATAGTTGTTTGTAGTGGAGCGTCTCCTGAAAATAGACAAGTAGACTTTACTTTAGTAAGGAAGTTATAAGATGGAAATCGTTAATAGAAAAGCAAATCATGATTACTTTATTAAAGATACTTATGAATGTGGAATCGAACTTAAAGGAACTGAAATTAAAAGCATTAGAAAAGGAAATGCTAATATAAATGATTCATATGCTAGAGTTAAAAATAATGAAGTTTATTTAACAAATATGTATATTGCTAAATATGAAGAAGGAAATATTTTTAATCATGATGAGAGAAGAGAAAGAAAATTATTACTTCATAAGAATGAAATAATTAAAATTAATAATGAAGTTGAATTAAAAAGATATACTTTAATTCCATTAAAAATATATTTTAAAAATGGTAAAGCTAAATTAGAACTTGGAGTATGCCAAGGAAAAAAACTTTATGATAAAAGAGAAAGTATTAAAGAAAGAGATATTAAAAGACGTGAATATTTAAATTATTAATTAATATAATTTAGTATGAAAAAATTACCAGAAATATTTGTAAATAATATTAATAAAAAGATAAGTCATAATGATGAAGTGTTTTATTCATACAAAGATAATGATATAAAAAGTAGTGAAAATAATAATAAAAAATATAGTTTGAATGAAATACAAAATAAAATAAATAATTTATTTAGATCTAATGACTTTATATATAAAAAGAAATTTCATATTAAAACAATTAATATGGAAGGAGATTTTGTAATAATATCTAAAAGTTATGATTATTTACTTTCTATTGATGGAAATAAGATATTTATTAAAGATATTTTAGAAATTTATTAAAAAACACTTGAAATAATAAGGTATTTATGCTAATATTTAGTTGTAAATCACTTGAAAGTGTTTTTTTTTGGAGGACTATATATGAAAAAAATTAAAAGTTTCTTTAAAGGAGTTAGTAAAGAAGCAAAAATGGTAAGATGGCCTGATGGTAAAACATTGGTTAAGTATTCTTGTGTAACTATTGTTTTACTTGTATTCTTTGGATTGTTCTTTACAGGATTAGATGGTATATTTTCTCTAATACCTAGATTAATATCTTGGATCGGGGGATTATTCTAATGGAAGAAGAAAAAAAATTATGGTATGTTGTTAATGCATACTCTGGTCATGAACAAAAAGTTAAAGATTATTTAGAATCAAGACGTGAAAGCATGGGGATGGAAAATAATATATTTAGAGTTATTATTCCAGAAAGAACAGAAGTTGAAATAAAAGACGGTGTTAAAAAAGAAAAAGTTAGAAAAATGTTTCCAGGATATGTTCTTATTGAAATGATTATGAGTGATGATGCTTGGTATGTTGTTCGTAATACACCAGGCGTAACTGGATTTATAGGTTCATCTGGAAAAGGTGCTAAACCAATACCACTTTCTCCTGCAGAAGTTAAGAAATTTATTGGTGATGGGGTTGAAACAGCTAAACCAATCAATACAAATGTAGAAGTTGGAGATAGTATTTCAATTGTTGACGGTCCATTTAAAGGAATGTTTGGTAAAGTTGAAAGTCAAGATAAAGAAAATGAAAAACTTACTGTACTTATTGATTTATTCGGACAAGAAACACCAGTTGAAGTTGATTTAGTTCAAGTAACAAAAATGTAATTATTAAAAAGTAATGTTGTCATTACTTTTTTTAAATGTTATAATATTTTTATATAAGAAAAGAGGTATTATTATGGAATTAAAAGGAAGTAAAACAGAAGCAAACTTAATGGCTGCATTTGCAGGAGAAAGTCAAGCAAGAAATAAATATACTTATTATGCATCTAAAGCAAAAAAAGATGGTTATGAACAAATAGCAGCAATATTTGAAGAAACTGCTGGTAATGAAAAAGAACATGCAAAACTATGGTTTAAGGCATTACACGGTGGAGAAATTCCTTCAACACTTGAAAATTTAAAAGATGCTGCAAATGGTGAAAATTATGAATGGACTGATATGTATAAATCTTTTGCTGAAACTGCACGTGAAGAAGGATTTGCTGAAATAGCACGTTTATTTGAGCAAGTTGGAGAAATTGAACGTCACCATGAAGAAAGATATATGAAGTTAATTGGAAATATTGAAAATAACTTAGTATTTGAGAAAGATGAAGAAAAAATTTGGATTTGTAGAAATTGTGGACATGTTTATAAAGGAAAGAAAGCATTAAAAGTTTGTCCAGTTTGTAAACATCCTGAAAGCTATATGGAATTAAAAGCTGAAAATTATTAATATATTAAAGGGGGATATATGGATAAGGATAATAATATTAAAGATTATATCTCAATAGTCGAGTATGGTCAAAATGAAATATTCGAATTTTATAAAGTAATATATAATAAAGAAGAATTAGATATTAATAAATTAAATCTTATAAATAATAAATTAGATGTTTTAATTCAAAGATCAGAAAAAATATTAACTAGTTATTATTTTGATCTAGAGTATTATAGAATACAATCACTTAATTTAAATACAAAAGGATTAAAGTATCAATATTTGTTATGTAAAACTAAATATGATTTATTTAATAATAGAATAGAATATTTAAAAGATGTAAAAAAATCATTATGTTCAATGATTAATAATAATGAAATGCAATTAAAACAATAAAATTGCATTTTTTAGTTGATTTTAAGGCAAATTTATGCTATTATGTACTAGTCGATTTATATTTTTAATATAAATTAGAAGTGGGAGATTTTTAGGATTATCGTGAACCACTTGCGAAAAAAATTAAAACTAAAATTATAGGAGGTGTTTTTCGTGGCAAAGAATGTTGTAAAGAAAATTAAGTTACAAATCCCAGCAGGAAAAGCTACACCAGCTCCACCAGTTGGAACTGTTTTAGGACCTGCAGGAATTAATCTACAAGAATTTTGTACTAAGTACAATGAAGCGACTAGAGAAAAGATGGGAGATATCGTACCAGTTGAAATTTCTATTTATGAAGATAGAACATTTGACTTTGTATTAAAGACTCCACCAACTGCATCATTAATAATGAAAGCTGCCGGTATTCAAAAAGCAGGTAAAAAAGGTGCTAATGAAATAGTTGCTACTATTTCTAAAGATGACATTACTAAAATAGCTGAAACTAAATTACCAGATTTAAATGCATATGATTTAGATTCTGCAATTAATATTGTTGCTGGAACTGCTAGAAATATGGGTGTTGCTGTTAAGGGTCTTAATGATAAAGAATTACAAGAACAAGCAAAAGAAGCTCATGAAGCAGAAGTTCAAGCTCAAAAATTAGAAGCTGAACTTGAAGAAATGGAAGAAAGTGCTAAAGCTTTAGCTGAAGGCGCTAGTGTTGAAGTAGAATCAACAGAACAAGATAAAGAAACAGAAGAAACTAACGAAAGCGAAGAATAGTTATTCGTAAGAAATAAAGATAATCCAAATACCACATGAGGAGGTTAAGTATGAAAAAACATAGTAAGATGTATGTGGAAGCATTAGGTAATGTTGATAAAAATAAGAATTATGACATTACTGAAGCGATTAAAGTTCTTAAAAGTCTTAAAACTAGAAAATTTGATGAATCTGTAGACTTAGTGTTAAATTTAAATATTGATGCTAAAAAAACTGATCAAAATGTAAGAGGAAGTTTTGTTCTTCCAAATGGAACTGGTAAGACTAAAAGAGTATTAGTTGTTACTAAAACTAAAGCAGCTGATGCTACTGAAGCAGAATACTGTGGTGCAGAAGATATGTTAGAAAAAATCGAAAAAGAAAATTGGTTTGATTTTGATACTATTGTTGCTACTCCAGAAATGATGCCTGCATTAGGTAAATTAGGTAAGGTTTTAGGTCCTAAAGGTTTAATGCCAAACCCAAAACTTGGAACAGTTACAACTAATGTAAAAGAAGCTATATCTAATATTAAAAAAGGTATGGTAGAATACAAAAATGATTCTTATGGAAATGTTCATATGTCAATAGGTAAGTTATCTTTTGATGAAAAGAAATTAGAAGAAAACTTAAGAAGTATTGTTGCTGAAATAGTTAAAAATAAACCAACATCAGTTAAAGGAACATTTGTAAAAGGAATTAGTATTTCATCAACTATGAGCCCAGGGCTTAAAATAGATAAAGCATCTTTAGGTTTATAAGATATTAAAAATACACATTAATTTGTGTATTTTTTTTCTTTTCTTTTAAGTTTTATTAAAGATATAACTACAATTAATAAAGTAATAATAAGAAATATAATAGGTATATAAATATATGAATATGATTCATTAAAATTATTGTTTGAAAATATAAAATTAGAAATAGAAAAGCAAATTATCATAATTATAATGTTAAAAATATTGCTTTTCTTTTTATTTAATTTAAATATTTCTTTTAAAGATGAAAATATATAAACAAGCATAACATTAGAAACATTAATAATAAATAAAAACCAAGCAGATATACTTACATTTTCAAGTGAATCAAGTATTGTAAATAATCTTATTCTTTTTAAAGTGGAATAAACAGGATAATCAAATGTTTCAGTAACTTTATATCCATTTACTCCAAGTATTGTAAATAAAGATGTAAATATAATAACAAATGATGAAATTATCATTACATAATAGTATTTTTTAAAATTATGTTTATCTTTTATTCTTGATATAGGAACTATATTAAGATAAATAATTGGTATGGAAAAATAAAGTGCAAAAACAATAGATGAAATAATAATGTTTTTATAACTAACATTTATTAGCGGTAAATAATTTTGAAAATCAATTTGATTTACTAAACTAAAAAAATCAAAAAAGAATATAACAACTGATATAAAAAAAGTTATAACTGAAACTCTAATTGTAGTTTCAAATCCTTTTGATGAAGTATAATATGTTAATATTAAAATAAGCAATGATATTAAATATCTAGGAGTTTCAATTAAATATTCATTTGATAAGAATGTTGTTAGTCTATAAGTAATTAAAATGTATCCAAATATAGAACATAAAATAGAAATAATATTTATAATAATAGATAATTTTGGAAAAGCATATTTTATTTTTTCAGTATAATTCATTTCTTCTTTTTTATTAAAAAATATTAATAAAAGTTTAGATAATAATAAAGAGATAATAAATCCAATAGTTATTGATATTAATGAAGAATTTTTTGAATTATTAATAATATATGAACTAAAAACACCATAAAATGTAGCACAACAAAGTGAAAGTAATAATGTTGTAATACTAAAACTATTTATTTTTTCATTTTTCATTTTCTTATCTCTCCAATTGCATTTATAGTGGAATTTACTTTAGTTTTTATATTTATATTTTTAATATTTAATTTCTTTTTAGTATGTTTGTAAATATAATTAGTTACCCCTAAAAAATCATTATTATTTTCTTTTGAAATTTTTAATATTTTATTAATATTATTATTTATATATTTATTGGTTAAATTACTTAATTTATCTATAGTTTTAGGATCATCTAAATCATATTTACAAGTATAAGTTGATAATTTTCCATTTATAGATACATTTAAATTAAAAGTATTATTATTCCATTTATATTTAGTCTTTGAATTTGTTAAATTAATAGAAAAATTATTATCATCACATGGGATAGTAATTACAGATTTAAGTAAATTATTTGTAATTATGTTGTAAGTTATACCTTCTATATCATCTAATGTTAATTTTTCATTATTTTTGTTAAATGTAACTATATTTTCTAAATAAATAATTTCTTCATCATTATTTTTTTTAATTTTTAATTCTGGATATATTGGATTAACACCATATTCCTTATCTTTATAAACTAAATCTAAAAATGTAAGTGGGGTAGATGATGAAAATATTTTATTATTAAATTCCATTAAATCTTTAATATAAAAAGCACTTCCAGTATCTTTTTTATAAACATTTAATATATTTTTTTTATATTCATCAGATACATAATAAACATGAAAATTCATTTTAGATTTTGGCTCTCTTAAAAAATAATCATAATAATTTACATTACTTGTTATAGTACTTTCTGTTAATATTAAAACTTTTAGATGTGAAATAAATATATCTTTATTAGATAATTTTGATATTTTATAAATGCATTCATCTATAGAATTACATTTAGTAGTAAATACTTTTATTTTTGATTCTTTTTCATTTTCAATAACTTCACTTGTTATTTCAAATTCATTATCTTTATAATCTATTAACATACCTGATATTAAAACTAAATCATCAATTTCAACGTAATCATAACATCCAGTTAATAAAAATATTGTTATATATAATATTAATATTTTTTTCATATTTCACCTTTATTAGTATTTTGTGGTAATATTCCATTTTTTATAAGTTTTTTTCTACTCTTATATGTATTAAATGAAATGATATATGGTCTATTAAAAGTTCTAATACTACATAATTTTGTAAGTATAAATAAAAATCCGAATACAATTCCAATCATTCCAAAAAAACAAGAGAGAATCATTAATAAGTATCTATATAGTCTAATTGATGATTGAAAATCTTGATATGAAAAGAATATTGATGAAATTGCTGTTATCGCAACAACTATAACCATAATGGGTGAAACTATTCCTGCATTAACTGCTGCATCTCCTAAAACTAGGGCTCCAAGAATAGAAAGAGATGTTCCACGTGTAGTAGGTGTTAGTGCATCTGCTTCATATAAAAGTTCAAATGTAAACATAAGCAAAAATGCTTCGATTAAAGCAGGAAATGGGACACTAGAACGTTGAAGTGAGAAGTTTATTAAGAGATTAGTAGGTAACATTTGCTGATCATATGTTATTAAAGATAAATAAATTGCTGGAGCAAATATTGTAATTAATAATGCAACCATTCTTACAAATTTAACAAATGCAACAAATACTTTCTTTTGATAATTATCTTCATTATTATAAAAATAATCAATAAAAAATGTAGGTATTATTAAAACATTATTTGAATTTTCTGATAATATACATATTTTACCTTCAGTTAGTGATTTAGCAATAGTATCAGGCTTTTCAGTTGCTTTAATAGTGGGTATTATAGTTTTATTTTCATTTTTAATTAGTTCTTTTATGTAGTAAGTATCAAGTATTTTATCTGTTTTAATGGAACTAATTTTATTAATAACATCATTTAATAATTCTTTATCTACAATTGTATTCATATAAATTAAACTTACTTTAGTTAAAGTTTTAGTACCTAGAGTTAATTCTTTAATATATAAATCTTCTGATTTTATACGTCTTCTAATAAGACCAATATTCATATTATAGTTTTCATTAAATGAATCTTTTGGACCTTTAACAGTTGGTTCACTTGTGGGTTCACTTATTGATCTATCTAAAGCCGCTCTTGTTTCAATCGCAATTATTTCATCTCTATAAATAAGTATAGTAAATCCATTAAATAAATAAGTCATTACATCTTTTTCTTTAATTTCTATAAAACTAATAGATGGTATAAAATTAGAAATATCTTTTTTAATAGATGATACTTTAGAATTAATAAATAAACTTCTTTCAGAAAAATAATCTAATATATATTTATTTGATAAGGATGAATCAGATACTGTTTGTAAATTAACAATATATAATTTATTTAAACTAAAAGAAACTTCTTTAATTTGAAGGTCAGGAGTATATTCTTTTTTATCTTTTAATTTATCTATTATATTCATATAATTAGTATTTTCTATTATTGATTTAATATACTTTTTAATAGTATAATTTACATGGAGTAGATTATATGTTGTTTATTGGAGCATTAGTTATTTTTATACTATTATTTTGTTTAATGTTAATATTTTATAAATATTTGTTTGATATAGTAAAATATTTTAATTTAAATAAAAAGAAATATGTAAAATATATAGTATTAATTATTTCTATATTATTATTTTATGGATCACTTGTATTTATGTATATGAGTAAAATTGGAAGTGTATTAGGAATATTTATAATTTATACAATATTAATTAGTTTAATAATTTATTTTGTTAACATCTTTTTAAAAAAATATAAATTATGGAATAAAATATACTTATTTATACCAATAATATTTAGTTTAATATATACAATATATGGTATTTATAATATGACTGATATTAGAGTTAAAGAATATAATTTAAAAAGTGATAAGTTAAATAATAATTATAAAATTGGTTTAATAGCAGACTTACATTATGGTGTTAGTCTAAAAGATAATGATTTAATAAAAGTATGTGATGAGATTAGTAAAAAAGATTTAGATTTAATTGTTTTAGCGGGAGATATAGTTGATGAAAGAACTACAAAAAGTCAAATGAAAAATGCATTTAAAATACTAGGAAATATTAAAACAAAATATGGAGTATTTTATATGTATGGAAATCATGATAAAAACAATTATTCAAGAAATAAATTATATACAACATTAGAATTAAATGATGAAATAGAAAAAAATAATATTAAAATTTTAGAAGAAGAAAATATATTATTAAATAATGATTTAACTTTAATTGGAAGAGGTTATGAAGTTAGAAAAGATATAAATGAATTATTAAATGATGTTGATAAAAGTACATATGTTGTTTTAGTAGATCATATACCACAAGAATATAAAAATTATAAAGATAATGGAATTAATTTAGAATTATCAGGGCATACCCATGCTGGGCAAATATTTCCACTTGGAATTATTCAAAAAACATTTAATTTAAATGAACTTGTATATGGCATCAAAGAAAATGATTCATTTACTGGTATAGTAACTTCCGGTATAGCAGGCTGGGCAATACCAATTAGAACAGAAAAACATAGCGAATATGTAGTAGTTAATTTAAAAAGTAATGTTAATTAATATAAATTACCATTAATTGGTAATTTTTTTTATATCTAAAAAGTAAACAATATTAATAGGTGATACTTATAAAAACAATATATAAACTTTCATTAATATTTCTATCTTTTTTAACTTATAATTTAGAATCAATAGACTCTAATAGTGATAAGATTTTACTTTATGATAATGTTAATATATATGATGAAAATAATTATAAAGTTTATTTTAAAAATAGTATTAATTCATATGAAATAGATAATGTAATAAATAAATTAGATATAGAAATATTAAGTTATATTATTGATGGAAATAATTATTATGCTAAAGATAGTGTTGATTTAATCAAGAAATATACAATTGATAAAAGTTTGGAAGAAAAAATATATTATGAATTAAAAGGAATAAATATTGAAGGTATAAATGTTAAATGTGAAAATAAAGAAATAATAAAATTATCTAATATTGAAAAAATATATTAATTTTGATATATTATTAATAATAGAGGTAGTTTATGAAAAAAGTAATTATTTTTTTATTGAGTTTGTTTTTATTTAGCAGTGTAGTTTATGCAGATCCACATTATTGTTATATAAGTAAGGATGCAGATGAGAATGTTATATTAAAACATGGTGATGAAATTAAAGTATATTTTACTGACAATTTACAATTTTCTATATTAAAAGCAAAATTTAAATTATACTATGATCCATATATATTTGAAATTGTTAAAAATGAAAATGATGAGTATGTATCTCATGATGATTATGCTAAGATTAAAAATGTTAAAGTATATTCATCAATAATAGAATTTGATGTAGAAGGTAGCGAAGATACTGATCTTGATTATCCTATAATGTATGTTACATTTAAAGTTAAACAGACTGCTACAGATGGAAAGACATATATAGAACTTATTAATAATAGTTCAAGTATTACTGATATATATGAGGCTAATTATGGTGAATTTACAAAAATAGATTCAGATGTTATAAATTGTTTTAATGCAAAATTATATTATAAAATAGATAATAATAGTAATGAAAAAATATTAGATTCGTTTTATTCCTATATTGGAGTTGCAACGGAAGGAGCTTATATGTATCCTAACTTTTCTCCAGATGTTACTAAATATACAATAGAAGTATATAATCAAGAATTAGAAGATATTGGTATAGAGATAAGTTGTGCAACTAGAGGCGAGTGTGAAAATGAAGAATATATTAGTATAGATTTTAGAAAAACTAAAAATCTTAAAGTAATTTCTAAAAACGGTTCTAAAAGCACAACATATGAATTTGAAATAAAAGTTCCAGATTACAATAGCTATAATGATGAATATCCAATATTAACTGATTTAAAAGTATTACATTATGATTTAATGGAAGAATTTGACTCATATAATAGAGCATATCATGTTACAGTTCCAGATAATGTAGATAGTTTACTTATTGATTATGAAAGTGATTTTGATGTAAAAATAGAAGGAAATGAAAATTTTAAAATTGGTGAAAATGTTGTTGTTATTAGTGTGTCAACTGATGATTATACTAATAAATATTATATAGTTGTAAGTAAACAAGAAAAAGAAATAATTGAAGAAAAAACGGATATTAAAACCGATGAAAAAAAAGATATAGAAGTTAAACCAAATAATAAAAAATCAATGACTATTCCTACTATTATAATTGGTTTAATATTATTAACAACATTAATATTAATAACAGTATTTATTGCTAAAAATAAGAATGATAATGAAATAAAGATTGAATAATATATAAAAAATAGTCTAATATTTATTAGAGGAAGCATTCTTTGAATGCCTTACCTTATTGTTTAGATAAAGAATCGGCACTAAAGATTTATAGAAATAATTCTATATCTTTAAGTGCCTTTTCTTTTTATATTAAAAAAAGTATATTACAAGTCTTGTAATAAAGATACACTAATCATATAGAGAATAGAGTACAATTAAAAAAGATTAATATTATAAAAAATAATGTTAGTCTTTTTAAATATTTAAAAATGTATTATAATTAATATGGTGAAGAGTATGAAAAAAGATTATATTATAGATGGAAATGAAGCTTGTGCTAAAGGTGCATATTTATTTAGTGAAGTATGTGGTATTTATCCAATTACACCTGCAAGTCCAATGGCAAGTTTAGTTGATAAATGGAGTAGTCAAGGTAAAAAGAATTTATTTGATGATACAGTTAAAGTAGTTGAAATGCAAAGTGAGGCAGGGGCAAGTGCATTAATGCATGGAAGTCTACAAGCGGGAAGTTTAAGTACAACTTTTACTGCATCACAAGGACTTTTATTAATGATACCAACAATGTATAAAATAGCAGGTGAAATGTTACCTGCAGTTATACATGTTGCTGCACGTTCTTTAGCAACTCATGCTTTATCTATATATGGAGATCATCAAGATGTATATGCAACTCGTAGTACAGGATTTTGTATGCTTGCATCTACTTCAGTTGAAGATGCATATTATATGAGTATAGTTTCTCATATGTCCGCTCTTGATGGAAGTTTACCTTTTTTACATTTCTTTGATGGTTTTAGAACAAGTCATGAACTTTCTAAAGTATCACTATTAGATGAAAGTGAAATTAAAAATATAATTAATTATGCAAAAGTAGAAGAATTTAAAAGTAGAGCACTTAATATTGGTAAAAGTATAACTCGTGGTACATCTGAAAGTGGAGATGTTTATTTTCAAAATACTGAAGTTAGAAATAAGTATTATAATGAAATACCAAATATAGTTAATAAGAACATGGAAAAAATAAATGAACTTGCAGGAACTAATTATAAACCATTTAATTATTATGGAAGTGAATATGCACAGTATGTTATTGTTGCGATGGGAAGTGTTTGTGATACAGTTAAAACAGTTGTTGATATATTAAACAATAGTGGTAAAAAAGTAGGACTTATTGAAGTTCATTTATATAGACCATTTAGTAGTGAATACTTATTAAATGTATTACCTAAATCTGTTTCTAAAATAGCAGTTCTTGATAGAACTAAAGAAGCTGGAAGTATAGGAGAACCATTATATTTAGATGTAGTTAGTGCTTTAAAAGAAAAAAATATTAAAATATTTGGTGGAAGATATGGCCTTTCAAGTAAAGATGTTCCACTTAAAGATATAAATGCAGTATTTGAAAACTTATTTAGTAATGATACTAAAAATAATTTTACAATTGGTATAGAAGATGATGTAACTAATTTAAGTTTAGAAAGTAAAGAAATAGAATATAATCCTGATTATAAAGAAATTAAAGTATATGGATTTGGTTCAGATGGAATGGTTAGTGCATCTAAAAACTTTATGAAAGTACTTGGTGGTATAGAAGAAAATTATGTTCAAGGATATTTTGAATATGATTCTAAGAAAAGTGGTGGTGTAACTATTAGTCACTTGCGTGTAGGACCAAGTAAAATAAAAGCACCATTTTTCTTAACAAATCCTGATTTTGTAGCAGTATCTAAAGATATTTATTTAAATAAATATTATTGTTTAAAAGATATAAAAGAAAATGGTACTTTGTTAATCGCAAGTAACAAAAATGATGAAGAATTAAATAAACTTATAAATCTTGATAATAAAAAAGAAATAATTAATAAAAATATTAAAATATATATTTCTAATTTAGATGTGTTAAATGATACATATAATTTACATGGAAAAATTAATAATTTAATGTGTCTATATATGCTTAAATTAAATGGATATGGAAACAAAGAAATAGATAAATTTAAAGAATTAATTAAAAAAACTTATGAAAATAAAGGGGCCAGTGTAGTAGAAAATAATATAAATGCTATTGACGAAGCACTTAATTATTTAGAAAGTATTGATAATAAAATATTTACATTAGATGAAGTTAAAAAAGAAGATCTAGATATAACTGGAGAAATTTTAAAACTTCGTGGTTCAGAACTTAAAGTATCAGATTTTATAGAACATAGAGATGGAACTTTTGATGGTGGTACTGCATCTAGTGATAAGAGAAAAGTATCAGAAAATGTTCCAAAATGGTGTAAAGAAAATTGTACTGAATGTAATATGTGCTCATTTGTATGTCCTCATGCATGTATAAGACCATTTTCAATAACAGATAATGAACTATTGATGGCAGGAATAGATAAAAGTGAAACTCTTGAAGCACTTGGCGAAAATAATAAAAACTTTTATATTTCAGTAAGTGAAGCTAATTGTACAGGTTGTGGATTATGTATAAGTGCATGTCCTGGTAAAAATGGTGAAAAAGCTTTAGAATTTGGTTCTTTCAGTGAAAGACATGATAAAATAAGTGATATTTTATATAAAAATCAAGAAAATACAACACCATTTAATAAATTCACTGTAAAAGGGCTCGGATTTGAAAAACCATATTTTGAATTTAGTGGTGCATGTGCTGGATGTGGTGAAGCAGGATATATTAAAATATTAACTGAACTTTATGGTAAAAATATGGTAATTGCTAATGCTACAGGTTGTTCATCAATTTATGGAGGATCACTTCCACTAACACCATATAAAATTCCATGGATGAATTCACTTTTTGAAGATAATGCTGAATTTGGTTTTGGTATACATATGTCATATAAAAATACTAGAGAAAGAATTAAAAAATTGATGTATAAATATAAGGATGATGTTGATGCAGAAGTAAAAGCAACGTTTAAAGAGTGGATTGACAATATGGAAGATGATGATTTAACTTTTGCTATAAAAAATAAACTTGAAACTAGCAATATTCCACAAGAAATTAGAGATTTAATAGATTATATTCCTTCTCGTAAAGTATGGATTTTAGGTGGAGATGGATGGGCATATGATATAGGTTATGGTGGACTTGATCATGTACTTCATTCTAATGAAAATATTAATATAATGGTACTTGATACAGAAGTGTATTCAAATACTGGTGGTCAAAAATCAAAGTCAACTCGAGCAGGTGGTGTAGCAGAATTTGCATCAAGTGGCAAACTTGAAAGTAAAAAAGATTTGTTTAGAATAGCCATGTCTATTCCAAATGTATATGTAGGAAGTATTTCTTTAGGAGCAAATCCAATGCAAACTTTAAAAGTTTTAAAAGAAGCATATAATCATGATGGACCATCACTTGTTATAGCATATTCTACATGCATTGAACAAGGAATTTATGGTGGACTTTCAAACTCTTTAGAAGAACAAAAAATGTTAGTTAATGTTGGATATAATTTACTTATGAGATATAATCCAGAAGAAAATAAATTATATATTGATTCTAAAGAACCTGATTTTAATAATTATGATACTGTGTTTAGAAAAGAATTAAGATATAAAAATCTTGAATATAAAAATGAAGAAGAATATGAGGAATTATATAGAAAGAACTTAAATGATGCTCAAAATAGATATGAATATTTTAAAAAAATAGAAAGTGAAAAATAATATGAATATTGATGAAATTAATAAACATTACTATTTAGAAGATTTTAATAAATTATATAAGCAAAATAAAGATAAAATTATTGAAATGCTTAAAAATAGCACTGAAGAGTTTAGTGTTATAATTGATGAGATTCCATTTGAAGAAATAAAAAATAAAAAAAATAATTCTAATTATCAATATACTGGTTTGTTAAAAATAGAAAATAATAAGATTATTGTACCTTTTATAACAAAAGAATTAATTAATGATATTAAAAAATATCTATCTAAAAATATTAAAAAAATAAAAATTCCAAAAGAATTATTAGAAATAGATAATAATATTTTAAATTATTTTAATAATATAGAATCATTATTGCTTGATAGCATAGATGAAGATACTTTAGAAATAATTTATTCAAAAACTAAAATAAAGAATATTTTTTTAGAATATTATTATCATATTAATAAAGAAAATGGAATGATTGTTGAAAACAATAATCATATAGGGCTTTATAAAGATATAATTGTAAGTAGTGTAAAACAGAGTAAATCATTTGATAAATTAAGTTTTATTAGTAAAAATATGGATTTTAAAGAAATAGAAAGATTTTATAAATTGCTTCCTTTAAAGAAAAAACCATCAGAAATAGAATTATATTGTGATGACTTTGCTCCAAATTATAAAATTAAAATTGATGGAAACAATATAGTGTTATATTTTGTAGATAATAATTTAGATAATATTAAAGTTTTATATAATTATTTTAAGAATAATGGATTTAATGTTGAAAAAATATATATTGATACTGAGCATGTAAAAGATTTATATAGTTATGACTATTCATTTTTAGATACAATTGGTAATATTGTTAAAGTAGATAATCATACTTTAGGTTTACTTAATTATACTGAATTTAAAAGTCAAGTTGAAGGTATTAAATGGTTTAAACAAATTATTATACAAAATAATTTATCGCCACTTGAAAAGATTATATTTGCATATGACATACTTAAAACATTTAGATATAAAGATACTGATGCAAGTCATGATATATCAAGAAATCCGGGCAAAATATTAAATAGTGATTATATTGTATGTATAGGATATGTAGAAGTTTTAAATGAAATATTACGTAATATAGATAATAATATTAAACATATAGATATCTCTGTCACTTGTTATGATAAGAATGGAAAATATAGAGGGGAACATGCAAGAAGTTTAGTATATGTAGATGATGATAAATATGATATTCATGGGTCTTATATTCTTGATTCTACTTGGGATAGTACAAAAGATCATAAAGGTGGAAAAGAAGAATATGGGAATGATTATAATGCTCTTGATTTATATAGATATTTTTTAGTACCTATGTGTGATTATAAAAAGGTATTTCCATATGATTCTGTTCCATCAATATTTAAAAATGAAGAATTAAATAAAAATATAAATGCAGAAAAAATTGATGAGTATAAAAAAGAGTATATTTCTAAAAAACAAGAAATTGAGGAAGGAAAAAAGAAACATAAATTCTTTGTTTCGTTTGATGATCCAGAAGAACAATTATTAGGTTATGCATATAAAAAAATATTTGAAAATAAATCCGGTCTTCAAATATTAGATAGTTTCAAGAATAAAAGGATTAGTTTTAGTAAATTACTAGAGGCCATTAGAAATACTAGATTACATGAGGGATTTACTTTAGAAAATATAGATAAAGAAATTGAAAAAGTTAGTAGAATTAATGCGCCTTTTTATGACGATGGATTTGTATTAACTAATGAAAGTGTATGCCAAATAAAATAGAAAGCAGGAATTAATATGGAAGTAGAAATATCAGAAAAACAAATATTGGAATTTCAAGAATTTAGAAGATTGTATCTTGAAAATAGAGATAAAATAATTGAAATGCTTAAAAATTGTAATGATGAGTTTATTTTAGAGCCATCACTTAAAAATCAAAATAATTCTTTATTAGAAATAGGTACTAATTATATAAAAGTTAGATATCTAACACCTGAAATGAAGGAAGATATTAAAACATATTTACCTAAAACAATAAAAAAGATTAACATTCCACAGTATGATTTAGATTTTGATTATTTAAGTTGGTTTACTAATTTAGATACAATTGTACTTGATGAAATAAATGAAGAAATATTAAAAAACATATATGAGAAAACAAGCATTAAAAATGTATTATTAAGATATTCTTACTCATTGATATCTGATAAGATTAAGGGTTTGGTGTCTGAAGATAGACATAAAATGGGCATTTATAAAGATATTACTATAGAAATGTTAACTCCTAAAAAAGAAAATAATGTAAGATCATTAACATTTGTAAGTCCTGAAATGGATATGGAGCAAATAGAAAAATTATATTATAGATTAAATTTGAAAAAAGCACCCTTTAAAATATCTTTAACATCTGAACTATTATTTGGCAAATACCATGAAATAATTATAAGAAAAAAAGGTATTCAGATAATTTCTTATTTACAAGATAATTCTGAATTTAAAAAAATATATGATTATTTAGAAAACAAAGGATATAAAGTTGAAAAAGTGACAGTTAATATTGGAAGTACTATAGATATCTATAATTATGATTATTCATATTTAGATAAATTAGCTAAAGAAACAAAAATATCTATTACTAATAGATTTTTTGAAGAAGTTGAATATGAAGAATTTAAAAGTCAAATAGAGGGAATAAAGTGGTATAGAAGTTTAATTAATAATTCAGATTTATCTCCACTTGAAAAACTTATATATGCATATGATATTATGAAATCATTTCCATATAATAAGGATCCTAAAAATGATATAGAATCAAGAAATCCAGCTAAAGTATTAAGTAGTACATACATTGTATGTGTTGGATATACTAATGTACTTGATGAAATATTAAGAAATGTAGATTCAAATCTTAGACATATTGCAGTTGACGTTGACTGTTTTGATGAAAAAGATTATTTGGGGGGTCACTCAAGAAGTATGATATATATAGATGATGATAAATATGATATTCATGGGCCATATATACTAGATCCAACGTGGGATAGTGATAGAGGTACTTACGGAATAAGAGCATATGGTAGCGATTATAATGCGCTTGATTTATATAGATTCTTTTTAGTACCAATATTAGATTATAAAAAAGTATTTGGAAATGATTTATTGCCATTAATATTTGATGATGCGAAATTAAATGAAAACGTTACTTTAGAGGGACTAGAATATTATAAAAATCATTTACCAACTAATGAATCAATTCTTCGTTATAGAGTTTCAAATTTATTTGATAAAGGTACTGATAATAAAAAAATAATAGATAGTTTTAAAAATAAAAGAATTAGTTTTTCTAAATTGTTAGAAGCTATTAGAAATACTAGATTGCATGAAGGATTTACTCTTGATAATGTAGATAAGGAAATAGAAAAAGTAAGTAGAATAAATGCTCCTTATTATGAGGATGGATTTGTGTTAAGTAAAGAAGATATTATACAAATAAAATAAGAGATTTTGTTTAAAAATCTCTTTTAAAATGCATAAAAATAGGACTGCCACCCCCTGTGGACAGTCCGGAAAAAAGAATAAAAAGGGGTTGGCTAGTGTGATACTAGCACCAATTCGCCTAAAAGTGAATTGGTAATTCTATATATTAAAGGCTTTTTATACTTTTGTCAACACTTTTTTAAAATTTTAATTATTTTTTTTAATTGTTGGTACAAATTGTTTTTCAACTTTGATAGCAGATTCTAAATTTTCTTCAAATGTTAAATCATTTCCGTTAATGCAACCAATAACATTTGTAGAATTAAATATAAGTGGTAATGTTTCATCTACAGGTGTACATTGAAAATGTAAATTAACTCTATCTTTAGAATTTTCAATAATCACTAGTATTTCATATGGCTTTAATTCTTTATTGCATACTTCAAATGGAAAATTATAAAATTCTTCACTAAAGCTTTCAATATATTCTTTATCATATTTATAAACTGTGATTCCATTATCAAATATTGTTTCTTTAAATCCTGCATTAATAATATAACCTGAAAAGTCAACTTCTTCAGAATTTTTAATATTTTTTAAAAAACTTGTTAATTCATTTAAATCCATATCTTTCACCTCGGAGGTATATTTTAACATAAAAGTATATAAAAATCAATTCTTTAAATTATATATTATAATTGATATAATATGGTCAATTTGGAGGTACATATGGAACTTAAAAATATTAAAGGACTTGGGCCTAAAGGAGTAGAAAATTTAAAAAATTTAAATATTAATAATATAGATGATTTAGTAAGTTTTTATCCTTATAAGCATAATTTAATAATGATAGATGATATTAGAAATATAGGTGATAAACAAAATGTAATAATAGATTGCATTATAGATTCAGTTCCTCTTGTAAGAAGATTTAGAAGTAATATGAATAGTCTTACTTTTAGAGCAGTTCAAAATAGAAAAATGTTTACAGTCATGATATTTAATAGAGCATTTCTAAAAACAAATTTAAAACCAGGTAAAATAGTAACTGTTTTTGGAAAATATGATAATTTAAAAAATACATTAATTGCAAATGATATTAAACTTGAAAAAATAGAAAGTGGAAGTATTGAAAGTATTTATCACTTAACAAATGGTATTACATCAAAACAACTAAAAAAATATATAAATGAAGCATTACTTACTTATAATAATTATATTGATTATATACCTTCTTATTTAAATGAAAAATATAACTTTATAAGTAAAAAAGAAGCTGTTAATTTAATACATAATCCTAAAAATGAAAGTGATGTTAAAGCATCATTATTAAAATTAAAATATGAAGAATTATTTGAGTTTATGTTTAAAATAAATTATTTAAAAGAATTAAATAAAAAATCTCAAGATGATTATGTTAGAAATATAGATATAAATATAATAAATGATTTTATTCGTGAACTTCCATTTGAACTTACGACCGATCAAAATACTGCGATTGAAGATATATATAAAGATATGACATCAAGTAAAAGAATGAATAGACTTTTACAAGGAGATGTTGGAAGTGGTAAAACTATTGTCTCTGTAATTGCAGCATATATAAATTATTTATCTAATTATCAAACTGCTTTAATGGCACCGACAGAAGTCCTTGCTTATCAACATTATGAAACAATTAAAAATACTTTAGGATCTACAAATATTAGAATAGACTTGTTAGTTGGAAGTATGAAAAAAAGTGAAAAGGATGAAATTGTTAAAAAATTAAAAGATGGAAAGATAGATTTTATAATTGGAACTCATGCTTTACTTTCAGAAAATGTTGAATTTAATAATTTAGGTCTTGTTATTACAGATGAGCAACACAGATTTGGTGTAAATCAAAGAGCATTGCTTAGAAGTAAAGGAATTCTTCCTGACACTTTATATATGTCAGCAACTCCAATACCAAGAACATTTGCTTTGACTATTTATGGTGATATGGATATATCAAATATTAAAACTAAACCTAAAGGAAGAAAAGAAATTAAAACAATTATTAAAAGTGATAAAGAACTAGTGGATGTTTATGAAATGATTAAAAATGAAGTTGAAAATAAGCACCAAGTTTATATAGTGTCTCCACTAATTGAAGAAAGTGATGTTATAGATTTAACAACAGTAAATCAAATTAAAAATAACATAGATTTATATTTTAAAGGAAATGTAAAATCAGCTATAATGCATGGTAAATTATCTAAACAAGATAAAGATAAAATAATGGATGAATTTAAAAAAGGAAAAATAGATGTACTTATATCAACAACAGTAATTGAAGTAGGAATAGATGTTAAAAATGCAACTATGATGGTTATTTATGATGCAGAGCGTTTTGGTCTTGCCACACTTCATCAATTAAGAGGAAGAATTGGAAGAAATTCACTAGACTCAACATGTGTGTTAATTGGAAGTGAAAAGAATGAAAGACTTAAAGTAATGTGTGAAAGTAATGATGGATTTTATATAACAGAACGCGACTTTGAAATGAGAGGAGAAGGGGATTTATTTGGTGTTAGACAAAGTGGAGATATGTCATTTAAAGTTGCTAATATTAAACAAGATTATAAAATATTATTACAAGTAAGAGATGATGTAAAAGAATTTATAAAATCTAAAGATTATTTAAACTATGATTGTTATAAAGAATTTATAAATAGTTTAGAATCAATAGACTAGTTGTATATTTTTAAAAATAAAGTATATTATTAATTGAAGGAAGCATTCTTTGAATGCCTTTTCTTTTTATATTAAAATAAGTCAATTATAAAAACGGGATTTTTAATGAAAATTAACTCACTAATTTACATATTTAAAGATAAATGGTATAATTTACATGTTGAGGGAAAAGGTATGAAAAAAATTAAAAATTATTTTAAAGATTATATTAATTCCATAAAAAGATTTGGAAGAGATATTAAAAAATATAAAAATTATATTTTATACGCAACTTGGGCAGAATTAAAAACTGAAGTAATTAATTCTTATTTAGGTTGGGCATGGATGGTTTTAGAACCACTTGCTTTTATGTTAATATATGTTTTTATCGCAGGGGTTATATTTAATTCAAAAGTAGAATATTTTCCAGTATTTGTATTTATTGGTCTTTCTATTTGGAATTTCTTTAATAAAAATGTAGTTGCAGCAGTTAAATTAGTTACAACAAATAGAGATACAGTTACCAAAGTATACTTACCAAAGTTTGTATTATTATTTGTTAAAATGGGAGTAAACTTATTTAAAATGATAGTATCATTCATATTAGTAGGTATATTTATGATTATATATAAAGTACCTGTAACATGGAATGCACTTTGGTTTTTCCCAATTATAATTTCAGTAATAATACTTACATTTGGAGTTTGTACATTTATGTTACACTTTGGTGTTTTTGCAGAAGATTTAACAAATTTAACAAATATATTTTTAAGAATGATATTTTATATGACTGGTGTTTTCTATGATCTTGCAAGTAAACTTGAAAAACATCCGGCTTATAGAACATTACTTTTAAAATGCAATCCACTTGCAAGTTTTATTCACAATATGAGACAAGTTTTAATATATAGTTCAAGTCCAGATTATAAATGGATAGGAATATGGTTTTTAATAGGATTATTTTTAAGTATAGCTGGAGTTAGAAAAATATATAAATATGAAAATACATATGTAAAGGTGATGAGATAATGAAAAAAGATAATAAAGAAATAGCAATAAGTGTTAAAGATTTACATGTGTATTATAGAGATATGAAAAGATTCTCATTAAAAAAAGGACTTAAAAATAAGGGAACAGGTAAATTATTTAAAGCGATAAAAGGAGTATCATTTGAAGTTCCTAAAGGTCAAATACTTGGTATATGTGGTAAAAATGGTAGTGGTAAGTCAACTCTTTTAAGAGCAATATCTGGAATATTTTCGCCTGATTCTGGAAGTATAAATTTACATGGTAATTCAATTTCATTACTTTCAATTGGGGTAGGTTTTCAAAAGCAATTAACTGGATATGAGAATATATATTTATCAGGAATGTTACTAGGTTATCAAAAAGAAGAAATCGCTAAAAAAATAGATAGTATTATAGAATTTTCTGAACTAGGAGATGCAATATATAAACCAGTAAGAAGTTATTCAAGTGGAATGTATTCTAAACTTGCATTTTCAATTACTGCAATACTTGAAACAGATATTATATTAATAGATGAAGTTTTAAGTGTAGGAGATGTACATTTTAAAGAAAAAAGTTATAATAAAATGAAAGAACTTATTAGTGATGAATCAAGAACAGTTGTAATTGTTTCTCATAGTACAAATACAATATGTGAGCTTTGTGACAAGGTTATTTGGTTAAATGATGGAGTTATCAAAGATGAAGGAGATCCAAAAGAAATTATGAGTAAATATGAAGAATTTATGAGAGAAGAAGCATAAGTTCTTTTTTTCTTAATGAAAAAATTGTATAATTAAATAGGTGAATATATATGTATGTTTGTAATTATTGTAAAAGAGTTTTAAAAGATGTCTATGAAAAATGTCCTGGATGTGGTAGTAGTTCATTTAGTACAAAATCATATTTAGGTGAAGTTGTAATAAAAGAACCTCCAAAAGATGGATATAAAATAAATACTAAAAATTATAAAAAGAAAATAAAACATTTAAATATTGCAATATTTATAAGCTTTTTAGCTATGATTGGTTTAATGATTATATTTTTCCCTTTTATAATAATGCCTGCTTTAATTTCTATTATGGTAATAGTAGTTCTTACAAAAGAAAAAAATAAAGTTAAAAAGAATATTAAGAGAGTAGAAAAATTATGTAAAAAGGGTGTTTTAGTTAAATGTTTAAAATATAATGTTGTAAATACTGGAACAATGGTAGCAGGTCATTATTATAAATGTATAGAAGTAACTTATAAAAATGCATTTGGTGTTGAAATTCCACTGTATAGTGAAACAAAGTATGATATTGAAAAACATAAAAATGAAACAGTTGATTTATTAATTGATCCAGATGATTATTCAAATTACTTTATTGATTATGAAATTTTTTAGGAGGGCACTATGTATAAATGTAATTATTGTGGAAGACATTTAAAAAAGAAATATAATAATTGTCCAGCATGTGGAAGCAATTCATTTAAAAAAATTAATAATATTGGGCAATATGTTATAGAAAATCCACCAAAAGATGGATATAAGATAAATATAGAAAATTATAAAATTCAAAAGAAACCTGGTAAATTTATTCTAGCAATTGGAATATTTATTTTACTTTATGTAGTTGGATTTGTTTCAGTATTTGTATTTTTAGGTTCAGGTGATAAGATAGACATATTTAGTATAGTATTTATACTTTTTGGATTAATATTTTTAATCGCAGGATTTAAAACATTCTATGATATTTATAAAGAATCTAAAAAAATTACAAATCCAGTTAATAGAAATATTAAAAAAGTAAAAGAACTTTCTAAAAATGGAATATTAATAAAAAATTTAAATTATAAAATAAAACCTATAGATAAAAAAGTAAATGGACCATTAACAGTTTATAAAATACAAGTAATATATGAAGTAGAAAAAGGAAAAACTAAATGTTTTGAAAGTGAACCAAAATATTTGACTGCGCTTGGTAGAGATGATGGTACAGTTGATTTATTATTAGATCCAAATGATTATTCAAATTATTTTATAGATTTTGAAATATATTAGTGTAAAGGGTTTACACTTTTATATTGCATAAAAATAAATATTAAATATAATATTTTCAAAGGAGAAAAATATGATATATGATATTATTGTAGTAGGAGCAGGTCCAGCAGGAAGTACATTTGCAAGAGAAGTGGCTAAAAGTAATAAAAAGATACTAGTTATAGATAATGAAAATATCAAAAATAAAAAGCCTTGTGGAGGTTTACTCGCACCAGATGCACAAAAAGAATTTGCACATTATGATATAGTAATTCCATCTGATGTTCTTGTGAGTCCTCAAATATTTTCTGTTAAAACAATGGATTTAAATACTCATTTAATTAGATATTATCAAAGATATTATCTTAATATGGATAGATATAAATTTGATAAATATTTAGTTTCATTAATACCTAAAAGTGTAAATATAGTGAATGGAAGATGTATAGATATTGTAAAAGAAAATAACATATTTATACTTAAAATAAAAAATGGAAATGGAGTAAAATTATATAAATCATATAACATTATTGGTGCTGATGGATGTGCATCAATTGTTAGAAGAAAGTTTTATAAAGATAATGTTTATAAATATATGGCAATACAAGAATGGTATAAATGTAAAGATAAAAGTAATTCATTTTATTCATGTGTTTTTGATAAAAAAACTAGTAGTAGTTGTTCATGGTTAATTCATAAAGATGAATATTTAATTTATGGTGGTGCTTTTGACTTAAAGAATTCTAAAGAAATGTTTAGTAAACAAAAAGAAAGATTATCTAAATTTTTAAATATTGATTTAAAAAACATATATAAAAAAGAAGCATGCCTTGTTTATAGACCAAAACATTTTTGTGATTTTATTACTGGTAAAAATGGTGCATATTTAATAGGTGAAGCTGCAGGTTTTATAAGTGCAAGTTCATTTGAGGGAATAAGTAGCGCAATTAAAAGTGCAGATATACTTGCTAATATATTTAATAATTATAGCAAAACAAATAAAGTTACTAATAAATATAGAATTAAAACAATTAAACTTAAAATAAAATTAAGATTAAAAGTAATTAAAAGATGGTTTATGTATAATGAAATAGTTAGATATTTTATTATGAAAAGTGGAATTAGTAGTATTAAATTAAAAAAATAAATGATATACTTATTATATATAAAAGGAGTTATTAATGAATATATATGATTTTGACAATACAATTTATAATGGTGATACTAATGTAGATATAATTCTATATTCTTTAGTAAGACATCCATTTAAAGTTTGTAAATCATTGATTAGTACAATTCCATTGTTTGTATTATATAAATTTAAAAGGATTCCTTTTAAAAAACTAAAACAAACTATGTTATCATTTTTATTTAAAATAGATAATTTAGATAATTATTTAGATAAATTTACTCTAAAACACATGAAAAATATTAAAAAATGGTATTTAGATAATCAAAAAGAAAATGATACTGTGATGTCAGCATCATATGAAATATGGGTAATAAAATTTTGCAAAAAATTAAACATTAAAAATATTATAGGTACTAAAACAGATAATAATGGAAAAATAATTGGAAATAATTGTAAAAGTGAAGAAAAAATTAGAAGATTTAGAGAAATATTTAATAATGTTGAAGTAGAAAATGCATATAGTGATTCAATGGATGATAAGCCAATGTTTGATATAGCTAAAAATGCTTATTTAGTAAAAAAAGATAAATTAATAAAATATAAATAAAGACGTTAACCGAAAAAGGTTGACATCTTTTTAATTTTGTTGTATATTATTTAACGTTAAGGAGGAAAAAATGGCTGTTAAAATTAGACTTAAAAGAATGGGTGCTAAAAAAAGACCTTATTACCGTTTAGTTGTAGCTGATTCAAGAGCTAAAAGAGATGGTAATGTTATTGAATCTATAGGAACTTATATGCCTTTAGAAGCAGAAAAATTTAATGTTAATAAAGAAGCTGCTTTAAATTGGTTAGGAAAAGGAGCACAACCTACAGATACTGCTAGAAATATTTTAAGTGAAGTAGGTATTATGGAAGAATTCCATAATTCTAAAAAAAATAAATAATGAGTTTAGTAGATTTTTCTGAATTAATTGTTAAAAGACTTGTTCAAGAACCAGATCTAGTAAAAGTACAACTATTTGAAGGCGAAGAAGAGGATACTATAGAAATACTTGTTTCTGAAAATGATATGGGTAGAGTAATAGGAAAAAAAGGTAAAATAGCAAATAGTATTAAAACATTAATTCAAGCAAAAGCTTACAATGATGGAAGCAAAAAAGTCAAAGTAAACATAGATTCATTTTAAAAAGACCTTATGGTCTTTTTATTTTGATATTTTATCTATGTTCTTTTAATACTCTATGTCTTGTTTCTTCATCAAGTGGTTGCATTAAAATACCACAAGAAACTAATCCAGCAATACCAACAAGTACATAAACAATATTTGATAAAAGGGAATCTGCACCAAATATTAAAGAAACTAAGTTAACATTGAATAAACCAATAAGTCCCCAGTTAACAGCTCCAATTATAACAAGAACTAATGCAATTTTATATATAGTATTCATGGTTCCTCCTTTAGTAATATTATGAACAGTTAATAACTAATTATACGTAAAATAAAAAAGATTACAATTTTGGTAATCTTTTTTTGTACCATGGTAATAATCCAATCCTTTCTGGATTATGTATTGGAAGTTGCCAGAAATAATAATCTGGGAAATTATTTCCTTCAATAATACCAGGACCTTTAGGCCCAATATAGACATCCCAACCAACAAATTTAACTTCTGGTACTTCAAGGGCTGCTTTTAAACACATATCCATTGCTTCTTTAAATAAAGGTATTTTATATCCTTCGAATTTAATATGAGTGTAAGGATGCTCTGTATATATTTGTCTATGTTCAGTTCTTCCATATTTTACTAAAGTTCCTGTTTCTAAGTTTACTGGTATATTAATTCCATCAAAACCTAAATTATCAACAAAGTGTCCTCCATTTCCAGCCTTAAAAGCTGCATAAACAACTTCTGGTTTACCATTTGTTACAATAGTTTGAATTCTAACACAGTTAATTGAATTTGGATGCATTAAAGCCATATCTTTATGTTGGATTGCTTGTTCTTCACATACACCAAAATTCTTTTCTTTTACATAATTATATAAATCTTCAACTTTTTTATAATCTTTTACTTTAAGTTTTTCAATTCCTTTTCCGCTATCACCATCATCTGGTTTTGCAAATATATATTCCTTATTTTTAACAAACTTTTTAAATTCATCTAATGAGCAAGTGTGCATATTAACAAATTCTCTACCCAAATATTTTTTAAATCTTTCATTAAACTGACTTTTTTTATCAAATAAATCACTAAATTTTGGATCATTTAACATATTTAACATTTTTTTATTTTTAAATCTTGTTACAAATGTTTTTCTTTTATCATGTTTTATATTATAAAATTCAAATATATCATAATCATTATATCCTGCGCCATATCTTAACGCACATATTCCTATATCAAAAAATAAACTAACTTTACTAATACCAGTTTTTTCATGAATTGAATTAATAACATTATTTAAATTTTTAAATTTTGCTCCGCTTAAAACTCTAAGAGCGTAAGGTACTTTCATATAATCATCTCCAATAAATATTTTACATTAAAATAGTTATTTATTTCAATATTATTTGAAATATTTCTATAATATTTTTTATGACAAAATATTATATTTTTATAACAAATTAATTGTATTAAATAGTGAAAACATGATTAATAATAATCGTTATATAGTTATATATAATGAAGTATGGTGGTAAATAGTATGGATCCAATTAAAGTAGGTAACTATTTAGCAAGTTTAAGAAGAGAAAAGAATTTAACTCAAGAAGAACTTGCTGAAAGAATTAATGTTAGTAGTAAAACAGTTTCTAAATGGGAAGTAGGAACTAACATTCCTGATACAAATTGTTTGTATAAGTTAAGTAAAGAATATAATGTACCAACACAAGATATATTAAATGGTGGTATTATACAAAGTGAATCAGAGAATAATGATTCAATTAAAAATGGTATTAATTTTTATAATAAATTATTTAAAAGAAAATTTATCAAAATATTAGTATTAGTTATCATTGGTCTAGTTACAACTTTTTCAATACTTTATACAATAAGTAATTATAATAAAGTTCATGTGTATGATATTGATACAAATGATGAAACTTTTCATGTTAAAGGATATCTAGTTTTTAATTCAAAAGAAGCTATATTTATGATAGATAATATTAGATTTCAAGGGGATAATGCTGGAACAAACATAGTTAACAATTTAATATATTATAAACTTTCTATTAGTTATAATGATATAATGCATTTTAAAAGTGAAAAGGAATTAAATGATAATATAATATTTTCTGATATTCTTGATGATATAAAAGTATCATTTACAATTAATACTAAAGAATATCATTTAAATAAAAATGAATTAAATAATTTTTATTTAAATATAAGTATTTTGGATGCATACAATCAAAGTTATGAATATAAAATTAGATTAAACATGAAAGAACATTTTTCAAATAATAAAATTGTATATTAAAAATGAATTCAATCTTAAAGTGGAGTTAATTCAACTTTAAGATTGTTTTATTAAATCAATGATTTTTATTAAATAATTATTTGAAAGGAGGTAAAATGAAGAAGATAGTGTTATCTTTTATTGCTTTATTTATAATGATTCCATTTGTTATAAGAGCAGAAGAAGTTAATAATGAAAATGAATTAGAAACTGTATTATCTGAAACAACTAAATATTATAAAACTATTACTTTTAATGATTCTGTATGTGTGGCTGGTTTAAATAATTTATGTAATAATTCAGTAACTTATGAGGTTTCAAAAGAAGAATATGATAGTGCTCCTCAAATTGAGGTACGTAGCGTTAGCGACGGACTTATTGAAACTGCCTATAAAAAATTAACATCGACAATTATACAAAGCGGAACTCGTTATAAATATAAGGCAAACTTGAATTGGAAAACTATTCCAAGTACACGAAGTTATGACATTATGGGTATCGGATTTTATGGTAGTGTAAAAATATGGGATGATGATCTATTCTTTGAACAAAATTATACTAAAAATGGATCAAATTACACAACATATTCGAACTATCCACAAGTATTTTCTAATGGTGGAGGATGTTCTTTTGCACTTCCTAGTGGGACATTAACTGCGCTTAGTCAGCAATTATATTTCTACGTTGAGAAAAATACAACTGCCACTATAATTCAACAATTGGCTGCTGCTGATTATGCACATGCAACAAGCACTATAAGCCTTAATAATTCTAAAAAGTATACAATTGGTGCTGCTGGAATATCTCATAATGGAAATAGTTCTTATTATGATGCTATGAATACAGCTGATGCATACTGGTATGGTACTTGGTAGTAAGTAACAATTAAAAAAATACACTATACTGAATTTGTATTTATATCTATTTAATTAATATTTTAGAAATATATAATGTTTAATGATATTATATGTTACCTTATGCACACAAACTAAAATATTTATTTAAATAGATAAGAAAAAATACACTAAAGTATCTAAACTATTAAAAATATTTAAAAATAAATTAGTTTATTAATATTACTAATTGTGCACACAAATAATATTTTTAATAGAACAATGAGACAAGTAAAAAATGCTTGTCTTTTTTTGTAATATTAAAAACATATAAAAATATAATTTATTAAAGAGGGAGGAATAAATATAAAAAAAGTATTTTTAATATTAGCTTCATGTTTATTATTATTTGGTTGTTCTAAAACAGATTCTAGTAAAGTGGTATCAGAGTTTAAAAAAGCAATTAATACTGATAAATATGAACTAGTAGGACAAATGGATATTGTTAGTAATGAAGAATTATATCATTATGATGTTACTGTTGATTACATGGAAGGAGATTATTATAAAGTTAATCTTATTAATAAAGATAATAAACATGAACAAGTGATCTTAAAAAATGAAGATGGTGTTTATGTTATAACACCGGAACTTAATAAAAGCTTTAAGTTTCAAAGTGAATGGCCATATAACAGCAGTCAAGCATATATATTATCATCATTACTAAAAGATTTAGAAAATGATAGTGAAGTATTATATGAAGAAAGAGGTGAAGATTTTGTACTTACATCAAGTGTAAATTATCCTAATAATAGTTCTTTAGTAAACCAAAAAATTACATTTGATAAATCATATTTACCTAAACAAGTAGAAGTTTATAATAAAGAGGGTATAGTAAATATAACACTCAAAATATCTAAATTAGATTTTAAACCGAATTTTGATAAAAATAATTTTGATATTAAAAGTACTACATCTAGTGAAGTAGCAAGTGTTAATAAAATAGACTCAGTAGTATATCCTATGTATTTACCTGAAGGAACATTGTTTAAAAATGAAGAAACAATTAAAACAGATAATTCAGAAAGAGTAATACTTACCTTTGCAGGAGATAAATCATTTATCTTAATTGAAGAAGCAAGTAAAGCACCGGATGAATTTGAAGTTACTACAACAAGTGGAGAACTTGTATTTTATGAAAATGTTTTAGGTAATTTAACAGGAACAACTCTAAATTGGACTCAAGATGGTAAAGATTACTATATAATAAGTGAAAATTTAACAAATGAAGAACTTTTAAAAGTAGCATCATCAACTTCAGCTGTTGCTTTGACAAAGTAAAATTGTTAATAAAGTGTTAGGAAACTAGCACTTTTTAAATTAAATAAAATTTTTAACAAAAGAATGTTTACAAACACATGTTTGTGTTATATAATATAAATAATTAACTCATGAGTAAAAAAAATAGTAAAATTAAGGAGGTATATTATGAATCAAGATAAAATGCGTTTAGTAAACAAAATATTTAATAATGAAACAATTAGAACAGTTTG
>Ga0247609_10000493_pt1 | contig 55034 bp, 68 predicted proteins | sample 172DNAGHGlowgp2_FD_193487 | JGI IMG/M metagenome (GOLD analysis project Ga0247609, IMG submission 193487) | Sheep rumen microbial communities from Palmerston North, Manawatu-Wanganui, New Zealand - 1728 DNA GHGlow gp2 | ecosystem: Host-associated > Mammals > Digestive system > Stomach > Rumen ... | reverse complement strand
GGATTTGCCATAATCTATTGTTCTTGCTGCAAATATAATAAAAATAATTCAATAATAAAAATATTTAACATTTATTAAATTATTCCGGTACGTACCTTAACTCAATGGTAGTCAAGTCAGTATCTATATTTATTGATATTTCTTCTATGCTTCCGTCGCCTATTTCTGTTCTAATTTGGCTATAAGGCGTAACAGCCACATCGGTTGCGGAAAACTCAATATCATGCTTCATACACTTAATTATGCCATTAACGACAAGTGATATGTTGTTATTATAAGAAATCTTATTTCCCGGCATGTCGAGCATATAATGCCTAATAAGCTGATTCCATGATGCATACCAGTTTTGAGGATATACATCATAAAGCCTGTTAAACTGTATTTCGCTCTTCAGTTGCCTATGGACAATAGGCACCTTGCCATCTTTAGCCATAAGAAGAACAAAGCCGTCATTTGAGAAGTCATCAGGCATAAACAGCATATAGTCTACATCAGTAGTAAAGCCGTCTACATTAATTTCCTCTGTTTTATCTTTCTGTATGTAGTTATTATTAATATCTACGTGCAAATTACCCATAGAATCAGTCACGTCGTCCATCCAGGCAAATTCATACCTGGAAGCAAGATTGGCCTTATCGTATTCCAGTTCCTGTTGACAGTATAAAACTGGTTTCTTATTAAACTTATCGGCTTTTTGAGTCAAGTCTAGTTGAACAGACGGATTCGAATAGCTAAAGCCATTTATAAAATACGAAATATGCTCAATCCTAAACCGGTTTTGTTCATCAATAAACCAATAACACCTAAAACAGTCTCTAAGCATATCAGTGATTTGCTTAAATTTAATTTCAGCTTTCTGTGCTGCTTGGTCATATTCGCCTTTTAGGATATTTGTCTTCTGAGTGATATACACGTCACAGCCACCAAGAGCACTCGCTGTAGCACCTGAGTGGCCATACAAGAATTGACTATACTCAGCAGTTTTTTCATGAGTAATAGAAGGGTCTATTTGCTGTAATAAGACCTTTATTACGTCTGCTATATGATAACTGTTACGAAGCATATATTCCTTATAGCTTTTTGCACACCAAGCTTCAAAACCTGCTTGAGGAGCATACATCTCATTAAGCAATATCCACAACGATGTATTGGCCCATGAGTTTCGTGCCAACGGGTATACGTAGCTATTCCCATACACCGTGGTCGATGGAGCTATGAAGTATTCACCAATTTCATTTATACCGTATGCAGTTGGAGTATTTACTACGTTTTTATTCTGAAATATTTTAACAAAAGAGTCCGGGTCATCAAAGCCTGCTAAGCCAATACACTTCTTATAGTTACGGCGTGGAGTAGCGAAGTCATCATAAGGTAAATCATGAGTAACTTCTCCTGTACTAAGCTTGTCTATGTCACATAACAATCGACCCCATATCTGATACTCAACAACAAACTCGCCAAGATTAAACTGTTGTGGCAAAGGAGTTCTCTGAGGAACAGGTGGATTATATGTAGTCGTCATTGGATATAAGTTTTGACCTTGAGCCAAGATAAATTGGCCTGTATCTTTACCATACCATTTGTCTGACTCATACATTTTTACTATGTTCCAAGGAAGTCCACGACCTTGTTCATCGTTATCAAAATATATACATATCTTATAGGTATCATACATAAATAGACCAACATTTTGTTGGCTTCCAGGAGCAGGTTTATAGCCAATGCTCGTTCCATCACTCATAAGTAATACTTGACGTGTAGTACTTATGACGTCATTAGCATTTCCTACTTTTTCGAACTTAATGAAACAGTGATATTTTGTATCTGAATATGGTTCTTTGCCATTATACGACTCCCATGTATCTGAATCCCACAGGCCCATAAAAGTGGCGTTAATGCCATAATTAAAGCCTGTAAGGTCTACTTCCACATACTTAGGGCCTTTGTGGAAAAAATACCTATTCTGAAGCTCATTGGCATTATCTACAATATCTATTACTTCAGACTCCCAATAGGTACCACCTGAATAACTTGAGATAGTATTCTCACCTTGCATGTATATTTGTAAAATACTACGCTTAGTGAGTGTAAGCGGAGTAATTCGCGGCGCCAGCTTAATCAAATCATAAGTATTCTCAAAAGCATCAAGAATCTTAGTGTAGGCATCTTTGTATTTCAGACCAAGCTCAACTGATTTTTTACATCTGTCAAATTTGCAGTCAGATTTGGTAAAAGTAGCTGAGGCAAAAAGGCTATTGTTTCTATATACTTCAAACGATATTTGGTCTTCAAGCGTAAAGCTATTTACAAGTTCGAAGTCAGAACCAAATAAGTTTATTTTGCCATCAAGTGACTCTCTGAAAAAAGCCTGCTGAGACTCTTTTTTGTATTTCTTTTTGAGCTGTTTATAATGAGGAATAACCTTATAGCTAATAGCATATTCACATATAGCAAAATCATTAAGTAAAGTATGCTCAAAATCAAAAGCTATGTAGTGAGTACCTTCAGGTATAGAAGCTTCAAAATTTGAAGCTGAATCACTTGACACGAGAGTAGAACCAAGATAATTGCCATTACTACTCCACCTCAAAAGATATGCTTCCGTATACTGAATAGGAACAGTAACTTTTATTTTTGAGGCTCTTGACACAGCAAAACGCTCAATAACTGCAGCACCTTCAGGCACATTAGAATTAAGTAACTCTCCGCTATCAAGCTGATACCAAAGATTAGAATATATAGTGCCCTCACCCTGTTTTGACAGGTAAAATGTATTCTTCTGTTCCATATCAATGAATTCGTCTTGTTACATTACCTTGTTTCTCGACCACAGTGCCATCGGGCAAAGTGTAAGTTTGATATTCGCTATTGCGCTTTAAGGCTCTTACATCTTCCTCAAGGCGCGACAAGTCTATAGGACGTTCATACATCTGTACATTTTGAGCAAGTTCATCTCCAGTGCTAAAGGCTGTTCCGAACTTATCTTCAAACGTGCCTTTGTTAAGGCTCTCAATAATATCAGGAAGAAGCTTCTTGTACTTACGAGTATTGCGCCTATTGATAATAGCCATAGCCTCGCCTCCTTCAGCTCGCATGTTCTTACCGCGAGAATTTCGTGTTTGCAGGTCAATATCGTGTCCTGAAGCATGAGAACCTCCTTGCAGGAATTCAAGACCACCTTCGCCATATTCTTGCGCAGAAGCTTTAGATATTTGGGCTGCTTTAACTTTAGCCATAGCAAACGATGTCCACATAGCTGCAATAGCTGCAATAGCAAGAGCCGGACCAACAATAGGAATCTTGGAGAATGCACTCCAAAGATTAGCCGATGCTGTAACAAGCGATGAAGCCTGAGTGATAGTATCAATGCGTTCTTGTTTACGCTGAGCATCTTCAAGAATTTTCTGCTTCTGAGCCTGGTTCTTACGCTCAAGCTGGAGTTCTTTCTTGGCTGTTGCCACGTTATTAGCATAGCCGTTGTTACGCGCTTCAATTTCAGCCTCATAAGCAGATTGAGCAGCATCAACTCTTTGCTCTGCGAGCTCTACGGCCTTTTCAGCTGCTTTAACTTCTGCATCTATGATTGACTTGATATTGTCAATTATAATCTTAGTAGCTTCAGATAAAGCTGCAATCTGGTCATCATCGAAACCAAGCTTAGTAAGCAAAGCACCACCTACACCCTTTTCAGATATGAGGGTGATAAAATTGTTGGCCTCTTTGATTTTACGCTCAATGGTCTTAATCATAGCTTCAGCCTGTTTAATCTGAGCCTCAGACCAATCAAGACCTCCTTCCTCGGCTAATTCTTTTAGCTTTTTCCAGCGCTCTCTTTCCTGATTAAGCCTGAATATTGTCTGCTCGTTTTCGCTGTGCTTAACAATATTAAACTCAGCCTCTGCTTGAGCTTGAGCTTGGTCAAAATTGTTAAGTAACGTTTGACCAAGTGCCAACCGTTCACGCCTCTTAAAAAGCTTTTTAATGTACTCTTCATCTTCGCGCTCTTCTGCTTTTTTAAGCTTATTTTCAAGTAAAGCAATCTGAAGCTCTGTTTCATATTTACGCATCATGAGTAACAGTTCTTCTTCAGTGCCTTTTTCTACCAATTCAATTTCGGCATCGATTCCTCGTTTACGTATATCAAGAATCTTCTTGTCATACTCGGCAGTAATTACTTCGCGCTCACGTTGATAGCGGGCTCTTTGCTCAGGAGTCATTTCACCTGTTACAACGACCTCGCCACCTTCTGATGTAGCGGCCTTTGTGATATACATTGCCTCTTCATCATTGAGCTGTTGCAACCTAAGCTCTTTTTCTTTCTTGATGCTGTCGGTAATAATATCCTCTCGCCATTTCATTGCTTGGCGAAGAACATTGGCCTTATCGCGCTCGCGCTCGTATTCAAGGTTGACCAAATCAATATCAAGCTTGCGCTGAGTATTGATAATAATTGCCTCAATTTCCTTTTGCTGCTCTTTAATTTGTTCCTTTTGCTCTTTGGTCAAAGGCTTATATTTACCATCTTTATTTTCAAGAAAATCCTGATTCTTACGAAACTTTTCTTGCATCTCACGGATAGTTGCATTTGCTTGGTCTATGGCCTCAATACGGCGTTTTTTAAACTCGTCACGCTGCAGTTCGGAAATGCTCAGCTCATACTTTTTACGAATAGCAAGGTCGTTGCGCCAAATAGTATCTGTAAGGTCACGCTGTCTCGGGTTGCGCTCTCTGTCTTTATTATCTCGACCGTATTTGTGTGAGTTTTCAATACCAAGACCTTTTAATGAGGCCTTAGCTTCTTTTTCATAAGCACTAGCTAAATCAAAATATGCATCTGCATCAGCTTCTGCTACTTTGGCTTCCTCCTTAAGATTTTTTATTCTTGCCTGCCTATATGTTTCAGGACCTATTTGATTTGCAAGCTGTATACCCGACGTGTTAACATTGCCGGCTTCATCAGTAGCTCTAAGGTTACTTTGAACAAACCAGTTTTTAACTTGGTCGCCAAAGCTTGGTCCTTTTTTTGATTCTGCTTCAGCTTCAGCTTCTTTTTTCAAAGCCTCTTCATATTTTTCAGCTGCAAGTTTCATGGCTGCAGCAGCTTTTGCTCTGAGTTTTAAGGCCTTAACTACAGCCTCGGTATTATCCACAAATACATTTTCTGCGTCTGTGACATTTCGTATAGAAACATCGAGCTTATCAAACTCGGTCTTGTTGTCTTTAATCCATTGCAACTGCTCTTTCTTAGTAGAAAGATTTTGCCATTCTTGGGATAGCTTTTTAAGTGTTGTTATATTCTGGCCATAAGAGCCATTTGTCTTCTCAAGCTCTTTGTTAATATTATCAATAGCTTCAGCTTGACTTATTGCAGCTGCTTTACCTTTAAACAGTTTGGAAACCCAGTCAATAATAGCTTTACCGTGCATTGAAAGAACAGTCAAGCCAATAACAAGAAGAGTATTCCAACTGAATAATGCTTTAGCTATAGAGCCAATAACACTTTTTGTCTGTTTTCCTTCTGCAATAGCTTTTTTGTTTTCGGCTCTAAGTTTGTTAATTTCGTCCATCAAAATAGGTATATTGTTAGAAATACCTAAGAAGAACGTATTCATAGAAACAGCCGCAGCAGGAAGCTCACGAACAACCTGTGAAACAGAAATACCAAGGCCGTCCCATGACCTAGCATAATTACCGACTGATAACCTATGATTACCTACAGCTTCTTGCATCTTTTGCATCTGAACATATAATGCAAGAGTCTCAGCCTCGAGCTGTTTTCCTGCCTGAGTGGCATAGCGCTCTTGTTCGCTCATCTTGTTAAGCTTAATCTTATTAAGCTCATATTGAGCAGCAAGAGCATTATATGAACCAATCGCAGAGTTATTCAATTGAGCCGTTAATTTGGCTATTCTATTGGCTTCTTGTGCCTGAAGATTATACTTATAAGCTTCTTCTCGAGAGGCTGCTTGCGCGGCTGCCAATTTCTGCTGTGCTTGCGCTACCTCGTCAATAGAAGTTCTATGCACTCGTGTCGTTTGCATTAACTCGTTTATTTGACGCTTAAGCTCAAGAAGCCGTCTACCTTCTTCACCTCTTAAATAATTGAGCTTTTGCTCAGCTTTTTCAACAGCTGATAAATTCTGAACATGCAATCTAAGTTGGTCATCAAGCTCAGCAAGACGAGTTTTTAAACCGATAATGCTATCAAGCAATTGGCCGCCAAGTTCTCCACGCTGTTGCTCTTCACTAAGCGATTTCCACAAAGCTATTTGCTCATTAAGCTCAGACTTAAGCTTGTCATATGAACCAGCAAGGGCTTCAGTTTGGCGTTTAACATCGACGGTGGTTTTATTCTGCGAAGCAGTCTGAGCTTTAAGCCATGCTACCTGCTTACCAGTATCAGACATAGCAAAGCTTAATTCCTTTTCGGCACGAGCTAATCGATTAGCAGCAATAGCTGCATCATCAATTTCGCCCTTGCCTTCAGCAGTAGCAGCGCTCATCTTGCTAAGATGGTTAATAATCTCTTTGGCACCATTCTTGATAACATCAAGAGTAGCACCATAGGTCTTATTAAGCTCATCAAGCTGGCCAATAAGGACCTTTATGGAATCATCGGGACTGATAAGGTCCTCATATCTTATTTTGCCGTCGTTGTCCATAATTATTTTTTGCTATATGCTTTCTTTTTTGCTTCTAACTGCTTAGATATATTGGCAAGAGTACTATAAAAACTCAAGACTGTCATCTCTTTGGCTACCATATGAGCCTCTTGGCTAATAACCATGCAAGCACTTTCGAACTGCTTATCATATCGAACCTCAGCAGAATCTTTGCCTACAAAATTTTTAGGTTTGTATAAGCCAAAAAGGAAATTGTCTATTTCAGAAATCCGGTCTGAACTGTCTGTATCATTTACAATATCTTGCAACTGAAGCAGCGTTCGTTCTTTCAGCTTAGTATATGCTTCTTTCTCTCGAGCATTATCAAACTCACTTGGAAAATAAGTTTCTAACTCGGTCGAAAGTTTTTTTTTCAGCCCTGACAGAATGTCGATTAAAAAGCCATGAGGCACTTCATTCAAGTCTTGCAATATTTCTTGCAAATGACTGTCTGATAAGTCTTTTTGGTCTCTACCATTAATTCGAGCAATAAGAGTAGCAAAGGCCATATACTTAGGAGACACTCCGCTAACAATCATGTGCATGTTTTGCCTCATATTCTGAAGCTCTTGCATAGCATTTTTCTTATCGCCCTTATTAACATATTTTGCAATGTTAACTATATGGCTATCAACCGAATCGACATCCGAGCCTATTCCAGCATCGATGAGCAAATACTTATTGTATTTTTGAAAATTAACAATAGGCATCTCGTCGATACTATCGTAAAGCTCTAACTTGGTATTATTTATTATAATTGTTTTCACTGGCTTCGGGTTATAATTTATTACAGTTTCTCCCGATTCATATCTCAGTTAAACCTAAATATAAAGGATTATAAATTATATATTTAAAAGTTTGAGCGCGATAGAGAATGATTCTGGAATTCCTGCTTAAAGGTCATACTAAATACCTGGCGATAGGTACTGCGCAAAATGGAACCAAGATATTAAGCTCACATACTCCAAAAAGGAGCAGAAAGACATAACATACAAGGCCTGTCCAAAAACTAAGGCAAAAATCACAGTCGATGAGCTCAGCAAAAAGCTTTAACTCGTTTTCATCACAAAAGTTTCTCAGCTTTTCTCTGTTTCCAGATTTACCAAGATATAGAACAATGAAAGCAGCCAAAAGGGCCACAATGATTATTTGATATAACGCTGACATAATTCTCGAGTTGTCATAGTGAATTCAAATCGTAATCCGGCATAGGGGTGCATAAAGAACAGTTTATCAATGCTCTGAATATCTTCCCCTTTATAAGTATAAGTATTGTAGATTTTCTCAAGAGCATAGCCCTTGTAGATATTTTCAAAACGTTCGTAGATTTTAGTAAGCGTAAGACGGCCCTCACTTTTAATAAGACCAGAGCCTGTAAGCACCTGAACTATCTCGTTTTTAATCTCTTCAGTATACATAGCCTCAGCATCTGCATAGATTGTGTCAAGGTTAAGCCAGAACACAATCGCACCGCTGAATGTAAACTGAGGAAGTGACTGAACAACCTGAGTAATTTCCTGCGGGTCATAAATATCAAACCAGCAAAAATTACCATAGTTGTCATTTGGCAAAAGAGATGCATACTCTGAATTGCCAATATAGGCTGCTGGATAAATGAACTTACTGCCACCACTATTATGCTCAACAAGCTTATAGGCTCTACCAAAAGCATAGTTAAGCCACTTTAATTTACTCGTCAGAGAATCCTGAATATCCTGTATAATCTTGTCAAGAATAACAGGATTTTCTTTTCTTGGTATTTTTACGTTGCGTTCATTCATAAAGCAGCTTATTTCTCATTTTTTCAGCCAAACTTGGCCTAATATAATCTCTTATAAGCTCAGTTAAATTTTCGTCTGTAAGCCTGAAAATAGTTGTACCATAACGAGCTAATAAATACTTGGCTTTATCGTCTGTAGAAGTAACATAAAATCCTCCTTCATCAAACTCAACGTGCAAAGACGCATAGAATTCTCCGGTATCATTCAATGTTACTCTATCATAAGGTTGTCCTTTTTTCTGTTTAATCTGAATAGTTCGAGCTGTATATGGCTGATAGCTCATAATTTCAATGCCACGACCTTCTATACCTCTATTGTAAAGCTGGTCTCGTACAACCATCTCTATAATGAAGTCTTCATGCCTCATTATTTCTTCTCTAAGCTCTTCATCGAGAATATCTCTAAACTTTCTAAGCCTATAGGCGAGGTTTCCAATCGATGCATTAAAATATTTGGGCATTATACTACTTTGTACTTAATTCCATGATTAACACAGGGCAAACATACTCGGTCCATTCCTTCTGTGCTTACCTCAAGGGCTTTTAGCGAAAGTCCAAGCTGGTAATTCATGCCTGCCTGCTTCATAGAAGACGAATCGCCATCAATCTCATAAAGAATATCCGGCTTAGAGGCATTTATGCTATGTCTATTGGTTCGCACATTAGGATTGTAAGCAAATTCACGCAAAAAGTCAACAGCCAATGACTTTTGCAGATAGTCTTGAAACAAATTACGCTGAGCTATGATGAAATCAGTAATATCACACGAAACTGAAATATCAAGGTTCAGACCATAGTTTGTATCGTATGTATAAACGTTCTTCTCAATATCCCATAAATAAGGTTTTACGGTATTATGCGAATAGTCATTGTTGAAATCTTGGCCAAAAGTCGGAATAAGCTCAACGGCCTCTTCATTTACATAAAACGGATGGATTTCTATGTATTTTGACCAGATTCTCCACGTTTCGTGCTCATGCCTTGAGCACTCACTACACGGACCTTTCGACCAATCGCGGTTCTTACGAATAGCCTCACTACCTGCAGGTAAAGCGGTCTGCATATAGCAGATATACCAGCTACCACCAGCATCTATCTCATTAGTCTCATAAGGCAAACATAGCTCGACAGAAGGAGTAAACCACTCAATCGAATTGGCCTTAGTTTTCATAAAGGTTTCAGCATAATACGGTTCTGTTAAGCTTGAATGCATAACAAAAACAGTATAAGCTCCAATCCCTGTGAACTGAAGACCAATACGGTTGATTTTAGTGGTAACGCCTTTTGACCTAACAGGAACAATCTCAAAACCTACAAGATTCTGCTTATTCTTGATAGTATCAAAGATTCTACCAGTACCATCAAACAGTGTTTTCTTCTCGCATAGCACTTTATACGAGCCTTTAGCAGCCCTGCCATTCACATAGTGGCTAATAGCTCTCAATATACTGGCCTTTGTCTTTGTCTCTAACCATTCAGAAAATGGATATGTCTCAATCCAATATTCTGAGTCTGGGACAATATCTATACCAGAAGGCACATATTTGAGTGCCTTGTAGAGCTTGCCTTCGCTCTTTACCACTGTGCCTTTTACGTACGACTGCTCTGACGAGAACTCAGGGTAAGTTGTGTTCTTGAAGTCAGGCGCTATGCTCTGCAGATTCTGTAGAGTTAACAAAGGATGCGCATCCTGGTAATAAAGACCACTTTCGCTTTGCGTAAGGGACTCGCACAGTAAGCCATCAGAAGCATCATAGCTCTGTCTCCACCCTACAAGATGAAGCAAATTATCTTCTATGTCTTTTACTCTTATCATCGTCTCTACTTTTTAAGGAAACGAGGCACCCAGTTTCCCAGGCGCCTCGTACCCAAAGCCACAATAACAATTACGAATTGCTACCAGGTTTTAACGCCTTTGTGTAACTCAGCCATTCTTACTCTGCGGTGACCTGCTGAACGGGAAGACCGTAAGCAGCACCCTCGTTGGAAACGTTGAAGGCGAGAATGGGGCTAGCAAGAGCACCATTGCCAGAAGGAACGCTGTTGTACGGAGTAATGAATGCAATATCAACGGCAAAGCCGTAGTGCTCCTTGCGAGTACGAACCATATCGGCGGTAGCAGCACCAGCAATAGCGCTGTAATTGCCGACAGAATCGTAGAAGTAGGTGCCGCAAGGAATGTTGAGCAGAGGCAGAGTAGCAATGCCCCACTCGTGGCCGTCACCAGAAACGGTGCCAAGCAAGCAATCACGCTCGAAGCGAATCAGCATACCCAGCGAACCGGAGTTGATAGCATAGCCCTGAGCATACTTGCCCTCAGCAGCAGCGATGTGATTGGTGAAGTGCACAATCTTGTCGCTGTACTCGTTGCGCTTGTTCTCGATGTTGTACAGGTCCTTTTGTGTGAGCTTCTTGATGATGCTCTCAACACCTGCGTCACCGACAATGTGGAGCTGACCGTAGAAGTCGTTAGCGCCCATGATAACGTTCAAGTCACCAAGCATGTTCTCGCGCTCGGTCCACTTGGCGTTGATGGCATTACCGGTCTTGTCATACAGAAGCGAGTTCTTGATGACGTTGGTCTTAGCAGCAGCAAGCTTTGCAAGGGCAGCCTCGTCGAGGGTCTGAGCAAACTTGTAGATGTACTTCATCAACTTAGTCTCGAAGTCACGTTGGATTCCGATTTCGTTGTTCATGTACATAGCGGGCGTGATAGTGAAGCCGAAGGCGTAGGTCGCGAAGGTGATGCTGACCATACGCGAGGTGTTTTCACTATCAGCAATCGTCAGTTCACGAGTGTTACCGATAGTAATGCCTCCATCATAGTCGATAACAGGCGTTTCAAGAGTGTTGCCGATAGAGGTACGGGCCTTGGTCTTCAGCTCCTCGGTCAAGATGCCATTAGGGTCATTTGACTGGACGATAAAAGCGTCCAATGCGCCGTAACGACTCGGGCGGTACTCATACTTATCCAGATTCGACTTTGCGCGAATGTTCTGGATGCGAGTCAATACTAAACTCATAGTCTCAAATTATTTTAAATGTTAAACGTATGCTCTTAGATGTTGGCGCATTACCCTTTTACAACCACACCTTTTTTGTTCTTACCTAATAGGAAGCTCGGAAACATTGTTCTCATTACGAAGAGTCATCAGCTGAGTAGCAAACTCTTCGGAATCACGGGTCAAGCCGTTGTTCAACAGATAGGCCTCGATGGCTTTGTCAGCCTCAATCTGGGTCTTGACTCCTGACAAGTCAATTGCCGAAGAACTACCAGGTTGCTGCTGACTGCCAGGCTTAGTACCGGTGCCAGGCTGTTGCTTACCGGTGTCAATCACATCCTTAATCGACGTTTCCATGATGAGCTCTTGGAAAGTATAAGGATTGAGGTTGTTACTCGGGTTGTTCAGCACGTTACCGTCTGCACCACGGAATACAAGCCTCTGGCTGCCATCGGCCATCTGCTGGAACTCAGGTGTACCACGACGAAGCACCTCGTCCTTAGCGGCACTGAGGAGGGTCTTCTGGATGCCTTCAGGAATGTTGGCCTTGAACTTCATACCGGCAATAGCCGATGCAAAAGCATAGTCAACATGGGTTGTCTGAAGCTGGGTCTCAAGTTCGTGCTTCTTGTCGTCGAACTCCTTCTGCTTGGCGCTCAACTGATTCTGAAGCTGAGTGACTTGAGTGCGAGCATCCTTAAGCTGTTGCTTAATAGACTCGTCCTGAGTGCCGTCTGCAATCTGCTTCTCAAGCTTAGTGACCTTGGCCTCAGCATTTGTAAGCTTCGTCCTGGTCTCCTTAAGCGAATCATGGTCGGCTTTATATGAGTTGAGAACTCGCTTGAGATAATCATAGCTCTTCTCACCTGCATTCTTAGCCACACCTGTAATAGAGAGAATGTCATTGTCATACTGACCGTGCAAAGCACCAATCTTAGTGCCAATGACTGTGTTTTCATCGTTCTGCGACATCTCAGCGATAGCCTTAAACTGTTCTACAGTCAGACCTGAGAGCTGAGTGTTTTGCTGAAGCATTTCTACTGTTAACATGACTTTGGTAAAGTTTTACTGGTTCAACAATGCCTCGGCCTCGCCATAGGGGTCATGCAATACCTCGGTAATGGTATAGCCGAGCTGTTTAAAGTTCTTCTTGAAGAGCTGCCACTCTCCGTAGGTGAAGGACTGGCGGTTAGGAAAGTTGATTTCCTTACCGGTCTTAGGGTCAAAACGATTGCCTTGAGCAAGCATCAAGTGAACCATCTTCTCAGTACCCTTAGGCACCTCGAAAGCTGGTTTCTCGGAAGTTTCGGGTTCTTCACCTGCAAGCTCAATCTGCTCTTCTAAATCAACGATAGCCTCGGTGACCTCGTTAAGCCTCTGCTGCTGTTCCTGGCTGAAGGTTTTGCTGTTGGCCTTCTTTGCTGCCATCAGTTCCTCCTTCTCCTTGGTCAGTTCGGCCAACTGGGTCTGAAGCTGCTTTTTGGTCTTCTGTGACATAATCTAATAGCTTTTTGTTAATAATTGATATTTTGTCTTTGAGCGATTTGTTTATACCAAATGTTATAATGTTGATATTCTCGCGCTCGAAGCGGTCGATGTAGCTGCTGAAATTGAGCTTAAGAATAACTTTCTTCGGGTCAAGTAAGCCTTTGTCTGCTAACCTGAGTACTTCGTCGAGTGTTTTGTGAGGGTACGGTTCAAGCTGCTTAAGGATAAGCATGCGCTGCAGTACTTGTGGATTGTTTCGGTATTCTACCTCAATAATCTGTTGCACGATTGCGTCAAGCTCTGCTTCAGACATGCCATTCTTTTTTGCTAGCTCATACTTAGCGTAGAGCTCCTTAACCGTGAAGACATAAAACTCAGTGCCCCAGCTGATTGACGATGAAATGAACTCTTCGCCATAGCGTAATTTGCATATCGTGTCTTCCACGAATTTCTGAGCCTGTTCAAAATTAGTTTTTAAGCTGTTAAGAACAGATGTCTTACTTTCAAAGTTAGCGGCCACCTGGGTTTCGTTGATGGCTTCTTTCTCACTAACCGTACCCCCTGAGCCGACTACGGAAATGATAATATCATCTCGTAAGCGCTCACACTCTTGAACGTTGTACGCGAGGGAATCCTTGTCAACTGTGGTGATGCTAACAGGATTCCTCATATCTGCTACGCCTTCTGCCTGATTTGGTATAGGCACTTCGACAAATGAACCGGGTCCAGTGATACGCTTGGAGCTGCAGATGGGGCATCTCTCATAGGTTCCGTCTGGCAGCAACTTGTATTCACCTTTCTCATTTCTAAGAAAACCTCCGTCACAGTAATCACCTGTTTCGTTGTTTTCAAAGTTACAGTCAGCCTCATAAGCGCTGTAAATAGGATAAGGTGCGTACAAGTCTAAATGCTGCTTCGACAGAGCAAAGAACAGGTACCAATCCAAATTGCTAAGCTCCTTAGCGATAGGATTTTTCTTCAGGTCGGGCAACTTCTCATTTAACTGAGTTGACCAGAAGAATCGAGCTGGACAGAATCCAAGGCCATGCTCTACCTGAGAAACAAGTGACTTAATTTTAAGCTTATCGTCGTCAAGCTGATAAACACGCATGTAGGTGTCATCGAAAACGGCAATTTTGTTCTCAGGTTGTCTGAACATTACCCAGTGTAAGCATACACCGTCACATGTCTCGTAGTCAATCACATCGGTTATTTCTAACCAATAGAAATAAGGCTCGGGCCGGAATGAGTTTTGCTCAACGGGCAAGTCTACTACGAGAATACTGTTAGGCGATACTTGCATCTTTTTCCAGCCCTCTGTTTTCCAGACTTCAGGCTCGTGCAGATTGCTGATTCTATAGTTCGCCCAGTCTTCTTCAAGCTCAGTGTTTGAAAACTGATAAGAGGAAGAGCTGTTGCGGCTGTAGAATACACGCTCTAACTCGCGATAAACGTCTTCTACGACAGCGGAAGTAGGTAATGGGTATTTGAACAGCTGTACAAAGATATTATATTTGTCTTTGGGCAGCAGTGATTTTACCCAATCGAGGAAGTTGATGGCGGGGACGTTAACGTCAAATATGGAAATATTGGTCTCAGTGTGGAATCTGAGACGCTTCTGTAAAAGGTCTGCTCGTCTGATGGTCTGAGCTTTTTTAGGCCTTTCCAGAATTTCCTTTATTTGGCTTAAGTCTAATGCCATTTTCTTCGTCGTACCAATAGTCGCTGTCAGGGTCAATCATCCAACCACCGTTCTTCAATGGCCCGAGGTCTAACAGGCGCTCAGCATGCTGGATGCTGAAAGCCTGTTTTAAACCTGAGGCGGTGATTAAGGTTACTGTAGGTTGTTTCTTAATGCGGGCCATGGCTTATGCACTTGCTACGTTAACAAGGTCTGTCAGCGGATTGTAGTCCATATCTGACTGCTTGACAATCTTCAGGTCATCTGACCAGTTGGGCAAGAAGCTCCAACGGATAGAGTTGCTATCGGGCTCCTCATATCCACCAAGGTTCTTATCGCCCACGAAGAACGAACGAATAGGAATAGGCATATAGCCCGTTGCAGGAGACTGACCGCCAGTGTTGATGCTCTCGGAGTAAATGGCACCAATGTTGCCATTCTCATCAATGAGGTACACGCCAATCTCCTCGCAAGAATACTCCTTGAGTGTCTTAATTGTCGACTGGAGCTCCTGGTAAATGACGCCTTCGAATGTAGTCGGCTCACGACCGATAACAATCTCGACGCCTCCAAGCGTCTGGTTACCACCGCCGAATGTGCGGGCCTCACCGGGAGTAGTGGTGGGGTTCTGGATATAAGGCGAAATGATAATCTTCGTGCCATCTGCAGCAGCAGCAAGTGCAGCCATAGCGGCCTTGGACTTGATATTCGCCTCGGTGATGTAGTTCAGAGCACCTGACGTTCCATAGCGGCGCTGGATGATGATTTTCTGAATCTGCCCAAGACTCTCTTTGCACTCGGCGATTTCAAGGTCGGCGAGGTGCGCGCCAGCAGGGCATCCACAATTTAATCCCATAATAAAAACGTTTTTAAGATGTTAGTAAATGTGCAACTTAACGACTTTGCGTCCCTTAGCTAAGTGTCTTGTGCGGATAACTTTATTTTTCATTGCAAATTTACATATAATTGCTGGTATAAAAAAATTTTTAATGTTAAAAAATGTTAACACACTAAAAATTTAATTTCTACGGACAATTTTCCTACTACGGTTCTTTTTCGAATGCATTTCGTATACCCCGGTAAGGCAATCTGGGGCATCGTCATGCTGTTTTTTCTTGTTATCTTTACGATAACTCATCAAAGCTGTGTAAAATTTAGGCCATTTACGGTCCCAGCCCTCAGGGAACAGAATATCGTTCATACAGCATGCAGAATTGGCATAAATCCTTGATGCCTTGTTCTGCGTTTGCGTAAATGCCATGACCGCAACCCTAAAATTACGCATCGTGGCCCTAAGTATACGCTTAACGTTGCGCGAAAACGCCCGACCACCGTTGTTCGACTCAACAAGGCTGTACACAGTTTGGTTCCTCGTGAGCAATTCTGCGGTCTGGGTCTCGGTTGTCTCCATTGGAGCGTCTGTGAACAGCACATCAGTCACGTAGATAAATTCCGGCGTGTCTATGAAGCATATCGAACACAAACTATCGGCACCGGTATCAGCCGTATCTGTGTAGTTCCACTTCTTCATGGCCGCAGAGCCTGTAGGCAATTGTTCTCGGTTGTACGTTCTGAAGCCATCTGCATACATAAGACCCTCTCGAGGCGTTGGGTCCTGCATATACTGCGTGTCAAATACAAGCGGGTTAATCTCGCGCATCTTGTGAAGCTCTTCGAGTGTATGCTTCATGGGCCAAAGGGCATGTTCCTCGCCTGTTTCCGGGTCAACCTGAATAGCAGGAAGCGACAGCACAGTCCATTCTTCTGGCTCGATTTCCTGCAAATACCCACAGAGGTCATGCTCATGGAGCCTCTGCATGATTATAATAATAGGCGTGTTACGCGAGTTAGTACGGTTACGGATAGTGTTCTCAAATCGTAGGTTAATACGCTCTCGAATAACATCCGAATCGGCATCTTCTGGCTTCATAGGGTCATCAATCAGGATTGCGCCCTGGAACACATTAGACCGAGCTCCAATGCTCTCAAGCACATTGTTGATGTTATCGTCAAAGCTGAGAATATCACCAGCCGAGGTCATGCGTGTAAGCTCGTCTTCTGATATATCAACGTTACCGGCACCAAAACCTGTTACCTGGCCCTGAGTCGAAACAGCGTAGAGCTCTCCGCCAGCAGCAGTTTTCCACCTCGTCGTAGACGATTTGTCGGACTCGAGTGCGGACTTTGGGAACAGTGACTTGTACAATTCTTCTTTCATGATGCCCCGGATGGTGTCAGAATTGTCTTTCACCAGTAAATCTGAGTACGACAAGTGCAGGAATCGGCATTTCGGGTTCAAGGCGAAGCACCAACTTATAAACGACTTGATAGCTGTTTCGGTTTTACCATATCGAGGTGGCATGTTGATGATGAGACGCCGGCACTTGCCATCCACGACATCCTGCAAAGCCTTGAAGATGTGCTTATGATGCTCAGCGACTATAAACGAACGCTTATACTGAGCCTTAAACATGGCTTTCGTGTATTTCTCAAACGATGTGAGCATCTCGAGACGCAGAAGCTCAAGCGCGTTCACCTGTTGTGGCTTAAGATTCTCAGCTGAAACGACCTGTTCCTGCATTTCTGAGAGCGTTCTCTTTGCAGGATTAGTTGGTCTGGTATGTACATCAATATTAGGCATATTCTGTGGTTTTATATATTATATAATGTACGCGCGCACGCCCGCGTTCATCTAAGCAAGGTGTCTCTTATGACAATATAAGCCTCTCGTGACACGGGCGTGTTGGGTATGATGCCTGTCATCTGTTGGGTCTGCTCTGGTAGGTTCAGCATCATGCCCGCTTTACCGAAAATACGGTCCCACAGCTTCTCAACCGTTTCGATATTACCCAACTTAGCATCGTCGAGAAGTCGCTTTATGACCGTTTTGACCGCCACAGGCACCTTTTTGTTCTTATATATAGCGTTGAGCTGGTTCTCATTTGCCGTTAATAGACATGCAAGGAGATTAGCCGTGTCAGTCTTAGTCAGCTGAAGGTTAAGGTTGACGTTCAGCTGAGTTAACAACCTCACAACCTCAGGCCGCGTGGTGCCTTGAGAGGCCATAATCGACTTTGCGACATTCGAGGCCATATCGAGCGGTGGCATTCCGCGCTGCTGGGCCACTTCGTTGCCAATCTCGATGGCTTCAACAGCAGTTATGGAATCGTCTTGACGCTCGAGTTCCTGCAAAGCCTCTTCACGTGCTTGCTCTTTACGCTCTTTGAGCTCTTTTACGGCTTTTTTAGCTGCCTCTGACTCCTGCTCTCTTTGAATATTAAGGCGTGCACGCGCAAGTTCCTTTGCGGTCTTGCGCTCATGAATATCTGTTGCTTTTTCCTCAGCCATGGCTTTTCTTACCTCCATACCTTCAGTTCCGAGGAGTTTATGGCTGTCGGGCAACAAATCGAGTATCTCGTCGGCAATTTTATCTTTTCTTGACATGACCTAATAGTTTAAAACAGTTCATTTTGCTGAATTTCCAATTCTTGTAATAGCCTGTTATGAAGAATGTCGCACTGGCTCTTAGTCAAAACAGGAAAATTGTGAGCCTTTAGTGCAAGTATATACTCGTCTACAACAGCTCTATCTGCCTCTTCTTGTTTGTCTTCAATTGTGGGCTTCATATGTATGTACCTTTGTACATTTTTTAATAAATCCTGAGCGTGTTGCAATCCAATAATATACTGTTCTTCGTTTTCGTCCTCAAAAGTATATGAGAGGCTTAATTCGCTGTTAAGAAAGTCACAGATTTCATCAATGCTTAATTTGCGTTCTTGTGAAGACCTTGCAACTTTATGCTTTAACCCACGGAGGCGGTATTGTATGTCGCGCAAAGAGTATATTAGTTGTTGAAGCGAGTGGGCTCGGGAGCCTTCGTAGGTAAGGTCGAGAATTGAAGCATTGGAAACTAGTTGCTTTAGTAAGCTGATAGCTTCTCTCACGCTTGTAAGTTGAGTATTTAAAGATAGTTCTTTTCTCATGTGGCTATGAATTTTAATGTGATATGCAAAAGTACATAAAAAAGCTGAAATAAAAAAATTTTTTGAGTTAAATAATGTTAAAAACTGTTTTCAAATCGAACTAATTGACCTGATTGGCTAAAAATTATGAGCGGAAACACAATAAACAATAATAAACAACTCATTGTTTATACCTAAGTGATTGAAAATCAATTCATTATATACTCGTAAACAATATAAACAATATTTTCCTATAGAGGGGTTTATAATATTTAATTCATTATATCAGAAATACTGTAGAGATTTTAGAAAAAGAGATTTTATATATAATATATATAGGGAATAGTTTACTTTGTTTCTATTGTTTCTCAGCAGGATTTCGGTGAACCTTTCAATCCTATTTTGCAAAAAATTTATATCCTCGGTGCCGTAAAAACCTATTTAACCTAATGGCCTCGACATAAATTCGTCTAAGCCAATTGCTCATAGATTTGAGCCTGGCATTGATTATATAGGGGGAAGGCTGTTAACATTTATTAAAGGGGCCTAACATTTTTTAGGCTTTTAATTTTTAACAATTTTTTGCAACTTATTAACCTTGAAGCCTATTTTTTAACAAATTTTAACAGCCTTCCAACCAAGTGTTAAGGTTTGCAAAAATTTTGGCGAAAATTATCCTTAAATGCAAATAATATTAACCTTTTTTAGGAATTCTAAATGCAAAAAAATGTTAGCGGTTTTTAGGCCACTAACATTTTTTTAACAATGTGAAGAGTCGTTAACGAATGTTAATCAATGCAAATTTTGTCATCTTTAACATAAATTTGCTCAATTTCGAAATCACTAGCATTTGTTAAATCTTGGTCATAAACCTTAAAAATTGCAAATTTGCATTTTTTTGCAATGTCAAAATTATCGTTAATAAAATCTAAAATATACTTCTCACAATAATAATGACAAGCACTTTTAAACATAAATTCACACTTTTTTGCATTAACACTCTCTAACGTAATTTCACACTTTTCGCTTTTATAAGCTTTAAATGTGAAAGAACGTGAAACACTAATTTTTTTTGCCATAACTAAAAATTGTTAAAATTAATAATAATTGTTAATAAATGTTAAAATATGGTCTTAACCATTCTTAACTATTACAAAGATAATATAAAATATTAATATAAAAAAATTTTTTTCACTAATAAATGCAAAATAATAATATTATAATATTTAAAAGATGTTAAAATAATATTATAAAAATACCAAAGCAGTGCCGCAATTTTTCCGTTGAACCAAAATCCCGCACTGGCTTTTAGCTGCACCGCCCCGGGAGAACTCCCGTTTCTCCACACAGCTTTCAAGCCGCGCCATTTTTGGCCTAACCCGGTTTACGACCTATAAATATAAGCCGTTATAAACCGGATTTATGATTTACCGTTTTAATCCAGTACCGGATGAGTTTCGGTATAGATTTTTATATTATCATAACCGTTCTGGGTCATTTCCCGTTCCAGTTCCGCTTCGGCTTTATTTGCCGCAGATTCACTGGAATAACAACCGTAAATTTCCGTTACTGGAGAATTATATGGATTGGTATAATACACAACCCAAACCGTTCCTTTATAAGGTTTGTTCGGCATAAGTACGTCATTAAATAAGTCATTGGACAGGTCCAGTAAAACTTCTTGTTTTTGTTCAGCATCACAAATGGAATTTAACGTGTTCATATACGATTTAATAACGTTAATAATCCCGTTAATGTCTTGTTGATTTGCCATAATCTTTTAGTTTTTTAACTGTTAATAAAAGCTGTTATATTCTATTTTTATATATACAAAATTAATACTTTTATTTTAAATTAAAAACCGTAATGGGTTAAAATTTGTTAACAGGTTTAAAACTTTTCTGTCACAGTACGGTGGGAGTTGAACTGAAAATCACAGTAGTGCAACTGTATTAATACAGAGAGATATATATAGTGCATTAAAGCCGCGCAGACTTTTTGCAGACTTTTTTCAGATTTCAGCAGGCCCTGCACCGGCCCAAGAGAATTCCAGAGTTTTTCCGTTCGATTTACCCCGCGCCATTTCGGAAAAGTGTAATTACAGTTAACATCGTTTAACATAAAACGGTTTTCTAATTAAAATATTTATATTAATTTAGCTATATAAATAAGAAGATATTAACGTTTAATAACAGTATTATTATGGAAACAGAAAAAATTCCACTTAAGTTCGGCACGATTCTGCCAGAGGTTAGTATTAAAGCGTGTATGATAAAATGCGGTTATAATCCTAATATTTCCGAGGATGAAATCACTATTGATGCATTTCTAAAACAGTTATTAGAACGGTTGAAAGCATATGCGCATCATTACCGCGTTGAGTATGTATTCGACCATGTAGAAGACGTGGTTTTATACAGAGCTTACATTGACAAGGTAGAATACGGATTCAACATTGTTTTATTTGACTCAGGTGACGCCCCGTTAATGATTTGCATTAATTTTGACGGAAAAATCTTCGGCGAATGTCTGGGTTGGATTAATATGGAACCTGACGAATAATCAAAATTAAACAGAGAGGTTTTACAGTTTTAAACCTTTCTGTTTTCCCGTCTAAAGCAGCATTGCTACAATACGGTATTCTCAGCACAGGTAACCGCTTGGCTTCCGCATAACAGCAGTAGTTTGCAATTATATTCGCAATGCTGTGCAGACTTTTTGCAGCCAAAATCCGGAAAGACAAAAGCCCTGCACGCCCCCGAGAGAATCACGGAGTGCGTCCAAGGCTTTAATGCCGTACCATTTTGCAGGTCAATCTATGTAGATAAGTTGCATGGTTGCATCTTCCGAAAGGCTTCCGCCTTGTGCATTAAGACCTGTCATTTCGCAGAACGACTTAAATACATTAATCTGCGCAACTTTCACCCAGACGTGTTTCTGTTCCTTAAGCTGGTTTAATAGCGGAAATAACGCCAAAAAATCTCTGTTCTTCATCACTGTTGTTTTGCAAAATAATAAATAGCCGGTAAAAACTCAAGCATATCGCAGACATCGCACTCGAAATTTATTTCACGGTTTGCGTGAACACACGTAACCTCAAGAGCAGTAACATTGGGCAATTCCTGAATACTCGTGCACTCAACCCAAGCATCTCCTGCAAGCATAAAATCCAAAGTTTCTTCTGCCACAAGAACGCCACCGACGAAAAAGCAATCGTTTTCAATGATGTGGCGTTTCGCTAATTCCACGTTTTTTTCTCCAGTATAGGCCTGGATGAATACACTGATAGGGCATTCGAAGCCCATGCGTACAAACTGATTTTCTTCCATAATCTTTTAGTTTTTAATCTGTTAATAAAAGCTGTTATACCCTTTATTTTATATAGCTAAATTAATATAATTTTTTTATATAGAAAACCGCTTTAAGTTAAAAAGTGTTAACAGACATTTTGTTTTTCTGGGGCAGAGCTCTGCTGGGCCTAAAATTTTTTACACACGGTTAATATCTTTTAACATGAAACGGTTTTCTGATTAAAATATTTATATTAATTTAGCTATATAAATAAGAAGATATTAACGTTTAATAACAGATTTAAAACTAAAAGATTATGGACGACAAACAGACAAGACTAGAAATCGCACAGAAGCTCATAAACATGGAGCTTAACGAGACAATCGCGCGCTGGGCCAATGACCCTGCTGGTAAATGTTACATGATTCGCTACTGCAACTGCGCAGACGACCACTTTGCGCTACAACCGACTCACGGCGATGTATTCTATGGTATTGATACGTATATAAGCATCGTGAAAGCGTGTCAGCTATCATGCTTTATCGACATCCAAGAGAATGCTGATGGTATTCTCGCTCCAACACTTCACATTCATTAAATCGTAATAATTATGACAAAAGAACAGTTAAAAAACTATTTGGTTGAAGAAGCCGAATACGCGCAGCATGAAGTTGATTCCATGACTGCTGCAGAGCTAATAGACGCTTATCTTGCATGGAATGGTATCAGGAATTTTACAGACGATGTTCTGGAGGTAGTTAAAGCTGTTATTCAGCCGGAAAAAGTTTGGGTCGTTTCATATCTGAATCAAACCTATTTCCGTCCTCCTCGTGAGATTTACGGCGTATACGCAAGTGAAGAACTGGCTAATAAAGCCGCAGATGAATTTGAGGAAAGCATGAATGAAGACGGAATCGACTCCGAGGAACTCGAGATTGAAATCGAGGAATGTTTTGTAACGTATAAACTGTAAAAATTATGGAATTAGACAAGAATTTAGAACAGAGGTTACGCAGCTTACAACGCCGTGCCGAAGATTTTGCGCAAGAAGACATGATGGAAGCTTTATGCGAACTGGTCGAAGAGTTTGACGGCAATTTATATTTGCCGGAACCCGCCGTGTATCTTCAGCCAGTTCCATCCAAGAAATCTAGCAGCAAAAATGTACCGTTCACATACCGCATGAGACGAATTGTAGCAGTAATATCCTATCCCCTTGACGATATTCACGTAGAGCTGTTCGTTCGAGCAGAAGTATTGCATTCCCGCGAGCAAGAAGAACTGATGTTCTGCGGAGACTCAAAAGGCGGATTCCATACGGACCTTATTCAGTTTAATGTCTCAAAAATTCTGGACGTAATACTGGGCTACTACTATTTCCCTACTGAGTAACACATCTCAGCTCCAAGGCTGATGGCCATTACGGCTCATATTATGAGTATGGGCTGTAGTGGCCATTTTTAAGCGCTGTTTCGCGTAAAAGCCGCAAAATCCGAAAATTGAAAACCACTGCACCGCCCCGAGAGAATCACGGAGTGGGCGCAGTGGTTTAGAGCCGCGTCATTTTACACCGGTATGGGACCGGATTCAGACCCACGACACGACGTAATTTTAACCTTTTCTACACCAGCAAACATGCGCATTGCATCAAGCTGATAAAGAAAATCTTCACGGGACTGTTGACGCTGTTCATCTGTATTACAATTCCGTGTTGTGTTGTTTTGGTTCACAAGCGTCAGAGTTCGTCGTGTAGGGTCATTGTAAGTAACTTCTGCCGTCATCATACCCCACAATAAACTGAAAATAGACAACTGCATTGAGTCACAGCCCTCATCGATTTGTAATACAGAGTGCTTACGGCATTTTCCTAAACACTTCTTTATAGCTTCGCTGACGGTCGGATATGTTCCGACGTGGTAAGCGAGCTCTTCATTAACTGCTACATACTTTACACTCATAATGCTTAATTTAAACTGTTAATAAACGTTGATATGTCCTTTATTTTATATAGCTAAAGTACTATGAATTTCTGATATAGAAAACTGTTTTGAGTTAATAAGTGTTAACAGTTTTAACATTTTTCTGGTCTGGCTTCACAACAATTCTGTGAACTTTTGTGCCACGCTATTTTATAACAGCATCCGTTTCAGCGATTTCTCTATTTGACTAACCTATTAAACGAAAGCCGTGCAGACTTTTTGCAGACATTTTTCTGACTTCGGCAGGGCCTGCACGGCCCCGAGAGAATCGCGGAATGAAAACCAATCATTTTGGCCGCTTTAAGTTGCAGTTAGGTAAATATGATTAAGCCAAAACCCCATATTTAATCCCTATCATCATTAAATTTATGGGATATATAGATATATAGGGTTATATAATTCGACGCGATAGGGAATGAGAGAGATATTAAATTTTGAATCCCGTAATATGGGGTGGGATATAAATTTTCAAATATTTACAGCTTTTAAGCCGTGAAATATTGAACTGCCAGTTCTGTAACAATGCTGAGGCTATAAAACTAAAAGAAAGAGCCGCTTCTCACGAAGCAGCTCTCTCAGTGCTAAAAAATCAGTGTTCTAACGTTACATCAAGTGAAAATACTTAGTGATGGTCGTTGTTATGCCAGGTCGTCATCAACCTGCTCTGCAGACTCTTCGGCGACTTCATGACCGGCACCAGAAGCGAGGGCTTCCTGAGAGTCATGCTTGGCCTCGAGCTCCTTTTTTGCCATCTGAAGCAGGTTTTGGCGCATGATAAGCGTCTCCTTGGCTTTCTCAAGAGTTGCCTCGGCCTTCTTCACGGCTTCCTCGGCGGCGAGAACCTTCTCCTCAGGCGTCAGCATCTTGCGGGGCTCACGAGCCTTACGCTCCTGGAATGCTTCGTTGACCTTGAGTCCTTCCTCGTCCAGCTCTGCAGACATTCCGGGCAGGGGCTCGAGAACATACTGGCCCTGTTCGTTCTTGGTGTAGTTGATGACCTTGTGACAAGTCTTCTTGACACCGTTCTCGTCCATGAACTCGATGCGGTAGTAGAGCCCGCACGACCTCTTATCGTTGAGCAGGTTTACGATGCGACCGATGCGATTGCCATCGAGGTCGAGGTCCACAGTCTTGCCGATATTCTCAGCAGCAACCTCACGAACAGCGTTAGCCTCGGCTTCCCACTCACCGGCTTCCATCTTCTCCTTGGCGACGCGGACCTTGCTACCGGTCTTCTTCTTCAGCTCGACAACCTCGTCAAGAATGGTAATCTCCGGGCTGTTAGCCTTTTTGTAAATCTTGCGGGACTCCATGTCGTCAACCGGGTCGGTCTCTACCTGATAGTAGACCTGCATGGCTCGCTTGTCCTTGAGCGTGGTGAGAATGGTTCCGTTAACACGGATTGCGGTACCAGGGAGATTGACCTCGCAGCGATGACCCACGTTGTTCTTAGCCTCAGCAAGGAGAGCTTCAAGCTCCTCTTCGCTCATCTTCGGGCTGGCCTTGCGTCCACCAACCTTGTTGGCTTTGCTCTCGGTCATGGCATCTGACGGTGCCTCTTGCTCAGCAGCAGCGATTGCCTGTTTCTCTTCCTCGGAAAGCTCTGCGGGATTTTCCTCAGGAGCAGCAGCGGCCTGCTTAGCATTACGGGACTCGAGGATAGCGTTGATAGCAGCTGCGTCCTCTTCGTTTGCAGTCTCAAGGAGTGCATTCAGTTTCTTGGTGCTCATCTGAGCGAATTTCTTAGTTGTTGCCATAATAATTTAATGTTTTAATTGTTAAACTTTGGGTTATTAAATTGTGAGTTGTAGTTTTAATTACACTGCAAAATTAATATGAATTCTTGATATAGAAAACTGTTTTATGTTAAAAGATGTTAACTGTATAAAAATTTTTTTCTGAGTGATTTCTGTGTATATATACATTATATATAATATATAGAAGTCACTGCTTATTGGCTCGTTTTTCACGTTCCGCAAGAACACTTGTAATAATAGCTCTGTCTGTTATATCTATGCTCTCGCTTTTAAGTAAAGCAGTTAGCCTTTTGGAACTGGTCATTTCATATTTATGCCTTTTTTCTGCAAATTTGCGCTGCCTATTTCGCTCGGCTTTACGCTTGATAAGAATATCAGCCATAATTTTAGCCTGTTCAACATTGTCTGTTTTGCCGAATTCGTTAAGTAACTCTTCGGTACTTAGACTCTTAAGATATATTTCAGAAAGTATCATAATCATAACTGTTTAAATTTAATAAAATCTTTGAGGTATAAAACACGGCTCCTTTTGCCGTTCATAAGAAAGTAAGGCTCGCCTTCTGGCGAATAGTGGATTTCTTTCCATTCGCTTACATGAACGCCAAATGACCTATAACGGACCATGCTATTGTCCCGTGAAATCTCAATTTCCAAATTTTCACCGCTCAGGTCATTGTATGCATAATAACCTGCAGGATTAAAAACGCCGTTGTACTTTTTCATTAAGACCATCCAGCTGAACGGCTTTAATGACCGTGCAAGTTTGGTTCTACCGTCGATTTGCACTTCTGTAATAACCAACTCGAATCGGTCTTTAATAAGCTGTGTGCTCTTGGCCCATTCCTCTTCGGTAATAAGACCTTTTTCCACATAGCCCCAGTGTAGCAAAGCGACTCTGTCCTTCATCACTGAGCGTTCCGACTTGAAAACACGCCCGGCGATTTCGTTTTTGCGTCTGATATAAACCCGTATCATAATATAACCTCCTCAGCTAAATCCATGGACACCAAATAGTCAGAAAAACAATAGGCCACAAGGTCTTCGTGCATATCAGGCTTAGGCTGAGCGTTGTCTAAGAACTGCTGAGCTAAACTCTGGTCATAAACGATATAAGAATACTGGTACCGCATAAGCTCATTAAGTCTTTCGGCTGTGATTGGATGTTTTGTTGTCTGTTCCATAATACTGTCATTTAAATTATTGTTGATATGCAAAAGTAATATAAAGTTTTGATATAGATTACGGCTTTCAGTTAAAAGATGTTAACGGCAAAAACTTTTATTTATACTATATATAATGTACGCGCGCGTATAAGGGCGCTGTGGCAGAACTATTTTTAGGCTGTTAACATCTTTTAACTTAAAACGGTTTTCTATATCAAAAAAATATAGTAATTTTGCACGTAATTTGTAGCATAGTGGAATGTTAAAAAGTGTTACTAAAAATTAAAATATGTAACCAGCTTGGCTTCTGTAATAAAATACAAAAGCCGGGTCGACTCATGCAATATTTGTGTGTATATAGGCCGTATAGGCTAATTTCCGGAGGCCTCTGCGTTTTCCGCAAGAAACTTTTGGTGCACCCGCCCCGAGAGAATCACCGAGTCCTCCGGACCAGTTCAGAGCGTACCATTTTTAAAAGTAGAATATTATGATAGAACAACAACTTGACTACGATGTGAACGATGCACAAACGTTCCAAATAACCAATGATGCTTATCACTGGTTAGCATTCAAGGAACCGTGCCTCGATGATGAGAATTACGAAGAAGCTGAGGAAATAAAAGAAATGTTTCCTTATGGCTTTAAGTTCGATTCTAAGGTTGAATTCGTAGAGAATTCGGACCTGGTGGAAGTGATAATAATTCCCATACAACTCATCAGTAATGAGTTTACACACTATAAAATTGACGGCAAATGGTGGAAATGCGAGTTTTATTATAACAAGGATAAAACTAAGGCTTATTATCGCATTTATGATATGTATAATGGTCGATTTATGGACTATGGTTGGAACGATGTTATAATAAACAAGTATGGAAAGCCAGAAATCCAACCTCGTAAAGGTTGCATATTTCCTTTATGGGGTAAGAACTGGAGGCGATATTAGGAATTAACTATTTTTAGTTTATCTTGCACGGATATAAACAAAATAACCGGAGAGGCTTATTCTCCGGTTATTTTGTTACTTAGTATATTGGCTAAAACATTTATGCCAAAGCTCTTTGAATCTTCATTCTTGATTTGCTGGTTCATAAAGCAGACAATTTGGCGCAGCATATAATTGTTCTCCCGGGCCAATTTTAGCAGGTCCTGCTCTTGGCTAAGTGCAAATTCAGCACCTTGTATAAATATTTGTCTGTGAGCCCCAGGCCCATAGCGCTTAGCTGCTTCTTTTTCTATTTCTGTCATAGCTTTTTAGTCTATTTCAATATATTTAAAAATCTTATGATTACAACCTTCGCAAGGGTCTGCCGCTAATCCGTCCCAATCATCACAGAGCAATCTTGGGCATTTGTAGTCCCAATTGTTCTCTGCTGAATCCTTGTCACATAAAATCAATTTTGTCATAACTTCTGTGATGATTTTTCTTCTCTTAATTGCTTAATAAGTTCTTTGGCCTGAAATCGCGCGATTTCTGCTACTCGCTTTACATCAACTTCATGCCCGCAACTAGCAAGTAATCCTTGCATAGCATTAATAGCCGTAGTATGATATAGAGCACGCCAATAGTTATGCTCTTCTCTTATTGCTGCTATCTCTTCACGCATACGCATGTTTTCTATTTTTGCTTTTTCTATCTTTTGTTGCAATTCTGCATTTTGCTGTAATTTTTCTTCATCAAGCATGTCTGTTTATTATTTAGTTACTGAAAAATCTAAACATGTATTTGCAAGGTTTGATTCTATGTTATCAATACCTTCAAAACAAGGATAATTAATACAACATGATTTGCATGATACTTCAAGATAAAGTCTCATGGCCTTGTTCCTCTGAGCAAGAGCCTTGGCTCTATCTGCCATACTGATGCTATTACCTACACGTTTCATATTATTCTGAAGGTGCAAATCTTAGTTGGCCCATCTGGTCTTGAATAATATGTACCTCTTGAGATACGCACGTTTCATTGTGCAAAGTAGCACATCGAGTTTCAATCTGAGCTATGACTAGCTGCTCCATTCGCAAAAGGTGTTCATACCTGCTGACCGGAATAGCTATTAACTCTTCAATATCCGGCTGTGTCATATAATTAGACTTTATGTGGAAATAAAAAAAGGGAGTTAGTTTTTGTGGAGATTGACTGCTTGCAACCAACTCCCTCTCGCTAAAATGTTCCTTAGCGCTCATTATTCCACGTATTTCACAATATGTTTAATAACTCGCAACCGACACGTCGGCTAGGTTCTTCCGCTACCCGCTGTAGCTCCCGTTTAAACTGCGCTGTTTGGCCTCCAGCTAAAGGTGATAAGGTCTGCTACTCGGCCTCACGGACTTTCGCAGAAGAAAGGATGGTGTTTGTATTCCAACCATTACTTATAGATTAGATACCATTAACATAAACCTGCATTTTGTTACTCGGCTTCACAGATTTTCGCAAAACGACCAATATAATAACTTTAAACTAATTCAGGTCATTTAAGCTCTGCTGTTTTACGTGCTCATAAAGCTTTTCAAACCAAAATGGATTGAGCATAAGAAGGTGATAGTATGTATTACCTTTTATGTTTATCATCTTGGTGGCGTAAAACACTTCACGTTTTGCCAAATTGTCTCGAGCAGTATACCATCTATGAATTGCCCGGTCAAGGCAATCGAGGAAATAAGGCGACAATGACGCATCACGCTCTTCAAGAATTGCCTGCTCGGTTCCTTGCTTAAAGAAATATGGCACTTTAGGATTAACCCAAAAGGATTTTACTTCACCGAAATGTGGGTGTGTCTTGTACAGAAAACCTGGGTTCTGAATAAAAATCCAAGGCCACTTAGCCGCTGCTAATTTAACAGCAGGAGGTATGGCAGGCGCAAGAAGTTTTGTCACGCGGTTATCGATGTAGTCTCTGTACTTAATCATAAGCAAGCGCAAAGGCTTTGTGAGCAATTCGATAACGAGCCGTTTATCTTCTTGCCTTAGTTTATCGTTCAGAGGCAAAATCTTTTGGTCAAAAGCCATACGGTTTATCTCGATTTTACGCAAATCTCGATTATGTTTCCACTTATCAGCTCCACGTGCAAGCTTTTCTGCTCGTATGCGCTTTCGCTCGAATTCTGTAAGCTCTTGCTCTGTATTATCCACAATAGGCTTATCTGCAACTGACACAAGGTCTTCACCGCCTATTGTAAATATTTCGCCGTCACTCCTTCGAACAAACTCGCCTTTTTCATTGGCGACCCACGTTGACTTGTTAAACCAGCCATTAGGATTGTCTTTGATGTCGTTAAGAAGCTCATTGGTTTCATCATCAAGCTTATTTTCCTCGATTTCAGATGCTACAGTTATTTCAGACTTTGCTAACTCTTGGTCTTCATCTGATATTTCTTGCAGAAAACCAGCATAGTCAACATAGTCTGCCTTCTTGTCTGGAGTTGCAATGCCTCCTTGAGAAGCCGCAAACTCAGCAAGAGCCTGGTCAACTAAAGCATCAAAATTGTTTATAGTACCGAGTTCCATTGGAATAAGGACTTAAAGACATTTTTACCTTTGAGGTAATCAAGCATACCATAATAGCTAAGAGCTAAAAAGGCACGTGATACTACATTAAGAAGCCACGAGGCCAAGAAGATTGGAATGTACAGAATACCAAGAATAACCCAAAGCACCTGAAACCACATTGGCCTATTTTTCTTCATGTTGTTTGTCATAATCTTCAATCATTTTAGCAACGACTTTTGCATAAACCTCATCACCGATAGACTTAACAATCATTCGGTCTCTACTCGACAGCGATGATTTCTTATCGAGCACATCGATATAATTGGGCCCAAAGGCAAGTCGTGAAAACACACCGGCCTTAAGTAATCTAAGGAATGCAGCTTTGTAAACATACCTTCCGTAATCATTGTACTTAAATACACGATGCAAGCTATCAATTTTATCTTGAGCTGCGTTCCTAAAAGCTTCCGTATTAACCACTTCAGCTACTGTAAGCTTAGCAATCTCAGGATATTTTTCTCGCATAGCTTCTGCTGAGAGCTGAGCTGCTTCAGATAAAGGCCTTGAGTTATTTACTTGTTTCTTTTTCGCCATTGTTCTTTTAAGTTTAAATGTTTTTCGTAAATATGTAAATCATGCGCAAAATGATAATAGTTGCCAACCTGAAGGCCGAGTTCATTAGCTACAAGTTCTTGCAACTTACTAAAGCAATATTGGTCATTGCAAAAGCCATAGACCAAATCATTTGACCTCATGACAACAGTCATATCAAGATGAGTTGGGTCGACAGGATGAACACTAAAACCGACAGCTAATGTGCAAGGAGTGTCAAATTCGTACTTATCTTTTTCTTTGCCGTCGAAGATTGAAAACCACGCCTGGCGAGTATCTTTATTCTTTCTAAGTTGCTCAATGCACTTATCAAGTTGATTGTTACGACCCCATTGCCAACCATAGTTAGAGTTGACTATATCATCGCCTCCATGCATTGTGTCCCATAAAGGTGCATACTTCTTAATTTCAGCCACAGAGGGATTTTGCGACAAATACCATTGCCACTCCCGTTCGGCATAAACTGGATTCCACTTGCGCCAACGAACTTTAATCTCTCGTTCAAGTGGATTAGCTATATAAAAGCCAATATTATATACAGCCTTAGTTCCCAGCTTGGTCACATATCCTCGCCTTATAATATATTCGTATAGATGTTGAAAAGCCTCATCTGCTGTATCATACATCATACTGCTTGTCATAATCCTGTACATAGCTACTTTTTGTGCTTCATGACAAATAATTCCTCTTCAGCCTCCTCATTCAGAGCTTTAACAATCTGAGAAGCCTCATCATAAGACAAATCTGTGTATGGGTCATCATCTTCATCGTATGCGAGCTCTCCGGTTATTACTCTGATTTCGTATAAAGCATTTACTCGCTCATTGATATACTTCTCAGCCGCATCTCGAGCATATACACATATATACCAAATAGCGCTGTAGCGAATATAGCCAAGATAGAATCGGTCTGTTAGAATCTGGATATAAAGAGCTCTTATGATGCGAGGAGCAAAGAGACCTTTTTTTTCCATGTCCTGATATTCGGCGAGCCAACGCCCATGACCATTACGGGCTCTGAACTCTTTGGTATAATACTCTACAAACTTCAAAAATTGAGGTGTGTAGATTACTTTTGGGATTTTAACTTTAGAGGATTTAATTGCCATAGTGGTTTAATTTTAAGCAGGAACTCCAGAATCATTCTCTATCATGTCCAAATTTTCAAATATATATCTATATATTTTTTATATTTAGGTTTAACTGAGATATAAATCGGGAGTTCCTGTTAAATATTATTCTTTATTCGTAGACCCGAATCCACCTTCACCTCTCTCTGAGGCTTCAGCAAAAAGGTCACTTTCGGCAACTTCCTCAATTCCGTCATACGAAACGGGAACAAGGATAAATTGCGCGAGCTTCTTACCCGGCTTAATGAGCACGCCGTTTTTACCTACATTGATGACATGGATATGGATTTCGCCCTGATAATCCTCGTCAACAATCTTGGCACCAAGGATAACCACCGTGTCATATGCATCAGCTTTTGGCTCTCTGCCATTCAGAATCGTAGCATCTTTCGATGTTACTACGCCTGATTTCTCTGCGGCCATAAGCATATAGCCTTCAGGAATATCGGCTTTGATACCGGATGGGATGAGCATGTCATACCCAGGCAAAAGTAAAGTCGAAACAAACGTGTTTGGAACGAAAAAATCAATTCCTGCGGATTTAGATGTTCCTCGCTCTGGGAGCTTCACATCACGAACTCTTGCAACTCTCATAGTCCTAAAAGTTTAGTTAATATCTGTTCTGCGTTTTGAAGATTCAAATTTAAGTTCAAATTGACTGTAAGGTCGGCCTTTGTTCTGGGTCTACCTACATGTGCTTTCATAAAGTCATCAAGAGCTTTAGTTCTGCGAGCTCTTCTGCGGCCACTTATGAAGTCATCTGTATCAGTCATGAAATCTGATTGCAAATTCTCTTCATCAGACCTTTCGACGATAATTGATTTGGTCCGAGCTTCAAACTCAGGGCATCTTGGTCTGCCAGTATTACGCAAAATACGCATATACTTGCTAAACTCACACAACGCACCTTCTATTTGATTTAAAGACAAATTGCACTCACTAATAACCTCGTATTTACGAAGTTCTTTGTTCCAAGCCACATACGGCATAAGTTCTCCATTCTCAAGGCCAATTTCTTCAAGCTTTTCTTCTGCTAAATCTTGGAGATATTCATAGCAAGAAATCTGAGCCGAGCCTTTTAGCTTTGGGAATATAAGTCTTACACCTTGTGAGGAACCAGGGCCAAGATTCGTATAATCGTTCTGGTCAAACCTCATTATTGTTCGGTCTGTGTAGATTGAAATATACGTAAAATCTTGGTAGTACTCATGAGCAATGAAAGAAGAAGCTCCAGGCAATGTCATAAGAAACGATACAAGCTGCTCTGGGTCTAAAACCTCATTTGTGAGAAGTGTCATAACAAGGTCTATATTCCTGTGAATTGTAGGAACAACTGTCTTGCAGAACATATCATCAATTGTCTCGCCTGCTACAACATTGCCTGTTATGCTATAAGCATTAGTAAACGGATTTAAGCCTAAGCTTCTTATTTCTTCGATGTGCGCAGCAAACTCATCTTGAGAATAGCTATCATAATCCGGAATGCCATTAGGCCATTTAACAAATGCCCTGGCGAATGTTTCCGGGTTATTAAATGTCCTATAAACGAGAATTTTCCAAATGAGGTTTTTGTCATCCAGCGAATTATCCATAATTATGTTACGAATTTCCCACTGAGAACTGCGGTCGTGCTCTCTGTAAAGATTGCAGAACTTATATTTAGCAAAAACCTCATTCGTAGTCCACGGCGCAGGTGCTTTGTCTATAAACCGCCTTTTCCAAATCATCTGCCTGTCATATATCATTCTGAAAAACAGGTCGAGATTTTCAGCATTAAACCCTGCTTTTTCAAGGTCGAATGCTTTGCGGTTATATGATTTTTTTCTTACTCGTAGCGCCATAGCCTTAATTCTTATTCATAGATGTTAAGCATCATGCCAGAGATTTCCTTAATGAGCTTGGCTCCAAAGCGATAGTCCTTCTCGCGGTGAAGTTTGAACTTACGCCTCAGTACAGGTATAGCGGGCATAACCTTAATAGTCGTGCCGGCTCCATCAATGGTTACAAGGTTGAAAGGCGGATAATTCGACTTCATGCCATCAACCTGAACGTTCTCGATGAAAGCATTAACCTTGATGTCATACTTGCCAACCTTGAAGGTATAGCATTCACTGCCATCATACTTAGATTCTTTCTCACAACCTGAGAACTCTTCGAGCTCTTTGAGCATTGTCCTCAAAGGCGGCACGGTCTCTTGAGTAGCAATGACTAGAATGTCAATGTCATGGGCGTGCTCGCCCTCAGGAAGTACGCCATCATAGAAAAGCGCGCAAGTGCCAGTTAATACATAATCCACACTTCTGTCTGACAGGAAATTGTGGAGCTTTTGAATGTCTTTTAATGTTACAGGTGCCATAATCTTAATTATTTTCTACTATTATAGTTACTACTTCGTCGTCTTTAGTACGGAATTCAATCTCGTAGCAATCCGGTAGATGGAACTCAATGTAATTCAGCTCAAGCTCATTGGCTTTGTAGCCTTCTTCTTTGATTCCATCCTTAATACCTTTAATAAATTTACCAGCTGTCATTGTTTCTTCGCGTAAGCTACTCCTGCCAAAAAGGCATCATACCTTTCTATATACAAGTCTGTGAACTGTAGTGCTCCTTTTCCTGCATATTCTTCGGCTGCGCGTTTTTCAGTAGGAGTATGGTTATTAGAACAATTCGTCATCTTCAATGGGCTTTTTCAATGGACTTGGACTCGGCTGATTGAACAGATTAGGCTCTGCAGGAATATCATTTTCCTTATAGTCGCCAGGTTTACGCTTAAGTACCCACAGGGTATTGCGTGCTGCGTCAGGGAACATAGGGGCCATAATATTGGCAATGAGGTTCGTGTCATAGTACTCACTAAGAGCCTTGAACATCTCTCGCTGCCAACTATTCATCAGAGGTTTGTAGTCTCTCATAGAAGCAAATGTGCCAAACTTGTTGACAATTACGAAGTGCTTCTGAAGCAGAGCTTCAAGCTCCCAATGGTCATACTCTTGAACATCTACACCACGTCCGTCGCCAGAATCAAAGGTATGATTACCAGCAGCACCGACTGACGGGTCATAATTTGGAGTTGACAGGTAATAAGTAGCATTGTTGTTACCACATGCCTTGAAGTGCTCAAGGAAAATGTCTCCGTTCTGTTTGCCAACGTGCTCAAGTACCTCGAATGAACAAACCTTGTCGCCATTAAATTGGCTCAAGTCAATGTGAGGCTTGATAAGGTCCGCAACATAGAAGTGTGCCCAGTCAACATTCTTAAATTTTTCTTTGGCCTGTTCAATGGTCTTTTCACGAATGTCGATACCAACATAGGATTTCTGCTTAAACTTGTTACGGTAAAAAACCTCTAACAAGTTAGCTTGTCCGCAGCCAAAGTCAACAATCGATTCACCAATTTTGGCCACCTTCAGGATATGCGTCCAACGCAAGTAATGCGCAAACTGGTCCCGGTGAAATACATGACGCTCAAACGCTTTGTCGGGCGAGAGGTCTGTAGTGTTGTACGGTCTTGCCATAATACTTAATTTTAATTGTTATTATATTGCAACATTAGTTGTGCTTGTTATCTCTTCGTCTCTGTCTCTGTCCTCAATATAGTTATTGAGGGCTCCGATGTAAGCAGCCGCATCAAGGAGATTATCCTCTCTATGGCTGAAGGCCTCTCGTGAAAGCTTGAGAGCAATCATAGCTCTGTACATGCCTCTCACCGAGATTTGCTCATTTTTAGGTGAGCTCGCATTGTAAATCCTTGTGGCCCTCTCCATGCTTTCGCTGAAAGGTCCATACATGCGTTCTTTTTCTTCAGACCGTTGATTCACGATTTCGTCTGCTCTTTTTAAGATATTCATATCTTCGTTATTTGTTACAAAATTACTATAAAATATTGAATTAAAAAACCGCTTTATAGATAATTTATAAAATTTAACATTTGTTAACCTATAAATTATTTTACTGCTATTTCATAGAGGATTTATATTTATCAATCTTCGCCTTTATACTGTTCATTAGACTATTTTGCGTTTTATCTTTAGACCTCAAAGCCTGGACCACGTCTTCGTCATGCGTATGAGTTGTAACGATATGATGTATAATGGTCCGGTTTTTTTGTCCCTGGCGATACAAGCGAGAATTGAATTGTTGATAAAGCTCAAGCGACCAAGTCAAACCATACCACACAATTATATTGCCTCCTGCCTGAAGGTTAAGACCATGACCGGCTGAAGCTGGATGTGCAAGCATAAGTTGTATTTTGCCGTTGTTCCAATCTTCTATATCTTTAGCTGTCTTAAGTTCTCGCGGGCAAAGATTCCTAAAATAGCTCATAAGTCGGTCCCTGTCAAATTGATAGGTCCATGCCACTAAAACAGGTTTACCTTCTGCTGTTTCAATGATTTCCTTGAGAGCCTCAAGCTTAAGTTCGTGTATGTATCTAACTTCTTTGTTTTCGCCATACATAGCGCCATTTGCAAACTGGAGTAACTTATTTGACAAAGCAGCTGCATTAACAGCATTAACTGTCATGGAACTATTTTCCATATCATTTACAAATGTAATAACACTTTCTCGCTCAAAGCGCTTGTAAGCATCTTGAAGCTGAGGAGGCATAGTGACTTTTACGAAGTTATCTATGCGCTCAGGCATTTCGAGATAGTCCTCTGCTCTCATGCTAATACAAATGTCCTTAATGCGGTCATGGATTAGCTGTTCTGCTTCTGGCAATAGACTATATGTATATACCACGTAGCCATTAGATGCGCCAGGCCTAAAGTATCTGCTTCTATAAGCTGTTATAGTCTTTTCAAGTCGTTGGCCTCTATCTATCAAGTACATTTGTGACCATAAGTTAATAAGACCATTAGGAGCAGGAGTACCAGTCAAGCCGACAACTCGTTTAAACCATACACGTGCAAGTCGTAGTGCTTTAAAGCGCTGAGTCTGGTGTGACTTAAAACTACTGAGCTCATCAATAACAAGCATATCAAATGGGAGCCTTGCAGCATAAAGCGAGCATAACCATGAAACATTATCACGAGAAATAACGTACACGTCGGCACTTACTTTTAATGCAGCGAGTCTCTGTTTCTCTGTTCCAATTATCTTTGAAAACTTCAAATGCCGAGTATGGTCCCATGACTTGGCTTCCTCTTCCCACACAGTCTCAGCAACGCGCTTAGGTGCTATTACGAGCACAGTATTAATCTCGCAATAGTCATACTTAAGCTCGTTAATAGCTGTAAGAGTCGATATGGTTTTGCCAAGGCCCATATCAAGAAACACGCCGCAGAATGGGTGGTCTATGATATGCTGCACACAGACTCGTTGATAATTATGTAGATTACTTTCGTTCATTTACAATTACACTTTGAATTAACTCAATTGCTTTTTCTGTAGAATCAACCACCTCTACTCTAAAGCCCATTTGCCGAATTTTATTATGCATAAATTCCTGAATGGCTCTGGGTTTTTGATTTGTAGTCTTCAGCTCTACGAACACAATCTTAGCCTTGGGAAATATGCACATTCGGTCTGGCAGTCCAATCAAATGGAAGCTCAGAAGCTTTATGCACATTCCGCCATTAAGTTTTGTTATCTCTACGAGCTTTTGCTCGATGACTTTTTCGCTTTCGATTTTTCTAGATTGATGCATAATTCGTTTAAATATCCAACTGTAAAACTTGGTGGAGCAAGAATGCTTATTTCATACTTGCCACGCTCAATAACTCGCAAATAACCAGTTTTGCTTAAATCTTTTAGCACTTTGTCGACCGTTGTTCGTATCGACTGCTGCTTTTTACTATAAGCGTCTGGGTCATAAACCTTCAACCCACGTATAATAAGCTCTCTGCGAGATATTTTGCCATAAATTCCTCGTTGTTCCATTAGCGCTTTAACATAGTTAAAGCATCTTGTCCTCATAGAATCTCTCATAGCAAATTATTTTAATTCCTCTTCAAAAACAAGTCCTCCATTGAGCACGTATTCTATTGTTGCTGGATTTAATTTTAACAACTGTTCGAATGTAGGTCTTACCCAGCGTCTCACAAGTACACCAGTAATTGAATATGGAAGTGTTTTGAATGAATATTTATGAACAGTATTACCACCACAGCCTGGACATTGCATAACAAATGGCGTAACACCTTTATTAACATAAAGTGTTACTATAGGCTTACCACAACGTTCACATTGATAAAAGTCATACGTACCTCTACCGTCATATATTCTTACATGCTCAATATTAGCAATAAGCTTATTATATCGCTTTTTTATCTCTTCTTTGTTCATAGCAAATTATTTTTACGCCTGTAGAATCTTTGCTTTCCATAGATTGGGAAGTTCTTAGTAGAACTAACAAATTCCCAGTCTGGAAGTGACATCATAAGGCTGTTAATATCTTTTGTATTATATCTGGTCATATCGTTTTTGTCCTTGCCAAGACATTCACACCAAATCTCAGCGGTACAAACGACTTCGCGCGATATGGTTCCAACAGAGGCTAATGGGTCATCAAGCCATGCGCGTCTATCGTAAAGGTCTTTTTTGTCCCAATCCTCTGGCAATAATCTATTAAGATAATTCTCGACAAGGCCTCTACGCTCGTCAATTGCTGAATGCTCAACTTGACTCTGTTTTGCTAATTCGCTTTCCTCGTCATCAAAATAGAGCTTTTCGCCTTGCTTAACGAGATAATAGGCTTCAGCCCAGATTTGGTCAACTACTTCTTGTGTCAAATCATCTTTAACGGACTTAGTTGCTTTGCTCTCATCAATATTAACGGGATTAAAACGCCTATTTCCTGATGGGTCATGCAAGAAGTCAGAATCATTAGTTGTACCGAAGAACACACATTGACGTTTATAGGTTTCCACTGTTCTTCCGAATGCAGGTCTATACATATCCTCACACTTTGAAATAAACTGCTTAATGGTTTCTACCTCAGCTTTTTTAAGTCCTGAAAGCTCTGCCATTTCTATAAGCCATGCACCACGTAATTGCTCAAATGATTCTTTACCTTGGAAAGTTGAGAATGTATCTGAGAACCACTCCATGCCAAGCTTTCTTACAAATGTGCTCTTATATGTACCTTGTTTACCTACGAGTACAAGGACCATATCAAACTTTGTGCCAGGATGGAACACGCGAGTAACAGCCGCGCATAACGATTTGCGTATAGCTGCTCTTGTATAACTGTTATCGTCAGCACCGAAGTAATCAACTAATAACGTGTCTACTCGAGGCTCTCCATCCCATTCAAGCGAACTAAGATATTCACATATCGGATGGAAACTATGCTTTTCGACATCGAGAGCCAATGCGTCATCAATTTTCTGTGAAGATACAATTCCGTAAACACATTCGATATAATTGCGCACGCCTGAATAGTCGACATCACGCATAGGCTCTTCAGCATCAATCTTACGCCAGGGCACAGACCTTAATATGTAGCGTTTGCTGTCAAACATGTTTAACTTGAAAGCATTTCGCAAATACCGGTCATTCTGTATAATAAGGTTGATATTTGTTGCCGAGTTGTCATACTCGCCTTTTGTATTGGCTTCGAGCTGTTCAACCCATGAGTCATCTACTTCCTCGGTTTCATCAAAGTCTTGGACTGCAAAATCAAATCTTGCTTCGGCAAACTTCTCATCGGCTATTTGATGTTTAACAGACGGGTCCTTGGTGGCAAACTCTTCCATGGCCTTGAACGAGGCTCGGTCCTTTTCAGATTTTTCTTTGCCCGTATCAAGATGCCCATATTTATGTATACGCACCAAGTCAAATGCATTGCAAAGTCTACCACCTGCGGGGTCTGTACCATGATGCGAATATGCAAACTTGTCATCATAGACTATAAGTCCTGCAGCTGTTGAACCAAGCTTATATGTATATCGGCCGTCGCCTGCTGGCTCATATACGTCCTGCAAAAATGTTTCAATTGCATGCTCAATGCCATAAGTTCTGCAGAATGTGCCTACAATGCCTTTTTTCTCTTCCGGGTCTTCTTGTTTTTTGACTTCTTTAAGAATATCATCAGAGTATTCGGCAGTTGTAGGCCATTCTGCAGTGTTATGCCAATCGTCATATAAGCTGAGAACATAATCTGCATCAAGCCAAGGTCCATCTTGATACTCAAAATAGTATTCAGCATCAGAGGACACACTTGGCCAGAACATCAGACGCTCAGGTTCAAATGTTGATTGGTCAAACAGTTCTATGTTAAGGTCGCCTGCAATTCTACGAGCAATAGCTTGATATTCATCGACGGTTACTTCGCGTGACAAAGGTATAATCAAGCGGTGTCTTGGCTTTGTAGGTGATGACTTATGGGTTGAATGGATAACAGCTGCGCAGTCATATAGCATCTGAAAATCCCACCAAAAGTCCTCGTGTGAAAAGTCAATATCGAGAGACACGAGTTGCTTATACAACACAGAGGTTTTGCGCCTCTGACCTTTGTCTAAGAAGCCACCCACAAAACCGCCAACGTCTTTAATTTTACATTGGTCAGTTTTACTTGCTCGCATGAACTGCGAATATGTTTCATTAGTCCTGACGGGTTCTGCAAGTTTAGCAACGAGCTTACTCCATCGTGCCTTTGTATTCTTCCAAACCTTAGTATTGGCACTGAACCCTGTAGCTATTTCTAAAACGCCGTCATACTGTAATTCAAATTGTGCCACTTTAGTCTTTCTTGTAATAAGGTGTTAAATACCCGTCAGCTCTCAATGGTAGGTCAGATGCCCAATCAGGCGGAGTGCCCATAAGAGCTGCCATGGTATCATAGTACATTTGCTCTTTTCCGTCTTTCGGAACCTCAGCAATACATTCGTCATGAATATGCGCAACAATTCTAAAACCTGCTCTATCAAGTTGCATCAGCGAATAGCCGATAAGGTCTCTGGCGATTGCCTGCACGATATTCTCTGTTAATTTTCCACCGTAAGTGTCAGTTTCACCCCATTGCTTGGTCTCCTGTATAATACCGTCATAGCATAAAGACCTAACTGGAGTCGTAGACCTACCTACTTTTTTGTCTTTGAAATGTGGATTGGCATAGAACAATTTTCTACCTGAAGGAAGCATAATTGTAAAGTAGCTACCGTCGCAGTCAAAAATTAAGTTCCTACAAGTGCCACGAACCTTTCTATGATAGCGAACTGCCTCATGGGCACAGGCTTCAATCTCACCCCACATGTTCACAATCGCAGGATTTGCGTTTCGCCACTTCTTGACAAGGCTCATCATTTCAGCATCAGCTAAGCCCATTTTTTCTCCGCCCATTCGCCTAAGAGCTCCAAGCGAACCACCATAACCAAGAGCCAGCTCAGAAATCTTTGACTTATCACGGAGCACAGAGCCTTTGGTAATAGCTGATATTGGCACGCCAAACATCTTAGAGCCAGTGGCTTCATAGATTTTGCCGTCGCCTCTAAATACTTCCATGCGCCAATGCTCATTGGCCAACCATGATACAACTCGAGCCTCAATTGCAGAAAAGTCTGCTACTGAGTAGATATAACCTTCTGGAGCAATGAGTGCTGTTCTTACGAGTTGAGAGAGCACATCCGCTACATTGCCATAGAGCATATCTACAGTCTCCCAGTCCCTTGCACGAATCAAATCGCGAGGCAAATCAATATCTGAGAAGTGGTTCTTTGACAAGTTTTGCAGTTGTAACAGTCGACCGGCCCATCGACCTGTTCGATTTGCACCATAGAATTGAAATGTGCCTCTTACTCTGTCATCAGGAGTCGCACAGTTTATCATAGCATAATACTTCTTAATTGAAGTCTTGCTAAGCTTTTGATAGATGTTAAGAGCTTCAACAACCTGAGGATAATCCTTAACTTTGTCAAGCACTTCGTCCATAACGCCTTTAGCCAAAGAATCAACCTCTACGCCTGTTACCTTTTGAATCCACTTGCGCATCTGAACTGGCGAGTTGGGATTCTCAAGATGCGTAATAGCCTTAGCTTCAGCAATCATAGTTTCGCGGTATTCATTGTCGACAGCGATTGCAGATTCTGCTAATTCCCTATCAATCATAATACCTCGGTCATTTATTCTCTGGTCTACTGCATAAAGTTCTCGTTCTATATCAGGAATTTCATACTTTTCAAGCTTTCTGTAAATTTCTCGTTCAGATAACACATCATAAGTATTATATTCCTTATACATAGCCCATTTGTCTGGGGCATCCATAGGATAATTACGGGTACGGCCTCCATTTATCTTAGTGGCTTTACACGGACACGAGAAATACTTAATAAGAGCTTTACCTGTGCTCAGTTTCTTGTCAACCAGGTCTAACTGCTTAGATACCTGGTCCAGTGACAAAGGTAAACCGCAATATGCAGCTTTAACGGCTGTGCAATACCACTCCGAAATAAAAGTATGATAGCCAATACGCTCGAAACATCTACGCTCGAAAGTTGCATTGTGTGCAATCTTTAAGCACTTAGGGTCGCGCAAAGCCTCAACAAATTCTTCTGGCATGTCGTCTCCACAAGCCAAATCAATTGTCTCAACCTCACAATCACCAAAAGCGTAGCTTATCAGTAATATCTCAAAGTCTGGCGACGCTATATATTTATAGGCTCCACACTCTTTAATATCTACTGATGAGAACGTTTCGACGTCTATGAAAAGTTCTCTGTCGTACATCATACTGTTATCTCTAAATGACCGTGGTCATGTTTTCTGAAGTACTTTTCACACTGCTCAAGAGTGCCACTAAAATCGAAGGTCTCGCTTATAGTGTTATAAACGCGACGCAGATGTTTTTTTACCTTGTTATTGTCCATAATACTGTTAATTTTTAAGTTAAACTAATTGAAGCTCTTGGAAGAATCGAACTCCCTCTAAAGTGTTTTGCTTATAGGTCTATATTAAGTATTATGGAAGACGTAACTGACCATAAAGCTCTGCACCCTGTGCTCCCATTACACCAAAGAGCTGTGTATCAAAACCACAGTGGCTTTCACAAGTGACTGTGGTTTTTGCCCTATATAAATTATTTATTAACTTTTAATTTTTCTCGCTATGAAAAAACTTCATACTTTCAATTGCTGCGGCTAAGTGATAATAATATGAAGATAGGGCTACATCATGTCGTCATCACTGTCACCCCAGGCATTATCGCCACCGAAGTCTTCTTCAGCAGTCGAGCCACCGGCAAGCATCTCTCCGTCTTCAAGTTTTTGAATGTTCTGAAGACCGGCTGCAATGCCTTTCGACTGAACATTGAAAGCGTAGAAGTTGAGAGAAATACGGCCGTAGCAACCACTGTAGAAGTCATCGCGGTTCAAGATAGGATTGAGGTTCTTGTCGACAAGTGCGGGCTTGCGGTAAGAACCAGCGTTGAGGAACATCATGCCCTCGAAAGCAGGGTCATCACCTCGCTCATCGTCGCCATCGTGCAACGGGGTCTTAATCGTTGAAGGAATGCGGCCATTCTTGTCGGCAAGCTTTGCCTTACCAGCAATCTTTGCAGCCTCAACGGCCTTCTCAATCTTCTCAAGAGTTGCGGTATCAGTTTTCGGAATGAGAACACAGATGCCATACTTAGGCTTGTCTTCTTCGTTAAGAGCTGTGGGCTCAAATACGTTAACATAGCAAAAACGAACTTTGCCAGTTACAATCTTAGTTGAATTGGTCTCTGCCATAATCTTAGTTGTTAAAATCGTTAATAGCTTCTTCTAAGCCCAAAGCTGGGCGTTTGTCTGACAGGGGAACTAGTGTTGGCTTGCCCTGCGGTTTTACAATTACATCTGAAAGTTGCTCAGCAACAACCTTCTTGCCAAAGGTCTTTTCAAGCTGAGTAATAGTTCTAAGCTTCATATCGTACACCTGGTCCTCAGTGGCCTCAGGTATTCTTGAGAAGATAGCTTCAGCAACAGCATCCTCATCAAGCCATTTTCTACGAGATACACCCTCGACGAGCTTAAAGCCAGGCCATACTTTGCCATGGTTAATGGCTCTGTCGCTTGCGTACTCTTTAATAGAATTGGCCCACTCCTCGAACTGAGGAATTCTTGCGAGGACATCAGCTATTTCTTCGTCTGTAAGAAGCTCAGGGTCCTGGAATTCATACTTTGCAATCTCGACGCTTTTCTCGTAAAGAGCACGACATCTGTTCTTAGCCACGCAGAATTTGCACCAATCGCCAGCTACTAATTCACCTTTGCCTTCCCAAGCAAGTTCTGCCTTAGGAATAAGTTCTTCAGTAGCCCACTGCATCAGTTCATCTACGGAAATCTGCCACGAGGAAATATTGTTGATACGAGGCTGAACAATCGTAAGTCTAACCTCCTCGATGCCAAACAGAATATCGTACTTACGTAAAGCGCCGAGACCGTAAAGCATAAGCTGCTTGTTCCATTCGGCATATACAGGAACACCTTTTCCGTGCTTATAGTCAACCACTTCAAGAAGTGTTCCGCCGATAATGGTACAGTCTGCAGTGCCAAAGCTCTCGCGAACATAAGCTGTTAAGTCAAGTTTCTGCTCAATCTCGATGATAGCTTCACTGTCTTCAGCCAAAGCGGCTTTGTATTGCTCATCGCAATAATCAACGTAAGTAGGCACGACGTCAAGCATTTCCTCATTAAAAAGAGGATTGTTCATGATAGAATCAAATCTATCAGAGAAGGTCTGGTCGTCGCATTTGCCTAATACGTCATGGAGCATGTATAGCTCTGCGAGCTCATGGGCGAGAGTGCCTTCTTGAGCATAGCTTGAAGGCTCATCGCGACCAATCTTCTCTTCCAGTCGAGCACTCGGAGTACAATTTAACCATCTTCCGGCGGCCGATGCGGACAAGATTGCATGAGCTCTTTTGCTATGCTCTTGAGGCTTAGTTGATGATGTTGACGAAGTCACAGTCATGATTAGAGAGCGGTGAGGAATGCATACATCTCAGCATACTTGCTTGGGTCGAGCTTGGTTACAGAAGGCGCGCCAAGGCTATTGAGCTTCTCCTTGATGGCCTCGCGATGAGAGCTGACCTTGTCGGCAAGGGCCTTACGAACCTGCTCGATGGTAATACCAGGTGCAACAGGAGCTGCAGGAGCTGCAGGAGCTGCAGGTTTAGCAGGGGCAGCGGGAGCAACTGGAGCAGTAGGTTTAGCAGGAGCTACGGGAGCAGCAGCTACAGGCCTACCAGCGAACAATTGAGCGATGAAGTTCTTAGAATCTTGCGACAGATTCAACTCGACTTGTACATTAATCTTAATTGGTTCCATAAACTTTTAATTAATTAAGTTGTTAATATATTGAATAAACTCAGGTACTGTCATACTTTCGACATTGCTTTTTACTTCTTGGCACATCTGCTTACCGTCTTTGTAGACGGTTATGAATGAGCCTCCGTAGTTAAGAGCAACCTTGTACTGACCTCGGATAAAGAACAAGCTACCTTGCTCAAACTTACCTTTCCAGTCATCGATTGTAAATAGGTCTGCAGGAAGCACTCCTAAATACTCGGCCAAGGTCTCAATCTGAGTGGAATCAAGGTTTGCTTCGCCTTTGATTATTCGGTCAAATGCCTGTTTTGGGTATCTGACATGAGGAAAAAGCAAGCGTCCTAATTCCTCTAAATCAGGCTCGAATTGGCTAATAACCTTACCAATATCGAATTTGAATTTTGTTGGTTCCATATTATAATATATATAATGTATTAAGAATTTTTTCTGTTGCAAAAGTAATAAATTTTTTCCATATAAATATAATTTTTTATGTTAAAAAATATTAACGGCAGAAAAATTTTTTACCCTTACTGAAAATAACCTTGACCAGCAATTATGCGGTAAACAATGGAAACAAATAAACAATAGTTCCTATAATATATAATGTATATTTTTAAACTGTGAAGCTTAATTGAAAAATGGCCTCTAATATTATAAGAATTATTGTTTATTTGTTTACGGCACACTTAGGTTATTGATTATCAATCACTTAGGTGTAAACAATGTATTGTTTACGATTGTTTATTTGTTTACCGTATTTTAACAAACTCAATATCTGTAATGGTAGTATTGGGATTTTTGCTTACAACATCAACCGTATTTGTCTTATAGCCAAATAGCCATCCAGGCAATTTTATGCCAAGAAACTTCTTTCGCTGCTTGCTCTCAACTAATATAAGCTCTTCTCTATTAGTTATTTTGACTTGTAACGTATCTTTGCTCAAATAACCGTGCAAGTCAGTCCAATGCGAAGTATAGTTGATAGCCTTTACTGTATCTTGGTACACGATAGAGTCTTTAACCTGAGTCACGATGACTTGCTCTGTGACTGTTTGGGTCTTAGTAATAGTAGTAGGCTTGTCAGATTTAAGCTTATTTATAATAGCCATGTCTTCTTGCCTATATTTCTTGTACTCTGAAAGCTTTAATTGCAGTTCTCCTACTTGTGCGGCATTTATGCTATCAAGAACCACGTATGTTTTAATAGAATCCATCAAAACCGATACATCATTCTTGTACGCCTGATTTTCCTGTTTTAGCTTTTTTCCGTAATTCCAAAAAGCCAGAGAAACTAGCGAGAGAATCACGGAATAAATTACCAAGTAGTATTTTATATCATTTAGTATCTTCATGCCAAAATTAAATAAATGAATCCTCTCATCACGAAACTTTCAGATATATAGTTATATATCTTTAATATTTTGTGATGAGAGGGTTATGTGCTGACGCGCGAGAATTAAAATTTCACTATAACCCGAAGTAATTTCGGATATTAAACACCTTGTCTTTGTCTCTGAGCTTGTTAAGAGCTAAGCGGTAAATAGCTCTGAACAATGCTTCGCTGGGAGCCTTGGTGTCTTCAATGTGCAAAAGGTCTTTAAGCGTCTCGCCAGAGTCTGAACAAATCATTGCCATTGTAAGATACAAGGCATCTTCATTGTAGAATGGTTCGCTGCTCTTAGATAAACCCATGCTCTGCATAGTTCCGTCCCAAACAGCTCGAGACCACATAGGCTTGGGGTCCATCTGAGAAACAACAGCATCTGCTTCTTTGGCAGTAACGTAATTATGCCATTTCACAGACTGAAGCTTATCAATATATTCACGCGCTTGCTGAGGATAGTTCTCAATAAAGCGCATCATCATGCTCTTGGTCACATTGCCAAGAACCTTCATCTTCTCTTCATCTTCAGAGTTGATGATGTAGTCGTAAATTCGCTTGAATTCCTCTTTCATGATTTAGCAGCTTTCTCGTCCAACTTTTTGAGCAATTGCCTCAGCAGCTCATTGGTCTCAGTATTACTCTTCTCAAGCTTGTCAATCCGTTCATCCATCTTTTGCCTTTCGGCGAACTCAGTGTCATGCTCAGCAATAAGAGCCTCACACTGTTTGATGCGTTCTCTCTGCCTCGGAACCTCGGTCTCAGCTTCTTTGATGTAGTTCTTACTAGATGTAAGCGTAGCACGCAGTTCGCGGAGAATGTTGTCCTTTTCAGTGGTAACAAGGGCAATCTTGCCAATCTTGTTTGTCGAGAACAGATTCGTATTCTCATCAGCAACATCTGTGTAGTTCTTGCCATCTACCGTATAAGTCACGTCAATAACGTTTCTCGTGGTAGGCAAAGTTGTAATTTGGGTCTGGTCCTTGTAGTCTGGAAGCTCAACTCGTGGTCTGCCGACACTTACTATAGAGCCTTCATGGTACTGAATCTTGTCTTCGTACTTTGCGAGTACGTATACAAGGCCACCCTGCGTTAAATTCTTGAATAAAATTCCTGTCATGATTGTAGCTTATTTTAGGTTTATAGTTTAGCGAGAGGACAACTCTGGGGCTATCCTCTCGCATGGAACAACTAAGATTATTAGCCGGCAGCGCCGGTAGCCTTGGTCTGGGCGCCATAGGTACTCATGAAATTGGCAAACATTGCCTGCAGGCCGTCAATCTGGCGCTGCAAAGGAGCGATACGAGCAGCTGCAGCCTGGTCAGAACGAACCAAGTCAAGCTCGGTCTGCAGCCTTATCTTCTCGGCCACAACGTCCTGGTAGCGAGCATTCTCCCAAGCCTGACGGAACGCAGCAACTTCAGTGCGAGTCAAGCCGTTCTCAACGCGAATAGCGGTCTTGATGTCGTCAGTCTGGTTGATGGTTTGCAGCTGGTTCTGATAACCCTGCTCGAGAATCTGAGTCTTGAGGCTGCAGCAGCAGTCCTTAAGCTGCTGAATGAGATTGAGGTTGCCAAGGTCGATAGCGCGAGTAACGCCGGCAAAGCCCATACCATTCTGAGCGCCAAGCTGAGTAATAGCAGCATTTACGCCGCTGATGGCGTCGCGCAGGAAGTTGTAGTTGATGCCGAGGCTCTGGGACAGCTGGCTGATAGCGGCAGTATTGCCCTGGATGGCCTCGCGGGCCCAAGCATTGTTATTGTTGTCGTTGATTTGTGCCTGCAAGCTGTTGAGCTTGTTCTGGGTCTCCATATCAAGGACACCATTAAAACCTGCTCCGCGGTTGTTACCGAATGCGCCATTGCTGAACAGAGCCAGCATAACGAGGTACATCCACGGGTTATTGTTCATCATAGCCATGGCAGTTGCCGTGTCTGTGCCACTTCCTCCTCCGTTGCCAATCACAGGAAGAATGTTAATCTTTTCTTCATTCATTTTAGAAAAAAACGTTTTAAGTTGTTAGTAAATATGAATTAACTTCATAGCCTTCTACGGGCCCGGGATTATAGAAAGCTAAGCAAAGTACCAAAATAACAAAGACAATTATGAATATAACCATAATGGCTGTCACTAATCGTCTGTAACTTTCATCGCTCATAGGCTTTTGTATTCGTTTTTGGCATCGAATGATGGGCACGCCTTAGCTGCAAAGTCTCTATGCCCATAAATCTTAGCCTGTGGATATTTCTTCTTCAGCATCTTCAACAACTGCAGCAAGGATTTCTTCTGGGCCTCAGTTCTTGTGTCCTTGGCATGCTTCATATCTTTGGTCATGCCACCTACGTAGCACACACCTATAGAATACCTATTATGGTTAGTACAGTGTGCGCCTATAACGTTTTCAGCGCGTCCAGCATGAATTGAGCCATCAATATAGACTACGTAGTGGTAGCCTATATCTTTAAAGCCTCGTTGTTTGTGCCATGCTCGAATATCGCCTACGGTTGTATGTCGGCCTTCAGGCGTTGCAGAGCAATGAACTATAATTTCTTTAATTGTCCTCATCTTTTTTTACTTTATTTAATAGCGCTTGTATCTGCTCAGTAGTCAATACTTCTGCGAGTTGTTTAAGAGTAGCTGCACTTTTTCGCTCGGCTTTATCTTCGGCTTTTTCACGAATGCTTTCAGCTTGCACAAAACACATCCACGCACTCGCGATAAAGGTTATTACTGGTACACTGCTAAGTAGGGTTAATCCTATGATTTCCCAAAGATGCCCGAAAAAGAGCAGCAAATCAATCATGGCCATAATAAGCACTACTGAACCATTGCGCATTAGCTTAGTTGTAGTTCGTTCGTAGGCGTATGATGAACGCGCTTCACCTAATAGCTTGGCTTTTCTTAATCCACTTGCGAGGTCAAGCATAATAGCGATAATAACTGTCAATGCCGCCACGCCTACTAAAAGCGCCATTGTTTTTAATCCATTAATATCAAGCATACTTTATGCCTCCTTTCAAAAAATTAAATGCACTACTACGATGAATACCATCGACACCGCAACCCCAAGGCAAGTATAACCCAAATCCCATTTATCCCAAGACCCAGTATATAACTTATCGCACCACTCCTTGACGATGCCAGCGATAACGCCTGCAAGGCATCCCCAAAGACCTGCGAACAAGCCACCGCTCAAGCAGGGCCAACCCACGGCCAATGCGGCTACAAGTCCAGCGATAAGATGATATAGTTTATATTTTTCCATAATCATGTATGTGAAACTATCTTATACCTGTAAATGCCTGTTATGTTTTCGGTTGTTCCATTAGCACGAGCAACTCGTTCCCTACTTCCTTCCGATAGACTTTCATTAGCCGAATCATGCCTACCAACTTGCACTTCATACAACCACCAATTAATTGGGTCTATGACAAATAGACTAAAACAATAAGCATCTTCTGAAACAGGAAATCCATCAACAAAGCTATTGCTATTGGCAAACGCATTGGCGATAATCACAGCACGACAAGTTGTATTGCTTCCATATCCCATCATGTGTAAATGTTGATGGCCAGTAATGATACCAACTAAGGCTTTCCCTTTGAAATTTTTATTATTATTATTCGGATTAGGATTAGGTGCAAGCCAATTATATCCACCTTGCCCTGCATAATTACCTGTCATCTTATCTTTCTCCATCATGAAGCTATTCAAAATCCCAAAGAAAGCGTTTTGGCTCGCAGCAGGAATACTTGAATCAGTCAAAGCGTTTGTTGACAATGAATGTCTAAATGCAATAAGTTTCCAATCTTGCGCATCAGAAGCAGGGTAGAATTTCGTTGCAGCATAAATGGATAATGGGTAAGAACTTCCATAATTCACATCAATACCTATATTGTAGCCGATGTAATTTTCGTAACTCGAAAACAATGCACATCTGACTTTTTTTGTATTGAAATCAACGATATATGATGCACTTGTGCCATTACCAGTAACACCATCATCAACCATTGTTGACCCAGAACCAGTGCCACCATCAGAAGGATAGTAGATGTTGTTATCCTTAATAATATCCTTTATTTTTTTGACAGTCACATTAGCCCCCATTGTGTTGTTCATTGCATCAACAGTTTCCAACCAATGTTTATTGGTTGAAAAATTGTCTCCGATTGTGTAACCTCTATCATGGTTGCCATCGACAAAGAAATATGGGCAAGGTATATATTGGCTGAACATACTTGACATGAGTGGCATTATAATTTCATCATACTCCTGTCGGCTATACCCAGAAGCATCCGCATCCGTTGGATGGTTTTTATATCCATTTGAATAGTCACCACAACAGATTACAGTGTCCAACCCAACTTCATATGCGATAGCGCCAAGAAGTCTAATGGAATGTTCTGACTTTGTTACAACATGGGCATTAGTTCCACCATATGAATGGCCATCCGTGATATGGTGTAGGTCGGTAATAACACCAAAGATAAACAAATCGTTTTTATTTAAGTGTTCAGTGTTGTTTTTGTCGCCTACTATCAAGTCGTTGATGACGTGGTTTATGTCACTAATGGCTTGTGTTTTCAGTTGTCTTTCAAGAGTACTGAGGTTATAGGTATATTCCTTTGCACTTATTGTCATATTTCCACTACCAAGCACACTGTCACCATTGACAGTCTTGATGTTAGTACCACTTACCAACAAGTCTTGCTTGTCCTCAAGGGCAGACATGAAATCCGCCCTTGAGTAGCCGCTTTCCCCGTTTTGAATAACGTATGCCATAGGTCATTCCTCCTCGGTTCCCTGCGTAGCAGGTGTTATGACAATGTTAGTTCCACCAGTCATATCAATCAACGATTGGTTGTTGATGGTCTTGATGTTAGTACCGCTTACCAACTTATCCTGCTTGGTAGCCAATAAGTCTCTTGCCTGTGCTTCGGTGATACCGTTACCACCGCCTATGTTGATGATGTATGCCATTACGATTGTCCTCCTTCCCCTGGGTTAACAGTGCTTTCGCCTGGCATAGCGACAATATTGATTGTGCCATTGGTTGTGATTTTCCATCCATTCGTATCTTCTTGGTAACTTGACAAAAGGCTGCCTGGTACTCTTAAAGTGAGCTGATTAAGTATAGTATCTCTCGGGTAGAAAGTTGCAGACGAACCATCACCTGAGTTGAATCCGACAACACTTGCCCCTTTGTATTTAAGAGTCAAGTCTTTTAATTTGGAGCAATTTCTGAAAGCCCTGTTTGGTAAAGTTGATATACCGCTCCCGATAGATGCTTTTTCCAACGCCGAACAACCTTCAAATAAAGAAGTAGGAATTGAGGTTATGCCATTGCCGAGAATACATTCTTTGAGCCCGGTGCAAGTTGAAGCGAAAATATCATATGTCAACGCTCCAACTGCTGCATTGATTTCAGCATATTCTAATTCTGGATTGTCAAAAACAGTTCCTGAAAGGCTTGTAATATTACTGGGAACAACAATCTTCTTGATTTTTGTGCCTTGCAACCCCCCACCTAATGCCTCGAATGTTGGTGACGTTGGCAACTCAATGTATTCAAGATTTGTACACTGATTAAATGAAGAATACCTTGTACCTGCTGACGAATTGACGCAATTAACTATCGATACAAACCACTTGAACTCATTAAAGGCTATCATTTTGGTGTTATTCAACACCAACGAATTTTTAGCTGACACTGCCGCAGCCTGTGCATAAGTCACGCAGCCAGCATAAGTCGGGTCATCAGTTCTTGTGAGCACACTCCCAGTTGTAGCACCGATCGACTTGTCATTAACCGCTTTCAAAGTTTCAACGTCCTCAAACCAAATCTGGTCGGCATTATCATGGGTGATGACGATGTCATTCGTGCAGGTGATGCTGCTGTCGGTTGCTGCTGTGGCTTTGACCCTGACAGTACAATCACCCTTATAGATAAGCGTATTGCCGTTCAGTGTCACAGCCGGTATTTCAACAAGGTCATGGCCTGCTTCGGCCTTTGTTTCTCCATCAACCTCATCACCTGCTTCCCATCTGCGCACATAGTTAACCTTCGGCACTGGGCTTTGAAGTGAGAAATTAACTCCGCTTGTTCTGCCGTCAGCATTCAATGTGACCGTATTGGTACCAATCCTTGTGGCGCCGATGGCAGTCAAGGATGAAATCACATCGTTGTATGTCAGTCCCGTCAGCTGAAGTGTTTTACTAATACCGCTGTTAGCGTCAGTGCAGATGACGGTCACCGACTCGTTTGAAGCGCCTTCAAGAATTGTCAGCACTCCAGTTGACGGGTTGATGTTCACATACTGGCTACCGCTTACCAACCACTGCAGAGACACGTTTTCGGCATTGACTGGAGTAAGTGCTGCTGACATTTGTATAGCATTACCGCTTCGTGTACCTGTGCTGATGGCAATGCTTTGCAGATGTACACTTGCCGATGCAGAGATGGAGATATTTGCAGTAACGGCATTGATGGCTATCTGATACTTCCCGGTGTCTGCGCCACTCAATGCGACACCCTGAATGGTTGTGTTGCCCATAGTGGCCTGACAGGAGTCAATAGTATACCCACTTTCCGGGGAAACGACAACAGTGAATGGGTTGTTTTCAACCACCTTCGTTGGTGTGCCATTAGGCACGGTGCAGTGAGTCAAACCAGATGTACTCACATTAAACTTCGTGACTGCCTGAGGTATAGTGCCGACAAGATAGATGACATCATCCTCAAATACACCGTTTAGGGCATCTAAGTCCTCCTGAGTGCCAACCCAAATACGGTAATTCTGGCCATCGTTAATATTGGTAATCTGCCCAGCGTTGCCACCGCCACCTATTTCGCGGAATCCAGAGCCAGTCCACTTGTAAATCTTGTCGCCACAGTAATAAAGTACGTAGGCAGGAGCACCAAGGTTATAAACAGTATCATTCTGCTTATACTTAAGATTACCATCAGTACTCCACCACATCTTATTATTACGTCCTTCACTATCAGGTATTTGTTCTACGCTCTGCAAGTTAATAAGCATAGCCTGTGAAGGCTTAACATGCTTTGCGCCTCCAATATTGATGGCGTCAACAACATCGAGAGCAATCTCAGTATTAACCCAAATGCCCGATTTGTTCTCAATAACGTGGAGACCAGCTGTCAATTCAAGATTGAAGTTAGGATAATACCCGGGACTACCGGCGATATAGAATACGTTGGCATCTGGACTTCCCGGATTTGTAGAGGTCGTAGCAACACCCTTAAATACGGAGCCTTGACCTATAGCGTTAATTATTGACAGCAATGCGCTTTGAAGAGTGTCACCTGTAATCTCTTGATTATCATTGGTGTGTATCAGAGCCGCAATCGCTGTTTTTAAATCATTATAACCTCCCATAAGGCTTTAAGTATTAAAATCGTTATTATAGTCAGCATTAAAATCACCACCTCTTAAAGTAGGCACAAAACCTCCGAGGCTTGTAACAATATTATCAGTCTCAAAGGTACATGTTACTGAGGCTAAATCACCTTGAGTTTGCCACTCAGTCTCCACTTCAAAAGTTATAGCCTCGTATTCTTCGCCGCAGCAGTGTATAGTTTTATCAGAACAAAGCCTGATAATACGCATAGCATCACATATAAACTCAGGTACTACAGTATTAAACTTATAGACCTTTTTGCTTACTTGGCTTTCAATGAATGTATAGCCTAACCGTTTTGTCGCTTCTTCTTCAAACTCATATTCTGGTTTACCAAGCTCAGATTTAAGATATAGTTTAAACCTGAAATTATCAGGAAAAATAACAACTCCATTTTTAAGATAAAAATTACGGTTGCCAGAATTCCAATATTCAATTAACAGGCAGTCAGACAACGAATTAGTTACACAAAATACCTCTGATACATATTTCTTTTGTATAGCATTTTCATTTTCATCTATCTGCTCATCAAAAGTAAGTTCCAGATAATATTCACCTTCATGGTTAAACACATTAGCGGGCATCCAATCGCTATAAATTGCTACATAGTAGCCTTCTACGCGTTGGATAGAAAACCCTGTTGACTCGAGCTTAGTTTTTTGATTTGTCGGACCTAAGACTGCTCCAGTTTTAGCATTTATGGCATAAACTGAGTGCAGAGTAGCAGGATTTTTGCCAAGAACAAACTGAAATGTCGGTATATGGTGTATTGACGTAATAAGAGGCGAAATATGATTATAAGCAAAGCTTTTACGGTGACACTGTTTAGAAATATCATCATAAAACTTCAAAGGCGATATGCAAACAGGATTTGCCATAATCTATTGTTCTTGCTGCAAATATAATAAAAATAATTCAATAATAAAAATATTTAACATTTATTAAATTATTCCGGTACGTACCTTAACTCAATGGTAGTCAAGTCAGTATCTAT
>Ga0247609_10000491_pt1 | contig 55276 bp, 45 predicted proteins | sample 172DNAGHGlowgp2_FD_193487 | JGI IMG/M metagenome (GOLD analysis project Ga0247609, IMG submission 193487) | Sheep rumen microbial communities from Palmerston North, Manawatu-Wanganui, New Zealand - 1728 DNA GHGlow gp2 | ecosystem: Host-associated > Mammals > Digestive system > Stomach > Rumen ... | reverse complement strand
CGACAACGAAATCGACATGGCCGGCCTCAAGAAGATTCCGGGCATCAAGAGGAACGAAATCAAGCCGCAGTACGACGAATGGATTTTCCCCGACGGCCACAGCATCCTCGTGCTCGCCGAAGGCCGCCTGCTGAACCTCGGCTGCGCTACCGGTCACCCGAGCTTCGTGATGAGCGCTAGCTTCACAAACCAGACCATCGCACAGATTGACCTCTGGCTCAACGCCCAAGGCAAGCAGACTGTCGCCGGCATCAAGTACGAAAGCGGTGTCGTGTACACGCTCCCGAAGATTCTCGACGAGAAGGTCGCACGCCTCCACTTGGAAAAACTCGGCGTCCACCTGACGACCCTCACCAAGGCCCAGGCCGACTACATCGGCGTGCCCGTCGAAGGCCCGTACAAGGCCGACCACTATCGTTATTAGACGAGAGGACGCCAGCTTCGCTGGCTACAGACGAGAGAAGCGTCATCCTGAGCCACGTAGTGGCGAAGCCGTCCACCCAGACCCGAATATCAAAGTCCCCCGGCACCTGCCGAGGGATTTTTCTTATACTCTGTTCTTACCTGTTCCAGCCGGAATGCCCCTCGCCGTAATAGAGGGCGGCGTCTTCGGCGGTAAAGTCGTCGGCTACGGTATCGCGCGGAGAGAGCCACCCGCGCATCTTCTTGATGCGGGCGCGACGTTCTTCTGCAGAGCGTTCTTCTGCGGCGCGGCAATCTTCATTGTGCTTTTCGTCAAGTGAATCAGCCATACGCCAAAAAGATAGCTTAAATTCGCTCAAAAAAGATTATTTTAAAAGCATGAGCGCAAGAATCCAGCACATCGTGATTGCGGCGGCATTCTTTACCGCGATCGGCAATTCCGCTTTCGCACAGGAAGCCCAAGACACTGTATCGTTTGTCGATTTCGAGAACCGCGAAGTCGGCGTGTACGGCAATGCAGAGGCCAAGGAAGACTTCAAGCGCAACGACTACGACAAAAGCTGGTGGTACGCCATGGACAAGAACAATGGCGAAAACTCCAAGGTCGTATACGACGGCGAAGAACACGGAAACGTATTGCAGCTCAAATACCCCAAGGGCTGCGTGGGCCCGAACGACAACGACACGCCCGCCTGCGCCGCACAGATAATACAGCCTCTCGTGAAAACCGCCGACACCATGTGGAGCGCCTACGACATATTCTTCGAAGACGGATTCGAGTTCCAGCTCGGCGGCAAGCTCCCCGGACTCTGCGGCGGCAAGTGCTACACCGGCAACGCACTGCCCAGCACGGGCGACGGCTGGAGCGCGCGCATCATGTGGCGCAAGGACGGCAACGCCGTGCAGCTCATCTACTTCATGGGGCAAAAGTCCGAATACGGCGACGACTTCAAGTGGGATCTGAACGGTACCATCCCGCAAAAACAGTTCACCACCGGCACCTGGCACCGTATTGTAAACAAGGTAAGCATGAACACCATCGCCTCTCCCGGCAACGGCGACAAGAACGGACGCATACAGACATGGCTCGACGGGGAACTCGCGCTGGATGTGGATACGCTCAGGCTCCGCGACTACGACACCGTAAAAGTCGACAAGTTCTACCTCTCCACATTCCACGGCGGGAGCAGTTCCGAATGGGCGCCCACGCACGACTGCTTTATACGCTACGACAACTTCACCGTATCCACCGATTCCATCGCGGTCTCGGCAAGCGCCGCCTCCCCGGACACGACCTTCCCCGACACCAGCGGCACCATCGCGATTTTCCCGCTAGTACAGAACCGCGCCACAGTCGCCCCCGTTGAAACCTACCGCATCGACGGCACGCTCGTCGGCCGCAAGAACACACGCCCCGACGCCACCACGCACCAGCTCAAGAACGGGAAAAAAGTCAAGGTCGTGAGGTAGGTTTACTGTTAACCCTATTGTTAACCTCTTCATTTTAATACATTCTTTCACAAAGAAGAAAGTCTCTGTTCAAGTTCCTCGATGGTAGGCATTGTTCCCTCTACCTTTTCGGGGTAGAACTTCTCCAGTTCGTATTCAGATATACTGATAGGTTGCGTACTGGATTCCAGAGCGTACTGTGCCTGCACCTTGTCCTTTTCCTTGCAAATCAGCAGACCGATTGTCGGGTTGTCACGCCCTTCCTTTTTAAGGATATGGTTGCATGCCACCATGTAGCCGCCCAACTGCCCGATATCGGCAAACTCGAACCGCCCGATTTTCACCTCGACAACGACATAACAGGAAAGGTTCAGGTTGTAGAAAAGCAAGTCCATAAACTTTTCTCTTTCGCCGACCATGATGCCATATTCCCTGCCGACATACGCAAAGCCCGTGCCCAGTTCTACCAAAAAACGGGTAATATTGTTCAGCAGGCCATCTTTCAACAATTTCTCGTTATAGCGGCCCGTAATACCCGTAAACGCGAAATTGTAAGGATCCTTTGTCAGTTCCTGAGCCAGGTCGCTTGTCGCTGCAGGGAGAGTCCTCTCGAAATTCGTCAACGCCTTTCCCTTGCGCTCGTAAAGGTCGGTAGAGAGCGCATTCAAGAGCGTGGAGCGGCTCCAGCCATTTTCTACCGTCTGGCGGGCAAAAAACAAGGCCTTTTGAGGTGTGTCAGAGCACTTATCGATGAGCAACATGTGGTGCCCCCACGGAACAGAGAATAACGTAGATTCAAGTCGTTCTAAAGGACTTTGAGATTTTTCAGCAACTTGCTGAAGATTTTCCAAGACAGGACTATATAGCTGGAAAAATCTTTTAGAATAGCGAATATTCGATGGAGACAGCCCTTCGGCGTTAGGGATTGCTTTCTTTAAATCGGTACTAAGTGTACCATAAAAGTTACTCCCATATTTATTTTCGGCCTGCTTGGTTACAATATCGCACCCCAATTCCCAGTAGTAGCGCAACATTTCGCTATTTACCTTTACCGCCGCCTTAATTTGGCTCTTGCGGTAACGGGTAGAGAGTTCCTTTACCCAGCGGGTGTAATCCTTGTCCAAGATATTGATGAACTTCTTTGCCATTTTGCCTCCATTTGACCGCTTTGGCGGCAGATTGATGTTAGAGGCGTCCCCTTTATTCCGAAAACCCGGAATAAAAAAAACGCACTAAGCCGAGAGCAGCGGAAATAAACTTGTTTATTTCCATTGCCGAGGCCAAATGCGTTGCGTTATAAACGCAAAGACGCATTTTTCCATTAAAAACAGAAAAACGCGTCGGGCATTAATCCATCACCCAACCGCCGTCTCGTTTCATTTGCGGACGAAAATTTCGACCGCAAAATTTCGGCAACTCGACCGACAATGTCGGAATAATGTCGGATTAATGTCGGAATAAATTTTCCTCCCTATATGTCATTATTTGTCGCAGTTGGAGATTATATTTCATATAGACAAGGAGGCCGCCATGGGCATAAGAGCCACCCGCGTGGGCAAGGAAAACTTCAAGACCATCTTCAAGCTGCAGGCATACCAAATCGTCAGCCTGTCAAAACCCGCGTACCGCCTCGACGAGGACGGACGCCCCGAAGATTACCGCAACAAGCCCGGATTCAACATCTGCGGGACAGACGCCGGCTACTTCGAGACACTCGCCGAAGCCGAAGCGCACATCGGGCAAATCGCCGCGCAGGGCTACCGGGACCTCTACGGCTTTGTCGTGAGCGAACGGCCGCTCGGCCACCACACCTCGGGCATGCGCGACATATCCACCAGGCGCTACCTGAAAGACGGCACCCTCTGGCAGGAATGCACCACCTCGGGCGTATCCCACTGCGACGGCAAGGACATGGAACTGGGCGACACCGGCTTTTACGGCAGGGACCCCGGGACCATCCCCTTCAAGGAAGGCGACATCGTGGAAGTCGCGAGCGACGAATTCGTGGAACTCGCCATCGTCTGGATAACGCCACCCACCAGGGAGCAGATATGGCCCATCTGGGACACCCTCCGCGGGCCCCTCGGCGACAACACCCCGTACAGCTACCCGGACATCCTCGACGACCACTATGTGGTCGCCATCCTCAACCCCCTGGAGGCAGACATCTTCCGCATCTACACCGGCCAGCCCCAAACCGTCGACGTTCTGCCGCCCTCGCTGCCCGTTCCCAAGCGGCTCGCCGCCAAACTCCGCCAGGCGCTCAAGCAAACCAAGAAAGCGGAAAACCCCGAAAGCTTCCTCCCGAACCCCGACAACTTCATCCCGTTCTAACGGGCGTTCCCCGGCCTACCGCACCGCGTCATCCTGGGCACAACGTGCCCGGGATCCATACGGTTATATACAGGCACCTGCCATAGGCCGGGGCCGGGCTATATTGCAAGGTTTCCCGTGCGCACCTTCGGCACCCCCGCGAAACTCTTGCAACGGAGCCGCGCAAGCGCGTCTCCGCCCCAAGGGGTCACTATCCCTAACGCAAAAGCTGTAGTTCAAGATACCCTTATCTACTTTGACCATCTTACGAATGAGCAAGTTGCTCTTTCATCTTTTTTTCTAAAGACTTCAGCAACTCATCACGACGAAGCAGAAGCAGATTCCTCATGCAGCTATAATCCTCATCGAAAAATTCTGCCGCATCCTTGATAATTTCACTTTTCTTTTTCAAGTCATCATAGGCTTGTTGATATTGTTCAGTATTTGTAAGATTATAGGTCCCAGCAAACCCATGAACCAAATAATTTCTCGTTTTACGAAATTTTTCGAATTTTGCAGTTGCCCGGCGCCTACGCCCTTTCCAGTCTATCTTAATATCTATCTTGCAAGCAAAAAGTTTTTTCTTTTTAGCATCTTTTATATCCTCATTACAACGGGGCGTATAAATGGCGTCAAATATTTCCCGTCCCACATCCACAAGGCGAGATTTATTCTCTTTTTGCTGTTCATTAACAGCCTTACTCATTGCATTTATAAGTCCTTTAGGGGTTTTGCCTGTCCAAATGCCTCCGCGATGCTTATACATCCAGCGCAATCTCAACTCTATAACATTGCAAACATAAAGCAATCTGCCCAACAACTCGAAAACCTGCGCTTGCGTAGGTTCCTTTGCGTCATTTTTTTCAAAACCGTCGGACATAAGCAAAACCTCTCTTAAATCCTGGAAATAAATATATATTCAATTATATGAGATTGAAGATATTCTCCATATTGTTTCTTTGCGGTTTCTCCCTTTCGGAGGCATACAGTCTCCAATACAACCCAATCTTGTTGCAGACCAAGAACAAGAAGGGCGAAACAATGGCCCAAGCCCTAGATAAGGTTTATAGGGATAAAATCACTGTCAAAGAAGGACGATGCTATTTCTTCGAGAAACAGACCAAGGGTGCAGACCTCGAATACGAAATCGACCACTGCCGTTTGGATTATCTGCAACAAACCGTATACAGCCAAGCCGACCGACTGAACGGCATCGAAATCAAGGGAACAATCTGGATTGAAGGAAATTCCTACAGGACCCGGCCCTACAACGGCAAATGGAGCGAGTGGAAATCGACAGAACTAATTTCCGGGGTTCATTGGGTCAACAGGACCGGCTTCCATTTCGAAAAGAGGAACGGAGAATTCCAATTCAAGCCAACACCCGGCATCAAGAACATTCGCGGCACGAACGGCTACATCAGCGAAAGCAAGACCAAAGCCATCCAGAAAGGCGAAGAAGCCGGAATTGTAATCCAAGAAAGCGGATCCGGCAAAATAGTCATACAGGAAAGCCGGTAACAAGGCGTCATTTTGCCGATAATGATAAAAACACCTTTAGTCCTATTGGCAATAGTTTAATAGCTTTCGTCATAAACACACATAAACGCAGTGCAAACAAAAGAACAATAATTTATAACTATTACATATTAATTTTTTTCTTCAAAATACAATTTTAATTGTATATTTATTATTCATACATTTTCAGTAAAAAAACTTTAAACTAAAAACCATGAACCAACTAGTTGAATCTATAATTTCAATAGCCATCCTAGGATCCTTCTTATTTTTAGGTGGATATGCCATCTATTACTTATATACATCGTTCGAAAAAGGGGACGCGTTTACAGATGCATACAATCTACTACGATCTGGTGAAAAGCAACAAACTTTAAACGAGAGGGAAATCCAACTCATTTATAATCATAAATATAAAAAATACAATGGCGAATCCTATGCGGATTTTTTAGAAAAAATTTTAATACGTGTTAGAGAGAAAGATACGGAGGGGAAAGTAACCTCCAACTTCAACGCCTTATTAGAACCTATTATAGATAAGGAAAAAGCAGAAAAGCCCTATCTAAAAGTAGATGAAAAAGAAAGATGCATTATACAAGCGATAGAAGATGCAGCAAATAACAATGAAAAAAATTCTCTTAGGAAAAATCTCGTTGATTTATCAGAAATGATAGTTGATAAACAAAAAGCATTAAAAAATGCCCGAAGAATAAATTGTTTGTCCATCCCCCTTTCTTTTATAGGGATTTTAACTACTATTCTTATTTGGGCATACGGTTCATCTTTGTCCGAAGAAGATATTAGCAAAGTTTCTGAAAGAACATCCGAACTAGTCCTAAAAGCAGTCCCAAATACCCCCATTACAACTAAAGATTCCACAACGGCGGAACAGATCAATAAAAATTCAGAAGAAAAACAAGATTTACAAGATAATTAAGCTACTTTTCTTAACGGTCTTTCGATATTACCCAATATACGCTTGTAATTTTCTTGTCAGCTGTTCACGCTCGTTGCTCCCCTTGGTGGAGAATCTTATACAGTCAATGCCGTATTGTTCCAATATATAATTCTTCATACGGTCACGTTCCGCTTGAACAGATTCCTGTTTATGGAAGTTCGCTCCATCAACTTCAATTGCCAAAACGGGCACTTTCGTAATTCGGTTAGTAATCAGAAAATCGATATGAGTTGAAGGATGTTTGGCATAATTGAGCAACGCCGAATTGTTTGAGATTTTAGAGAAGTCTCGAATCAGATGGTTCATTGGATATTCAAAGAACACGTCTAAACTCGGGCAAGACTTCAACACCTCACGAATCATTCTATATGCAGCGTTTTCTGTGGGATACTTCGAAATACGCTCCTGTTCTGCAAAATTGCTACAACATTTTCGGTCAAACAGAAAATCAAAAATGGAGTAGATTTTACTTTCTACAGACTCGCCGACGTTATATTGAATATAACCAATCAGGTCATCGAGAATACTTCCTTTTGGTTGCTCCTGTTTAGAAGTGACCAAGACAAACCTATTTTTTGCTCTTGAAACGGCCACATTTATTATCTGGGGATCCCCAGAAAACTCGGTCAAAACATTATCTACCGTCGAAAAGATTATCGTATCCTTTTCTCGTCCCTGGAACTTATGGATTGTCGATATATCCATGTTCGGGACAAGCTTTCTTAACTCATAACACTGGTGATTATAAGGAGAAATAATCCCAACATCCGTAGTCTTGAGATTGGGTAAGATTTCTTCCGCAATCGCCTCAATCTGTTTCTGATTGACATTGTTCTCACGACTGGCCGGAGCCGTCCAATGAATCGCCAAAGGATTCTGTTCCGTATTCTTGGAAAGAACGATGAGCTGGTTATCGTAAAACTTCTGGTTGCAAAATTCAATGATTTTCGGATGGCAACGGTAATGTTCCCTCAAGAGCGTCTTGGCATCATCTGGAATAAAACGGCCTATAGAGTCCAAGAAACTCAATTCAGCACAATTGTACATTTGCGGGACCTTGTGCTTTTCAAAGATTTCCTGGTATTTTTCCTCTTCTTCCCTTGTCGTCACCTTCTCAAGCTGTTTACTATCCCCAACTATTACAGCATTCCTCGCGCACGAAAGGGCCAATGCACCCGTTGCAATATCAACCTGCGAGGATTCGTCCATAATGACGTAATCGAAAATCGCATTTGAATTGATTGCGCTCTTCGAGGCAAAAGTGGTACTGAAAACTATTGGATAATCCTTAAGAAACTCACCCCATTTGTAATACAAGTCATCTTTTGTATAGAAGACTTGGTCTTTTCGCAAATTGAATTTTCTAAAAACATTTTCATACAGAATGGCCTTAGACAATTTTATCAAGTCTGCCGAGGCATTTTCATCAGTCTTTACGGCATTTGATAATGACCCAATGCGGTTTCCATATTCCGCCAATCGAGAAACAAAGCAGAAATTTTCAAGGCTCGCGATAATGGCAGAAGAATCACCCTTGAGGAATTTCCAATTGAACAAACCCTTGATAAAACGCAACCAAAAACGAGTAAAAAAGCTTAGCCGAGTTTTTGCCAAGCTCTTCTTAAGCTTTACTTCAACTCGATTCCGAATTGACTCAATATCAAACCGATTCAAGTCATTCCGATTTTCAAGGGCGTAATTAAAAACACCTAGTTCTACGAGATATTCCTTGAAATGTTCGTAGTTCACTTTGGCGTTTTCAAATTCCGCATTTACGCGAGCCAATTCGTTCTGCTCGTTGAAAAGTTTCTTGGCCGCAACGACCTTCTTTGAAATGTTGCTTTGCCAAGACCATAGAGCTAGACGATCCTGTTCAATCGGCAAATCCAACTTCCGAGGCTTTTGCGATTCAATAAAAGCAGTCTTATTTTCGTCCTTACCAAGCATGGCCGAAAGGAAATCCAACTTATACTGGGCGAGTTTCTCCTGCACATTCTTTATGGCACTATTGTTGTTGGAAACCACCAACGCAGTCTTGCCCTGTATCAGCAAATTGGCAAGGATATTGAGGATAGTCTGGGTCTTGCCGGTTCCAGGAGGCCCTTGAATCAAGCTAATCGTATACTTGAAAGCATTTTGAACAGCTTTGATTTGACTGAGGTTGCAACCGAACGGGAAAACAAGGTTCTGCTGGGCTATAACCTGAAGGTCGTCCTGTACACCAGACTTGAGATAAAGCGCCAATGCCGTATCTTCTTTGTCATAGATTCCCTTTATTTTCTCGTACTGCTTTTTCAGCAACGAAGCATCCTGTTTCTTGTTCGAATCGTTGCAACTTTCTTGAATTAGTAGCGGATTATTTGCAGCAATGTCCTTCAGATAGTTTAAAACAGAACTTTGAAAACTGTCTTCTGTTTCGTTCAGGACTTTCAAATCATCGTATTTATAGGTCTTGGCCTTGTCAGTGAAAACAATATGCCAATATCTCTTGTCAGTCTTGGGATTCCTGAACTCGAAAATAGTTTGAATGTTGTATAGTTCAAGGCCATTCGCAGAGATTTTCTGCTTTTTGAACTCATGCAAGCACGGCTCCGTGAGGCACACGACATTACCCGCACTATACTCATACGCCTTACCGTTACGATAAACAACTCTACATCTTGAATTAGCGTTGTCAAACGAAAGAGATTCAACCTCTTCCGTCTTTATCTCGCCTTTTATCAAAATAAGAGTTTCTTGCGGATTCATGAGTTTCCTACCATTCAAAAATAAATATATATTCTCTAGGAGGCCAATTATGACTCAAAAACTCTGGAAAACCTGCAAAAAGTGCGGCTGCGACAAGCCCGAAGACACCGAAAAGCTTTGCGAACAGTGCAAGGCAAATCGGAGGCAATTCTGGAGCGATCTCAAGAAGGTCGGCGGCGTAGCCGCTGGCGCTCTCCTAGTGATTCTTGCCGGCGGAAAGCTGAAGAAGAAATAAAAGCGCATATTTTATGCCCCCACTCTCAAAAAAGGGTATATTATTCAAGTAAAAAGTTAATTGTATCCCCCTGAGACGAAAATGAACTTGACAAAACACCAAATCGACGACTATAAAAACCGTTTATATGATGAACAAATGGACATTTGTCGCGTGATGCATAAGCCTCGCATGAAAAATGTTCTTAATTCGGTTATTTACAAATATTCAGGGAAAGCACATTTTCTTTATGAAGTTATTCAAAATGCAGATGATGCAGAGGCCACGGAAATACACTTTGAATTATTCGATGATAAACTTGTTTTCCGACATAATGGAAAAAAACGATTTACTATTTCTGACCCATCAACAGAAGAAGAGGATCAAAAGAACGGAAACCTTGGAGACATAAACTCTATTCTAGGAGTCGGCCTTTCAACTAAAGCAGATCAAAAAATAGAAGAAATAAACAACCCTAAAATAGGAAAATTTGGTGTCGGTTTTAAATCTGTTTATCAATACACCGATACACCCATCGTTTATGATTCGGATTTGTCTTTTAAAATAGTGGATTTTTTCTTGCCGAATTGGCTGGAGGATAAATTTCCCGGTCAAAAAGAGAATGAAACAATATTTATTTTGCCTTTTAATAGGGAGAAATTGTCTGCAGAAACGGCAAAATCAGAAATTTTAGAAAAATTGCAAAAACTGGTAATGCCTATTTTGTTCTTGCAATCCATAAAAAAGGTGTCTTACAAATGCGGAGCCATTAACGGATGTTATTCTAAAGAAATTTTAGAAAAAGAAGATTTCGGCAACATCGAGGCAAAAAAATTTAAAATTATTAATGGAAACAAAAATGATTATTCGTTAATGTGGATTTTCTCTCGATTTGATTCCAACAAAAGAAAATTTTCTGTTGGATATTTTGTTGATGAAAATGAAAAATTAATTCCCCGGTCAAACTATTTTACTTTTTGTTTTTTCCCAACGAAAGTAGTTTCTCATTTAAACTTTATTGTACATGCTCCATTCTTATTGACAGATAGCAGAGAAGGTATTCAGTGTAATTCTTATAATGAAAACTTGATTTCTCTTTTGGCTCAATTATCTGCAGATGCCTTGGAATGTTTTATAAAAATTGGCGAAAGAAAAAACATTCAGATAATTGATGACGATATTGTCAAAATCATACCAATAAGAAAGAATGATTTTGCTGAGGCTGATTCCGACACCATTTCGTTTTTCCCTTTCTATTCTGAAATTCAACTAAAAATGGAACAAAGTCTATTGCCAACTATAAACGGAAACATTTCCGCAGAAAAGGCATGTTGGGCAGAAACAAAAAACTTATCTGATCTGTTTTCAAAAGAACAACTCTCAGAAATTTTTTCTTATGAGCAGTGGAATAGCACATCAAATAAATATGAGACAATAAAGCCTCCGAAAGAATGGGTTTTTACTTCATTCGGTATGCGTAATAGTCCTGAATTAGCAAACTACTTGAAAGAAATTAATGTGAAGGCATTGTCAATCGATGATTTGATACCAAAATTCAATTGGAGATTTATTGAGTCACAATCTGTGGAATGGTTGTGCTCGCTCTATAGCTTAATAAGGTCAAATACAGAAAGTATAAACAAAGCAAAGGGCTATCCCATTTTTTTAAATGCACAAAGGAGTGCTTCGGCCGCATTTGTAGGCAATAATGCAAACCTTTTCTTATCATCTGCCAATAGTCTGGGATATAATGTTGTTTTGCCAGAAATAGAGAATAATGATGACGGAATTGCATTATTAAAAAAAATGGGTGTTTCGCAACCTGTTTTGAGAGATAAGATCTATCAAAAAATTTTAAAAAAAGACGAACTTAATGAAATCGATGATTTTAAAGACTTTTTAGATTTTTTTATTGAATGCGAAAACAATGGAAATTATGCCGAAAAAAATAAACTCGTTGAAAAAATAAAAGAGAAGGCTTTCCTTTCGGTAATAAATGTAGATGGCGACGATTTGGGCAAGACCAAGCCCAATTCTTGCGTTCACTTAATGAATGATGATTTAAAAATCTACTTCTCTGTTTCAAAAGAAGTTAAGTTTGTCAACATCGACAAATATGAGCAGGTTCTTTCTGCACAGGAACGCAATTATCTACATCCATTTTTTGAAGACTTAGGAATTTCGCCTTTTGCAATTAATGCACAACATGAAATCGATGATAATGAATACCGTACAGCGAAAGGCGCACCACCACCACGTTCGACAAAGGTAAGAACATACCATAAGTATTATTTAATTGGAGCTCTAGAATTTCTTAAAGAAGTTTCAGAAAAGAAAAATAAGGAATTTTCAAAGATTCTCTTACATCAACTAAGCCACGGTTTCAAAAGTGCACCAAGAAAGTATGCTAAAGAGGACGCTCTTTTTGGATACAACTGCAACTATTTTTACAGGTCCTCTTGGGATGAATACATAAAAGACCCTGATTCAGATTTATTTAGACAAGAAAAATGGCTAGTTGACAATTCAGGGAATTTTGTATCTCCTACCGAAACGTTTTTACAAAGACTTTCCGAAAATTACAACATTAGTGACCCGGATATCAAAGCATTTTTAACAGATTATTTAGGGATTCAAAGAGAGCATGCCGAATACGATGACCTCAATCCCGATATTCGGAAAAAAGTCGAATTATCGGATTTACTCGAAAAATATGGCCTCAATGACATTTCTCCAGAAGAGATTAAGCTACTAAAAGAGATACGAGAGAAAAAGGCGGAAGAAGATGCTTCAAGTGGATCTGAGGAAGGAAACGGCAATGGACATGCCGGTTCTTCAACCACAAGAAAATCATCCAACGATAATTCTGACACCGATGAAGACGACCAAAATGACACTCCTGAAAAGCGAATTACAAAAGAAATTGCAAAGCTAGCGGAGAAAAAGAAGAAAACTGATTCAGACACATTTGATAACAACTCCGAAGACGATGATGCCGATGAAGATGAGTTTACAAAAGCATCTATAGATTATGCGAAAAAAATTCAAAATGTGATGGATAAATGCGCCATTGAGGTAAACGAGCTAGAAGAATACAAAGCAGCTCAGAAGTTAGCTGTTGATTCACAGAAATATTCTTACCAGTGGTTCTCCGCTCTTTTAAAGCTAGAAATGTTATCTAGCAATGAAAACAACTCAAATAGCCGTGAAGTTTCCATTTCATTTTCCAAGGTCAAAAAGGATATCAATTCAAAAAAGACTCTAATTTTAGAGCAACCAAACAAAAACATCCCTTCTGTTGTCGAAGAATTATATGGAGTTAACCTAAATCTTCGAATGAAAGATGGCTCTGAGAAATCGCTACCTTTTGAGGCGGCTAGCATACGGTCTTATTCGTTAAGAGTAATGCTTATGCATCCAGATCAATTGACAGATTTAGACCTGGACCAGATTGCATCGGCTAGCATTATAGCCAAAAGCCCTGTATTTTTGTTGCAGGAATTACAGAAACAATTCGACGCCCTACATCACGAAGCTGATTTCAACATGAAATCTTCGCTTTGCGAAAACATAAAATTCGTATTTGGTCCTCCGGGTACCGGCAAAACAACATTTCTCGCAAGAAATGTTCTTAAAAAATTGATTGAAGAGAACGAGAACATAAAAGTACTTGTTTTAGCACCAACCAATAAAGCAGCCGATGTCATCGCAAGTAGAACAATAGATGTTATGTCTGGGGACGATAGCTACAAGCACTGGCTAGCCCGTTTTGGAGTTACCAATGATGAAACTATTGAAGAAAGTGGCATTTTCTGTAGCAAGAACTACGACATAGAAAAGCATAATCAAAATGTCGTAGTCACAACAATAGCTCGCTATCCTTATGACGGCATGAAGTGCGAGGGCAAAGATGATCGACTTCTAAGAGATGTTAAATGGGATTATATAGTTATTGACGAAGCATCCATGATTCCGCTTGTACAAATCATTTATGTACTATATTCCCAAGAGCCCAAACAATTTATCATTGCTGGCGATCCATTCCAAATTGAACCTACTACAGCCGTGGACATGTGGAAGGACGAAAACATCTATAAAATGGTTAAGCTCGATTCGTTTACAGACATCCATACAGAACCACACAAATTTGAAGTTGAGTTGCTAAAAACTCAATATAGAAGCATCCCTAGCGTCGGTGAAATATTTAGTGCACTGACCTATGAGAACTCCTTAGCTCATTATCGTAAAGAAGAAAGCATAAGACCCCTGAATATTGAAGAGTTCCTTTCTTATAGCAGTTTAAATCTTGTAAAATTTCCTGTCCATAAATACGAAAGTATTTATAGGTCTAAAAAACTGAACAAGAGCAACTACCAAATTTACTCCGCATTATTCGCCTATGAGTTCACTTCTTATTTAGCCAAGAAAATTGCCGAGAAGAATCCATCGGAGCATTTTAAAATCGGAGTAATCTCCCCCTATGCAGCGCAAGCCAAATTAATCAATAACTTGTTGATTGCAGAAAAAATCCCAGATTCAATTTCTGTACTATGCGGAACTATTCACGGATTCCAGGGAGACGAATGCGATGTGCTGGTGACAGTTTTCAACTCTCCCGAAAGCATATCTAATAGCGACAAGATGTTCCTGAACCGCAAAAATATTATCAACGTTGCCATAAGCAGAGCAAAGGATTACCTATTCGTCTTAATGCCCGATGATAAGACAGAAAAAATCGAAAACCTTAAATTAGTGAAAAAAGTTGAAGAACTGATGAAAAGAAACCTTTCATGTACCGAGATCGATTCTCACAAATTAGAGGAAAAGATGTTCGATCATGAAACCTATCTTGAAGAAAATACGTTCTCAACAGGTCATCAATCGGTGAATGTCTATGGTATGCCCGAAAAGACGTACGAAGTACGAAGTGAAGAGGACGCTATAGACATTCAAATACACAAAGGAAATTAATCACCTTCCTAAAGTCTTTTTGCCCTTTATAAAAGCCTTAAAAGCGCTCTCTTTATTTATAGACCCCCTTTTTTTGATTATTTTTCCTAAAAACAAACAAAGGATTTTCGATGCCGCAGGACAAGCCGCTTCAATACTTCGTCGTTCGATCCCCGTTCGCCCAACTCATCGTTACGGGCGTCAAGACATTCGAATTCCGCACCAACGCAAAGACATTCGCGAACAAGCGCCTTGCCGTGGCAATATCCCAATACACCGCCACCGACAACGACCTGGAAGCCCAATTCGGATACTGGCAGAAGCAGTTGACCAAATCCATTAAAAAGCAGTCAGCAAGTGAACAAGAAGCGGCCCAGGATGCGTTCCAAAAGGCTTGTCGTAAGGCAAAAACCCTATTTGGCAAGACCAACGGCTCTGGCATGATTATCGGCGAAGTGGAAACTGGCGACGCGACGGAGTTCGATGGAGATTTTGGGGTACATATCCTCAGCTTCAAGTTGTGGCCCGAGTCCGAATGGATCAAGTCGCCTGGTGGTCTCGGCATCCGCTACATGCCAGGGGTGGAGCACGAGACCCGCGAAATCAAGATGGATTACAGAAACGCCTACAAGTCCGCTTTCACCCGCATTCTCGACAAGTATCGTCAGGACTCGCTATCCCAAAAACAGAAGGGCTACAAGTTCGAACTGCTAATGCAACGTTACTTGCAGACGGACCCGATTTTTGCAAGCAGTCTTTCCAACGTTTGGCTTTGGGAAGAATTCTTTGCCAAGGACCAGTTCGGCGGAAAGGATGTAGGCATTGACCTTGTGGCCGAAACGACTGGCGGAAACTTCTGGGCAATTCAGTGCAAGTGCTACAAAGCAGACGCTATCATCGACAAGCCCGCTGTTGATACGTTCCTGGCGACATCAGGAAAGACCTTCAAGGACAAGGACGGAAACAAGGTCCATTTTGCATACCGCCTGTGGCTTGACACGACAGAACATGGTTTCAATAGGGAGGCTTTGAACTCGCTCGAAAACCAGGACCCGGAATTCCACCGTGTCGGCCTTTTGGAACTCGAAAATGCCATGGTGGACTGGGATCGACTCGACAAGGGTTCCAGTGGCGAAAACGCCCAGGTGCAAAAGAAGAAGCCCCGCGACCACCAGAAAGAAGCGATTGCGAAGGTTCATGAGTATTTCAAGGACGAAAGCCATGAGCGTGGCAAGCTCATTATGGCGTGCGGAACCGGAAAAACCTACACCTCGCTCTGCATAGCCGAAAAGGAAACTGACAACAAGGGAACAATCCTGTTCCTGGTCCCCTCTATCGCGCTTTTGGGTCAGACCCTTCGCGAATGGACCGCTGATGCAACAAAGCCGATTAAGCCCATTTGCATCTGTTCCGATACGGGTGTTTCCAAGAAAGTTCATATAAGCGGAGAAAACGAAGGCGACGGCTACAGCGTCACGAGCCTTGCCTTGCCAGCATCTACAGATGTGAACTCCATCGTCAAGCAGTTGGAAATCGCCCGCTACAAGAAAGGCGGCATGACGGTCGTGTTCAGCACGTATCAATCTATCGACGTGATTTCCAAGGCGCAAAAGAAAATGGGCGCCAATTTCCAATTTGACATAATTGTTTGCGACGAGGCGCACCGCACCACAGGAGCAACCCAATTAGGTGCCGAAGCATCGAATTTCGTAAAGGTCCACGACTCAAATTTCTTGCGGGCAAAGAAACGTATCTACATGACGGCGACCCCCCGCCTTTACAGCGAATCCAGCAAGAAAAAAGCGGAAGAAGGTTCTGTTGAAATCTGTTCCATGGACGATCCGAAGCTTTACGGCGAAGAAATGTACCGTATCGGCTTCGGCGATGCAGTCAACAAAGAACTCCTTTCTGATTACAAGGTTCTTGTCCTTACCATTGATCCGCTTGCGATGAGCGAAAGTCTGCAACTTTCCATGGCGACCAAGACTGGCGAAATAACGCTCTCTGATGACGATGCAAAACTGATTGGCTGCTTTAATGCTCTCTCCAAAATTACACTTGTTGATGATCGCCAGCTGAAGGAAACGGACCCGCAACCCATGAAACGTGCGGTGGCATTCTCGCAGAACATCAAGGTATCCAAGGAAATTGTATCGCAAATCAACGATTTGAAGGATTCCTATTACGATGCGCTGAAACCCGAAGCACAAAAGCAAACTGTTCGCGTATCGGCGATGCACATTGACGGGAGCATGGGCGCCACCCAACGTGAGGAGCGTCTAGCATGGTTAAAAGCGGATATTGAAGATGGAGAATGCCGCATATTAAACAATGTCCGCTGCTTGAGCGAAGGCGTGGATGTTCCGAGCCTTGATGCCGTCCTGTTCCTGAGTGCCCGTGATTCCGAAGTGGATGTGGTGCAGAGCGTGGGGCGAGTGATGCGAACCGCTCCCGGCAAAAAATACGGCTATATCATTATTCCGGTAATTGTCCCCTCCAACGAAAAGCCGGAAGAAGCACTGAACAACAACGAGCGTTTCAAAGTCATTTGGAAAATCCTGAACGCCTTGCGTGCCCACGATGACCGTTTTAATGCGATGGTGAACAAAATACAGTTCAACACGCCGCAAAAGGGCAAAAGCATCACAGGCGGGCGCATTGGTGTTGCAAGCGGTCTCCCCGGAAGCGATATCGAGAACCTGTCCCCAGAGCAAAGAAAAATCCAGCAGGAATTGCAAGACCAGATTGAAATGCGATTCCAGGAGCTCCAAGGAGCCATCTATGCCAAGATGGTTGAAAAAGTCGGTAGCCGCCGCTATTGGGAAGACTGGGCGAAGGATGTGGCGGATATTGCCAAGCGCCACGAAGACCGCATTCGCAGGCTTATCGCGCAAGACGGCGCCCCCAAGAAACAATTCGACAAGTTCCTGGCGGCATTGAAGAAGAACCTGAACCCCGGTGTAAACGAGGAACAGGCGATTGAAATGCTCTCACAGCACCTGATTACAAAGCCCGTTTTCGAGGCGCTATTTGAGGACTACGATTTCGCGAAGAACAACCCCGTTTCCAGGGCCTTGCAGCGCGTTATCAACGCCGTAGAAAGCACCACCGACGATGTGGACAAGAGCAGCCTTGAAAAGTTCTATAATAGCGTCAAATTGCGTGCTGAGGGCGTAGAAAACGCCGATGGCAAGCAGAAAATCATTATCGAACTCTACGACAAGTTCTTCAAGAGTGCCCTCCCCAAGACCGTTGAACAGCTGGGAATCGTTTACACACCGGTGGAATGTGTTGATTTCATCCTCCATAGCGTAGACGATGTTTTGAGACAGGAATTTAACCGGAAACTCACCGACGAGAACGTGAACATCATCGACCCGTTTGCGGGGACCGGCACCTTCATGACCCGCCTTATCCAGAGCGGCCTCATCAACAAGAAGGACCTTGAGCGCAAGTTTTCCAAGGAACTCAAGACCAACGAGATTGTGCTTTTGGCTTATTACATCGCTAGCGTGAATATCGAGAACGCCTACCATGATGTCATGGGCGCCAACGAATATACCCCGTTTGAAGGAATCTGCCTTACCGACAGTTTCCAGTTGAGTGAGAAATCCCACCAGGAGGACTTCGGCGAAGACATATTCCCGGTAAACGGCCCCCGCGCAAGGGCCCAAAAGAAAGTGCCTATCCAGGTGGTGATTGGAAACCCGCCATATTCTGTGGGGCAGAAGTCTGCCAACGATAACGCACAGAATCAGAAATACCCGGATTTGGATAAACGTATTGAAGATTTGTATGTCGCAACTAGCGAAGCAAACCTGAATAAGGCTGCCTATGATAGCTACATCAAGGCATTCCGTTGGGCGACAGACCGCCTGGACCCCAAAAATGGCGGTGTGATAGGCTTCATCACCAATGGTAGTTGGCTTGATAGCAACGGGCTTGACGGGTTCCGCAAGTGCATAGAAAAGGAATTCAGTAAGATATTCGTTTTCAACCTACGCGGAAATGCTAGAACTCAGGGGGAACTTCGTCGAAAAGAACGCGATAATGTTTTTGGTCAGGGAACCCGCACCCCCGTTTCCATTACCATCCTTGTTAAACATCCTGCCGGCAGTGATGCGGCCACAAAGAAAGCCGTCATCAAATACTACGACATCGGCGACTATCTGTCACGTGAAGACAAACTACGGATAATTAAGGAAACGGAAAGCATAACGCATTTGGAAATGACGGTGCTGCACCCCAACGAGCACGGCGACTGGATTAACCAGAGAAATGCGGCCTTTGGAAAATGGACACCGATTGAACCTGAGAAGAAATTCGATGTTTCAAGTAAGAGTTGGTTTATTACAAATGTTGTAGGCGTTGCCACGGGACGAGATTCATGGGTATATGGATTTTCAAAAAAACATATATCCAGTAATATGGAACGAATGATAACATTCTATAACACTGAAATTTCCAAAGATAAGCACTCACAAGATGCAACAAAGATAAGCTGGACTGCAAATTTAAAGAAAGATGTTGAAAAACGTATAACACATGTTTTTGACGCGGAATCATTTGTTGAAGGCATGTACCGTCCATTTACAAAACAACAGCTTTATTATAACCGAGATTTTATTGAGCGTCCGGGCATGTGGTCTCAGTTGTTTCCAACCCCGAAATCCGAAAATATGGTAATATGTCTTTCTTGCGAGGGTTCTACAAGAGACTTGTCTGTTTTAATGACAGGAACTTTTGCAGATTATCATTCTGTTGGAGATAGTAAAATTTTCCCGCTTTACTACTATGAAAAGCCGGAAGGAAATGATTTGTTTAGTGATTACATTCGCAAGGATGCCATCAGTGATTACATTTTAAAACAGGCCCGCACCCAATACAGCGAACCCAAAATTAAGAAAGAAGACATCTTCTATTACGTCTATGGATTCCTGCATTCCGAAGAATATCGCACCGAATTCGCCGCCGACCTCAAAAAGATGCTCCCGCGCATCCCGCTTGTCGATACCGCCGACGATTTCTGGGCATTCAGCAAGGCAGGCCGCAAACTCGCAGAAATCCACCTGAACTACGAAACCGCCGAACCCTACAAGGCGCTTATCGTCTCAGCTAGCCAGGTGGCCTCCGAGCTCCCGATATTTAGCGGGATGGCGGCAGACATCAAAGGCTTTTACAGCGCCGAAGATCCCAAAACCCTGTATAGAGTCCGCCAGATGCGCTTTGCCAAAAAATCCGGCTACGATAGCAAGGGCAAAGCCAAGAATATTGATGACAAAACACGCATTATATACAACGATAAAATTGCCATTGCAAAAATCCCTGAAGAAGCCTGCGAATACGTAGTCAATGGTAAATCCGCCATTGAGTGGGTAATGGAACGTTACGCCGTCACCACCGACAAGGCAAGCGGCATCGTCAATGACCCCAACGACTGGGCTTTGGAGCATAACGATCCACAATACATCTTCAACCTGGTTCTCCGCATCATCACCATAAGCCTTGAAACCATGAAAATCGTGAAAAGCTTACCCAAAGTGAAGTTCTAGAGGGGAGTGATATGACAACCTGTTTAGCGCTGCGGCTCACCCATAATGACAATATGTGGGTAAAACCATCAAAAGGTCGTTTATATCAATCAGATGACTATGTGGGCAGAACTGGCTTTGGCCATGAAGATTGGAATTTTAATTTAGAACAATTTAAAGGTGATTATGCTTGGGGCTTTCAAAGATTTGTATTCAAGAACAAAGATCGCTATAAAGAAAATTTCAATTTGTGTTTTTACGATTATGACAAAAAAAGAAAAGCCTATTTTGTAGTAGGATTCTATCTTGACGCACAATATGTTCCAAAAGGAATGCCATTTGAAGAAACATTATTCCTGCAAAAGAAAAATGATTTGATAGGCCTAGGAGATAGCTTAAGCGAATCCTATTACAAGGATATTGACAAAAATCTCAAAGAAGGTTTTCAGTATTATTGTTGGAAAGTATTAAAACAAAATGTCGTAAAATTAGAATGTCCCATTCAATATCCTCAACACATACGCCAGCTAAAATGTAAACGATATGCCACTGCAATGGGTCTAACAGATGATGAGTTTGAAAGAATTCTTGAATACGTAAAAAATGCAAATAGTGAATATGTAAATATTGATTATGACACTTTTCCAGAGGGCGAAGAGAAATTAGCCATTCATAAAAGTCGGGAAAGAAACTATAAATTGATTAATCAAAAAAAATCCGAATTCAAGGCTTCGCATAACGGAAAGCTTTATTGTGAAGCCTGTGGATTAAATTTTGAAGAAGTCTATGGAGAATACGGAAAAGACTTTATAGAAGTTCATCATATTATTCCTATAAGCGAATCTGTAGAAAATCGAAAGACGAAGTTAGAAGACTTAGTCTTATTATGCAGCAATTGTCACAGAATGGTTCATCACAGGCGCCCATGGCTGAATAAAAATCAATTACAAAGTTTACTAAAAAAATAATCTATGACTGCACAAGAAACAGGTTTTATACTGAGATTCCTTATTCAAGACGGTTATGTATTGAATTTTTCAAACAATTCCTTTGCAACATTCACAATGCAAAGTGTCGGAATAGACATACAAGGAAAATATGGTGGTTCAAAAGGATCTTCTTTAACACGATTTGTTCGCGAATCATCAAACGACTTAACTTTTAAACTTTTTTCAGATTTACTAGAATATTACAGGTTTCAGCTACTTGATGACGCCACCATTGAACGAAAAAAAGATTATGAAAGGTGCCAATCAATTTTAGATAAGTATAAAGGCATAGTAAACGCCCTCGATATCCCAGCATTAAAAAAGATTGACAGCGATTATATTCGCAAAATAACGCAAAGAGCAATGGAATATGTAAACAGAGGGAACTTTGACGATGCCCTAACCTTAGCAAGAACCCTGCTCGAAGATGTCTTTATCCATATTATTGAAAAAAAGAATGTTACAGTAGAATCGTATGGCCAAATACAGGATCTTTATAAACAAGTAAAAGGCCTTTATAATATGCACAATGACTCAAAAATGGATAAACGAATTAATGAACTTCTTTCTGGTCTAAATAATATTGTTTCAGCTATTGGCGAAATGAGAAATAAAGCCGGAAGTGCCCATGGCCATGGCTCAAAAAGAATTTCCATAAAAGATTATCATGCAAGATTATGCGTTAATTCCGCTATGGCACTTGCCGATTTTGTACTCTCTGTTGCAGAAAATAATAATCCTAAAAAGTAAAAAAACTCGTTATACAATAAGGCTATAAAGGAAAAAATTATGTCTAGAAAAAAAAAGCTTTCATCAGTCGATTTAAAAGAGAAATTCAATGAGTTCTTAAAGGATATTGACGTTCTTGAAAATTTGAATCACATAGAAACAGAAAGTACTTTCTTTGATATTTTAAATATTATGGATGCAGAAATCCGTCATAGTAATGTTTTGGCCTGGCTTCTTAATCCAAATAAATCTAAATCGCTTGGAAAATTTGTTTTGCGCAAACTACTTCTTCTAATAATGGAACGTAGCAAAGACAAATTTAACGCTTTAGATTTGATACTAGATGACTTTGATGAGGTTGAAGTTGAACGAGAATGTTTGAATACAGATATACTGGTCATCATAAAGAAAAACAAACAACCAAATTACGTAATATGTATTGAAAACAAAATAAACAGCAAACAAGGAAAAGACCAGCTAAAGAGATATCGTGAAAAACTTATCGCGGCACCTACATTTAACGATGTCGTCAAAAATAATAGAATCAGTTTTCTTTTCCTTAGGGCGTATGATGAATCTCCAAATGATGCAAATTGGCTAGAATTCGATTACAACGATATAGGCAATATTTTAGAAGAAGCGCTCAACCATTGTCCTTTATCTGAAGAATTAGCGTTATTCTTAAAACAATATTTGTCTAATTTGAAAAAATACGAAATAATGGACTTTGCAGAAAAGCAAGATTCGGCACAAAAAATATACGACGACCATAAAGAAGTATTAGACTACATATCTGCATTAAAAAAGAAAAAGCAAATAGAAGGAGTCGAATTCCAACCCATAATTAATGAATTGAGCCATCAGACCAAAAAGAACTCAACGAAACAAATCAGGAATCAAAAGAATGTATCGGATTTACAGATTTTGTCGCAAAAAATATATATTCGATACCAAAACGCTTTAGATTATATTGAGACTACAGCTCAAAGTGAAGATGCGCAAAAATTCAAGCACTACCATACTTGGCTTGACAGCAAAAACTACAAAACAAGCACCAAAAGGGCATCTTCCTATCTTCAATTCGTTACAGACAAAATCCTTGCAAAAGTATTCGCAGGAATTGACACGAAGGATATTGATTTAATTCATTATTGTTACTTTGAAATTCAAAAAAGATTTATGTCAAAAATCAAATTAGTCCTTCATAAAGATGATTCGCTACCTCCAGAAATTCAAAAGAAGTTAAATGATGTTCGTCAAATACTTAATGGCGGTACAAATGAAGAATGGGAGTGGGCCAGCGCAGGTACCGAAAAAATCGACTTGTCAGGGATTTTTGACCAAGGTGACATAAAAGATGCAGCCATTGATGCAAAATTAGCACCAAGAATACAAGCCGCTCTTGACAAATGCGAATCTAGCGTTATAGAAAAATTAAATGCAATTTCTCCATAAACCATCACAATTAAAATAGGATTAGAACGGGATAAAAACACCAACAATTGTAAATGTTATTACAGTTGTAGTTCTCTTTTAAACACATACGAAAGCCTCTTAAACATTCGGTTTAAGGGGCAAAAAAAATGATTTGTTCTACAAGAATTTTTTAAGACTTACTTAATGGCAACAATTCTTTATAGGGCTCAATAAATTTCTTGTATTCATCCTTTATTTCTTCAATAGTAATATCGTCCTTTTCCAAATTTTTCTCCACAAATTCATAAAAAGCATCACTTTCATCCAATTCAAAATATCCATTAAAAACATCCTTTCGGACATATCTATATGGAAAAATCATATAGCCGCCCTTAAAAGACTCATAATTAAAACGAAGCGGAACAATGCTTCCCAAAAATTTTGAATTAAAGAAATCTTTTTTTAATTTTAATTTTTTAAATTCAGGCTCACAAGGAAGTACACATCTTGCATTAGGCTGGTATTTTAAACATGTTTCCACTAACCATTTTTTGTTGGGAATGAAACTATTGGGTTCTTGCTTTAAATAACGAAGAATTTCTTTGTCATTTTCAATAAGAATCGATAAATAATAGCCTTTTTGTTTTAATTTTTCCTCAATATATCTAATTGAAGCAGATTCCCAAGAATCATCGAAAATCTTCTTTTCTTTTACCCAAATTTCTCTTTTGTCTTCATTCCTTTTGACATCAATTACATCACTTTCCAAAATGTTACTAACGAGACAATCTTGCGACAACGGGAAATTCATTGCGTATTGACGTATTGCATCCTCTATATCGTCGTTTAAATCCAAAAACATTGCAACAAAAGGCTTTAAGGCCTCGTCGATAGAGCTAAAATTATTCTTTAATGTTTTTTTCAATGATGGCATCAGCTTGCTGAGAAACTCGGGTTTGAATTCTTCTTTTAAATCATCTCGATTTATAAGCAACATTTTATCTGCATCACCAGATAAAATATTAACATCTATAGAAAAGTAATCTAATCGCAACCAGTTTGCGTTTTTTAACAATTGTTTTCGATAAAAAACACGCTTTATTGTTCTATTATCCCGGATGTTAAATTCTAAGCCTGATTCTGCATCAAAAAATTCAAAATTACTATCGTAGCCTGTTTCTGTTTCGGATTCATTGATTTTTAAAATTATAGGAACATTGCTTGTCATGGCAAATGTAAAAACTTCATCAACGATTTCGGCAAGTTCAAAGTTCTCATTTTCTGAGTATATAAAATCATAATTATGAAATTGATGTATTAAATTCGGATGCGTAGATGATAGAGTCAATCTAGTTGGAATCTTACACGATTTATATTCAAAAGATACTTCAGTTCCTGTTTCTGCACTAGCGTCCGCTTTTGTATTTTTTAAGTAAATTGAACCATTTCTTTGAGATGTCGGGCTAAATACTATTCCGCTGATTGTTCGACCTCCATTTTTTTTTGTAGTAAAAATTTCAAACGAATCTGCTAACGGAAAAATGCTATGGAGCCCTATACCAAAGGCTCCCGAAGGCTTCATCCATTCCTGCATTTCCTTTACCAACTTCTTTTTCCATTTGTTTTTCTTTCCACTATTTAGAATACTTTCAAAATCATCTTTATCAATACCAACTCCTGAATCTTTGACTTTTATTTTAAGAATTTCAGAATGTTTCTTGTCTTCAGAAATACAAAAATATATGGGATATTTCTTACACTCTTTATCAAAATCATCTTTTCCTTTTATACTTTTATTTTCCAAATAAACCCGCAAATATGTTGCGTCGACCGCATTTTGCAGCAATTCACGTACAAAAATAAATTTCGTTCCATAAAAATTAGCACCCTGAATAAAAGGCAAAGCCTTGTTTGAATCAAGTGAAAACTTGTAATTTCCATTACTACTTACGGCATCATAACCATCAATATAGACTTTTAATTTATTTATAAGAGGAAGTGGAGCAAAAGTGTTATTCGGAATTATACTGTGCCAATTTTTCGTTTGATTGCTGATTTCATCAGCGATCCACTTAAACCAAGAATTCGTCAATTCACCCACTTCAATGCTTTTACAATGAGCCTCCAACAAAATTTCAGCACTACCAATATATAACGTACTTATAGACAAATGCTTTTCTATGTGAAGAAGTGATTCTGTTGGTATTGAAGGTAGTGTGCTTAAAACAATTGATGAAAATCGGTCATTGTCAACATCCAAGACATCGCCTAAACGCAGCATACACGCAATGAATCTTGGATGACAATCATCATCAAGGAATCCATTTTCTTTTAATTGCAACTCCATTACATTAGAAAAATCTTTTGCATGATAACAACATATGTCGGCCAATAAATCAAAAATTCTTTTTGGTATGGATTCCGGAATATATATAAACGAAGATTCTTGAATTATTCTTTTAGAACGGTCTGAATGTGACGTCCTGAGATAATCCGCAAGTAAATATCGAAGAGCATAAAATGATTCTGATGAAAATTTGCAGGCACAATAATGTAATTCATCATCCTTAACCTCAAAAAAGTTTGCATAAGCATTCATTTCAGAAGTTGAATCTTGTTTTTTTTCATTTATATACTGCAAAAATTCCTTCTCTTTTACCGTTTTAATAATATCATCTCTTGAAACAAACATTCCGATATCATGAAAATACGCGACAAATAACAACATCCAGATATCTGTCGTTGATAATCCTCTTATTTGATTTTCACCAAGGATTCTACAAATATTGCTAAGTATTTTTTCAGAATGTGTCGCATCGTGAAGAGAATAATGAGGAAAAATATTTCCTATCATTGACAGAATATTCGGAATATACGTTTTTGCCGCCCGCCACTGAACAAGCAAAACCTCATAAGAGCTGCCTTCACAACGTTCTTTCAAAATCTTTTCAAAAATGTTTTCCATCATCTTATCCTTAAAGAATATTTTATTGGTAGAACTTCTCGCTCATTACTTAGATGGTAGGTTCCACAAATTCTTTAAAACACAACTCCGTTTTAAAAAGATATTTGTATGAACCAATTGAGAAATTGTCCGAAAGTCCAATAGTATTGCTAATCTCAATATTATGGAAATCACACAACTTCTTCACAAGCCACATTCCTAATCCAGACCCAGGTTGAGAACTAGAATTGGAACCCCTAAAGTCACGGCTTGTTAACCAATGTAATTCCTCCTCAGAAATGTATTCGCTTAAATTCTCAATTGTAACAACGGGCTCACCATCCCTATTTTTTGAAAAACGCACAAAGATGCAGCTATCCTTATGTGTATATTTTTTTGCGTTATCAAAGAGTAAAAACGGAAGAAGATCAAACATATCCACCGCATAAATTTCATCGGTAAGATTTCCAATAAATTCAATTCTCGGCTTTCTCACACAATTAGCATGGATAATTTTCATCTTATCAAATTTTTTATAAATACCCACCTTCGTTTTTTTCTTAAAATTCAATATTTGATCATTAGTACACAAATCAAGTTCCAAAAATCTTTTTGAAATTAACGAGGATATTTGAAAAATTGACAAGCCTAAATTAGCAGCTTGCGAATCATTTTCTCCTTCTAATTTGGAGAACCTTTCTGATAATGACGATATTTGAGAGTTCAACTGCCGAGTTTCATGAAACAAATCTTCATAAAACTTTGTAGAATGCGTCTTTTTTTCATACTCTAGGAGCTCTTTTAGCTGAATAGTCGTTAATACAATTTTATCAGAGAATCTTTTTGCAAAGCTCTTATCGTAAAAACCCTGAATAAACAAGCCCGGATAAACGTGTCCTCCATCAATTTCCTTGTAAACGGACAGCCCCTTCGAGCACTGAAATGGGAATATATCTTTTTCTAGAGTATTTAAGCATTTTTTACAACTTAGGCAAACTTGTGGAAGTTTAATCCAATCACCGTCTTCAAAAGTACCGTTTTTTACATATGGTAATATCATTTTAAAACCCAATAATTTTATCACAAACCAATTTGAACAAGGCTGATGCAATCATTCCATTAACAATGCTAGAAGCATCTATTGGCAATCTTTTTAAATCAAAGCCCTCAAAACAATTTCTTCTATCTAACATAGATCTCACATATCGATCTTCCAATAGCAAAAGATCCTTAGTTCCAATCTCAGAATCTGATAAAAATTTTCTAAGTCTTAGCCAAAATTTCTGGGGATTGACAATCTCCTCCATAGCCGAATCTAAGGTATCACACCAATCAGAAACATCTTTATCTTTTGAAACAACTTCATCTGCATATGTAAAAAACTCATTAAATTGCGTTCCAAAAGTCCTAGCAGAATAAGCGATTATATATTTATTAGGATATAATTTCTTTATTTGTTTAATAACCGCCCCACCCTGGTCCTTTGGATTTATTTTTTTCCCCACACCCTCAATATCACACAAGATCAAATCATAATGCTCAACTGTTTTTAAATCCTCAATATCAGGCCATTGAGTAATCTTAAAACTATTACGTTCAAGGCTTTCTTTTGGAGGAAACGATGAGTCGTCAATCACAAGAACATCAATGTGAGAACGTCTTTTTGCAGTGTCCAATCTTGTACACGTACTTAGAGAATCAACAGTATATTTTTTGAATGGAATGAGCATAATTTTTTTTGTAAAGATGTTGTATGAATATAATTAGATGCAAGTTTATGCATCATAAATTATAAGATAATTTAATTAAGATTATTTTAAAGCGAATCACATTTTTCCAAAACAACACGTAAAAAAGCGTTTACACGTTATTCTTGTTTTTATAAACAAAATCACCCGTAATAAAAAGGCGCCGAATAGTTCCGACGCCCTTTTATTTATTCGTTCATGGATCCTTCGCCTTAGCTCAGGATGACGCAGGTTCGTTTTAGCCTAGTTGCCCGGGCAGCACGAGCTTTTCCTTCGGCGGGAATTCCGCGTCGTACTTCTCGAACGCCTCGGGGTTGCGCATGGCGACAAAGTACGGTTCGGGGTCGCGGTAACTGCCGATGATTCCGTCGAGGAACCCTTCTTGCAGTTCCTTGCAGAGGAAGTAGGGCGCGTCACTTTCGGGGTCGTCGGCATAGCGGATTCCCCTGGTGCTCGCGACCACAAAGCCGCTCTTGCCGTAGAACGCGATGTTCCCGCAAATCAATAGGCAGCCCGCGCCCATCTCGGCGGCAATTCGCATGGAATGGTCGAGCAATGTTTTCCCGTATCCCTTGCGCTTGTAGTCGGGGCGGATGCTGATGGGCCCAAAGGTCATCATGCGGATTTTGCGTCCGTCGTCGGCGTCGATGTGCGACCACGCGTACATCACGTGCCCGATGATTTCGCCGTCTACTTCCAGCACGAGCGAGAGTTCCGGCACAAAGTCGGGCTCGCTCCTGTAGCAGTGCAGCACGTAATGCTCGGTGCATCCGGGACGATAGACATTCCAGAAGGCTTCGCGGGTAAGGTTTTCGACGGTTTTAAAGTCGCGCGATTGTTCCGTGCGGATGGTGTAACGCATCCAGTCTCCGTAAGTTGGTACTAGTGGGAATATAGAATTTAAATATCCATTTTGACGAAAAAGTCTTCGTGAAGTCACAAATTGTGACTTCACACTAGGGATGCGAAATTGAACCACAAGAAATCTTGAGGTGAAAAAAAATTGCACTTCAAGTTGCTCTAAATTTTTATATATTATTTCTAGCACCAGAAAGGGTGGTATTAAGGATCGTTTCCGCATAAAGGCGGGACGGTCCTTTTTTTTTGCAGAAAGGAGAAAAAAATGAAGAACAACTTGACTTCCAACTTGAAAAGAAGTATATTATGGGCAAGAAAACCTTGCACGCCTCTTAACAATGCGCACCCAGCGGGGTTCTTTTTTTATTTGGAGGCACTATGACCTCCAAAATCTACAGCAAACCACCCCTGACGTTAGACCAGCAAGCGGAACTACTTCTCAGTAGGCTTTGCCATAGCGAGAAGTTATTTTCCGAAAACCTAACAGAGCTAAAAAAACATTGGCAGAAACAGGATTTATTTCAATAATTGCCACGGCAGAAAGCGAAAGCCCAGCCGCCCAGGCAAATCTACGCCTATGTAAATTTTTGTATAGGTTATGGCGGTTTTGGGCCGTTTTGAATGTGCACTTAATCACATGTCAACGATTTCAAAATTATTCCTAGCTTACAGGGTAGTCTTTTTTGTAGGCATGTTTGTATTTTGTGGGGCATGAACACGCATGAATACATCATCGTCAAGCAAATCATGCTGCTGATTGCCGTGGCCGTAACGCTCGGCTTTATCTACGGCTAGTATTTTTATATTTGGTGTATGCAGCCCTACATACACCAGTTCGCCAATTTCCTGCGCATCCACATGGATTCCATTTCGGTGGGCCTTGTCGCAACGCTGTTGATCATTTACGGCGGCTACATCAACAACTACTTCAAAAAAATTACCAGGAGCATCCCGTTCCTCGGGCGCTTCGCGCTGTTCGTGCTGCTGTGCAGCGCGGGCTACGCGTTCCTCTCGTCGCAGCTGGTGAAGGTCATCAAGATGTTCCTGCGCGGGCAGGGCGACTTGCCGCTCATCGGAATTGTCGCGGCGTCGTTCATAGTGCTCGCCTTCTGCGCCCGCAGCGGCAAAGATATCTAGGGCGCTAGCCCTTCCAGTAATCGAGATCCTCGTTCTCCAGGCCCACGCTTTTCGCGGAGAACTGCGGGTTAGCGCGCACCTTGCGCTGGTATTCGTAATCCTTGAGCGCATCTATGGCGACCTTGCCCAGTATAACGCACGCGGGCAGGTTTATAAGCGTCATCCCGGCCATGGTGATGTCGGCCAGGTCCCAGCAGGCGGCCATGGGAATTACCGCACCCACGAGCACCACCAGCGCACAGATTACGTGGAACACCTTCATGAACTTTTCGCCAGGCTTTTTCTTGCCGTTCAAGAAGGCGAGAGCGTTGCGCACGTAGTACAGGTTGCCGAGCAGCGTGGTGAACGCGAACAGCGCCATGGCGATGGTGATGAACACGGGGCCCGCGACTCCGAACGTGGTAGATACCGCATCTTGCACATACTTGGCACCCGCATTGCTTGCATTGCCCGGGACCCCAGAGGCCAGGCACATGAGGGCCGTGGCCGTACAGAGAACCACCGTGTCTATGTACACCGAGAGCATCTGCACCAAGCCCTGTTTTACGGGGTGCGAAACGTGCGCCGACGCGGCGGCATTCGGGGCAGAACCCACGCCGGCCTCGTTGGAATAGAGCCCGCGCTTTATACCGTAAACCAGGCACGAACCGGCGACTCCCCCGCCAATGGCCTCGAAGTCAAAGGCGTCTTCCAATATAGCAGCAATCACCGAGGGGATGGCGTTAAAGTGGTAAATCAGCACGCACAGCGCAAGCCCCACGTACGATATTCCCATGATGGGCACCAGCACGCTCGTAGTCTTCACCACGCGCTGGCCACCGCCGAACAGGCACCAGCCCACGAGTACGGCCAATATCGTGCCCACCACCCACGGCGTAACGGAGGGGCTGTAGAACGAATACGTTTCGAAGGTAGACTGCAGGTTGTATGAACAAAGTAAGTTAAAGCCGAATGCGTAGGTGAGAATCAAAAACACCGCAAACGCGGCCGCCAGCTTTTTGCTGTGGAGCGCAAGCTCTATGTAGTACGCGGGGCCGCCGTAGCACGCCTTGGTCTCGCGGTCCTTGCGCTTGTACACCTGCGCAAGCGTGCTCTCGATAAACGCAGAGGATGCCCCAAGCACGGCAAAGAGCCACATCCAGAACGCGGCCCCCGCACCGCCCAGGCAAATGGCGGTAGACACGCCCACAATGTTGCCCGTTCCCACGCGCGACGCGGTAGAAACAAACAGCGCCTGCATCGACGACACGCCGCCGTGCTCGTGCGGCTTTTCCATTACGGCCTTGCACGCCTCCTTAAGCAGGCGAATCTGCACGAACCTGGTGCGAAAACTGAAGTAGAGCCCGGCCAGGCCGAGCAAGACCATGAGAATCGGGTAATAGAGCACGTTGTCGAGCGTGTCCAGAACGTTCATTATCATGTCTACCTCGTTACGTCGGGGTTGTTACGCCTTGGGCGCTTCGCCTTTGGGTTGTTCGTCCTTGGGCTTCTCGTCCTTAGGCTGCTCGCCACTCGGTTGTTCGCCTTCACCTTCGGTACGCTTGAGCACAGTGCGGTGTTTGTACAGTTCGTCCGAAATGTGGCAGAACGCCTCCACGATGGTGGGGTCAAAATGCTGGCCCGCACCTTCGGTAATAATCGCCATGGCCTTCTCGTAGGGGAAGGGCTTCTTGTACACGCGCTCGGCCACCAGGGCGTCGAACACGTCGGCAACGGCCATGATTCGGGCCGACAAGGGAATCGCCTCGCCCCTTATACCGGTGGGGTAACCCGTGCCGTTCCACTTCTCGTGGTGGAAGTGGGCCATCTCGATGGATTCCTTCAGGTAGTTGTCGTCCATCGTGCCGTGCTCGCTGGCATTCGCCTCGATCTTCGTCAAAATCTTCATGCCTTCGGTGGTATGGCTCTTCATGATGTCGAACTCTTCGTTCGTGAGCTTGCCCGGCTTGTTCAGAATCAGGTCGGACACGGCCACCTTGCCAATGTCGTGCAACGGCGCGGAGCGCTTGAGCTTTTCGATGTAGGCGTCGGTCAGGATTTCCTTGAACTTGCCTTCCTTCTGCAGCTCCTTCGCAATCGCTTCCACATAGAACGCGGTCTTCTTGATGTGGTCGCCGGTACTCACGTCCCTCGCTTCCACCATCTCAGCGAAGTTCACGATGATTTCATCTTGCAGGTTGCCTATCCGCTTGAGCGCCTGTTCCAGTTTTATAATGAAGTCGACCGAGTCCTCGCACGTTTTTGTTAGCGCCTTGTACAAGTACTCGATTTCATCCAAGGTCTTCACGTCGAGGCCCCAGAGTTCGTGCAGGCTGTCCACGCGGCCCTGTTCCAAGCCGTAGGCGAAGTGGATGGTCGCCGACGCCATGTTGTTCACGGGGTGAACGATGTTCCTGTTCACAATCTCGAGCACAAGGCTCATGATGATGATGGAGAGGCCGAAGAACATCGAGAGCAGCTTGATGAAGAACTTCGCCTGGTCATAGATGATTTCACCCATCGAAATATCCGCGGCAATGTAGGCGACCGTCTTGCCCGAGGTGTTCTTCAAGGGCCTGTACACGGTCAATAGCCATCCATACTGGTCATCGCTGATAATGGGGTCAATTTCTTCACCCGCCATGAGCTTGTGAAGAACAGGTTTGAACGACGGGTCGAACGGAATGATTTCACCGGGCTGGCTCGGGGCTTCACCCTCTTCGCTCTCGAGGTCGAACACCACGTGGCACCCGTCATCCAGAATCTTGTACACGTACAGGTATGTCGTTTGCGGGAAGCTCTCCTTGATGCTGCGGAGCTTGTGTTCCACATCCAGGTAGTCGCTGGAACTCTTGCCCACCGTAATGAACTCGTCTACCCTATCGCCATCAATCACCACCGAACCGGCCTTGGTCACGCCCTCCGCGATATCCATAAACTTGCCTATGGACACCTGGCGGTACAGCAGGAACCCGGTAATGCTTGCGAGCGCACCCAGCAAGATTTCCGCAATCACGACCATGATTACGACCTTGCGGAGCAGGGAGAGCTTGACAAGCTTTTTGCCGCGAAGCTTCAAGGTTTCGGACTGGTTCGGGTCGTAAAGGAACACGTAGTTTATGTGGTGCTTGAGATGCATGGGTATCTTGTGGTACACGAGCACCGCAACAATAACAACTATCGCCTTGTCCAAAATATCGATAATGAAGTCGGCGGAAAGCTGCGAGACGAACTTGGGGAATCCGAAGGTCTCGTAAAGGGCTATCGAGAACGGGGCCGAGATGCCCTCGCCAAAATCGTAGCCGTACAAGAAGTACGTAAGCACGGAACCGAGGGCACCGCCAAGCAACGCGAACACCACGATGGCAATTCCGATTTTAGGGATGCTGCGGAAGAACCCCTTCTGCTGAAGGATTGTCGCCGCAACGCCAATAAGGATGCTGATGATGCCGTAGTAGAGCGTGGTGAGGTCGGAAATACCATTGAACGCATTGGAGCAAAAGCCCGCGATAACAGCCGGCAATGTGCCACCGAGCATGGCCGCGAGGATGGTGCCGAGGCAGTCGAAAAAAACGGGGACATGACAAGCGAGAACAATCTTGGAGGGAATTATGTTTATAAGGAATGCCGCGAAAATCAACCCTACGGCATACAGTATTTTCTCGCGTCTAGGCATTAGCGTTCTTTTCATACAGAACCTCTAGAAATCATCCTTTCATCCGACACAATATATAATTTATCATGAATTTAGAAGAAAAATAACAACTTTTCAATTATATCCTAAAAAATTACATACCATCTGCCCTTTTTAATCAAAAAAAAGCCCCCGACAGAGCCAGGGGAGTCTTTTTGGAGCACAGACCTTTCTGCGAAAAAGCCTATTCGGCGAACAGGGCGGTAGAGAGGTAGCGGTCGCCGGTATCCGGGAGGAGCGCCACGATGGTCTTTCCCTTGTTCTCGGGGCGCTTCGCGAGTTCCTTGGCAGCCCAGAGGGCGGCACCGGAAGAGATACCCACCAGCACGCCTTCCTTCTTGCCGATTTCGCGACCGGCTTCGAAAGCGGCCTCGTTCTCGACAGCGATGATTTCGTCGTAGACCTTGGTGTTCAGCGTGTCGGGCACAAAGCCTGCACCGATACCCTGGATCTTGTGGGACCCTGCGGTACCCTTGCTGAGCACCGGGGAACTTGCCGGTTCAACAGCCACGACCTTCACGTTCGGGTTCTTTTCCTTGAGGTATTCGCCTACACCGGAAACAGTACCGCCCGTACCGACACCGGCCACGAAGATGTCGACCTTGCCGTCGGTGTCTTCCCAGATTTCGGGACCCGTGGTCGCCTTGTGGGCAGCCGGGTTGGCCGGGTTCACGAACTGGCCCGGAATGAAGCTGTTCGGGATTTCCTTAGCGAGCTCGTCGGCCTTGGCGATGGCGCCCTTCATGCCCTTCGCACCTTCGGTGAGCACGAGTTCGGCACCGTAGGCCTTCATCAGCTGGCGGCGTTCCACGCTCATGGTTTCGGGCATCACGATGATGATGCGGTAACCGCGGGCAGCGGCCACAGAGGCAAGGCCGATGCCGGTGTTACCCGAAGTCGGTTCGATGATGACAGCACCCTTCTTGAGCTTGCCGCTCTTCTCGGCGTCGTCGAGCATCGCCTTCGCGATACGGTCCTTCACGGAACCGGCGGGGTTGAAGTATTCGAGCTTCGCCAAAATCTTGGCACCGAGACCTTCTTCGACGTGAGTGAGTTCGAGGAGCGGGGTGTGACCGATAAGCTGGTCGGCAGAGGTATAAATCTTAGACATGGTTGAAGTCCTTTTCGCGCCTATAGCGCCGTGATTGTTATTAACGCTCCGTAAACTAGAATCTTTTTCCCATCACTTCAATAGGAAATCAACCAAGCACCACAAAATTTTGCTTACATTTTTCTTACTAATAGTTTTTAGCTATAACTAGCCATCAAATCGGCAGAGCAACTGGTCCAACGTGACGTTGTCCAGGTAACCGCGTATCAGGTTGTCGAGTTCCTTCCACACGGGGAGCGTAACGCAAGACTTGGAACGCGGGCAGGCGTTCACCTTGTCGTCCAGGCACTGCACCGGCGCCACGGATGTTTCCATGAGCGAGAGGATTTGCCATACGCTGCACTTTTCGGGCTTTACCTTGAGGCGGTAGCCGCCGCCCTTGCCACGGGCGCCCTCCAGGAGCTGCCCACGAACGAGGGACCCGAGAATCCCTTCAAGATACTTCTCCGAAATCTGCTGACGGGCCGAAAGCTCGTGTAACTTGACAAAGTCATCTTTACCGCTGCGGGCAAGGTCGATCATCACGCGAAGCGCGTATCGCCCCTTTGTGGAAATGCGCATTTATTCCTCGTTACAGTTATCTAGCGAAGAAATCTAGTAAAAGGCGCCGCGGCTTTCTAGTGCTGCGACATGTACAGCGCCAAATAGTCGATTACGCCCGATTCCGCACCCTTTACCGGCACGTAGCGCAAGTTGTTCTGTGCGTCTACGATAATGGCGAGCCCAGCGATATAGTTGATCCAATGATAGTCCTCGTAGTACTTGAGCGCCACCTTGCCCTCGGAACCGAACACGGCCAAGGGCATCACGAAAATATCGTGCGACACCATGATGCTCACGCGTTTCCACTTGGGCAAGTTCTTGAGAATCACGGCCTGCATGAATTCCTGCGCGCGGGGCGCAAGTTCGTAGAGCGCGTCCGGGTACGGCTCGCCGTAGGCCCAGTGGCTCATGAGTTCCACAGAACCGCCCCTCATGCCAAGGTTTGTTCCGTACTGTGCGAGTTCGTCGGCCGAGATTTTCAGGAACCAGTTGCCAGTGATGTCGTAGTTCGTGATGAGCTTGGGGAGGCTCGCTTCGCCGCGGCCCTTCGATATATTGTTCGCGGTTTCGTTCGTGCGCACGAATCCCGAGGTTATATAGCTGAACTCCTCGTCGCTCTTGAGCGTCTTGCCCAGGTCTTGCGCCATCTTCACGCCGTTCGCGGTAAGTTCCGTCTCTATCGCCACATCGTCTTCGCGTTCGGAATGGCGGATGATGAATACCGCCTTTTCGGTAGGAGCGAGGCTCTTGTACACGTCGGCGACGGTCGCAAAGCCGTCCTTGTCGAGGGGAACGTCCGCCGGAATCATCGCCGCAGACGATGCGGGCGCATCCGAAGAAGTCACTTCAGGAAATGTCGCCGAAGAAAGCGCCACTTCCGACGACATCGCCGAAGAAGACCTCGTCCGGGAATGCCCGGAACCATGCGAAGAAGAGGCCGGAACGGCCTCCGACGACGGCATCATCGCCGCCGAAGCCCCTTCCGGAAAATCTTGCGCAGATGACCCCCCAAACGAATCCCAAGAGCTAGAATTCAAGCCAGATGAGCACGATTCGATATTCGAAGATTCCGACGAAGCCGGAAGCCCCGTGGAATCGCCAGGTTGCACGCCCGAAGCGGTATCGGCATCACCGCACGCTGCAAGTACCGCGGCAAACGCCAAAGGCGCCGCGACAGCATAAATTTTATACCGCATTACGAACCCCACTGGTAGTCGCCCGCCTCGTACACAGGATTCTCGCCGTTGAATCCGCGCGGGCGCTTGATTTTGTCGTCGAATACGGTCTTGTTGAAGATGCGGAAGTCACCGCGTTCGTAGCTCTGGAACGAGATGTGGCAGAAGATGGGCCCTGCCGGCATATACTCGCTGTAGCTCATGGTGCGTTCGCCCGCGGTATAGAGGTAGTTGAAATACTTGCCGTTCAGTACGATATGCAGCCCGATGTTCCCCACAGTGAACCAGCGCCCCTTCGCGAGGATGTTCTCGTGATGCGTATCGTCGTAGTCCATCACCACGAATTCCGCGTCGCCGCTCTTGTCGAGGTGGAAGCGGTACTTGTGGTTTCCGCCACAGCAGCGCCCGTCAAAGAACCAGGTGTAACCGCTCGCGGCGGCAATGCGCGGGTCGCGTACGCTCGTATCGGGGTGCATCAATTGCTCGTCGGTCACCAGGCGCTCGGGTTCCACCGCGGCAATCAACTGGGCAAGCGTTTTCGGGTTGCTTACCGAAGTAAGCGTCACCTTGTTCTTCGCTTCGCTCATGGCACGGCGGTACAGGCGGTACGGAATGCCGTCGTCGCTGATCATCGTGAGTTCGTCCTGGCTAAACACGTAGTAGGCGTACGTCTTGGTGCCGCTCTTGGTGACCACGTTGAAGCTTCGGTTGTTGAGGGTGTACCATTGGCCAGAAACGTTCGGGAATCCCGATACCGCGGCGTTGCCGTCTTCACCGATAACGACGGTGTAGTCATCGCTTATCCACGCCTCGTCGGCTGCGGTAATCAGGCGGCAGTCGCGGTTCTTGTCGCCCTGGCAGGCGGCTGCCGAGGGGTTCGCCGCCTCGCAAGCGCTTACCATGCCCGGCACAAGTTCGGTGGAAGCGCCCAGGCGGAACCCCATGTCGGCGGCACCGTCACGGCTACGGATGGCCCTGCGGCTCACGCGCGCGAATTCAGCCGGTTCTCCGTAACTGCCGCCGCGCCTAGTCTTGTTGCCCGAGCCCGTAAGCTGTACCGGGTTCACCTTGTCGCCCGCGGTGTATCCCACGAGCCAGTCGTACACCCATTCCCACGAGTTGCCGCTCATGTCGTAAAGTCCCAGCTTATTCGCCTTCTTGGTCGCCACGTCGTGCGCCTTGCCGCCGCTGTTCTCGGAATACCACGCCACGTCATCGGCCGTGTTGCTGCCCGAGAACTTGAACTTGTCCGCAACGCCGTCCTTGCCGCCACGCGCCGCGAATTCCCATTCGGCATCCGTCAATAGGCGGTACTGGTGGCCCGTAAGCTGCCCCAGCTTGCACGCAAAATTATTAGCGTCAAACCAGCTCACGCCAATTTTGGGCGCCTTGTCCGATTCCCATGCGTTCTTCTTGCCGCCCATCACCGCGTTCCACTGCGCAATGGTCACCTCGGTAGGCGCGATGTGGTAAGCATCCACCGTCACCTTGTGCGAAGGCGTCTCGTAAATCTTGTCTTGCTCGGCGCAGTTGTCGCAACCGCGCGTGTAGCTGCCGCCCGGCACGTACACCATGTTGAATGCCACGCCGTTCACCGTGTCCGAAAAATTCTCGGGCGCCACGTAAACGTAGTCGGTAACGCTGGAACTCGACGTTACTGCAGGCCCGCCCGACGACATCCCCGGCCCTTGCGAAGAGCCTGGCAACGCTCCTTGCGAGCCGCCCTGCGATGTGCCGGATTGCGAAGCCTGCGAATCTCCTTGCGAAGTGCCGGACTGCGGGCCCCCTTGCGAATCGCCCGCCTGCGACAAATTGTCGCCCGCGCCCTGCGCGGAACTACCCGAAACCGATCCCGACGACAAAAAAACCGCGCCATCTTGTGAAAGCGTATCGTTCCCTACAACGGGTTCATCATTAGCTGTAACGGAAGAATCGTCTGAACAACAGAGCACTCCGGCGGCACAAATACACGCCACCAAAACACCCGAAAAATGATAGCGCATGCCACCAACCCCCATTTCGAGTTTAAACCATAACCTTATTTAATATATCTCTAAAAGAAAATACCAGTTTGTAAAAAAATCAGAACATGTGGACATTTCTGTCAAGATTTATCCATTTATTATTTTCTGTCAACGCGCACAATCTGGCAAAAAAACATATATTGACCGCGTGAAGAAGTTTTTTACGATACAGGCGATAATGGCTCTCGTTGCCGGAATTTCGCTATCGCACGCAATTACGTCCATACCCATCGACCAAGTCAAGGCATCGGCCACCCTGCTCGACAAGGACAAGGCGAACTATAGGCCCGAAAACATGATCATGAAAAAGAACGTCCACCCGTTCTACCAGTCATGGGGCGCCCCGTACCAAGACAAGCCCATCACCCTCGAGTTCACAATGGGCGCACAAGAAGTCAGCGTGCTCACCATATTCAACGGCAACATGCGCGACTCGGCATCGTACGTGAACAACAGTCTCGCCAAGACCATCAAGATTTACCTGAACACCAAGGGCAACCTCGTCAAAACGGTCACGCTCGCCAAGCCCAAATGGGTCGGTTACAAAAAATCGCGTCCCGACATCATCGCATTCGACAAGCCGCTCCAGAACGTGCGCAAGATATTCGTCGAAATCGAAGACATCTACCCGGGCAAAAAATGGCCCGACGTGTGCATCTCCGTCATGAAGTTCTGGGGATTCCCCAGGGTACCGCGCAAGTTCGACATGGGCAAAATGACCGACCCGCGCGACGGCAAAAAGTACAACACCGTCAAGGTGGGCGGGCAAACGTGGATGGCACAAGACCTGCAGTACAAAACTCCGGGCAGCCGCACGTTTACAAACCCCGCGTGGAAAAAGCCAAAGGCGCTCCCCGCCGATGCAGGCCTCGAGTATCCGGAATCCGAAATCTCTAGCGGAATTTGCCCCAGCGGCTGGCGCCTGCCCAAGGCCGCCGAACTCGCGAACCTTCGCCAAGAGCTCCCCGCCACCGCCTCTTACGACGACCTCTTCGAGAAATCGAACCAAAAGCCCTACTACGCCATATACGAGTACGGCAACCTCGGTGGCGATCAAGTGTTCCCCACCGACGTGGAGATGTTCTTCTACCCCACCGACGCGTACGGCCTGAACGTTTCCACGCTCACGCGCCATTACTACGAAGGCGAATGCTCCCAGGACCATGCCGAATACTTCGCGTTCTCCTCTTACTGGACGCTCGACTCCAAGGAGATTCCGCTGTGGCCCGACGACTTTGGCAACGTGGAAGTCAAAAAGCTGCGCCACTACCGCTTTGGCGGAAGCGACTACTGCGAAGCGATGCTGTGCCGCGACGACTACCACTTTGTACGCTGCGTCAAGGGCGACTACATGACGGACCCGCGCGACGGACAAACGTACAAGACGGTCAAGATCAATGACCAAACATGGATGGAAGAGAACCTGAGATTCGAGATGAACGGGAGCACCTGCCGCGACGGCATTCCCGAAAACTGCAACGAATTCGGCCGCGAATATTCATGGGATATAATCCAGGCCGCCTGTCCCGCCGGCTGGCACCTGCCCAGTGAAGAGGAATACAAGGCATTCACCGACGCCACTCCCGGCGATAAACCCGCCCTCTGGAGCATCCCGCACTTTGAATGCGAGCCCGAAACCTGCGATTCCACGGCCATCCCGCTCCCGGATACCACGCTAAAACAGCCAATTCGCTGCGTAAAAGACGTTAGTTTGTAAAAAAATCCAAATTGCCCTCCCCCATTAGCCTTCAAGAATATATTTTTGAAGGAAATGGAGGAAATATGGGCAAATACCTGCAAAAGGGATGTTTGGTATTTGTAGCATCGGTTTTTTGGGTTTCATTGGCATCTGGGTGTGGCGACGACTCCGCCTCTGCCGATCCACAGAACACTTCCGAACTCGGCCTGAGCAGCGATTTTTCTGACGCTTCCGCCGATTCCAAATCCGGCGACTCGTCCAATGGCGCGTCCGAAGATTCGTCTGGCAACACGTCTAACAATACATCTGCGGGCAGTTCATCTGGCAACGTTTCAAGCGGCACATCTGAAGGCGCGTCCGGCGATGCATCTAGCAATACGTCCGGCAAATCTTCGGATAACGGCGACAACGCACAATCCGGAACCAGCGCAACTTCTACCAGCGCTTCATCCACAAGCGCAACGAGCGGGAACAGCGCGGGCGACGGCAACAGTGCAGGTTCCACAAGCGCAACATCTACAAGCGCGACGTCCACCTCGTCCGGCAACACAAGCGCGGGCGCCAACAGCTCCAGCAGTGTCACAAGCGCTAGCGGCGGCTTCGGTGGCAGCGGTGTCTACAATACGTTCGGCACCGAGTTCACGCTCGATCCCTCGAAAATGCAAGGCTGCATCATGATTACGGACGACTATTGGAACCGCACCCTAGTCGGCTTTGAAGATCCCGTTTGCGTCGTAGACCAGCTCATCTCAGCGCTGGTCGACACTCTCGTGAACCGCGGCGACAGCCCGGAAGTGGCCAAAGAAAAAGCGACCGAAAAACTCTATTCCACATTTATCACCGATTCCTCCGAAATCCCAGAAGGCAGCTACAATGCGGCATACATCGGAACCGCGCTCATAGAACTTGTACCCAGGGACACTCTAGGCTATACCTACAGGAGCGACTTCATCAAGGCGCTGGCGCAAGACAAACCCATCGATAAGGCCATGAGGTGCGTATCCTTCACGGACCTCCCGTCAATATATGCCTCATTCTTGCACGGTCATCCCATATCGCTCGGAGCGCCTTACCCCACCGGGGCAATGGTCAAGCGCCAAACATTCTATTACTGCGGCGAAGTCCCCGCCTGCGACGACGCACATCAAGACGTCATCATAACGTACATGTGCAAACCGGATATTCCCCCTTGCCTTAGCGACGGCAACAGGCTCCTTTGCCAGAATGGCACATGGGCGCCACCGACCCGCCTCTACTACGAAACGCACAACCACGCATGCACCGTCAACAACACGCGCATTCCCAGCGATTCCGTTCCGGGAGCATTCTACGTGTGTCACGAGGGCAAATGGTACACGTCCGAGACAAACAAGCTCGACACGCTGCCGCAGGAATACTTCTTCAACCCGGATTTAAGCTACGGAACCATGACGGACCCGAGAGACGGGAAGCAGTACAAGACCACCACCTACAAGAACCAGGTGTGGATGGCCCAGAACATCGACTACTACAGCGAAACGGACACCCATCTAAAAGACGGAGCCAAGTGCGCCCCGTTCATCGAGTGCGACTACGGGCGCTTCTACAAGAGAAGCGCCGCCAAATATGCGTGTCCCACCGGATGGCGCCTGCCCACACAAAGCGACGTGTCCCATTTAGTCGACATGACATACACCGACGCCAACAACTACATGCCAAAGCTGTTCTCCCAGCTTTCGGGCGTCCGCAAGGCCTCCGACGATTTCGGGCTGTCCATATTGAAAATGTACGGCATCGATTCCTATGGCACGTCCACGACCATGAGCGGTTACGGACTTTTCTGGCTGGACTCGGGACTGTTGCTCTTGCTGAACACCAATGCGCGCATACAAACAACCGACTACGGCGAATACTTCCCCGTACGTTGCATCAAGGAATAGCGGTTAATCATCCTTGCGGGGGCGGCATAAATTCGTACTTGCCGTCACGACAAACGTAGTCGCAGCGCCCCTCGGTAATCCAGGCAGTCTCCGGATTCTTCTCATCGCAAGGCTGGCCAATTATTTCGCTCTGCCAGCATCCCTGGAAACCGCCCAAGAAGTCTTTGTCATTATCGCAGTTGCTGTAGAGGCTCGAACGCTTTACCCACTTGCCTTCGACACAGATGTAGTTGACATAGCTGAAGCTCGTTGAATCGGTAGTGTCGTATATCCTGAGGTCGCGGCTACGGCCTTCTTCACAGGGCTCGTTCAGCCAGTCGTCGCTGCAATAGGCCCTGAGCTGGTAGTCGCTGCACAGCTTGTAGTCATCGAATCCGCACTTTTCCTTGGTGGTGTCGCAACCCGTCGCGTTGAGCCAGATTCCGTTGGCGCACATCATGTAGTAGTTCTTGACGCAGTCCATGGCGACATCGAATTCGACCGTGCAGGGGTGCGGTTTCATCGGATCGCCGGTGTCGGTAATGTGGCGGCAGGTTTCATCCGCGATGGTATTCCAGCTACCGTTTTCGCAAACGTACACGTCGCTTGTTTCGCAATCAGGAAGTCTTGTCCCCTCTTCTTCCGCCGTGCATACCGGAACCTGGTACGTGATATGCAAACTATCAGCGAAGTGAGGCATGTGCAAGCAGTTTTCCTTGGAACTCGACGAATTCGGATTCACCGAAGAAGAACTGCCAACCTGCGAGGAGGAACTTCCGTTTACGGCAGAAGACGAACTCCCGGCAACGGCGCCACTCGATGCCGGATTGCTATTGCTCGAGGCAGGCTGCGCATTCTCGGAAGAAGTCGGTTGAGCGGTTTCGCTCGACGTGGGCTGCGCGGAACTCAATGTATCGTTACCCGAGGAGAGGTCCCCCTCGGCAAACTGGTCCACATTCACGGGCGACGAAGAACTGTCGTCGCAAGCGGTAATACCGAAGGCGGCAGCGGCCACCATGGCAAGGCCAAACGCCTTGACAAATTTTTTCTTGTTCATAATATTTCTCCCTCTTTAAATACTTCTCTATTTCTTGGTCATTTCGTTGTTAGAAATATTTTCGCACCTCATCCCATCAGCACTCGCATTAACAGGGATGTGTACCTCTGTGGGCCGGCGGTTGATTTTACCGCAGTAGTATACCAGGGCCCGCGGGTCACCGCTTGCTACAGACTTTTCGCAACCATCCATCACGACGTCGACAACCGTAAGCGTGTCCTTGCCGATATCGGCCACGATGTATGCGACAGCATTGTTGTCCGTATCCCAGATGTTCGCCATGTAGAGCTTGCAGCTATCGCCCATGTAACCGTTGACAATGGAATCTATCAGCCCCGCCTGTTCCTTGGCCGCCTCGGGGAAAAATTCCTCCAGGGCACCGATGTTCTGTTGCACAATCGGATGCAGGCCCGGGCCGTCAAACTCCGTGGCCATGGGCGGGCTATTGCTGCCTTCGTTCCCTACAATAGTATGCAATGCCAAAACGTTGCTGTCGAAGGTGTAGTCTTCTATCCCGAACGCCTTCAAAACAAAGTCCAGCGAAGTCGGGTCCAGTATATTATTGCCACCGTCATTGCCGCCCTGCTGTGTGCCCGAACTAGACATCACCACATCGCTCGACGACTCCACGGTTCTGCTTGACGACGATTCCACGACGCTCGAAGAAGATTGCACAGTGCCGCTCGACGAGACCGCGGCACTCGAATACACGCTCGAAGACGAAACCGTAACGCCCGAAGAAGAAACAGTCGCACTCGAAGACGGTTCCTCGGCGCTCGACGACGATTCAAGTTCAATCGCCAATTCGTTCGGCTCCTCGGCCGTACCCGCGACGCTCGGGGAGTCAGAACACCCCGCAGCAAAAATTGCCGCGAACAAGCTTGCGGATGCAAAAAGCAAATACAGATCAAACTTCTTCATCTTCACGCTCCTTCGCCTTCCTGGTCAGCGGGAAAAGCTGCAAGTTCAGTCGGTACACCTGGTCAATGTCCTTGTCTTCGGCGGCAATGGCGACAATCTTGCGGCGACATTCGTCAAGCACGTTCTCTATCTTGTTAAACGATTCGCGCGAAAGGCCCATCGTCACGCCGCTAAAGTGGCGTTCTTCCACCGGGAGGTCTATCGCCGGGGTCGCGAGCTTGGACATCTCTCGATGCATCCCGCGGAGCGCGAGGCGCGTGGCATCCGGAGTCCCTCTGATCGACGTCTCTGCAAGTACAAAGGCGTTGTCCCCTGCCTTCTTCAGGAGACCCGCCTTCATGAGGAAGTTCAGACTCCTCTGAACTTCCGCCGCCGACACCTCCGGGTAACACATCTTTGCCATTTCGCCGGGAGTCGCCCCCGGCATCAACGGGGCAAGCTCGCGCACCACGGGATTCTGCCAAGAATCATAAAACTCGAACAAGTCGCCTTCCATCACGCGCACCTTGTGCACCTTGGCAATACCGAGCATCTTCTCGTAGGCGGCCTTCTTCTTCGTCTCGGTCGCAGCCTGGCCGTACTCCACCATCGCGCGGAAGTACTCCATCTCGAACCCCACGAGTCCCATGGCGGCACCGGTACGTTCTACCCCGACTCGTGAGAGCTTGCTCTTGCCATCGCACACCACCTTCATGTACGAAGACGACGAAAAGCCAGCGATTTTCGAAAACTCACGCCACGAGAACACGGAGCGACGCTTGCGTTCCTCGTAGTAGTCCAGCATGTACTGGCGAAAGTCGGAGTATTCGATAATCGGTTTCATCACCCATAATTATACATTCTGGCATCGCCCCCGTCAATACTTCTATGCAACAAAAGTGCTATTATTTGATTAAAAACACAGAATTTTTAAACTTTTTAAATTTTTGTTTCGTATATACAACGCTTTGTTGCATATCCGGGAAACGCCCGTTGCATAACCAAAAATCCGCCGTTGCATATACGTTCCATATGCAACAAAAAAAGCGAGCCCCTCGCGAGGCCCGCCTTATTTCAATGGAGTATGTACTACATGTTGCTAAAGATTTGGAAGCCGCTGTAGGATTCTTGTCCGTGTTCGCTTTGGTCGAGGCCGCGGAGTTCTTGCCTTTCCGTGACGCGGAGGCCCATCGTCTTCTTGATGACGTAGAAGATCAGGCTGGCGCTAGCAAAGCAAGGCAGGGCGTAGGCCGCGACACCGATGAGCTGTGTGAGCACGCTGTAGTCGCCCGTCATATCGAAGATACCCACGGCAATCGTGCCCCACACACCGTTCACCAGGTGAACCGAGAGAGCACCGACCGGGTCGTCCAAGTGAAGGCGGTCGAACATGAACACTGCACCTACGACGAGCACACCAGCGATGGCACCGATAATCCAGGAGGAGAGCGGGGTCACCACGTCAGCTCCGGCGGTAATCGCCACGAGACCGGCAAGGCATCCGTTGAGGGCCATGGTGGCGTCGGGCTTCTTCGATACAATCCAGCTCGTGAGCGTAGCGGTAATGATGCCTGCGACAGCGGCGAGGTTCGTGGTCACCAAAATCCAGCTAGTAGCCTTCGGGTCGCCAGAGAGGGCAGAACCGGCGTTGAATCCCCACCAACCGAACCAGAGCATGAACACACCGACGGTTGCGAGCGGAATGTTGTGGGCCGGGATAGCGTGCACCTTGCCGTTCACGTACTTGCCGATACGCGGTCCAAGGATCATCACGCCGGCAAGCGCTGCCCAGCCACCCACGGAGTGGACGAGCGTAGAACCGGCGAGGTCGTGGAAGCCAGCCTTGCCGATGGTGCTAAGCCAGCCACCGCCCCATGTCCAGCTACCCACGATGGGGTAAACCAGGGCAACGTAAACGAGGGTAAAGACCAGGAAGGAGTTGAGCTTCACGCGTTCGGCAACAGCACCGGAAACGATTGTCGCGGCAGTGGCGGCGAACATGGCCTGGAACAGCCAGTCGGCAAACAGCGTAAAGTGGCCGTTGTAGGCAGAGGTGAAGTTGGCCGGATTGGCCCAGTCGCCAATGCCGAAGCCTGCGAAACCGAGAATCCCGTTGAAGGTGCCCGGATACATGAGGCCAAAGCCGAGCAAGGCGTACATCGTGATACCAATGGCGGGGACCGCGATGTTCTTGAAGGCGACGTTGGCGGCGCACTTGGCGCGCACGAGGCCCGCTTCAACGCAGGCGAATCCAAGACCCATGATGAACACCAGCATGGCGCTGATCATAATCCAGATGTTTTCTGTCATAAAGATGGCGTCGCTGACAGGTACGACTTGTGTAACTTCGTTCATTGTTTAAATCCTTTGTGTTTGAATCCCTTGTGTTTAACCAATCGCATCCGATCCCGTTTCGCCGGTGCGGATTCTAATGCACTGTTCCAGGCTCGTGACGAAAATCTTTCCATCGCCGATTTCGCCGGTACGGGCCCCCGCGATAATCGCGTCGATGCAGGGCTGCACAAAGTCGTCGTTCACTGCGATCTTCAAGCAAATCTTCTTGAGCAAATTCACTTCGGTAACGACACCGCGGAAGCGTTGGTTATAACCCTTCTGCTGGCCGCAACCCAGAACGTTTGTGACGGACATCTTGAAAATGTTTTTCTCGTAAAGGGCTTGCTTTACAAGGTTTAGTCTTTCGGGTTGGATGTAAGCTGTAACGAGCTTCATGTTCCTATCCTTTGGTTGAGGTTATCTTGTTACGCTTCACTCTATGCAAAACCCGTGCCAAAACAGAAATTCGGCTCCAACCGAAAAAAAAGGCTGTATTTAAGAAGAAAACCGCGATTTGATAACTCGTGTTTACGGATTGTGTTTTTCAATAAATGGAAAACTTACTGAAATTGTAAAACGGAACTGCGAAAAAAGCCCCGCACGAAATGCGGGGCGGACTTAGGAGAATAATTGCCGTTTCGCTTTAAGAGATAAAGCGGATTAACATTCGAGACCTTCTCCGCACTCCTGGCAAGTAGAACTGCTTGCGCAGGGGAGGAGTTCGTCTACTTCTTGAATTTCCTTGACTCGATCGTCGTCCTTATATCTTAAGTACTTCACGTTTGTGTAGACTTTGCTCACGGTGAATGTGAGTGCACCTATCTGGAAACTGCTCAATTTTGCGCCGTCAGGGTAAATAACGTCTACGACAATGGTGTCGCCAGAAATTTCGGTGTAAACCGCTTCTATGACAAAGTTGTTGGAGGCGTTGTAACCATCGTCGCGAATCGAAATGGTTCCGTCCTCATTCCTTGCCATCACGACACGCGGGGTTACGGCCATTCCCTGGCGGGGCGAGAGCGTGGCGTTTCTTGCCTGGTCGCGGGAGTCACTAGAGTCAGGCGGCGGCAGGTATTCCCACTTGCCTTCTACGCACTGGTAGTGACGTTCGTAGAAATACAGCAGCGTATCCGTGTCGCAGGGTTGCAGGTCGGGTCTGTAAATGCCGTCCGGAAATCCGTCACCGTCGCAGTCGCTACCCGGATCGCAGACGTCTCGCACCCAGTAATTTGCTTCGCATTTCATTCTTTCGCCGCTCACGCAGTCAATGACGATATTGGTATCGGTAACGGAGTTGCAGTTGGTACCATCTTCCGTTGCTACGTTGTTGGAAATGTGCCTGCAGGTTTCGATTTCCTTGCTGGAGCTTGACTTCGGATTTTCTGCGGCAGAAGAACTCGGCGTTTCCGAAGAGGAACTCGTGACGATATCCTTCGAGTCAATCACATTGACCCATTCGTCGTCGGTCTTGCTGGCGGGGCAGTTTTCCTTGGCGATGTCCGACTTTGCCGTGGTACGTTCAATGACCGGATCCTTGCTCACGTCACCGCAGTAGCTGAACAGGAATCGAACGATCTGGTTGCTCGTGTTTTCTTCGCAGTTCTTGGCCTCGATATCCACGACCTTCATGGTGTCGGGGGAGACGTATTCCAGCACGTGGCCGGCATACTTTTCGTTACCGTAAAGATTGAACGAGTAGAGCGAGCATTCGTTTGTGCCGTTCTTGGTTGCTTCAACCAGGTCGGCGTACTTGGCGGCAGCCTTCGGGAACAGCGTTTCTATAGCGCTGATGTTCTGCTGTACGAACTTGCGGACGCCCTCGCCATCGAATTCCGTGGAATTTGTGGAGCCGTCCATAGCCGGAGTCCTGGAGACCATTTCGCTCTTGTTGAATGCGAGTACGGCCTTGTCAAAACGCACCTTGCTTTGCAGGCCGAACGTTTCCACGTAAGCGTCCAACGTGTTGCCGCCTGCGGGCGGAGTCTGAACGTCTCCGCTCGACGAAGAATTCGGATGCTGGTCGTCTACGCTGCTAGAGGATTCGGCCCCGGGTGTGCCCGAGCTGGAGGAACCCTTGTCGGCGACTTCGTTCATTTCTTCGGAGGTGCCCGAAACGTTTACGCTATTGGAATCTCCGCAATTGAAGCAGAGAAGGGCTGCTGCGCCCGCGATGCAAATGTTAAGCTTTTTCATTTTTGCTCTCCTTTACGCTTTTAGTAAGCGGGAATAATTGTAAATTCAAACGATAAACTTGTTCGATGTTCTTGTCTTCGGCGGCAATCGCGATAATCTGTCGGCGGCATTCGTCCAGCAGTCTCACGATGCGGTCGTAGCTCTCACGCGACACTCCCATGGTGACGCCGCTAAAGTTGCGTTCACAGGCTGGCAATTCGAGTGCCGGAGTGGCAAGTTGTGCCATTTGACGGTGCATGCCGCGAAGTGCGAGTCGGGTGGCATCGGGGGTGCCGCTGACAGATGTTTCGGACTGCGCAAAAGAGCCGTCTTTTTCTTTTTTAAGGAGTCCGGCCTTGGTCAAAAAATCGAGCGATTCACGAACTTCCTGTGCCGATGTTTCGGTATAGCACATCTTAGCCATTTCACCGGGAGTGGCGCCGGGCATCAGCGGTGCAAGTTCACGCATCATGGGGTTGCGCCAGGTGTCGTAATAGGCGAACAGGTCCCCTTCGAGGACGCGCACCTTGTGAACCTTCGCTATTGCGAGCATGTCCCTGTAGGCAACTTTCTTGGTTTCTTCGTTTGCGGCCTGGCCGAACTTGACCATGGCGCGGAAGTAGTCCAGTTCAAAGCCTGTAAGGCCGATAGCAGTAGCGACGCGCTCCACCCCGATCTTGCTGAGCTTGCTCTTTCCGTCGCACACCACCTTCATATAAGAAGAAGAGGTGAAACCGGCGACTTTCGAGAACTCGCGCCACGAAAAAGCGGAAACGCGTTTACGCTCCTCGTAGTAGTCCAGCAGGTACTGGCGAAAGTTTGAATATTCGATAATTGGTTTCATCGTTTTCCATCCTGTTATGCCAAGAATATATCTCTTTTTTTTACTGCCGTCAATGGATTTATGAAACAAAAGTTAAGAAAAATGAGAAAAATCACGATATTTTGCAAAATATTTTAGAGAAAAATTCTATATGCAACGTTTGTTGCATATACGGGGGACTAACTCGAAAAAAACCGTTTTAAACTTCAATATAGTGCGGGATAATATCCTCGTAATTCCCGTCCTTGAGCAAAAAGCCCTTGGGAATCACGCCGAGTTGGGTAAAGCCGAGTTTCTTGTAGAGCTTGAGGGCTGAGGTATTCGTCGCGACGACCGCGTTGAACTGCAAGATCCTGAAGCCGACTTCCTTTGCCTTCGCGAGGCAATCCTTCACGAGAAATTCGCCGATGTGCTGGCCGCGCTTGTTTTTCTTGACGGCGTAGCTTGCGTTTGAAATGTGCCCGCAGCGCCCGACGTTATTCGGGTGGAGAATGTACAGCCCCACAACCTCGCCGGAGTCCGTATCAACAGCGATGCCCGTGAATGACTGTGACTTGAAAAAATCGTCTCCCGTCTGCGGGTCAAGCAAATCCATTTGCGGAAACGCGATGCCATCCTCGACGATGTCGTTCCAGATTTCAACCGCATCGTTGATATACTTTGTATTATATTGTTCAATTTCAAGCATGAGAACAATCCTCTAATCTCGGCCTATTCCCCCAGCACGTGCCGGAGCGTGTCGAGAAAAAGTTCGCCCGCCCGCGTGAACTGCTGGCCCCGCCGCCAAATGATGTACATGTTGGTGGTGAGTTCGGGCATGAGCGGCCTGAAGCACAGGCGCGAACTGCGGCTCGTATCCACCAGTCCGTCGAAAGTGAGCAGGTAGCCCGTGCCCTCTTTGGCAAGCACCGAACCGTTGTACGAAAGATCCAGCCCCACGATTACGTTCAGCTTCGAAATATCGTCGCCGAACCACTTCGGCAAATCCGCCACCATCGCCTGGCGCGACGCCAACAGCGGCTTGTCGAGCAAGTCCTTCGGCTCGATGAAATCCCGCCTGGCCAAAGGGTCGTCGCGACGCATCACCACACCCCAGCGGTCCACCGAACGCACCGCAAGGCAGTTGTACTTTTCCAAATCAACGTTGTCTACAACCACCGCGAAATCGAAAATGCCCTTGTCCAGCTTTTCCAAAGCGCGCTCACTGTCGCCCGAATATAAGTTGTACTTAATCTTCGGATAGTCGTCCCGGAGAATCGCGATGCACTTCGAAAGAAAGTTCACGTTCCGCGATTCCGCGCAGGCAATGGCGATTTCTCCCACCACCTCGTCTTCCTTCAGCGACTTGAAATCCTGCACCGTCCTGTCCGCCATCGAAAGGATATCCTCCGCACGCTCCCGCAAGAGTTCCCCCGCAGGCGTGAGCCGAATCGCGTAGTTCGTGCGCTCGAAAAGCTTCTCGCCCAGTTCCTCCTCCAACTCCTTGAGCTGGCGACTCACCGTCGGCTGCGTCACGCAAAGATTATCCGCCGCGCGCGAGACATTCCCTAACCGCGCCGCTTCCAGAAAATACCGCAAAACTCGAAGTTCCATACCCGAAAACTAATAAAATTCAAGCCCCGCAGGTATGAATTTGCAAAAATAATGCCCGAAAGGAATAACTGATTGATTTGATGGTGGGGGATGTGTCCCCCTGCTTGCAGCCTTGCCCTAGTGTCATCCTGAGCGGAGCCCGTAGGGCGAAGTCGAAGGATCCAGACCGAACTAGGGCAAGTCTTCCAGCACTCCCTCGCCTAAGGGGCTCCGCCCCCTAAAACCCCCGACTTACCCCGCTACGGGGAATAAAAAGCCCTTTATAATTTGGAAAATAGCCTTTAGGTGCTTTATAGAGGAAAAATGGCGAACTGTTTGGACTTAAAACTATATATATTTTAAATGACATAAATAGAGTAGTACTCTTGTTCCGGTTTCAGAAAGTCTGGTAAATTTTCTAGGGCGAAAGTCCTGCTATCCGGGAATAAGACGAACACTCACACCGATCGGGTGTGGGTCGTTGGGTGTATACCCACGGTTGTGTTTCGGCATTTCCGCCGAACAAATCGTCGTGCTTAGGATAGCGGGTTTACCAGAGCCTCTGAAACATAAGCCGAGCGACACCATGCCTTTTTTATTTTAATAAAGGTTGACTCGTAACAGCATTTGGCGCAGGATTGCCACTCTTAAGCCATCTTTGATGGAAAGGAAGGCAATATGCAGAAAAAAAGTTTGCTCGTCATCTTTATGGTAATAAGTATTTGTCTTTTACCATCAAATGCTAATGCGAATAAAGCAGGAGTTGTTAGGACTATACTTAAAGGTACCAAAAAAGCAACTAGAAGTCATTATTACGAGTTTTCGCGCACTGGAATGGCTGCTAGCGAATTCGAAAAAAATTATCACCGAAATAAAAATCAGGATTCAACATATCGGAATCCCCTAGACGATTTTAGACCCATATATGCTGATTCTTCAATAAGTATGGACTCACTAAATGTGTATAGTTTGAAAAATAAACGGTATCCTAAAGATTTAGCCCCATACAGAGATTCTAATGCTGAAAAAATAGTTGATAACGAGATGGAACGCAAAGATGATCCTACCATACCAGGTCCTACAGTAGATACCACAAAGAAAATTGAAAGTAAATCTGATAATGAACCTCAAAAAGACTCTGTCGAGCAAAGTTCCAAGATTGACACAACAAAGGTGAATGAGGGAGCAATAGAAAGTAAATCCTATTCTAACACGTCGTCGGCTTATTTTCCCGAAGAAAAAAACGATACAATCTGGATCGTCTTTTTAGGGGTGTTTGTATTCATGGCACTAATTATTTTCTGTGCTCTAAAAATATTTAACAAAAAGGAAAAATAAAAAATGAAAAAAGCAATAACCACCTTACTCTGTCTAATGTGTGCATGTTGCTTATACGCCGCCCCCGCAGCAACAATTGGTGCACAAAGAACAAACGATATCCCCCCAAAGGTCATTCATTTTAAAGATGTCGCCAACAGTTTCTATTCCGCTCGCGATTTAGGTTATACCGATGGCGGCTTTCTTGGTCAATCTGGGAGCCTCGAAATAAAGTTTTCAGACAAGTGCGTTGAAATTAATGTTCTATACGAAGGAGAAGGTAATCCTCGAACTTTGTCTATTGCGATAACGAAGCAATATGTAGAAATGGACTCTAAAGGAAATGAATTGTCTGTTTATAAAGGCTATTTTGTTAATGACACCACACGTGCCCCTATTTATTTTAAAATGGGGCAAAAGTATGCGACGTTGACAAGGGCGTATTATAATAGGCTTTTCTATGATTTTGACGGGTTGTATGCGCCGAGTTATTCGGGAACGGGAAGTGGGTTTGCGATAAATTCCAACATCATCGTAACCAATGAACATGTTGTCAATGGCAATCGAGCCCTGTTCGCCACCAAAGACGGACTGGATACCCAATACATAGAATTAGATGTTGTTTACGAAGATGCAGCCATTGATTTAGCAATTCTAAAATCAAAAACGAATTTAAAATCTTGTTCAATAGATAGAAAAATTTATGATATCGGAGATGAAGTGATTGCATACGGTTATCCTCAACCAAATTATCAGGGGGTCAGTCTGAAAGCCACGAAGGGGATTATTTCTTCACGAATGGGAATAAATGACGATGCGAAGACTTATCAAATTGATGCTGCAGTGCAACCAGGAAATTCCGGCGGTCCATTAGCAAAGGGAGACAAGGTCATTGGTATTGTTGTTTCCCGATTGGCTGTAGAAGGTTCGCAAAATGTTAATTACGCAATAAAAAGTAACTTTTTAGCAGCCATTCTTGATGTGTTGAAAATTCAAAATACTGGAAAAGCAAAACCAAAGGATTGCACGTACACGATTATTTCATTAGATAAAAAAGATTTAGTGGAATAAGGATACTAGAAAATGAAAAAAGTGCTTATCTCATTTCTCTTGCTGAATATAAACATATTTGCTGCAGACGACTGCGGTGTTAATATTTACAATATGGCAACAGGGAAATTACACAAAAGAATTTTAGTAGCAAATTCAACTCATCCAAAGAACAAAAAAATCGTTTCAAAAAGATGTGAAACGGATGTTAGAAAAAATGAATTTGACACAAATTCATTTGATGTTGTTGCGAAGTGTGAATTTGAAAATGGTGATAAAATATTCAATCGTCTTACAAATGAATATGAGGATGCTAATAATTTGGGGTATCTCATAGCCACATACAGTTATAATATGTTTGCTTACGAGATAAATTGTTCATATAACTAGTTCATTATTTTCAAAAAAAACTCTTGACAACCCGATTTCGATGATTTATATTTAGTGCACAGGTGTGTAGAAAGTAGCTTTTCGCACATGGTGTAAAACAAGCAAAGCCCCGCCTTTTTATGCATGTAGGCGGAGGGAGGAAAGATGAAGAATGGCGTAATCGCTGGTGGTGTCGGCATATGGCTCGACGAAATTGTTCCCTGCCTCAAGGATACCGAAACTGGGGAAATCAAGGAAACAGTGGTGTTCAAAATCGAGAGCCGCTCGTTTCTGAAAAAATTCAAGGAAAAAGATGGATGGGGTATTGACTGGACAGAAATCCCTAGTGATGTTGAGGTGTATGCGCTCGCATTGAAGGAAAATAACGAAATTCAGGGGTTGGTTGGGGTGAAAAATGATACAAATGCACAAGCGGCGTATTTGCATTGGGCATGTACAGCACCTCAAAACAATAAACACATGTTCGGAAAACAGAAATTTAGTGGGGTTGGCGGTCATCTTTTTGCTATTGCGGCAGACCGTTCTATGTTATGGGGCCATAAAGGATATATTTATGGATTTGCCCTTAACAAAGAACTTCTAAATCACTATATTGAAGTTATTGGAGCGTCTTTTTTAGGGGCTCTGCATCCGTATCATTTTATGCTTGATAAGGGTGCTGCGCAAAAACTTTTGGAGGTCTATACCTATGAATGGAATTAGAAAGCCTGCGGTAATTCTGGCGGACTCCATGGAAGAATACATGGCGACACCGGATCCGTACAAGCCCTCTCCAAAAAGTAAATTGAATATCTTTAAGCTCGGAGAATATGCCGAGCGTGTTGGAAAGAAAATTGATGAATTGACTGCCGATGAAATCCTGCAGTTCAAGATTCCGTAATCTATAACCTTGATGTCATAGTAGCCCGTAGCCCCGTCTTTTTATGCATGTAGGCGGAGGGAGGAAAGATGAATACTAGCCAAACAAGGCCTGAAAATGTTATATTGCCGTTAGGCAATATGATGTACCCCTTCATGACACTTGACGACAACGCGGAAATTGTCCATTCCGAAATGGGCAAGGATGGCCGCGTTAAGGTGTACATCGAAAAGCCCGACGCAAAAGACGGCTTCCATCGGGCGACATGCTATTTACCCTCCTATACATGGGAAGATATATTCGGTTTTTCAGATGAGGAAATCGATCGCTATAAGAAGGTGATTGAATCTACGGCTCATTTGATAATGGAATTCTCTCAGAAAGGTGGGTTCAACAATGCCGCAAATCTTTAAGATAGGATCTTTCTGGGTTTATTTCTGGTCCAACGAAGGTGTTCCTCTGGAACCGGTACATATCTTGCAAAATATTCTTCGGATTATTGAAGCTCGTCATGAGGATGTTGTTGCGAAATGGATTGTTCATTTCAACGAAATATCGTATTTCTGCTAAGAAAAATTAAAAGGATATGAATCGGAAGTAATCTCAGTATGTAAGGATTCCTTACTAACTAAAAAATGTAAATCCGAATGCCCCGCCTTTTTATGCATGTAGGCGGAGGGCATGCTTGAACGGCAACTAGTTCCATTTTGGAACTAGTCCAAAAAGAAGGCTCAAAGATGGTGTGTCGTTCCGT
>Ga0247609_10000490_pt1 | contig 55336 bp, 47 predicted proteins | sample 172DNAGHGlowgp2_FD_193487 | JGI IMG/M metagenome (GOLD analysis project Ga0247609, IMG submission 193487) | Sheep rumen microbial communities from Palmerston North, Manawatu-Wanganui, New Zealand - 1728 DNA GHGlow gp2 | ecosystem: Host-associated > Mammals > Digestive system > Stomach > Rumen ... | reverse complement strand
ACATTCGTGATAATGGATAAATAGTAAAGACCAATATTTATTCCACCAAAAGCAGTATTAATACCTTCGTTTGTAGCTTCAGGTTTTTCATATAAGTAACCGCCTTCTAAACCTACAGTTAAGAGGTTAAAAAGGTCTACGTCTGCCTGAAAAATTCCACCTGGAGCAAAACGCATATTCTGCTGTAATGGAAACATAACTACCGGCTCGAGTTTAAAGATCAAATCGAGTGCACAAAGTGGCAAAGAAGCCACGCAAGCAAATAGAGCAATGGATAATGCTCTCTTCAACATCTTCATAATATTATAATTATAAGTTTAAAAAAGTGAGGTGTCAACAAAGAATTATTATTTATTCAGAAGCTATTTTATAATCTGTAAAGACTTGCTTTGATATTGCGGAAGGAATTTCTTTACAGTGCCTGTTTCGAACTGGACTTCTATTATAAGTTCGGTACCATTCATACGGCTTTTGACAACAACCCCATACCCATAGTCATCATGATATATTTTGGTACCAACAGACCATTTTGAATCATTGCCTGAAACTTTTGCATAACCATAAGAAGAAGCATAGCCCCAGCCGGACGAAAATTGAGATCTTGGTTTTTGCCCTACAATTTTAAAAGCTTCTTCTGATTCATTTAGGAAAATACTCGGAGTCATATACTGGGTATGTCCGAAAAGAACACGCTGGGCTGTAGAAGTAACATACAATTCATCCCTGGCGCGCGTAATTCCCACATAAAAAAGCCTGCGCTCCTCCTCAAGGTCGGCCCCAACTTTATTTTCGCGCGGAAACACCCCCTGCTCAAGCCCCGTAATTACAACTTTATTATACTCAAGACCTTTTGTATTATGTAGGGTTATAAGGGTAACACAATCTTCTCCTGTTTCTTCTGACTGAAGCTCAAGGGCACGGTCCAGATTGATTGCATCCAGAAAGGCAACAAGTCCTTCTACGCTGCATTCATAAGGGACAGCACTATTCACAAGTTCCTGAAGATTCTGCAAACGCTGAGTTCCTTCCACTTCATCACTTGCCTTGTGGTATTCGTCTAAGCCAGAAGCTTTTATGAGCTTTTCAATAAAATCGGAAAGTTTTTTAGATTTATCAAAAGCTGCAAGAAGATCCTTGTACATTTTCACAAAAGCCTCTGCCCCTTCCGAAGCTTTTTTAGAAAGCCCGCCAGCCGTCTGCAAAGCTTCAAGACTTTCTATAAGACTTTTATACGAAGTCTGTCCGTCTTCAAGGGTAATCCTTGCCATATCAAAAATCTTATCCTGAGTTTTTTCTCCAAGGCCACGTGAAGGTTTATTGATTACACGCCTGAAAGAAATTTCATCCTTTGGGTTTGCACATAAAGCAAGATAACTCAAGGCATCCTTAATTTCTTCACGTTCATAAAATTTAAGGGAACCAACAACAACATAAGGAATATGCTTGTGAAGAAAATCTTTTTCAAAGCCAAGAGACTGAGCATTTGTTCTATATAAAATAGCCCAGTCTGAATACTTACCGCCCTTGTCCACACTTTTCTGGATTAAATCTGAACAGAAAGTAACCTCGGCATTCTGGTCGGGAAGATATGCAAGAACAGGAAATCCTCCCTCGCCTCTGTCGGCAATAAGAGTTTTTCCAAGACGGTCACTGTTTTTATTTACAACAAGAGATGCAGCCGCAAGGATTTCTGAAGTAGAACGGTAATTTCTCTCAAGCCTGATTATTTGAGTGCCCGGAAACTTTGAAGAAAAAGTAAGGATATTCTGAACTTCGGCACCGCGGAATTTATAAATTGACTGGTCATCATCACCAACAACGCAAACATAATTCTGGTAACCTTCTTCTACACCGGAGATTTTCTGCAGCAGTTTGTACTGGGCGATGTTTGAGTCCTGATACTCATCAACCATAATCACATTGAATCTGGTATGAATCTGAGCTGCAATCTGAGGAGTTTCTTCCATAACAGTTACAGGCATCATAATGAGGTCACCAAAATCTACGTTTCCTGTTGAGCGCAGGCGTTCTTCGTATTTTGCATAAATATCGGGCAGGTCAAACTCACTGGCTATAATTGCTAAATCATCCTGAGGGCCAAGACAATAATCCTTTGCAAGTGCAATCTGATGTGCAGCAAGGCGGGCTTCTTTTTGAGTAAGGGCAGGCTCTATTTTGCGAATGAGGATTGCCATATCTTCATCATCATAAACTGTAAAGGACTGCTCTACTCCGGCTTCTTCATAATACTTGCGCAAAAACCAGGAACCAAAGGAGTGGAAGGTCCGGATTTGTGCACGCTCGGCAAGTGGTTCCATTCTTACGGCACGTTCCCGCATTTCGTTGGCAGCCTTTTTTGTAAAAGTAACAGATAAAATTGAATAGGGATTAACTTCTTTCTGACCAATGAGATATGCTATTTTTGTTGTGATTACTCTTGTTTTTCCGGAGCCCGCACCTGCAAGAATAAGCAGAGGCGAACCTTCGTGAACAACGGCTTCACGCTGCTGCTCATTCAGGACAGACAGATATTGCTCAAGCTTTTCGTCTGCCATGCTTCTTTCTCTTTTCTTTATAAAGCATTTCGTCTGCTTCGCTCATCAGCTGTTTTAAAAGAGAGGATTTTTCCAGGCTTGCATAACCTACGCTGACAGAAAGTGTGTACGGAAGCTTAAGACGTTTTGATTCTTTTTTACAGGTTTCGTCAATTTTTTTACGGATTAAAGGAACATGTTCAATTACCATACCAGGAGCAACAATACCAAATTCATCTCCACTAAGGCGGCCGATTACGTCATTAGAACGGAATACCATTTTGAAAATTTCGGCAAGAAGTTTAATTGCCTGGTCTCCGGCATCGTGTCCGTAGGTATCGTTGATTTTCTTAAGATTATCCATGTCGGCAAAGAATACAATTCCGGCGTGTTCCATTTCCTGAATAATATCAAGAGTGCGCTGACCAAATTCATAGTAGCCGCGGCGGTTCAAAACTCCGGTAAGTTCATCGGTCTTCGACTGTTTTGTTAAAGTTGTGTTGTCTTCCTGAAGCTCTGTATATTTATTTGTAAGACGTTCTGTTTCGAGCAGACGGTTTGTATATTCAATTGCAGAACAAATTGTTGTAATGATTATCTTAAGATATATTGCAAAATCGGCAAATTTATTTTTATTTACTTTACAGATTAAATAACCGTAGCTTGTTTCTCCGGAGAAAATCGGATGAAGAACATACTGCCCTGCCCTGTTATCAAGTGACGGTTCAGAAAAAATTACATTACTTGGATTAAACTTTGTTCCGGGACTGAACTCTTCTTTATCATTTAAAATATCAGAAAACATACTCAATTCCATTTTTTCAGGAATTACAAAATTCTCGTTATAGTCCATGTAAACCGGAATAGGATACAAATTGATAATCATATCATCCATAGAACACAGATGTATGATGTGTTTGAGGTTGTAATAGAACTGCCTCATTGTATTTGCGCCTTTAAGAATATCAAGCAGGATGATTATATTATTGCGCTCATCAAGGTCGTTCATATATTGCTTTAATCTGGAAATTAAATGTTCACTTTCTTCCATTATGTCGCCGGAGATTGATTTGTAAACATCTTCGGAACTGTCCACTGGAATACAACCACAAGACTGGCGGAACTTTGGCTGAAGCTCTGAATAAATTATACGGTCAAGTTCTTTTCCTTCCAGAACATCAAAAGCTGTTTTTGCACACTGATAACCCTGATTATAAATATTCTGATTAATAGTAGAAAGACGGGGATTTGCCCTGCTTGCAAACTGGGCATCATCAAAGCCTACGACTTTAACATCACCGGGAACAGAAAGTCCAAGCTCCTGAAGAACCCGGTAACAGCCGATTGCCATCATGTCGTTTGCGCAAACTACGGCATCAAACTTAACATCTGCTTTGGATTTGAGAGTTTTTTTCATGGCAGCTTCGGCATCAAAATCTGTAAACTTTCCTTCGAACAGATATTTTTCGTTGAATTTTAGTTTATTGGCAGCCATGGCTTCTTTAAAAGCTTCAAGACGTTCTATTGCTTCTTTTGATTTTGTTGCTGCGGCAGAAAGAAAGGCAATGTTTCTGCAACCGTGAACATTTTTAAGGTGTGTAACTACATCAAGAAATGATTTTTTACAATCGGACTGAACTGTATAGCAGTTTGGAAGATTTAATGGAATAGCAGCTGATATAACAGGACGGCGGCCAAATCTGTATAATTCGGATTCAAGTTCTTCCTGAGAGATTCCTGCACAGTAAACACCGGTGGCGACAATAAGTGCATCAATTTCCTGGGCAAAAAGAAGCTCTGCACTCTGCCAGTATTGATAGTCATACATACCCACGGTACTGTGAGGTAATTTAGTTTGAGTGAAAATTACAGCGACATCTTTGCCATCATAAAAATCATAGATGCCATGAAGGAATTCAGTGCTGTACTCAATATTAAATGTAGGTATTATGACTCCGATTTTTTTCATTTCCACACCGCTATCTTAATATTATAAACCAAGATTTACAAATATGATAGTTTTTTTTTATAAAGAATTTCACTTTATCCTTTGACAGGCACAGGGCTTACAAGAAGTCTGCTGTCTAAATCGGGACCGGTACAGGCAAGAATTTTTACCTTAACAACCTTTCCCGCTTCAATTAGTGCTGTCTGATTTTTATCATCTGCATCATAACGCACTACTACACAGCCATCCACTTCGGGGGCCTGGAACCAGGCACGTCCAAGAGCAAGACCTTCGTCATCGCCGGAAGTAATTATTTCTTCTATTAAAATACTTTGTTCTGTACCTACGTACTTACTGAGCTGCTTAAAAGTAAAATCTGTCTGAATTTCTTCAAGAGCTGTAGCACGTTCTTTTGCAGTTCGGGCCGGTACTCGGTTTTTAAAAGAATAGGCTGGAGTTCCCTCTTCCCGGCTATAAGCAAAACAACCCGACCACATTGGCTTTATTTTTTTAAGGAAGTCTTGAGTATTTTTGGCAGCCTTGTCTGTTTCTCCGGGAAAGCCAGTAAGGAAAGTTGTTCTTAAAGCCATATCAGGAAGCTGTTCCCTGATGTTTTTTATAAGTTCAACATACTGGCGGGAACTTCCTTTCCTGTTCATTGCGAGGATTATTTCATCATCGCCGCTTTGGAAAGGAATATCAAAATATGGCAGAAAACGTTTGTCGTTTTTAAAAACTTCCAGAATATCAAGATTAAAATGATCAGGGTGAATATAAAGGGGGCGGACAATAAAGTTGCCCTTAAGCTTTGAGATTTTTTTAAGCAGAGCGGCAAGGCCCTGTTTTCCATCTTTAAATGCGGCAAGATCCTGACCGATGAGGTTTATTTCGTAAATGCCTGAAGCAACAAGGGATTTTATTTCCTGAACAATATCTTCGCAGCTACGGCTTCTTACGGCTCCACGAATCAAAGGTATTGCGCAGAAGAAACAGTTGTTTGAACAGCCTTCTGTGATTTTTACAAAAGCAGAGCCCTTAAAACCAAAAAATCTTGTACGCTCTCCGGCACAAACTCCTGTCTGTTCGTAAAGAGCAGGCTTGGCACGGCTTTCTTTTTTACAGGCAGCCTTAACCTTTTTCATATATTCAGTGATTTTAGAAAGGTCACCGTTTCCAAAAATACCGTCGAGCTCCGGCATTGCTTCGTAAAGATCATTTGCATAGCGTTCTGCAAGACACCCTGCAAGGATTATCTTTGCATTCGGGTAGCCTTTTTTTGCAGCGTAAACTGCATCAATAGATTCTTTTTTGGCAGACTGAATAAAGCCGCAGGAATTGATAATAATAAAATCTGCTTTTTGAGGATCATCTGTAAATGTAAAGCCGGATTTTTCAAGATATGAACTTAAAAGTTCTCCATCTGTCTGATTCTTTGCGCATCCGTGCTGATCAATAAAAAATGTAGCCATAGTTTTTTTGTTAGAAATTAGTCAAGTTCGATTACGACAAGCTTGTATCGGCCGTCGGAATCTTTAATCCATTTTATATCTTCAACAAGAACCTGTCCGGCAGCTCCAATATCAAGATCATAAGTTCTGGAATCGGCAACTATTGTAAACTTAACTGCATTGCTGTTCGAAATCCAGAGTCGTATACCGTTATGAGGATTTGCTGTAAATACTTCGCCACGGGTAAAGTATGATTCTACAGAGTTTTCATTATCGACCTTATCGCGGAAGAGACATGAACCACGGAAGCTTGCATTTATTGTAAATGGATAAGCACGGTTGTCTTCAAGAATAACCTTCTGAGGATGTTTTGATTTTATATCTGCTTCGAAAGGAATTTCATCAACATTTACACCCTGATTATCAATTGAAACACTGTGACGCAAAAGCATGCTTATTTCGGCACCACGCGAATCATCAGAAGAAGAAATATCTGAGACATAAACAATCAAATCTGGAGTTGAGTCCCCGTTTATATCAATTTCAGTTTCTTCGGCAAGATCTGTATAGAAAACTCCACCCGGAGTATCGAGTCCAAATGAGGAAAGAGTATCGCGGACTGTAAGAACAATCTGTCCGTTATTTGTAGGAACAATAATCTGGTCTCCCTTGTAAACACGCTGAGAGAATTTTGTGTTATCAAGTTCATACTGACGAGCTTTTGAAGAATTGCTCAAAACTACGGAATCATCTTCTGCAACATTTTTCTTTAACAATAAAAGAGTTGTAATAACTGCAGCAGCGGCTATTACAATTACACTTGGAATGACAATTGCAAGAATGAGCTTTATAGGACGATGTTTAACCAGCAATCCTTCCGGCACAGGGGATTCTTGAATTTTTTTATTGTTATAAAGCTTTAAGATATAATCTGTATCAAGTTCAAGATAGTTTGAATAGTTTCGGAGGAATCCCAGCATGTAAGCTTCGCCCGGGAAAACACCGTTATCTTCGTCTTCAAGACCTGTAAGATATCGGCTTTCAATTGAAATTTCACGGGCAATCTTATCTATATTGAGATTTTTTTCTTCCCTGGCTTTTCGCAGTAATTCGCCGTAACTTTCCATCTCCCTCTCCTATTCTGTAAACAAGAAATTATTATAGTTGTTTGCAGAAGACGGTGGATCATAAATAAAACGCTGATCTGTAATACCCTGATTGAGCACGTAATCATAAAAATCAAACATGATAACTTCGCCTTTAGGAGTAACAGCTTCCATTCGGCGGATTAATTTTGTCTGCTCACTAACAGCAATATTGATATATCTGAAAGCTTCTGAAGCACTTTTTCTTGTAAGAATAAATTTAACAACCATTTCGTCGGAACCGTCTTCCAGAGGCTCGGCTTTCTGACCGGTTTCGTAGGCTACAGTATAATAGCGGCTTAAAAGAGAAAGTCCTTGCGGAGTTGTAAGGGCTTCGACACCGGTATCTCTTGTGATATTCTGCTGAAGAACTGCAGCTGAATCTGGAAGATAAATTGTTAATGTATCTCCGTTGTAGCAGATAACCTGTTCTTCTGGGTTTGTATAATCAAGACGAAGAAGATCAGGAGCCTTAAAAGAAAGGCGGCCTGCAGTTTCCTGTTTCTCTACTTTTATTTCAAAATTTGCTTCGTAATCTTTTATTGTGGAATAATATTCGGAAATTGTTTTAAAATATGCACTTGCGGTTGTGATGCTCTGGGCAAAAAGCGGCGCTGCAACAAGTACAAACAAGGCAAAAAAAAGCTTTTTCATAGAATAAAATTATAACGATTAAAAGGGAAAGTGTCTATTAAAAAAAATGTGCTTACATAAGTAAAAAACTGCTCCCATCCGAATTACATCTTCCAAAACCGCGGGCTAGCCCGCTATGCGCTACACTGCCTTGATTATATACGTTGCCGCTCACGCGGCAGCAGTGTAGAGCATTTTTGTAAGCTGTAATTCGGATTACGCAGTTTTTTAAGATTTATTTTTCTATTTTTTTGAAGAATCTTTTTTTACCGTTGTTTTTTTAGTAGTCGCTTTTTTTGCAGTGGTCTTTTTAGGTGCCTTTTCTTCGGAGGCCTGGATTTGTTTACAGTGTTTTTCGCCGTTTACTATGTCGTAGAATTCTTTACCGTCGATAGTTTCTACTTCCATAAGGCGGTTGGCAATGTAATCAATGAGGTCTTTGTGGTCGCCCAAAAGTTTGAGAACATATTTATAGCGCTCGTCCATTATGCGGGCAATTTCTTCGTCTATGTAATTCTGTGTCTGTTCACTAAACTCTCGGATAAGACTTGGTTCACCGCCGCGGTTTCCAAGAACACCTTTTCCAAGAGTAACGTTCTTGTATTTGTCTGACATACCAAAATCGGTAATCATACGCTTGATAATTTCGGTTGCGCGGGCAATATCGTTTGAAGCACCTGTAGAAATATCGCCAAGGATAATCTGCTCTGCGGCACGTCCACCCAAAAGGCTGTCTACTTCATTCATCATATCCTTGCGGGTCATGATATATTTTTCTTCTTCTTCGCGATACTGGGTAAAGCCGCCTACTCCATGACTGCGAGGTACAACTGTAATTTTATTTACAGGTTCATGTTCCGGAGTAAAGGCTGCAACAAGTGCATGACCAGTTTCGTGAACAGAAACAAGACGGATTTCTTTTTTATTTTCTTTACGGGATTTCTTTTTAAGACCAATGCTTACCTTATCGATTGCATCGTTAAAATCTTCCATTGTAACTTTTTTGCGGCCGTTGCGTACAGCAAGAAGAGCAGCTTCGTTTACAACGTTTGCGAGATCTGCACCTGCAAAACCTGTTGTTCCATGTGCAATGGATTCAAAATCAACATCATTATCGAGTTTAACATTCTTTGCATGAATACGAAGAATTTCTTCTCGGCCCTTAACATCAGGCTTTTCTACAGGAACCTGGCGGTCAAAACGGCCGGGACGAAGAATTGCAGGGTCAAGAACATCTACACGGTTTGTTGCTGCAAGAACAATAAGACCTTTTTCATTATCAAAACCATCCATTTCGACAAGGAGCTGGTTCAAAGTCTGTTCGCGTTCATCGTTAGAACTAAAGCCGTTTGCACGACTCTTTGCAAGAGCATCAATTTCGTCAATAAAGATAATACAAGGGGCTTTTTCGCGGGCCTGCTTAAAGAGGTCGCGGACACGGCTGGCACCAACTCCAACAAACATTTCAACAAAGTCGGAACCCGAAATGCTGAAGAAAGGAACTCCTGCTTCACCGGCAACTGCACGTGCTAAAAGAGTTTTACCGGTACCAGGGTCTCCAACAAGCAGAACGCCCTTTGGAATCTTTCCACCAATATCAGTATATTTTTTTGGACTTTTTAAGAAGTCTACAACTTCGACAAGTTCTTCTTTTGCTTCATCAACACCTGCAACATCTGTAAAGCGGGTTTTAATTTTTCCTTCTTCAACAACCTTAGCTCTGGAAGCCCCAACATTAAATATGCTGCCAAGACCGCCGCCGCTTCCGGAACCATTTCCCATTTTGCGGAAGAAAAGGAAATATATTAAGAATAAAAATCCTAGAGGAATAATAAGAGAGCCAAGCAGCTGCCAGAAAAGTCCGTTTGATTTTACAGCAAACTTATATGGAACCCCCTTCTGATCAAGCAGATCAATAAAGCTCTGCATTAAAACTGCAGAAGTCTTATACTGCTGACCGCTGCGCATAGAAGCTCTTGAAGAAAGAAACTGCATTCCTTTGCTGTTGCCGGAAGGAATCTGAGCAGCAGGTCCATAACCGATTATGGTATTTTCACCAATCTCTACAGAAACAATCTGTCCGTTTGCAACTTTATCACGGAATTCTGAATATGCAATATAATCATCATTGCGTGAAACAAAGAAAATATCAATTATAGCAAAAGCACAAAAGATTATGAGTAAAACTGTAAAAAAAGAAATCTTTGGCTTTTTCTTATTATTTCGTTTCTTGTCCTTGTCATCATCATTATTGTTTACAGGACCAGCAAATTTAAAAAATTTATAAGGATCGTTATCGTCCTTCTTATTTTCATCGTCGTTTTCTCTATTTTCGTCTGCCATACCTATAAATATACTAATTATATAGTAAAAAGTCATTAGAAAAAATTATAAAAAAGTATTAATCAATTAAGACCTGTTCATGTAAAAAAATGGCTTAAAAACATTTTGATATCCGCATTATAGTTATTAATTCTACAAGCGGGTCCCAGCGACGGAAAAAAAAGCAAGGTATCCCCCGGTAGCCGTGTTCCGTCCGGCGTAAACGCGGCCGGCCCACTACCGGTCCCCCCTTACTTTCTTTTTCCTGCGTCCCGCATATTCCTTTATTGAATATAATGCGGATGCAAACTTTTAGATACGCCATTTTTTAGACAAAATCTTTTTAAAATATAATTTTTTTTGTAATTTTTTCTAAAGAAATTTTTTTATATACCGAAAATCGAACGAGGAGTCTATATGGGATATTCTAATGCTTACAATGCTTATCAAAAAACAAATGTAAATACTGCCAGTCAGGGCCGTCTTGTTGTGCTGCTTTATGAAGGAATCATCAAACAGCTTACACTTGCAGAAACTTATATAGAAGAAGATGGCAAAATTAAGCCTAATAACATTGAAAAATTTGGAATCTGTATTCAAAAGGCACAGGCTATAATAACCGAGCTTCAGGTTTCTCTTGATATGGAAAAAGGCGGAGATATTGCCAGAAACCTTATGTCTCTTTATGTCTTCTTTAACGAAGAGCTTTTAGCTGCAAATATCAATCACAATAAAGAAAAGATTGAATTTGTACTTAAAATGGTAAAAGATCTGACCGACAGCTGGAGAAAAATTGCCAACAGTGTTGCAAATGCACCCGCTGCAGCAGTTCAGAATGTATTGAATATTCAGGGCTAAGCGCCTTACATATAACTGGGAGGAAAATATGGCAGAATTAACACAGCAGGAATTAGATGAAAGAGTTGCTTTGCTCAGAAAATTCAGAAGCCTGCTTGAACAGCAGAGAAGCAAATTTCAGGAATATCTTACTGTACTCGAAAAACAGCAGGACTCAATTACAAAGGAAAATCCGGAAAGCCTGATTGCTCATACAGAACTTGAACAGCAGGTTGTTAAAAACATTGCAAACCTTCAGAAGGTTATTGTTCCTATGAGCAAAATGTACAAGCAGTCTGTACCAATGGCTCATACAAGTGAAGAGGCCGGTATTTCTCAAATTCAAAATGAACTTAATGATTTACAGAACAGAGTTCTTAAACAGAATCAGATCAACCGCGATTTACTTAGAGATCATATTGAAAGCATAAGAAATCAGATTCAGAACTTTAAAAATCCATACAAAAATGCAAGAAGCGTTTATGCACAGCCACAGAGAGTTGCCTCTTTTGTAGAAGTAGAAGCTTAATGATCAGCATTTTAACAGCATACACAAAAAACAAACGTGTAATAGGTGCTCAGGGGAAAATTCCATGGAAACTTTCCTCTGAGCGCAATCGTTTTAAAGAGATTTGCCGCGACAAATACGTAATCATGGGCCGAAAATCTTTTGAAGAAATTGGAAAGCCTCTGCCCTATTGTAAGCTGGTGATTGTTACAAGAGATTCCCGGGTCAAGCCCGAGAATGACAAAGGAATCTCAGAGAATGATAAAGGAATCTCCGAGAATGACAATAACAATTTATTCTTTAAGAAGTCATTAGAAGAAGCAATTGACTTTTGTAAGGCACAGGAACAGGAAGAAATCCTTATAGCCGGTGGCGGCAGCATTTACGCCCAAGCCCTCCCCTATGCCCATAAAATCTACGCTACCGAAATTGATGCAGATTTTGAAGGAGACACTTTTTTCCCAGCACTAGACGAAACTTGGCGCAACACTCTTGAAGAAACCCACGAAGAAAACGGGATTAAATACTCTTATCTAACTTACATAAGATCCAGTGTATAAAAAAATACGGAGTAAAAAATCGGCTTTTGTGGAGCGTCCTCTTCTTTTAGCGGAGCAAAAGCCGATTTTTTACGGGAGTATTTTTTTATATATTTGATTTTATTTCACAAATGGTTGATCTACTGTTATTGCACAAAAGACATCCGGTACCCTTGAGTTAACCGCATTGTGAATTGCCATCTTCAACTGTTCATCAGTCAAAAAGCAGGAGTAAGGTTTAACAACATCAAAAATCAGATTTGTATGAGTATCTCCCGGAACCATGCGCACATCATGATATTTTAATTCGGGATTAATTTTTACAATTTCTTCTGCAAGAACATTTTTTAGCTGGCTAAGCCTTTTGTTTTCGGTATCTACAGGATCCATATGAATAACTACATGACAATTAAAACGAAGAGCAATATCATGTTCTGCAATATCAATTACATCATGAAGACTAAAGATATTTAAATTTCCCGGAACTTCCGCATGAAGCGAAATCATCATTCGGCCGGGACCATAATCGTGAATAATAAGGTCGTGCATACCAACAATAGGTTTGTGCTTCATGAGCTCTTCTTCAATCTGGGCAACCAGTTCGGCAGAAGGAGCGCTTCCTAAAAGAGGCTTTATTGTATCGCGGGCAGCTTCTATACCGGTTTTTAAAATGAAGATTCCTACCACTAGCCCGCCAATTCCATCAAGCGGAAGACTTGTAAACTTACTGCCGATTAATGCGGCTATAACTACAGAAGTAGAAATAACATCATTCAAACTATCCTTTGCTACAACTTCCATTGCAACAGAGTCGATTTTTTTTGCGGTAAGATGATTGTATAAATACATGTAAAACTTTACCAGAACAGAAATGCCCATGACAATAACAGAAAGAGCGCTGATTTTCATAATCTCGGGATGAATGATTGCAAGAATAGAATTTTTAAGCAAGGCAGTTCCCATGTAAAGAATAAGGAAGGAAACTACAAGCCCTGAAATATATTCAAGGCGGCCGTGGCCAAAAGGATGATCAGGGTCCGGCTTTTTTGTTGCAAGCTTAAATCCAAGAATTTGAACTACAGAAGATGCAGCATCTGACAAGTTGTTAAAGGCATCGGCAACCATTGCAACAGAGGCGGCCAAGGTTCCAAAAACAAACTTAAGAGTAAAAAGGACTGCGTTCAAAAAGATTCCGAAAGCCCCGCACAGAATTCCGTACTGGCTGCGGACCTTTTCATTTTGATAATCGGTGTAGTTCTTTATAAAGATTCTTGATAATAATTTAATCATTTTAGCTCCCCTTCGACAGGCTCAGGGACCCCACTATCGTTCGTAAACACTTGCTTCGAGGGCGTCTTCTATATCATCCGGCAGCAATTCAAAAAAGTCGTAGCCGGTCATTGCTTCGATTTCATCTATAGAGCACAAAAATTGTTCCCAGTCGCCTGTTTTTTGCATACCGGTTTTATTCGGGACATTGATTGCAATTGCGGTTGCAGAGGTCCGATCCAAACGGTCAAGGTCCCCCTCGCCAGTTGGAAGCGCAATAAGAACTTTCCAGGTATAAGCCGGTACATTCATATAGAAGGTTTCGCCCGATTTTAGTTGAATAGGGATATTGTCAAAGGTGCCTTTTGGACTTGTTCCGCCAGTGCCATAAGGTCCTGCAATTATATAAACTTCATTTCCTTCTTTTACAAGCTCTCGTTCAAAGTTTTCAAAATGCATCCAGATTACACGATTGTTATCAGGAGTCTGAGGAACCATATTTGTCATAAGGAAGGTCATGGAGTTGTCTTCTTTTGTTGCTGTTCTGTCTGCCGAAGGACACACATGGCCACGGTCAAAACCATATTTGTTATACTGATAATCTGCTTTTTTTACACCATACCAGCCTTGGGGAAGTTCTGTGTCGGGACGAAAATCATCAGAGCGGTCTGCCTCTCCCATATTTACACTATCAAGATGCCAGGCTACCCAGTTTGGACACAAGGTGCTTGTATTATAAGAAAGAGTAAACTGAGGTTTTACCATGAGGTAATTTGTATCAAGCTTTGTATCTGCAAAAGCGTCTGAAGGATTTCCGAAAAATAAAGGAGAGTTTTCTTCATGGCCAAGGTCGGCAGAGGCGGAAGAGATGTTTTTGTTACGCCCTTCTCCCCCTTCGACAGGCTCAGACCCCGCAGATTCTGCCTCAGGGAACACAGATTTTGATTCAGGAGCCGAAGTTTTCTCTTCAGAAGGTTGAGGTTCCTGAGCCTGTCGAAGGACCTCATCAGAAGCATCCGCCTTTTCCAAATTAATAATCGGCTCTTCTGTCATTACGAGCATCAAGCCCTGCTCATCCTGGACAAGGTAAGGCTTACCAAACAAATACCAGGAGGCAAAGAGAATAATTACAAGAATAGTAAGAATTACCGACAAAGTCTTTTTTGATTTAGACTTTGCCTTTCTTTTAGAAGATTTTTTTGTTTTTTTTGCCATAGTCTTTAACCGCAGTTAAAATTATATTCCAAGATGAATCTGCTGAATTGCAACCTTTACAGATTCTGTAGTAGTTTTGAGATTTTCTACAGCTGCAGAAACACTCTGTGTGTTATCACGCATAATCTTTAAAGACTCTAAAAGCTGCTGTCCACCATCACTTTGTTTAGATACGGTAGACTTTACAAAGCTTTCCTGTTCGGTAACCTTATCTGCAAGAGATACGATATTTTCGATATCCTCTTTAACAGCGATTGTTTTACCAAAGGTTGAGTCAATAAGAGATTTTACTTTCTTAAGAACTTCACTAATCTGCTTAGCTTCCTTACCGGAACTTTCTGCAAGCTTACGAATTTCATCGGCAACTACAGAGAAGCCTTTTCCAAATTCACCGGCATGAGCAGCTTCGATTGCGGCGTTCATAGCAAGAAGGTTTGTTTGCGAAGCAATCTGCTGAATAACTGTAGACATTTCGCTAAGTCCGTTAGAAGACTTTTCGATTTCTCCAACAAGAACTGTAATCTCTTCAACACTCACCTTACCTGTCTTTGTGGCTTCGTTAAGAGCATTCATACTCTGAGAGTTTGTATTCAAAATATTATTTACAGATTGAATACTTGTAATCATTTCCTCAATAGCAGAAGCTGAATTTGATACACTGGCAACCATCTCTTCAGAAACTTTTCCGATTGCTTCTACTTCTGTATCACTGGCAGCAAGACGAGACAAGCTTGAATTCTTAACGTTTTCAATTGCATTATCAAGTTCCTGTCTATGATTTCCGGTAATCTTAACAAGCTCAACACCTTTGTAATGGTGACAGTGTTCCGGCTTATTAAGGCCATTGAAAATTGCAACAGCCATCTGTTCACAGGTACGATAACCACAAGCCCCACAATTCAAAATATCGCGATCTGTAAGCTTACCCATGTTCATATGAATTTCATTAATCTGTTCTTGTGTCGGGTTTTTAATTACAGCTTCAAAAACTTTGCTGTTATCGGTATAAGTTCTTTTGTATAAACCTTCGCTCCAGTAAGCATCAAGCTTTTTATTAAATTTCTTGATTGCACTTTTGCTTGAACCATCAGTGTTAAATTTCTCTTTATTGCTGCGGCTTCGTTTTTCTACAAACTCTTCCATCTCATCAAGAGTCATTTCATCTGTGCAGGTTCCGGCTCCACCATTACAACCCTGCCAGCAGCCAAGACAGTCTATGAGCTTATAAACAGGTTTGATTTTTTTATTAAGGGCCTTTTCAAGGTGAACAAAATATTCTACAACTTCAGGAAGACCTTCTATTTTTCTTGTAACATCAGAAATGCCGGGAACAAAACGTTCTGTAGTTTTCATGAGTCCACCAGGAGAAGAATATGTTACACCACGTTCTGCTTCGGGATTGTCATAAGGAGTTTTTGAAAACTTTGAAAGATCAATGTTATTCTCTTTAAAATATTTATCAAGAGATTTCATTGTAACGTTGTAATCTCCAAGTCCAGTTTCATCAAACTCGCGGCGCTTTGCATAACAAGGAGATACTACCATAACCTTACAATCTTTATATTGTGCATAGTAGGTTTTTATCATCTTGATAGTATGAAGCATAGGACTATCTGCAGGAGCAAGATAAGGCAAGAGTTTTGGACGATAAATTTCACAGAAGGTAACAAGAGCAGGACAAGGCTGAGAAATTAAAAGATCAGGATCTTTCTCTTTTATGTATTCAACATAAGATTTAGAAGTAAGCTCTGCTCCAAAACTAACATCAAAAACAGCTTTGATTCCAATTGATTTTAACCAGGTATTAAGCTCAAGAATATGGCCACGGAAAGAAACAACTGATGAAGGAGCTACAATGGCAATCATCTTAACACCGGCTTTAAGATCTTTCATGAATAAATCAAAATCATCCAGTCCTACACGCGCACCAAAATGGCATGCAGAAATACAACGTCCGCAGCCTATACATAATTCAGAATTAACTTTTATATAATCTCCAGATGCATCATTACACATCTTTGCAGGGCATACAGAAATACAACGATGACAAGCAGTACACTTTTCTGGATCAACCCTAATAATCTCTCTAATAGACATAGTATACTCCGAAAATTTATATGTTCTATTATTGTAAAACGAATTTTAAAAAAAAAAAAGAATTTTTGTGAATTTTCTAATAAAAGTTATAAGCGATAAAATCTGAATATACTTGTTATATTTGCCTTTCTTGATTATATTTAAACTATATTAAAGGAAGAAATTATGAATACAAAAGACAGTCTTATTGAACAATACAAAAAATTCCTGGATAAGGGAAAAACAGAACGTGAATGTGTAGAAGAACTTATTGCCATGGCAAAAAAGGCAGGTTATAAAGATTTAAACTCCTGCAAAAAGCTAAAAGCCGGCGACAAGGTTTATATAACAAAAATGAACAAGGCCATTGCTTTATTCCAGATGGGAAGCGAGCCTCTCGAAAAAGGAATGAACATCCTTGGAGCCCACATTGACTCCCCTCGCCTTGATGCAAAACAGAATCCTCTTTACGAAAAAGACAATATTACCTATTTGAATACTCACTACTACGGCGGTATTAAAAAATATCAGTGGACAACCTTGCCGCTCGCAATTCATGGAGTTGTCTGTAAAAAAGATGGCAGTACGGTAAAAGTAATTATTGGAGAAGATGCAGAAGATCCTGTTTTCTGTATTTCTGATATTTTACCTCACCTTGCACAGGAACAGATGAAGGACAAGGCAAGTGATTTTATTAAAGGTGAAGACCTTGATTTAATTATGGGATCCTGCGTACCTGCAAAAAAGAATGCAACAGAAGAAGAAAGCAAGACCGCATCAAAAAAAGACAAAGAAAAAGACCGCAGTAAAAAACTTGTACTCAAGCTGCTTAAAGAAAAATACAACATAGAAGAAAAAGATTTTGAATCTGCGGAACTCGAAATTGTTCCTGCAGGCAACGCCCGCGACATGGGACTTGACCGTTCCTTTATTCTTGCCTACGGACAGGATGACCGTTCATGCGCATTTACCTCTGCTGCAGCATTGCTCCAGGTTAGTGCAAGCGGTAAGGCTCTTAAAAGAACAGCCTGCTGTCTTTGTGTAGATAAAGAAGAAATTGGAAGTGTTGGTGCAACAGGTATGGCTTCGAACCTTTTTGAAAATATGGTTGCAGAGCTCATTGCTAAAACCGGTACCACCTACAGCGAACTGACTTTACGCCGCTGCCTTGCAAATTCAAACATGCTTTCTTCCGATGTAAACGCAGCCTACGACCCTATGAATGCCAACCTTTTTGATAAAGAAAATGCTTCTGTTTTGAGCGGCGGTATTGCCTTCCAGAAATATACAGGCAGCCGGGGAAAATCAGGGGCCAGCGATGCAAATCCGGAATTTATTGCAGCAGTTCGTGCCTGCATGGATAAGGCAGGTGTTACCTACCAGATGGCAGAGCTTGGAAAAGTTGACCAGGGTGGCGGAGGAACTATTGCTTATCATGCCGCAAAATATGGAATGAATGTTCTTGATGCAGGAGTTGCAGTTTTGAGCATGCATGCACCTTGGGAAATTGTTGCTAAAGAGGATATTATTCAGATTTTTGAAGGATACAAGGCTTTTTTATTTCTGGCCTAACAAGACTTCATAAATTCTATCAAAGTCAGCCTTTGAACTGAATTTTATCTCGATAGAACCCTTGCTGGTGTCGCCTTTGAAGTCCACGTCTTTTACTCCAAAGAGGTTACGAAGCTCCTGTTCGAACAAGGCAATATCAGGATCTTTGCGGGTCTTTCGCTTTTCTGTCTTTTTGGCTACAGCGCGGCCACCATTATTGTAGCTATCGGCCAGAGCCTCGCATTCACGAACAGACAGGCCTGAGCCCAGGATTTTTCCAAAAAGAATACGCATGTCGGCATCGTTTTTTACCATTAAGAGGGCACGGGCATGGCCACTGGAAATCTGGCCTGTAATAAGTGACTTTTTAATATCTTCCGGAAGTTTAAGCAGACGCAAAGAATTGGCAACCGTAGAACGATTTTTGCCTACTCGTTTTGCAACTTCATCCTGAGTAAGATCACTCATCTGAATTAAATTATAATAAGCAGTTGCTTCTTCAATCGGGTTTAAGTCTGCACGCTGAATATTTTCTATAAGAGCAAATTCAAGCTTCTGCTGTTCATCAAATTTGCGCAGCTGTACCGGAACCTTATCGAGGCCTGCCATTTTTGCGGCACGGGTACGGCGCTCTCCTGCGATAATATAAAATTCGTTATCTTTATTTTCTACCTGCTCAATGATGATTGGCTCTAAGATTCCATTCTGTTTAATAGAATCACAAAGTTCTTCAAGCAGCTTCTGGTTAAAATCGGCACGTGGCTGCTTTGGGTTTGGTTTAAGAAAATTAACATCACACCACAAACCGCCATCTGCATCTACTTCAATACAGGCCGGAACATTTGCAGGTCTTCCACCTTTTGCAACCTGAACATTATGTATTCCAAGTCCTGTAGAAATTAATACTTCTTCGTTTGCCTCGGGATTATTTTTAATTAATGCATCAAGGCCCTTACCTAATCCTTTTTTAGCCACGACGGATTACCTCCTCCGCCAATTTTTCATAACTTTTTGCGCCCATACATTCAGGGTCATATTTACAAATTGGAAGTCCATGCGATGGAGCTTCTGAAAGTCGAACATTGCGTGGAATAATAGTATTGAATACAACATCCTTAAAATATGATTTAACCTGAAGCACAACATCCTGGGCAAGACGTGTGCGTGAATCGTACATTGTAAAAAAGATTCCGCCGATTGTAAGGTTTGGATTGATTTCTTTCTGAACCTTCTGAACAGTCTGAAGCAAAAGAGTAATTCCTTCCAAAGCAAAATATTCACACTGCATTGGAACTAAAACAGAATCGGCAGCGGCAAGTCCATTAAGGGTTAAAATTCCAAGAGAAGGAGGACAATCAATAAGAATGTAATCGTATTTATCTGTAAGAGGTGCAAGGGCATTTTTAAGGTAATATTCCCAGTTTTCCTGATCAACAAGCTCGATTGCAGCACCAGACAAATCAATTGAAGCACTTATAGCATCAAGATTTTCTATAGAAGATTTTTTTACAGCAGCCTGGGCAGTACAAGTTCCGGCAAGAAGTTCATAAATTGTAGGCTTATCTTTTGAAACTCCAACTCCACTGGACATGTTTCCCTGTGAGTCAAAGTCTACAAGAAGTACTTTTTTTCCTGCAAGTGCAATGTATGCACCAATATTTATTGCCGAAGTTGTTTTTCCGACACCACCCTTCTGATTTACAAAAACGATTGTCTTTCCCATAAATGCTAGTATAACAATTTTTGTGAAAAAGGTATACTGTAAATAATGGGAAAGATGGAAAAATGCTCCCGCCAAGAACCGTGTTTTGCTCCACTAAAGGAAGAGGACGTTCCGCAAAACACGAACCTTGGCTCCGCATTTTTCCATAATACCTTCATTAGAGATTACTTTTTTCAAGATAATTGTTTAATTACGGGAGTCTGGAATGGTTTTAAGTGCGACATTTTCAAAGCCTGGTATTGATGTTGAAGAAAAGCTTGGAAGACCATATAAGAAAATCAAAATTTCAGTTGAAAATGCTGAGGGGAAAACCGGGTATTTTATGGAGATGTTTACTCAAAAACAGGTTTTTCATAAGCATTTAAGTGTTGAAGAAATTGATGATTTTATAAAAAAGCATGCAGGAACTACTTTTAAGAATCTTGTTGAACGAACTGACAGAGAAGAGATAACGATTCTTGCAAATAAAAAGGGGAAAATCACTAAAATAGTGAAAAAACTTGAGGATGTAGCTGCGGTTAAGACCGAAACTGGCAAGAATTACATTATACAGGAAGGACAGCCGGTTCCATTCCTTGTTGTACTGGGCGTTATGACGGCTCAGGGTAAGGTTGTGGCTTCCCGTTACAGTAAATTCCGCCAGATAAACAGATTTCTGGAATTTGTGGATGATGTTTTGCCTTCTATTGTTACACAGGGAGAGCCAGTACGCATTGCCGATTTTGGATGCGGAAAATCTTATCTTACTTTTGCGGTACATTATTTTTTAACTGAAATTAAGAAGATTCCATGCCAGATTGAAGGGCTTGACCTTAAAAAAGATGTAATTGATTTTTGTAATCAGACGGCTCAGAAACTTGGACTTAAAAACCTGAACTTTAGGGTTGGAAATATTTCTGATTATTCCGGAAAAGAAGCCCCTGATATTGTAATGACACTGCATGCCTGCGACACGGCAACAGATTTTGCCTTGAAATATGCAGTTAGCCGCAATGCAAAGGCGATTTTGAGTGTGCCTTGCTGTCAGCACCAGATTAACACACAGATTCAGGCTAATCGAAAAGGGAAAATTAAACAGGATGACAGCCCTCTTGAACCAATTCTAAAGCATGGACTTTTGCGCGAAAAATTCTCTTCGATTTTAACAGATGCCCTTAGGGCAGAATGGCTTGAGCAGCAGGGATACCGAGTCCAGATGCTTGAATTTATTGATGAAGAACATACGCCTAAGAATATTTTGATTAGAGCGGTAAAGACAGGAAAAACACAAAAAAAAGACCGCCCACAGATTTTGGACGATCTTAAAATTGCACAGGAGTTGTGGAATTAATCCATCTTCTTCCAGGCGTCTATAAACTCAAACATAAACTGCTGAATGTCGCTGAACCATTTTTTCTGGAACTTGCAGGCTTCTATTCCAATGTAGCGGAAGTGCCAGCATTCCCAGCGGTAACCTGTTACATCTTCGTAGCCCTGAGGAAAACTCAAACTCCAGCCATATTCTTCTGAATGAGCATTAAGCCATTTGCAGCCGTCGGTCAAGGCATAGGAATCATCAATATTTCCAAAATCAACTGCGGCACCAAGCTGATGTTGACTTGTGCCCGGGCGTGCAGATTCACGTTCTGCTTCTTCAAGGCCGTCTACACTGACCCAATAATTAAAGGTTCTTTCCTGTGTTGAATAAGAACGGTAGGTAGAACTAACATCCAGAGTAACGCCATCTTTTTTTGCTGCACGTGCCATTTCATGAAGTGCATCATCTGCATCTTCGCGCAAAGAAAGAGTTGTTTTATTTATAATGTAATCGTCGTTTGCAACAAGCTTTCGAAGATGTTTTGGTTCGTAGTCTGCCCCAACCTTATGAGTTTTATCTATTAAATAATAAAGGCTAAGGTCATCAGCCGGGAAAGCCTTTTCTACCTGCAAAACTTTTTCTAAGTCAGCAAGAAACTCGTTTGGATCTCCGTTTAGAATTGCTTCTTTACAGCGGTCAGTCATGCTTACAAGAACGCGGTTGAGTTTTTCGATTTTTGGATCAAGAGGTGCCGGTTCCGGAGCTGCTTGCGGTACTGCTTCAGAAATTGCCTTTTCTTCAACAGAAACTTTACTCTGCTTTGGTTTTGCGCAGGCAGTAAAAAGTGAGATGATAAAAATCAATAATACTATAAATGTTCTTTTCATATAAATATTCCTTTACTTGTTTATGGATTGCCACGTCGTTACTTTTAAATTATCTGTCCTCTAACTAAAATCTGCTTCTTTGAGCCGTCGCCATATTCAAGTGTAATTGTCGGATCGCGGACAACACCATCAAGATGAATAAGGCTTGGAGCATCATTGTCGTAGTTTTCTCCGATTGCAAAGTGACAGGTATGAAAGGCCTTTTCGTCTTCGAGCATGTTACCTGTAATCTGAGCGGCTGGATTAAGTCCTATTCCAAGTTCCCCGATATTGCGGGCATTCTTTTTATAAACAGCGCCTTGCCCCTGAGGAAGCTTCTTTTCTTTTTCGTAAGTAATTGCCCGTTGTTCTGCTTCGGTGATTGTTTTGAGGAGGCGTTTTGCTTCTGCTCCCCCATCAATATTTTTTACAAATCCATTTTCGACAGTACAGGTGATTGGGGTTTCAAGAATTGAATCTCCATCGGCAAAGGTCATTGAACCGTCATAAACAATTATACCTTCACAGCCGCCAACCACAGGACTTATAAAAACTTCTCCTGCAGGAATGTTTCCGCCGCTTCCGGGTTTTGTAAAGTCGCCGTCATCGAACATAAGCTTACGGCCATTTACAGGAATCTTAAGATCTGTTCCACCGGGAGCTGTAACAAAAACATTTACTGCGCCTGTAAAAAGTTCATCGAGTTTTTTACAGCGTTCTCCAAGCTCCTTGTAATCAATGGCAGCAGTGCGGTTCATCATGTCTACAGTAATTCCGGGAGTCCAGGCTCCACGCATTGTTTTTTTACCATCCAAAAGATAATCAAAAATGTGGGTAAACTCCTGGCCGTCTTCTGTTTTATAAGGATTTGCTGTAGCCTCAGGATCTTTTCCAAGTTTTATATTTGATATTGAAAAACAAACTTCCGGCTCTGTTGCAATAGCAGCAAGCACTTCGGGATTTGCATTATCAAAGCTGGTTTTATCAGGCTGAAAAATTAAAGTTGGTAAAGCACCGGCTTGACTGCTTGCCATAAACAAGTCCTGGGCAATTTCGTTTGTTGCAGGATTTGCAATAATTAAAACACGTTCGCCTTTTTTTACAGCCACAACATCCTGAACTACAACCTGGGCAGGAGTGCGGTCCTTTGCAGGGATGTCTATTTTATTTTTTAATTTATCTAAAAGCATTTTTCCTCCAACGTCAGTGCGAGCAGCATAGCGACGTATTACTTTTTTATCAGAACAATATTTCTTTCGGAATCTTCAAGGCCTGGAACTGTAAGAGGACAGACCTCATATTCAGGAACCAGCTTTTTAATTCCTTCCATTTCTTCTTTTATATTTGCAAGCTTTGCTTTATAAGCACAAAGAAAGCCGCCTTTTTTTACCATACGCAAAAGTGTTTTTGTCATTTTTTCATCAAGTGGGCGGAAGGCACGGAAAGTTATCAAATCAAAAGATTCTGGCTCAACCTGCTCTGCTACAGTATTGCAAATTTCTGTGTTAGTCAACCCTAACATAGCCTTGCAATTTTCCAAAAAGGAGCAGCGTTTTTCCATTCGTTCAACAAGTTTAAATTGCAGGCTCTTGGCAAAATCATCAGCACATAAAAAGGCAGCGGCAAGAGGAATGCCCGGAAGCCCTCCCCCAGAACCAATGTCACCTATTACAAGACCTGCAGCTTGATCATTTGAACTCAGGGATTTTTTTACGATTTCATAACCTGCAAGAGAATCAAGAACATGGCGGACAACAAGCTCATCGTGGTCTGAAGTATTTGTAAGATTATATGCAGAATTAAATAAGATGATTTCTTTTATATATTGTTCCATTTTTGAAACAAGGGAGGCACGAGACTCGTCGGTCAGACCCGGCACTGTTGAAATAATTCCTTGTTCTAAACAATCAATCATTTTTTATCCTTTTTAATGGCCCTTCGACAGGCTCAGGGACCACAGACTTTACTTATCAATATCAAGCAAAAGATCGGCAGCTACTCCGTTATTGTTGTAATGCACTACAACGAGGTTTCCTGTTTTCTGGGCAGTAATATCTTTTTGCTGACACATTTTATAAACATACGAATTTTTATTTTCGCTTCCCTGGGCAATAGAAGGTGTTACCGAAAAAGTTGTACTGCTTCCGTTGCTTTTAATTGCTTTAAACAAGAGATAAAAAGTTTCGGTGCAGGAGCGGTTATTCAATAAATATTTTCTATCGGCAGTAAGAAGGAAAGAACCATCTGGTTCCGGTTCACTGAAAAATTCCTGTGTAATAGAATCTTTTACGCTGTAATTGTTTACCTTAAAACGAAGAATCGAAGGTTTACGCTTTTTGAAGGTTTCGGAATCCTGTTGTTTTGCGGCATAAAGTTCCTGTTCGGCGGCACTTGCAGAATTCTGTTCTGCTTTAAGGTTATTTAATTTATCAAGAATCTCACGAAGCAAAAGATTTGTAGATAAATCTGAAGATGAGCTTGTATTGTTTGTTTTTCCAGTCAAGCTTGTTAAAGAAGAAAGGGTGTCAAAAGAGCCTGAATTATACAAGCCGGAAATATCCCCTGCAGAAAGAAGATTTGAATTTGTAAGAAGAGACTGGAGCAAATCTTCGGTAGACCTTGCATCGCTCAAAACTGCTTCTGTATTTTTTTTAGGTTCGGCAACTTTAGTATTTGAACTGCTTACCTTTGTCTGTTTTTGCTGAGGAACCGATGGCCTGTAAAACTTACCATCCATTGTTGGAGACGAAATTGTGGGCATATCGGGCATGGAAATAGAAGGCATTTCGGGCATTTCCATTGCCTGTGTAAAAGCAAGGGCATTTACAAAAAAAACAGCGGCTATTACACAAAAAGATTTTCTACATATTTGCAAGACTTTCCTCCACATATTCAAGGCGCTGGGTAAGCTGAGCAATTGTTTTTTCAAGGCGATTCTTTTCGCGCTCAAGACGAGTTTTTGGATCCACGCCTTTTTGCTGGGCTGCTTTTTGCTTCATCATTTCGCGAACACTTGCAGGAGATTTTCCTCCGTTCATAAATTCCTGTTCAACTGCGGCTCGGTCATCCTTCTTTTTTACAGAAGCAACAACCTTCATATTATCAAAACCAATTGCAGGATTTACATCAGCAGCTGAAACCTTGCGAAGATCTTTTGCAGTATTTCGAGGAAGGCACAAAACACGGTCGATATAATCTTCATAACGGATATTTGCAGCCTTACAAAGCTCCATTGCTTTTGCAAGCTTTTTACCAAACTCCTGCATGAGCTGGCCGTTCTTTGCAAGATAGTTTGTTTTTATATCTTCTGTAAGTTCCTTGAGTTCCTGATTGCTTTCCCAACCAATAGAATAATAACCTTTTTTTTCTGCAAGCTCAATCAAATCGCCGAACTTTGCCCAGAATTCTTGAGTATGAACTTTACAGGCAGATCCGTAGCTGGGGTCACTTTCCTGCTTTTTGATTGTCATAAGATGATGGGTATACTCATGAACGGCAGTATAAACAAGTTCGTTTTCTGATTTGAAGTTGAGATTATGAAGATAAATTTCGTGAGTATCCGGCTTATAAAAACCATTTACACGTTTGCTTTCTTTTCCGGTCTGAATTACAGTAAAATCTATTTCGCAGGATTCAATTTCCAGCAGCATTTCTTTTATTTTTTCGTTTGTCATTTATTCTAATACTCCCATTGAATTAAGTATAATTGCGCCGGCTACTGTAGCAGCTGTTTCGGTTCGCATAATGCGGGTGCCCATTCCACAGCGGATAAAACCTGACTGCTCTAAAAGCTCGCGTTCTTTGTTGGTCCAGCCTCGTTCACTGCCAATAGCGGCAATAACAGGCACTTCTTTTGAAAATTTAACATCTCCTAAAGCATACTTTGGATTGATGTTGTCTAAGCAAATGAAATTTTGCTTGCCCTTCGACAAGCTCAGGGACCCCGTTTCTTTCAAAGCGCTCAAACATTCCTTCAGACTTTTGTGAATAAAAACTTTGGGAATATGAGTACTTCCTGCCTGAACAGTTCCCTCCAGCAAAAGCTCCCGCGCCTTTTCCGGCTGAGCAAGATCACTTTGCATATATGACTTTTCACCAAGCTCTGTGCCTGTAAGATGAAGCTCGCTCACCCCTAAAGCTGCAACATCACGCATAAGCCTGCGCAGCTGAATTGGACGAGGAAATCCAACAATCATCTTAAGAGGATTCAAAGGCTTTCCGTCACCCATAGCAGTAAAATCAAAAAAAATCTGTCCTGCACTTTCATCTATTTTTGTTATATGCGCAAGTCCACTACTACCATCAATTATTCCGGCAGTAAAATCTTCTCCCTGCTTTTTTTTAAGAACTTTTAAAATATGTTCCCCACGCCAATCATCAAAGCTGAGAGGAGAATCAATTTCGTTTTGTTCAAAAAGGCAGATATTCATTTGGAGCCTGCCAGACTAATTGAGCATGTTGATTTTTTTAAGGGCTGCACAAAGCGCATCTTTTTCGATTAAATCAATCGGGCGTCCTTCGGTATACTGATGAGCACTTTCGGAGAAAGAACCCATTGTAACACAGTAGCCGTTATCGCAGCGGGCATCACGCATTTTTGCATGGAACTCGCGAACATAAATATCGCCGATAACAGTTTGAGTTCTGTAAAAACGGAACATATTTTTTGCTTCCCATTTATTGCTTTCAACATCACAGATAATTTCAATACTTTCTGAAGCAACAGAAACATCTTCAATTTTAACAAAAGCATTCTTAAAGAACACTGTGATAAACTTACGGCACAGGGCAACAAAATCACTTGTACCCGACATAAGATAAACCTGAAGATTCTGGTTCTGATTCAATTCCTGATAGCGGGAAACAAGGCTGTCTACATCCTTATAACCAGGATGGCTTGACTGAATCTGCTTAAGAAGGACGAGTCCTTTTGGAATATTATTTGCTGCAATATAAGCATTTGCACAGCGGTATTTAATCTGGAGAGCAATCTGCTCCGGCACCTTTTCAAGCTTTCCTGCAATTTCATAATCTGTAATTGCAGCCTGAAAATCCTTTGTACGTTCATGCATTTTTCCCGCTTCAAGACAAGCCTGGGCTCCAAAAACAGGATCAGGTCGTAAGTGAACAAAAATCTTAAGAGCCTTATCGCCCATGCCGGCTTCTGTCATTGCAACAGCCATATCATATAAAAGCTCTTTATTTTCCGGCTCAACATCAAGTGCCTTTTTCAAATAAGCAAGACTATCTTTATACTTCTGACTCTTAAAAAGACAAAGTCCAAGCTGCTTATTTACTTCGTTATTTTCGGGAGCTATAAGCTTACACTTTTTAAAACAATAGGCAGCCTTGTCGTAAACTTGAGTTTCCATAAGAGCAGAACCAAGGAAGAAATTTGTTTCATAAGCATTTGGTTCTTTTTTTATGGAAAACATCAGGGCATTAATTGCTTCATCATATTTTTTTAAATTGTAGCCTGCAATACCCCATTTTCGGGTAACCTCGGCAACATTAATTTCTGTATGAGCAGAAGACAGTTCAAAGAGTTTTTTATAAATTGCCCAGACTTTTTCCCAGTTGCCATCATCATAATAAACAGAGCCAAGCCCGCTTAAAGCCTCGACATTATGGGGATCATGAGCAAGTTTTTTTTCATATTCCTTTACAACTGCACTAACGCCTTTTTTTTGAACGGAATTTGCAACCTTTTCGGCACGAGAACCTTTAGCATTATGTTTGGCACCACTAACAACAAGAATAATTGTTATGAGTATTACTGCAACTGTTACTGCAATTAAAACCGGAATTAACATTATACCTGCACTCCTCTCCTTATTTACCTGTCTTTTCCTTTACCATCTGTCCAATTCTTTCCATGGCAATTTTTATTTTATTTATATCGGTGGCATAGCAGCAGCGGATAAAACCTTCTCCGGCAGCCCCAAAACACGAACCCGGAACTACTGCTACATTATGTTTTTTTATAAGCTCAGTGGCAAATTCTTCGCTTGTCATACCTGTCGGGCGGATATCAGGGAACATGTAAAAAGCTCCTTCCGGCTCAAAGCAAGGCAGGCCCATATCAATAAAGGCCTTGTGCATTAAGTTACGGCGCTGCTGGTAGCTTACGCGCATTTTTTCAACTTCGCTCCAGGCATTGCGCAAGCCTTCGGCAGCAGCATACTGACTAAAGATTGGCGGACAAATTGTATTGTAGCCGTGAAGCTTACAGCACTGAACCAAGAGGTCATGAGGAGCCGCAATGTAGCCGATACGCCAGCCGGTCATAGCAAAGGATTTTGAAAAACCGTTAAAGATAATTGCATAATCCTTCATGCCTGGATAAGAGCCGATTGAAACATGCTTGCGTCCATCGTACAAAAGCTCGCAGTAAATCTCGTCGCTAAGACACCAGATCTGGTGCTTTTTTACAACCTCAGCAATTTTTTCAAGCTCGCTGGCTGGAATAACGCGTCCGGTTGGATTACTTGGAGAACAGAACATTACAGCCTTTGTTTTTGGCGTACAGGCTGCTTCTATTGCGGCAGCAGTCGGGTAAAGATCTGTCTTGCTTGTGTCCAGATGAATTACTGTTGCACCGCACAAAGTAGAAAGCGGCTGATAATTTACATAGCAGGGTTCGCATACAATAATTTCGTCACCCGGGTTTAAGATGGCACGGAGTACTAAGTCTAAGCCTTCGGAGGCCCCAACCGTCGGCAGTATTTCTGTCTTTGGGTCATAATACAAATTAAAGCGTTCAAGATATTTACAAATCTCTTCGCGCAGCTCTATTAGACCCCAGTTTGAAGTATAAGAAGTGTGGCCTTTTTCAAGATGATAAAAAGCTTCTTCGCGGATTACCCAGGGAGTTGGAAAATCAGGCTCACCAACACCAAGAGAAATGATGTCATCGTGCCCAATGCAGAGTTCAAAAAATTTTCTGATTCCAGACGGCGGAATAGATTCCATCAGGCTGGAAAATTTATCTGTTCGTGTATTCATTTATGCCTGAACCCCTTCGCGTCTATCGCGTTCGTCAGCAACATAAACAATGTCGTTTTCTTTGTAGGTTTTAAGAACAAAGTTTGTTTTGGTAGAGCGCACACCTTCCAGAGTAGAAAGCTTTTCGCTTACAAAAAGGGCAACATCTTTAAGATTGTCACCTTCGATAATAACTTTAAGGTCATAACCACCGCTCATAAGATAAAGCGATTTTACCTGTGGAAAGCGGTAGATGCGGTCTGCAATTGCATCAAACCCATGCTCGCGCTGAGGCTGCACCTGAATCTGAATTTCTGCAACAACCTTATCTTTTGCACCTTTATCTTTTTCGGGATTCACAATGGCCGCGTACTTGAGAATTACGCCATCATCTTCCAGTTTCTTGATGGCCGCCTTTACCTCGTCTACAGATTTTTTAGTCATAGCAGAAATATCTTCTGCCGAAAGTCTTGCATTCTGACGTAAAAGTTCAAGTATTTCGTCCATAATTTCAATACCCCATTTATAAAATTTGATATTCTATTATACACGAAAAAAGGCTTGTTTACAATAAAGAAGAATGTGAGAACATAAAAAAGGCGGCCGCAGCTTTTCTACGGTCGCCCATGTTTGCCTTATCTAAAAGACGCTTTAGTATCCATATTCAACTGGAGATTCTACAAATTTAATTACGTCACCATCCTTGATGCCTGCATCTTTAAGACTTAGATCCATTCCCAAATCCTTAGAGTTAGAACCATAAGTAATTTTTATCGTACTTGACGGTGCTCCTGCAAAACGGCTGCGTATAAATTTTATCACATCGCTGCCTTTAAGGGACGAGTCGATTGTAATACGAATTTGTACTATATTATCCCCTGGTATATATTCATATTCAAACTCTTCCGGAATACTAAAATCATAACCATAACCGTTTGTAGGATCATACTCCAATATTACAGATAGAGCAGAAGCATCTTTTTCGTGAATAAGATAAAGAGATCTTGGACTGGAAAGTTCTTCCATTGTCTTATTTATATCAACAAGACTGCCGCCCTTTGCTGTATAAGCATGATTAGTATAATAAAGTTTTATTTTTTGAGGCAGACAGAATTCCATGAGCTCAGAAACCTTCATTGTTTTTGGCAGCATGTACTTTGAACCCTCGTTATCATAATCCTGAATTGTTTTTCTGCCGGTAGTATAATCCGGGTTTGTTTCAGGTTCTTTTTCAAAAGTCAAATCAACCTCAACAAAATCATCTGCATTATAACCAAATCTGGAATCATAAGTCAGAGTGTAGGATTTATCATCTTCCTTGATTACAATTGTACCATCCTTTTTATCTGTTAAGCTTACAGCACCACCTTCATAGCAGATTCCATATATATCATTTCCGCAATCGCCTACATTGGTAACGTCTGCTTCTTTATTATTAAGCTTTAACTTATAAGTCTGTGAACCCAGACCTTGCTTTCTGTCTTCTGAACAGCCGGTGCAGATAAGAGCATTACCCTTATCATCTTTCCAGTTTGCAGCCTGTGTATACCATTCTTTATCTTTAATATAGCCTTTTCGGTATTGATATTTATTGCCTGCAAAAGCAGAGGTATCCCAGATAAGATAGTCCTTATAGATTGCACCTTCAATATTATACCAGTACACATTCTCATCATTATAATCCTTATAGTAGAATTTTGAGAAATCAGGATCTGCACCTTCTGCTACATCATCAAAATAATAAAGGTAATTATTTCCTTTAACTCTAAGATAGTATTTGCCATTTTTTTCTGAAACTACCCAAGGATCATTTGTTGTTATAGCTCCATAATTGTACTTCTGAGTTCCTTCAATTTCTTTATTTGCACAGAAAATACCGCTGCCCCAATAATCAAGAGCATCTGATTCCCTTACAGAGCCTTTTTCATAGAAGCCAAAGTAGTCATATGTCTGTCCAGCGGCCCAATTTTTGGCGCTTTCACTTGTGAATACTTTACCCTTTAAGCGGTCTTTTGCATCAAAAGGATTTGCAGTAAGCATTGCTTCGTCATAGGTTGCAGGCTCCCAGATTGTATAATATTTATCTGTAAGAATAGTCGGACAAGGAGAACCATCCGGGGCTTTCTCAGAACAGTTATGTTCCTTAGAAAAAAATTCAAGACGAAGATTAGAACCTTTTTTTGAAGCATAGCTTCCTGAAGAAAGACTTTCGATAAGATGAGTTTTATGGAGAGCATCATTTTTGTTGTCTACATAAATAGAAAGATACATATCAGGTATAGTGTCTTTTCCTGTTGTATTTTCTGACTCTTTTGGAATATTTTCAGTAGGAGTTTCAGGGCCTGGATTATAACCATAAGGAAGCCCTGTTACAGGATCTATTCCAGAGTAAGGATCATATCCAACAGGCAGGCCTGTAGTCGGGTCTATTTCAAAGGATCCTGGCACAGGAGTATTATAATCTGAACGCAAGAAAGCTATATTGTTCCAGGTATCAGGCCCCCACTCGTTATCATCATCAGTAGGATTGCTGCCTGAATTATTTGTATTATTTGCCTCTATAACAGTGTTAGAGTATGGGAAATCAAAAACAATCTTGCCTCCACTTTCTGTTGCAGTACCTCTTGCATAAGGTGTATAAGATTTATTACCAGACGAAGTAACATTTCTTTTTCTGGAACCATCAACTTCTTCTTTTGTTTGAGTATTATTACTCCATGTTGTGATTTTAGTTTTCCAGGTTTCTGTATAAGATTCTCTCCATTCTGCCAGACCAAAATAAGCAACGTTATTACTATCTACATGCAGATAATATGCAGTTCTTAATTCATCATATCCAGTTTTACTTTCATCTATTTCTGAAGTACTGACAACAGTATTTACAGGAGTATCATAACCTGTACCAGTACCTGATCCAGATCCAGAACCACTGCCTGAACCACCATATGGATCATCATATCCTGTTCCACCTGAAGGATTTGAAGAAGCAACATAATGATTTCTTGTACAAGAAGCTCTGTCTACTCCATTCTTTACATAAAACCAGGTTGTATTTGTTAATGCAGTTGAAGAACCAGAAGAAGAACCTCCACCTGAATTTCCACCTCCCGAATTTCCACCTCCTGAGTTACCTCCTCCCTCATAGCCAGAAGGAATCTTTTTGTGACTGTCATCAGAATTATGTGAACAGCCGATTAATGCCAATGCCATCAAACCAGTAAGACATAAAGCAAAAATTTTAGATAGCTTGTTGATTTTCATAAATCCTCCAATAATTATTTTGTGTTTTAATTTTACTTCACCCCCTCCCATCCCGCTAGTTTGCCTTCTTTGTCCTAAACCGTGAGTTAACTCATTGATTTTTTATGAGTAAAACTTATTGTGAGAGCAGAGGGTTGTGATATAATGGAGGTAAAGAAATACGAGATTCTGAAACAAGTTCAGAATGACAGGCAATTGATGATGAAAAAACTGATTTTGATTGACGATCACAAAATGCTGCGCAAGGGCATTTCTTTCTATATTACTGAAAACTCGGACTGGACAATTCTGGCAGAGGCTGAAAGTCTGGATGAAGTTCCCGGAATAATTAAACAAATCGAAAACAATACAGAAGACAAGATTCTTGCGGTTGTAGACATCCAGATAAAAGGCAGCACCGATTATTCATACAATGGTTTTGAGGCGGTTAAGCTGCTGGCAAAGTCGGGAATTCCAAGTGTAATTTTTTCCAGTCATGATTCAGGGGGATTTATTGAGCGGGCAATGAGTGCAGAAGTTGGGGCAAAAGGATTTGTTTCAAAACTGAGTGATGAAAAAATGCTGCTTGATGCAATCAATACGGTTGCGGTAGGAAAAACTTTTGTTCAGCCGGATTTAGTAAGTTCTTTAATGGAAATGAATTCGCTTTTTTCTGTGCTCACTAAAAGAGAAGTTCAGGTTGTAAAGCTTATTCAGGATGGACTTACAAACGAAGAGATTGCCCAAAAGCTGCAGATAAAACTTACTACACTCGAAAATTACATCAGCGTAATTTATGACAAAATCGGCTGCCGCGACCGCAACAGTCTGCTTGAAAAACTCACCTGATACTGTCACAATAGAAATATGGACGCAGCAGAAACAAACATTGCGGTTTTTCAATTTGTAGAACTTCTCTCCATAATTTCATTTTTGTGTATTGCCTTTGTGCTTTTTCTTCTTTCCTACATCAGGGGGCGCGAAAAAAACAGAAGCCTTGAAGAGCAGAATAAAAAGGAACGCCTTGTTACAGAAACAATCACAAATGTTCAGGAAAATGAAAGAAGCCGCATAAGCCGGGACCTGCACGACACCGTAACACAGGATATCCGCACTGCCCTTATCTACACACACAAGCTCATGGATTCTTCAAATCTTTCTGAAGAACAAAAAAATCTTTTAGACAAAATTCAAAAGCTGGAAGAACAGAATCTTAAAAACATCAGAAACATAATCCGAAACCTTACGCCAAGCCAGATTGAAAGTGCATCAATTACACAGCTGCTTTCAGAATTGTGTGAAAATATAAATCAGAGTGGCGAGTTCCAGTGCAAATTTTACGCCCAGGACACTCCGCTCTTTAATAAAATCACAACAGAACAAAAGCTTCATATTTTCAGAATCATTCAGGAAAGCATTACAAATGCAGTAAAACATTCAGGAGCTAGCGAAATAAGCGTAATTGCCCGCGAAGAAAAAGACCTGAACCAAAACACAAACGGACTTTTATTTATGATTAGTGATGACGGGGTTGGATTTTCTGAAGCAGAAAGAGATAGTCCTAATACAGAGCAAGCCCCTGCAAGCATAAAACAATCCCCGGCCCAGGATTTAATTTCTCAAAGCACCCATCTTGGAATAAAAGGAATGAAAAGCCGCGCTACCCTTTTGGGCGCAAAGCTGGAAATTAAAAGCGACAGTGAAACCGGAACCCAAGTTAAGCTTTTTTTGAAAGTGTAAAAAGCTTTTGAACTCCCCTGTAACTATACCAGCCCAATAAAACGCAGATTGCCTTGTCTAAAATATTTACAGGAACCCGCGGAAGCAAAGCCGAAACAAAAGTCGAAAAACTATTGCTGTTCAAAAGAGCATACATAAATTTAATCTGAGAATCTTCTACAAAAGCTGTCACGGCATTAAGAATCGTAAAAATAATTGCCCCTTCCAGACTGATTATTAATGCAATCAAAAAAATCAAAAGAATGATATCCGGAAACTCAACCCTTTTTCGAATTTTAATATAAACTCGGATAATAAGCACAATTGTAAGACTGCAGATCATCCACACAAGCGAAGAAAGAGCAACATCAGCATAAATAAAAAGATACAAAACATGATAAAGAACCCCTGCAATAACCCCGCTCACTGCCCCAAAAAACGAAGCAGTAACCGTAAAAAGCGTATCCATATAAAGCGGCACCGGATTAAAGCTCTGCAAAAAATAAACCCCATGGTTCAAAAGCCCAAAAGCCACCCCCAGCAGTATTTGAATTAAAAGAGGCTTTTTGTAGGGAGATTCAAGAGCTGAAGTTTGATTTTCTAAAGTTTGTGTCTGCATACTTTTATTGTATCATATAATGGGCGTCTTTGCGAGCGAACATCCCGTCTTTGCGAGCGAAGCGCGGCAATCCACACAAAAGCAGGCATTATCATTCATGGATTGCTTCGCTCCGCTCGCAATGACGGGGCTTTGGCAATCCCAACACCACAATAGCCGCAAGTATCAACAAAATACCCGTCACATTCATAAGAGTGGCCTGCTCTTTCCAGACAAAAAATCCTATGAGGGTGCCTACTAGAGGTTCTACTGTAACAAAAATAGCAGCCTTGCCTGTTTCCAGCCCGCTCAGGCCGTAAGTGTAAAAAAAGTATGGGAGTATGGTGCAGAAAATTGCAATGCCAAGAACAAAAAGGCTGATTTTTAAATTAAAGGCGCCGGCAATTTCTCCTGCATGGCAAAATGGCAGAATGCTAAGGCTGGAGAAAACAAAGGTGTAAAAATTAACTGTAAGCGAGTTGTATTTTGCAAGGGCATAACGGCCAAAAATGGAATACATGGCGTAACCAAAGCCCGCACACAAACCAATAAAAAAGGCCCGGGCCGACAAGCCGTGACCACTTCCAACTCCGCTTACAAGAATGCAGCCTGCAAAAGTCATAATCAGAGCTACAAGCTTTACGCCGGTAATTTTTTCTTTAAATAAAAAGCGGGAAAAAACAAGAATAAAAATTGGCGAAGTATATAAAAGAATTACCGCTATGGAAGTTCCGGCCTGCAAGATTGTTGTAAAATAGCAGAGAGAAAAAAAGGTAAGGCTAACAAGGCCAGTTCCCAAAAACATCCACACATCGCGCAGGTGGATTTTTAAAAGGGAGCGGTCTTTTATTAAAAGAAAAACAAACAGCAGGACAGCAGAAAGGCCGCCCCGCAAAAACATAATCTGAACAGAAGTTAGACCTGCGGCAGACAGGGTGCGCACAAAAATAGAAATTATGCCCCAAAGAACGCCGGCCAGGATAGTAGATAAAATGTATTTCACTACTTCTTCTTCTGCTCGCTTGGCTTAGACTTGGCACCGGCAACAGCAGCGGCCATCTTGGCATGAGCTTTTTCAAGATCGTTTACCATAAGAATTGGCTGACCAGTTGCGTCCAGCGTATCGCGCCAGAGTGAACCTTCAGGGTCAACAGCATTGCGGTGAGCAGTTACAGCGCTAATCGGCAAGTGTACAAACTTGTCGTGAACAAGACCAATTACACACTTTGTCTTACCGGCCATTGCAGCGTGAACAGCATTGTTACCAAGGCGCTCACAGTAGATTGAGTCGCTTGCAGTTGTAACCGAAGCGCGAACCTGGTAAGAAGGATCAATATATTTAAGATTAATTTCGATGTTCTTAGACTTAAAGTATTTTTCAATTTCGCTCTTAAGGAATACGCCGATGTCAGAAAGCTTTTTGTTACCCGAAGCATCAGTAGCACCTGTAGACTGGAGCAGATCCTGACCGGCACCTTCAGAAACAACAATTACCGCATGACCACGTTTTGCAAGACGGCGTTCAAGGCAGGCAAGGAATCCGTTCTCCCCTTCCATTTCAAAAGGAACTTCAGGAATAAGACAGAAGTTTGTTTCGTGGCTTGAGAGGGCTGCAGCAGCGGCAATAAATCCGGCCTCGCGTCCCATAAGCTTTACAAGACCAATACCGTTGATTTGCGAAGCAGCTTCCATGTGAACAGCAGCAACAGTTTCTTTAGCACGCTGAACAGCAGTTTCAAAACCAAAAGAGCGGTCCATAAACATAAGGTCATTATCAACAGTTTTTGGAACTCCAACAACAGCACATTTAAGACCACGCTTTTCTACTTCGCAGGCAATGTCGTAAGCACCACGCTGAGTTCCGTCACCACCAAGAATAAAGAGCATGTTAATACCGTCGCGTTCAATGCAGTCAACAATATCACCTACACGCTGACCACCACCACGGCTTGTTCCAAGATAAGTACCACCAATCTTGTGAATTTCATCAATCAGATAGCGGTCAAGTTCAATAGGCTCATAACCAGAATCAGCAAAAAATCCGCGGAAACCATACTGGTAACCCTTAATAGTTTTTACGCCATAGCGTGTATTCAAACAGCGCACAATAGCACGAATAACATCATTCAAACCAGGACACAAACCACCGCAGGTACAAATTCCGGCCTTTGCATGAGTAGGGTCAAAATAAATCTTTTCGCGTGGACCGGCCTTTTCCATCAGGTTAGAAGAATCCATCACAATAGGCTTAGAGGCATCATAAACATTAACATTAGCAATTACATAAGAATCATCACGCACATAATTGGCAGTATAGTCACCCTGAACAGTAGAAAGTTTAATTGGAGACTGAATAGTACAAGGTCCCAGATTTTCAATAGTAAAATCAAATTTTTCGTCGGTTTTCATAAAAACACTCCTGCGGATTTTAGTACAAACATTATATCGAATATGAAAGGAATTGGGAATAGTAAATAAGGATAAGATTTCTGTAATCCCTGAGCCTGTAAAAGCAAGGGCGTGCCCCTCACTACGTTCGGGTCGGGCTTTTCACCCTTAATCGGGGTTCCGTTAAAACCGACAGTCCATCGCGACTGTCGGTTAGGAACATCCGCAAAAGGGGGGTGAGATTTATCGAGCGCTCCGGCTTTCGCCTCCGACCACACCTGCGGTGTGTTTTCGCTCCGCTCACCCTTACAATCCCTCACGCAGGCAATTTTACGTGTGTATTGAAACATTTATGCTAAAACTCACGTAAAGTTTTGTGATTTTTGAAGTGCCAACTAATCTTTCTGTTGGGATTACGTGAGTTTATTCTAAACAGCGTCAAACTCACGTAATGCCTAATTGAATGGACGGTTCGCTGACAGTTCAAGCTCTTTTTTTTTGCAGCAATTACGTGAGTTTCATTCTAAAACAGCGTCAAACTCACGTAATTCCAGATTGAATGAACTGTTCTCTGCCAGTTCAAGCTCTTTTTTTTTGCAGCAATTACGTGAGTTTCTTATAATTCTGTGTAATACTCACGTAAAAGTCACACATATTAGATATACACTCATAAAAAATTACGTGAGTTTTGTAATTCTTTTCCCAAAACTCACGTAAAAACCATTTACCTGGCATCAAAATACAAAAAACTTACGTGAGTTTTATCCAGTTTTAAGCAAAACTCACGTAAGTTCATGATCAAGGGGGATTCCCGCGTCAAGGCGCGGGAAGGACAGGATGATGTTTGAGGAATGATAAATTGTGGGGTGGCCCTTCGACAAGCTCAGGGACCACAGAAGAAGTACAGCGACTACAGTTATCTTTTCTTACCAAACAAATAGAGCAGCGACAGAAAGATGTTTAAGAAGTCAAGGTAAAGTTCGAGGGCTCCGTAGATGGCGGCTTTTTTGAAGGTGTCGGAGCCATCGGCAAGTTGAGAGGCTCGGACAATTTTGTTTGTATCGTAGGCGGTAAGACCAATGAAAACAACAAGTGTTACCAGAGAAATTATCCACTGAAGAATCGGAGATTTTAATAAAAGGTTTACAACTGCAAGAATTACAAGACCGAACACAGCCATCATGAGGTAACGGCCGGCAGAATTAAGATCCTGTTTTGTGTGGCGGCCATAAAGAGACATGGCAAAGAACATTCCGGCGGAAATAAGGAATACAATTCCAATTGAAGTGATTTCAAATACAAGGAAGATTGCAGAAAGAGTGAGTCCGTTTACAATTGAATAAAGCACAAAAAGGAAGCCCGCTGCTCCAACCGGGATTTTTGGAAGCGAAGCACTGATTATTACAACAAGAAGTATTTCAAGGGCAACAAGAACATAAAAACCAATATGGCGGCCACCCCAGATAAGATTAAAAGCCATCTGGCTGCTGGCAGCAAAAAAGGCACTTGCAGCACTCAAAACAAGGGCTACAGCCATCCAGCCGTAAACACGGGCAATAAATTTTCTTGCTTCAAGGGCAAGCTCTTCTTTCTTTGTTAATGCAGTTGTTGATACGGGCATTTTTTTCTCCTTACACATATAATAAAATCAAAATCCTTCCCTCGTCAACAAAAAAAATAACAACAATTTAACTTTTCTTTTTTTGTGATTTGTATTATTTTTAAAGTATGACTGATTATTATGAGGTACTTGGTGTACCAAAAACAGCCTCTGCTGATGATATAAAAAAGGCTTACAGAAAACTCGCATTCAAATATCATCCCGATCAGAATCCCGGCGATAAAGTTGCTGAAGAAAAATTCAAACAGGTAACTGCCGCCTACGATATTCTTGGCGATGAATCAAAACGCCGCCAATACGATAACGCAGGATATAATCCTTTTGCAAATGCAAATTATGGAGAATATGGCGAGCAGACTCAGTCACAATGGCAGAACACCTACCAGAATACCTACGCAAATGGCCAGGATTTCTGGAGCTGGTTTACAAATGCAAATTATGCAAATCAGAATACAGAACAAAATCCATACGAAGAAACTCAGAGACGACATACACGTAAAACATACCATAGTTATTATACAAAAAGCGGTTATTTGAATATGCTGCTTTGGAAACTGCTTCAGACTGTTTTAGGTTTTTTGAGTTTCAGGATTTCCTGGATTATCATTCCTTTTGGACCGCTTATCAGTCTGGGCATAATAATAGGAGGCATTACAGGCGTTATCCGCGCTATAAGAGGCCTCCTTTCAAGAATATAATTGTCATTGCAAGCATAGAGAAGCAATGACGCAAGTGCTTTTAAATTTCCCCTAAATAATACTTTTTCTTACCACGGCGGAAGATAATAACTTTGCCTTCAAGTGCAATATCCTTTTTAATCACTGCACTTTCGTCATTAATAACTTCGCCGTTTACGCTGATTGCATTATTCTTAATGAACTCGCGGGCTTCGCGTTTTGAGCTTGCCATGCCGTTGTTTACAAGAACATCAACAAGCGGAGCATCTTGGGTAAACTTAAAGGTTGGAACTCCTTTCATTCCGGTGAGAATATCTTTTACTGCAAGGCCTTTGAAATCGCCTGCAAAAAGCTTTTCACTAACCTGTACGGCATTGTCTGCTTCTTCTTTGCCGTGAAGATCTTTTACAATTTCCCAGGCAAGAGTTTTTTGTGCAATGCGTTTTTCAGGAGCAGCCATGTGCTGGGCATATACATCTTCAATCTCTTCTTTGCTGAGGAAGGTGAATACCTTAAGATATTCCAGAACCTTAGAGTCATCAGAGTTGATGAGGTACTGGTAAATTGCGTAAGGAGCAGTTTTATCTTTGTTGAGCCAGAGGGCGTTTCCTTCCGATTTACCAAACTTCTTTCCTGTAGCATCAAGAATGAGAGGCATTGTAAAGGCATAAGCCTGACCGTCCAGCATTTTTTTAATAAGGTCAACACCAGTTGTAATATTACCCCACTGGTCAGAACCTGCTACCTGCATAAGACAATTTTTTTCCTGAAAAAGGTGAACAAAGTCAAAGCCCTGGAGCAGCATGTATGAAAATTCTGCGTAGGTAATTCCTGTTTCGAGTCTACGGCGGATAATATCCTTGTCCAGCATGTAGTTCAAGCTTATGTATTTACCAATGTCACGGAGGGTGTCAAGGAATGAACGCCCCTTCCACCAGTCGTAGTTATCTACAAGTTCTGCACCAGGAACAAGGCGCGAAACCTGCTCACGGATTCCCTTGATATTATTGTTTACTGCTTCTTCAGAAATAATTTCGCGTTCTGCAGTTGGACGTGGGTCTCCAATACGTCCTGTAGCACCACCACAAAGCAGAATAGGATGATGACCTGCATTAGCAAGACGCTTAGCCATGCACAAAGAAGAATAATGGCCGATGTGGAGCGAATCTGCTGTAGGGTCTGTTCCCCAATAAAAAGCGAATGGTTTTCCGTCCAAAACCTTCTGTAAATCTGCTTCTTCTCCGGCAACATCTTTAATGAGTCCGCGCCATTTAAGGTCTTCAAATAAAGTCATATTTTTACATCTCCCTTGAGTATGTGATAAATTATTAAAATGATTGATTTGTGATTAGATTTATTTCTGGCGGAAGATAATTCTTCCCTTGTTCAAATCATAAGGAGAAAGGGCAACCTTAACACTGTCGCCCGGTACGATTCTGATGTAGTGCTTGCGCATTTTGCCCGAAAGATGAGCTAAAATCATGTGTCCGTTCTGTAATTCTACACGAAAAGTTGTGTTTGGAAGTGCTTCTTTTACTACGCCTTCTACTTCAATTGCTTCTTCTTTTGCCATAAAGTTCTATTTACGTCCTTTAATAAAAAATTATTGAAAAATGCGAAAAAAGAATTTGTCTTTTTGCACATTTGCATTTATATTAGTATATACAAAATAAAAAAAATAGACAACACAGCATAAAATGGGAGAAATTAAAAATGGATCAAGCTTTTATCGAAAAAATGAAGAAAGAGCTTCTTAAACAACGAAAAACTATTCTTGAGTCCTTAGCCGGACAAAGTGATGATATGAGGGAATTGGTCAAAACTGTTGAATCAGGAGATGAAGCAGACGTAGCAGCAGATGCAATTGACAGAACATTACTTACAGCACTTGGTTCACAGGATGCGAAGCGTCTTCAGCAGATTGATAACTGTTTAGACAGAATCTATCAGAATAAATATGGCCGTTGTATTAAATGCGGAAAAGATATTCCTAAGGGAAGACTGGAAGCTGTACCTTGGGCATTGATGTGCGTAAACTGCGCAAGTGCAGAAGAACGCAAAAATAGATAATCTACAACTTAATATGAACTATTTTTCCTTCGACAGGGTATGACAATTCATCATACCCTGCTTTTTTTGCACATTGAGCGGCATAATCAAAGCTGGCATCAAGAAATTCACATTTGTGGGCGTCGGCATTAATGCAGACTGGAACACCCTGCTCTTTTAAATATTCCAGAAATTGTGCAGCCGGGTAAACATCATTCATAAGACCACGGGCAATGGCACCGGTATTAATTTCTGCAATAACTCCCGCAGTGGCAATTGCTTTTGCAGTAAGCTTTAACTGCTCTTTGTACCAGCTTTCATTTTCGTCAAAAAAGTTCAAAGCTCCGTTTCGTATGCGGATTAAATCGGGGTGGCCGATAATTTCAAACTTTCCGCGGGCAAGCATCTGGCGTTGGGTTTCAAAATAATCGCAAACAGCAGCTTTTCCGTTAATATTTCCCTTTGAGTCTGAATAAAAAGCCTTGAGCCCCTTCTCTACTTCTTCTGCTTTATTGTCTACAGAAAAAAATCCGCCCGGATTATTTATAAAATGAACTGAGCCTATTATAAAATCGGGCTTGAACTTTGAATAAGAAGCTTTATCGGGAAAGGCAAGACCAAATTTTTCAGACAAAAAATAATCAGCCTCAAAACCAAGCTGGATTATTATACGGTCTGCAAACTCTTCTTTGAGAGCCTTTATTTCTTTAACATAAGCTTCAAAATCCTGTGGAACCATATGCCAGTTTGAGTCAACATCATAATAAAAGGCTGGATCAAGGGGATGAAGGCTGTGTTCAGAAAAGCCCAGAACGGTAAAGCCTTTTTCAATTGCAGCAATTACATGTTCCCGGGCAGTATTTTTTCCATCGCTGAACTTTGAATGAGTATGAAGATTAATTTTTTGTTTTTCCATAATTAGAATTCGCCTTTAAGCACACTCAGCGACTTTTGAACAAGCTGGTTTGGTTTTTGAGGCTTTACAATGTATGTTTTAGCACCCGCTTTAAGGATATTTACTACCCATTCACGCTGAAGTGGTTGAGAATAAACGATTATTGGAGGTGAATCATATCTGTTTTTAAGTTGATTAAGTACAGCAAGGCCTGAATTGTCCGGCATAACTACATCAAGCACAATGAGATTGAACTTTTCCGGGGTATAATCCTGAAGGAAGGAATTTCCCGAATTATATGCAGAAACTGTTGCACCATAACCTTCAAAGGCAGTTTTACTCATTGCAAGCGATTTTAAGTCTGCATCAATAATTGCAATTTTAAGAACAGTACCGTCTGCTGCAGCTTGAAGAGCCTCAGGATCTGAGTTTGTATCGGAGAAGAAGCGGGTTTCTACAGAACTTGAATCTTCATCAAGATATGAAGAAGTAAGAATGCGGTCTGTAATAAGGTCAGAAACACTGGAAGTAATTGTTGTATCGATGAGGGAGTTCAAAACCTTAGGCAGATTGTTTGACATTTCAATGCCATTGTAGGCTTCGTGACCTTCGAGGAATTCCTTGAGAAAAGGACTTAAAGAAAGAATCTTTACATGCTTTGTGTGAACTTTAGGACAGGCTAGAATATTATCAAGTAAAAATTCAAGATTGTAGCCGTCTACAAAGGTAAGCTCAAGGTTTGTAAGCATGATTAAAATCTTTGGAGATTCAAGCTCTTCGGTTTCAATCATCTCTGTGAGTTTGTATTGTAAAAGAGCAATTTTTTCGCGGTTTAATCCAACGGCAAGTTCAATAAAAATAATGCTGTTGTTACGATGAAGGTCCAGAACACTTGGAGTTGTATCCATTGAAAGAGGAATATGCAGAACTTTTCCAATTGCTTCGAAGAAAACATCAAACTGAATAGGCTTTGCAAAGTATTTAATTACACCATATTTTGCAAGGGCTGCAATGCTTGATTTTTCAGCAGAAGGACCGGTGATGATTGTTGGAATAGATGCAGTATTCGGGTCACCAAGTTTTTTTTCAAGAAAAGCCATTTCTTCTACCCTGTCTTCACTCATATCAAGAATTACAAGGTTTGGAAGAAGAGTGAGCATTTTTGGATAAGAGTCTCTGTTTTCCTGGGTAAGAGTTACTTCGATCTGGTCAACAGAAAGTTTTTGCTTTAAAAAGTCTCTGAAAAGCTGATGACTGTCAATTATTAATACCTTTTTCATCGTATTTATATTATAATATAGTTTATTAAAAATATCTACTTTTTTATAATATTCAAAATTGGGAGTAAATATATGAACATGGGTGATATTCTGGCACAATGGGATGATATGAAGCGTCAGGAAAAAGTAAAAGCTAAAGAAAATCAAAAAAGTCAGCAGGTTTCGCATAAAAAGGCAAATGCTCCTACAGCAGAAGAAAAAGAAATTGCAAAAGCAAAAAAAGAGGGCTCTCATTCGGCTCCAAAAAATCCTCAGATTAACCCTATGGAATACTGGCTCAACCGTTATGGAACTGTAGATAAAGATAAAATTGCGGAAGAAAGCCTTGAACGCACAAAGCAGCAGGACCGGGAATATGTTTTGAATATGAAGCCGGAAGCATATCTTGATTTACATGGCCTGCACCAGGACGAAGCACGTATGAGACTTGATTCTTTTATTGCTGACTGTAAAAGACGCGGCTTTAGAAAGGTTATGATTATCCATGGAAAAGGCATTCACACACACGGAACAGACCCTGTACTTGGAGAACTCGTAAGACGATTTATAGAAACGGATCCCCGCTGCGGAAGTTCGGGACATCCAAAAAATAAAGCAGAAGGTGGAAGCGGAGCAACCTGGATTATTTTAAAATGATAATACTGTCCTTGCTGCACCAGCCTTCGCTTTCGCCAAAACGAAGAAGGTACCAGTCGCCTGACTGATCCAAAACCTGAACCCGGTTACAAGGAGGAAGTTCTGATTTTATTGAAGCAGAGGCTTCGGGAATAGAACAAAGCTGTCCGCCGGTTGAAACTGCATATCTTCTTTTACCACACACCAAGCAGTAAATAATTATAACCATCATGCAGACAAGGGCAATTCCAATTGCGATATTTATGAGGCTGCGTTTTTTACGTAAGAAAATCACAAAGAAAAAAATAAGTGCAAGAGTGATTACAGAAGATATATATATCCAGGCAATCTTAAACTCTTTCTGCGTGTAAGGCAAGCCTAACATCTTTTCATATTGAATCCTTTCTTTGCGCGCTTTTCCAAATAAAGAATGCCGCTCCTTACTTCTAAGCTCAGCAAGAATCTGGGCTTCCTGGGCAGAAAGAGTTATTACAAGCTCCTCTCCCCCATTTTCATTTTCTGTTTCGAAGGCTTGTGAAAAATAAGAGTTTGCCTCATTTGTATTTTTGCTGCGGGCTTTTACAACAGTTGCTTTTATAGCAGGAACCTTGACTGTAACCTTATCTCCATTATAAGCAATTGCCTGAATAGTGAATTTTGGAAAATCCATTACACCGGTAACAAGCGGAGTCCATTCAAAATCACTTACCGGAATTAAATCATCAGTCACAACTTTCTGGCGTTGTTTGATTTCTGTAAACTCGTAGGTTTTTCCCTGAACAAAAATAGAATCTTTTGGGAGCTCCCAGCTAAACTGAACTAACTGAAGCGCATATTTAAGACAAAGACGGAACTTTACAGTCTGTCCTACAGCAAGGCTTATATTTTTATTCATTCCGGAATCGGTAACAATTACACAAAGAGGTTCCTGTTCTTTTGGATTAATACCAATTTTTACAGGCATAAAAGGAATTTGTTTACGGCTGTTTTTTATTTTCATGGCAAGAGGGGGAATTATATAAGTTCCTGTTTTTGCAAAAGAAAACCAGATTTCTAATTTTGTGCCGCCACCCTTTTCGCCGGCTTCTACTTTTCGCAGAGTTTTAAATTGAACATTTTCAATTTCATCAGGCATTGAAACATCAATCTGACTCGGCAAAGTATATGGAATAATTACTTCAAATTTAATATCGCTATTTGCGGCAAGCTGCTGATTTTCGGCAGGTGAAATTCTGAGTTCTCTTATTAAGGCGTTTGTAAGAGTCTGACTAAAAAGACTTTGTGAACCTGAAATAAAAGCCAGGAAGACTACAAATCTCTGAAGAATTGTTTTTAATAATCGTCGGCAAGATTTTGACTCTGAGTGCTTTCGCTGTTTTTCCATTGCTTCTGGTCATTCTCCTTTATTCGTTCAAATACTGCTTTTTCCAAATCCTGATTATTCATGTTCTGGTCTTGAGCCGCAGGAACTGCCTTGCTTTGCTCATGCTGAACACTTACCTGAACACTTTGTATGGAAAGTTCAAGATTTATTTTTGCATCAAGACGGGAGCTGTCTACTTCGAGTGCCTTTTTAAAATATTCAACAGCCTTATCATAATCTTCATTTTTGTGGGCAATAATTCCGGCATTATAATAGGCTCCATAGCGGATAGAAGCAGGAGCATCCTGTGTAAGTTGGGAATATTTTTCCATTGCGGCATCATCTTCGCCAAGTAAAGAATAGGCTGTTCCCAAATCATATAAGGCATATTGAAGAGTTTCCTGATTTTCTTTTTCTTCGGCTGTCTGCTTTGCAGAATTAAAATGTGCAACTGCGTTTGAGTATTGTTTTTGCGCAAAGGCAAAGCTTCCTTTTAAAATATCGCTTGTTGAGTCGGAACAACCTGTAAGTGCAAAAATTATGAGGATACAGGAAAGACCTACTGTAAAACGGGCGGCCTTTTTAATTCTTGAAAAATCAAATTCCGTAAAAATATAACTGAAGCTGTAAAATAAAACCGCAAGCAAAAGGAAAAGCTTAAAACGAGGAACAGGCTTTGCTTCGTAAGAAACCGGCAAAAGCTGACTTTCTTTTAACTGATTCAAGAGCTTTACAGCCGAACCTTTTTCGTCTGCATTTATGTAAGTTACTTCGGTCTGATTTTTGTAAAAGCCCAGGTTCTTCTTTGCATCTTCAATTGTGCTAATTATTTTTTGAGAACGGAGGGCGGAGTTTATAAAGGTTTGTCCGTCGCCTGCAAGAACAGGACTTTCTGTTTCTGAACCAAAGCCTATGATTGTTACAGGGATACCCGCTTTTATACATTCACTTAAGGCTGTCTTTAAATGGCTGTCTGTTTCTTCGCCATCGGTAAAAACCCAGATTCTTCCTGCATTTGAATAATTTGACGGGAAGGTTTCTTTTGCTTTTAGAATGCCTTTTCCAATGCTTGAGCCGGGCACCGTCATAAGTCGTGGAGACATAACATTCAAAAGAGATTCAATCATAACATAATCATCAGTCAAAGGAATTGCAGCAACTCCGTCTCCTTTTGCAAGAACTACAGAAGCACTTATACCATTCATTTTATTAAGCAGGGCTTTTGAATATTCGGCAGAGGCTTTTAATCTTGTTAGTCCGTCCTCACAATCGGCAGCAAGCATACTGTTGGAAATATCATAAACAAGGCTTACCGCAGTCCCGCTTTTTTGAACAGGCACCAGATAAGTGCCCCAGTGAATGTCGGCATGTGCAAGAAGAAGCATGATAAAGCTCAGGGCTATAAAGGCAGAACGTACAAGGAGACTTTTTTTATAACGGAAGCTAAGCATTTCTTTAAGAACAATTCTTTTCAAAAACCAGCCTGCGGCAAAAAGAATTATTGCATACAAAAGAATTGTTTTATAAAGACTTTGACTTACATTCCTGAAAGTATAATTCTGCAGGACGCTTTGACTTTTAGTAATTGTTTCAAAGGTCCTCATAAACTCTTCGATTGTAGTAACTTCAAAATAGCGGCCCTTTGCAAGAGACGAAATGCGTTTTAAAGAAGCTGCATTAAAGTTTGAGTCAAGGTAACCGGAGTAAAGTTTTCCGGTAAGGGGGTCTGTATATTCAATTGGGACGGTGCCTTTTGTTCCAATTCCAACTACATAAATTGTAATATCATTGTCGGCGGCAAGAGTGGCAGCTGTTTCGGGATGAATTTGTCCTGCATTGTTTTCGCCGTCGGTAAGTAAAATTATAGAACGCTTTTGTGCTGCCGATGAAACCAGGTGGCATACAGCAGTACTCAAACCGTCTCCAATTGCAGAACCGTTTCCAAGCATGCCAACAGTTATTTCATCTATGCGTTTTGTAAAATAAGTAAGATCTGAAGTTGGTGGTACAAAAACAGAGGCTTCGTTGGCAAAAACAACAAGACCAAAGCGACAGCCATCATGTTCAACTGCAAGAGTTTTTATTGTATTCTTTGCTGCTTCCAGGCGGGAGCTTGCTCCAATGTCACTTGCTGCCATTGAAGGAGAAGTATCTACTGCAAAAACAATATCACTTCCAAGTGAGGTATAAACCTTTTCCTGCCTTGTAATAACAGGATCTGCAAAAGCAGTAATTGCAGCAAGAAAACCTGTAACCATAATCACCTTGGCCAGAATTGAAAGGAGTTTTCTTATTCGCCCCTTCCAGTCAAAGGCTTTTCCATTCCAGTCTGCCAGAACTGCATAAAAGGTAATGGGCCGGAATATTTTAAGGGCCCGCAAAAGATAAAGAAGAGGAATTAAGAGCAGAAGAAAAAATGCAGCAGGATTTTGAAACTCAAGCATCTCTTCCTCCTTTTTCTTCGCTTCTCTTATCGTCTTCGATTACTTCAATATCATCAATAAGATTATTCAAAATCTGCGAAAGTTCTTCCTCTTCAAACTTTGCATCGGAAGAATCAGAAAAACGGATGTAGTCGGTTCGCACAAAAATTGAAATTATATTTTCAAAAACAGCGTATCGGTTTTCATCTGCAAGACCGCAGCTTGCCTGGTCAAAAGCCAGACTCATTTCGGAGGTGAGTTTTTTTGTAAAAGGATAATTAAGGCGAAGCTCAAGATATTCGCGCATGATTTTTTGAAGTTGTGTACTAATCTGAGAATCAGAAGTCTCCTGCTCCAGTTTTTTTAGCGCTTTGATTGTATTTTTCTTACTGCGGGCATAACGTCTTTTAAGCTTTGTATTATTAAACCAGAAAACTACCGAACGCCATTTTATAATAAGGCGTATAAGCAGAATAAAGAGAATTACAAAAGCTGCAAGGCTTCCATAAATTTTATATGTAGTTCCAGGCAGCAGCAAAGGTGATGAATAAGAACGCAGGTCTGTTATATTCTCTTGTTCCACAAGCGAAAGAACTTCTACTGCTTCAAAATGAATTGTTCCAAGTCCTTCAATTTCAAAATCGGGCAGCTGGATTTTTCCTGTTTTCCAGGGAACAAAAGTGATGACAAGATTGTAATAGTCTTGATCTGGCTGACCGGACTGCCCCTTTTGAAGACCAATATCTTTTATATCATAAAGACTATAATCAAGATCTTGTGTAAAGTTTTGAGCAGAAGCAGCAGCTTCTAAAATCTGAGTCTGGCTCTTAAAGGAGCATCTTAACTCTGCCTTGTCGCCGATATAAATTGCTTTTGGAAAAACCGATTGCTTTGTTTGAATATAAATCATTTTTTTGCCTCAAACACCGCATTAAGCAGCTGCAAAGGATCATCTGAAACATTCATAAATTGGGGCATTATTCCATGCTTCAAACATGTTTCCTGCCATCTCCACTGCATGCTTTCGTTTCTATTTTTCCATTCTTCCCTGAGTCTTGATGATGAAGTTGGAAGAACCATTTTTATATCACTCTCGACATCTTTAAATATTACAGAACCAATAGAAGGAAGAGCTCTGTCAAATTCATCAAGAACTCTAAAAGCTATAAGGTCATTTTTCTGAGCAAGTTTTATCAGGGGTTTTTCCCAGTCGGCGCTGCGAAAATCGGAAATTACAAAAACCAGCGAGCGCTTACGTAAGATTTTATCTGCACCAATAATGGCGTTTGCAAGAACAGAACCATTTGTCTGTTTTTGGGGAAGTTTATCAAGATGTGTAAGCAAAAGCATTGTACGTTCTTTTCCTGATTGGGGCTTACATGAAAAATGGATTCTTCCATCAAAAAAAACTGCACCGACTGGACAGCCATTCATTTCGGCAGCAAGAGTTATAAGAGCCGCAGCATTTGCAGCAGCCTCATATTTTGTAGGAAGCTTTGAACCACAATCTAAAAGCATAGAAGCAGAGGTGTCTATTATAATAAAAATCTGCAGCTCTCTTTCTTCTTCAAAAAGCTTTACATAGGGACGGCCCATTCTGGCAGTTACGTTCCAGTCTATTGAACGGATATCGTCACCGCGGATGTAATCTCTTACACCAGAAAACTCAATTCCCTGCCCGCGATAAAGCGAACGAAAATTTCCACTCTTCATATTTTCTGCAAGAGAACGTGCCTGGAGGCGCAGGAAGGAGGCTTTTTTTACTAAAGAATCACTGTCTATGTAACCCATAAAAACCTTCGACAAGCTCAGGAAGCTCGCAACGAAATCTCAGAAGCGACCTATGGAACCGGAATAAAATCCAGTATGCGGCTGATAATTTCGTCTGCACTTACATTATCTGCTGCGGCTTCGTAAGAAAGCACAAGACGATGTCTAAGTACATTAAGGGCAACAGCCTTTACATCTTCCGGAAGAACAAAGTCGCGGCCAGTAAAAAGAGCATGAACCTTAGCACACTGAATCATTGCAATTCCTGCACGAGGCGAGGCACCAAAATGAATATAGCGTGTTATGTCGTGAGAAGATTTTTCTTTTGAGCTTGCTGCAGCAGGTCTTGTAACAGAAAGAATATTTACAATGTAATCTACAATTTTATCATCACAGGTAACCTTGTCGGCAGCCTCCCGCATTTCTTTTATAGAAGCGGCAGTAACAATTGTTTTTACAGGAACCGCAGGAGCCTTACCACATGTTTTTACAATGAGTTTTTCGTTTTCGGCAGTCGGATAATTAACAAGAAGCTTCATCAAAAAGCGGTCAAGTTCTGCTTCGGGTAAATTATATGTTCCTTCCTGTTCAACAGGATTTTGAGTAGCAAGTACAAAAAACGGAGAAGGAAGGCTATAGGTTTCTTCGCCAATTGTAACCTGGCGCTCTTCCATTGCTTCAAGCATAGCAGACTGGACTTTTGCAGGAGCACGGTTAATTTCATCGGCAAGGATAACATTTGCAAAAACTGGACCTTTGCGCACACTAAAGGTTCCCTTATTCTGTTCATAAATTAAAGTACCTGTAACATCTGCAGGAAGAAGATCGGGAGTAAACTGTATTCTCTTAAAATCAAGTCCAAGAATCTGAGCAACAGTTTTTATAGCAAGAGTCTTGGCAAGCCCAGGAACACCTTCGAGCAAAACATGCCCGTCTGCAACAAAAGCAGTAAGGATATCAGTTATCAAAGCCTCCTGCCCCACCAGCCGTTTAGCACATTCAGCCTTACAATTATTAATTAAATCAACATATTTGTTTTCCATGCCTTTCATTATAACAACTTTTCTCACATTATGGAAATCAATTTTGAGTGCATTCAAGTATAAAAAAATAGCTACCAGCCGAATTTCAGATTCCAAAACCGGCGGTTCACCGCCTATGCGCTACACTGCCTTGACTATATACGTTGCCGCTCCCGCGGCAGCAGTGTAGAGCATTTTTGTAATCTGAAATTCGGCTTCCCGCTATTTTTTTTTGTATGCCTACTGTTTAAATTGATTTCCTGGGATAATAGATGTTATAATATCCTCAACAAATATAGATTATGAAAAAACGCGGAGCAGAATTTTGGGTTTTGTGGAGCGTCCTCTTTCTTAGCGGAGCAAAACCCAAAATCCTGCGGGAGCGTTTTTTCATAACTAATATAAACGTTAAGGAGATTATAACATGGCAGTGGCGGCAGTTTTTTTTGCGGATGGTTTTGAGGATATTGAAGCCTTGAGTCCCGTTGATTATATGAGACGGGCTGGGATTGATGTTATTACAGTTGGTGTAAAAGGCACTCCTTTTAATAACACCATGATAGTAACAAGCTCACACAAAGTTCCAATGATTATGGATATGTCACTAAGCGACTTTTTAAAACAATATGGAACAAACCTTCCAGACTGCGTAGTTTGTCCTGGTGGCGGAAGAGGAGCCGAAAATCTTTCTGAATGCACAGATTTACTTGCATATCTTGAAAAATGCTACGACGCAGGAAAACTTACTGCAGCAATCTGCGCTTCACCTGCAGTTGTCTTTGGAAAAACAAAAATCCTCAGTGGTAAAAAATGGACATGTTACCCCGGCATGCAGGACTGTGCAAAAGCAGAATATTTACCAGGTTATTCAAATGAAGTTTTTATTACAGATGGAAAGCTTGTAACTTCAAGAGGACCTGGAGCCAGTGAACAGTTTGCCATGGAGCTTGTAAAAATTCTTGCCGGCCAGAAAGTTCATGACGAAATTCATGCCGGCTCACAGCAGCGCTGATTAGAAAATTACAAGATTATCAATATTAAGGGTTGCAGTTTCGATATCTTCCATTTGAACTTTGAAGGTGCGTTCTGCAACCTGTGTCGTATATTCCTGTTTATCAATTGTCTGTATTGCAATTACAGACCAGGTATATTCCCCATTTTCAGAAACAAGACTTAAGTTATTTCCGGACAAAGTATACTTATTATTTGTTATTGTCTTAGCAAGGACAACTTTTCCTTTTGAATCTTTAATTGAGAAATTATAAGACTTTGCACCGTTAACCTTGTTCCAGGCAAAATCGATTTTTGGACTCAGAGAATCAAAATCTTCTTCTCTATAAACCTTGCCGGCAGCAGGAGAAGACAATACCGGGCTTGTCTGTGTAAACTCATTCTTAACCTGTTCAGAAGCTTTGCGGGCAAGTTCTTCTGCCTTCTGCTTTTCGCGTTCTGCAGCTTCTTCTTCCCTGCGTCTTTCTTCTGCAGCTCGTTCTTCTGCGGCTCTACGTTCTTCTTCTTGAGTTTTTTGTCTTTCTTCCTCAAGACGAGCTTCTTCTGCTTTGCGGGCTTCTTCATCGGCTTTACGCTTTTCTTCGGCCAGACGCTCTTCCTCTGCCTTGCGGGCTTCTTCTGCTTTACGAGCTTCTTCAGTCTTGCGTCTTTCTTCGGCTAAACGTGCTTCTTCAGCTTTACGTTTTTCTTCTGCAAGACGTGCTTCTTCTGCTTTGCGCTTTTCTTCTGCAAGACGAGCTTCCTCTGCCTTGCGTTTCTCTTCTGCGAGTCTTGCTTCTTCTGCTTTTCTAGCTTCCTCGGCTTTGCGTGCCTCTTCGGCTTTTCGCTTTTCTTCTGCAAGTCGGGCTTCTTCCGCCTTACGTGCAGCTTCTGCTTTTCTTCGTTCTTCAGCTTTACGAGCTTCTTCAGCTTTACGAGCTTCTTCTGCCTTACGCTTTTCTTCGGCTTTACGAGCAGCCTCTGCTTTACGTCTTTCTTCTGCCCTGCGGGCTTCTTCTGCTTTGCGTCTCTCTTCTGCTTTACGAGCTTCTTCAGCTTTTCGGGCTTCTTCTGCCTTGCGATTCTCTTCTGCTATTCTGGCCTCTTCTGCCTTACGGGCTTCTTCGTCTGTTTTTCCTGAACGAAGATCACGAATCTCATTAATTTTTTCCTGCTTCTGCTGCTCTTCAATTTCTTCCTGGAGTTGGGCCTGTTCGAATTCTTCAGAAATTTCCTGTTTAGCAGGAATGAGTTTTTCCTGAACTTTTTCCTGTACCTGCTCCTGCTGCTCCTGTGTTTCCTGTACAGCCTTTTCAATTTCTTCAGCGCGTTCGGAACCATAAACTACAGTAAGTGCATTCTTAAGATTCTTTTCTTCTGGATCATGAACAAGAATCTTTCCGGAAGGATAGTTTATATTAGCAGAGTAATTCTGATCTGATGGAATTGCACGCCAGTATAGAAGGTCATCAGGCTCTGCAAATCCAAGAATCACAGAACCCTTGCGCTCTTTATTAGAGAAGTATTCTGTATCAACAACAGGCGTAAAGTCAGCCCGGTAAGAGAACTCAACCTTTATATCATCAAAATTTGTCCAGAAGAATGGAATTGCTTCTTTTGTATTCTTGTCCTGAGTAATTGAATAAGAAGCTGAAGGAACAAGAACATCAAATGAAGCAAGAGCTTTTGTTTCTTTCTGACCGGCAGAAGCCTTTTTCTTAGATGGACTTTCACTTGCAGGAGCTTCTTCTTTAACAAGAGGCTTTCCTGTAACTCTTTCAGAAACAACATTTGCAGTTTTCTTTGTTGTATCAACAGTTTTTTGAACAACATTCTTTACTACATCCGGCATCACAGAATCATCAGCTTTAAGTTCAGCTTTTTCGGCCACAACTTTAACAGACTTAACCTGTCCGGCATCGATCTGAACTTTCTTAACCACAGGACTAGTCTTTCCAGCCTTTGCACCAGGCACTGCTTTTTCTTCTACAACTTCTTCTCCATGAACCTTACCGGAAGATACATAAATTGTTGCAGTCTGTTTACCGTCATCCTCTTTCTGGGTCGCCATACTGAACAAAGCAGATGTATTTTTTTCAAGTGTATAAATATTATCGCCAACGCGGATTTTTAAATCCTCTGTACGTGAACCGGATTTCAAGGAAACAGAACCACTGATAAAGTGAAGCAATTTATCATCGCCAACCTTCATCATTGAGTTTGAATAAATTTCTGCAGATCCGGTTTTTATCTGTTCAAGCTCTTCGTTATTATAAACAACCCGCGAAATATTTCCTTCCTGCTCATTTACACTATAATTATCATCCTTAAAAATAATCTGAGCTTCCGACAAATCTTCGGTAAGAATATAGTCGCCCTTGTAAATTGTACTCTGCAGCTTAAGATACTCCCACACATTTTCATGCTGAAGTCGACGGCGCGGAGATTTTTTCTTAAAGGTAATTGTACCGACAGGGGTATCGGTATCGTTTGCCAGAGACTTATAAATAAGATTCTGGAAACAATAGAGGGAAACTCCAATTCCGGCGAGACAAATCAAAACTGTCAGAAGATCGGTAACCAGGTGACGACGGCGTCTGCGCTTATTTACCAATCTTGTATTTTTTCTCTTCTTCATCAGTATTTACCTTATCGAGTTCCGGTTCATCCCATCCTAAGAATTCACGAAGCTTATGAATATCCTGAGGACCTTTTACACCTTTTGCATTAACAACAGCGTACATCTTAATAGGATCTGTTTTTCCTTTAACATGAACGCCAGGCATTTCTTCTGCAATAATTTTATCTTTAATAAGAACGTAAGTATTTTCTGTAATAAGGATATCTGTAGCAAATGGCTTATTGAGCGCTTCGGTACGACTTGCCAGGTTTACAGTGTCACCGATTACAGTGTAGTTCATGTGATCTTCGGAACCAATCTGGCCGGCTACAATAGGACCAGAGTTAATACCACAACCAATTTTTATAGGATTACGTCCATTCTTAATCTGATTCTGATTAAAATGATAAAGGGCAATTCGCATCATAAGGGCGGCTTTAACTGCAGCCCAGGCATCTTCTTCAGGCGAGCCGTTTGTTGTTGCTGCACCCCACACTGCCATTACAGCATCTCCAATAAATTTATCTACAATTCCGTTTGTTTTATTTACACAATCTACCATGCGTGTAAAATAATCATTCAAAAATTCTACAACCTGAGGAGCAGTCATTTTTTCTGACATTGCCGTAAAGGAACGGATATCGCTGAAGAATACAGTTGCATTCTTGTCTTCTCCACCAAGGGTAAGCTGGCCATTAGCGGCCTTTTCTGCAATATCTTTGTTTACGAATTTTGTGAAGGTTGTCATAAGGCGCTGGCGTTGTGCAAGGCCTCCTGCCATGTTTGTAAACCTGTCTGTAAGAAATCCAATTTCATCTTTTGTGCGGGGACGCAGATGAATGTCGTAATCGCCCCTGTCAATAAGGTCAGTTGCAACTACAAGATCTTCAATTGGATTTGTAAGAGAACGGCTGAAAAATCTGATTATGATAATTGCAAGGAAGAATACTGCAAAAGAAATTGCAATAATACGAAGGGCCGTAAGATTGATTGCTTTTAAAATTGACGATTCAGATGTAAGGGTAATTGCAGAACAGGTTTCGTCAAGGATATTCATGCGGATATAAATCCAGTTATTATTTTCGGTATCTTTATAAATGTATTCGTTTCCGCTGCTGTATTTTAAAAGCTCTTCTACAATTTCAAAAGAAGGCACAAGACCAGCTTGAAT